>WNFW01002673.1_pt1 | contig 12224 bp, 8 predicted proteins | sample 5400131 | NCBI WGS metagenome assembly WNFW01 (sample SAMN13153362, study PRJNA577476) | soil metagenome | isolation source: 20 cm soil or saprolite under grassland replicate 1 | place: USA:California | collected 2016-06-15 | reverse complement strand
ATTTCGGCTGCGATGCCTGGTGCCAGTCTGCCAACGGACCCCAAACGGCTCGATGGTTGTACATGTTCACCGGGTCGCTTCGGCTCCGGATCGGGCAAATTTACACTCACCACCGGCGCGGTTTCAGTGAGGCCGTAACCTTCGAAAACTTTCTTCTGAAAGCGTTCTTCAAAATGGCCGGCTAGATCGAGAGGCAACTTTTCGGCGCCGGTGATAATGAGGCGCAAACTTCGGAGCTGCTCCGGCTCGGCCTTACGCAAATACAGGCGCAGGAAGGTCGGCGTCAGAAGCAGAAAGGTAAGGTTATAACGTTCGATCAGCGCCGAGCAGTGTGCCGCGTCGAGTGGATTCGGATATGTGACAATGCGGACACCTTCGATAAGCGGATACCAAAGTGTGACCGTTGACCCGAACGTGTGAAAGAACGGCAGCGACGCGAGGATGGCATCGGTCCTTTTTGCGTCCAGCAGTGCCCGAAACTGCGAGACATTTCCGACAACATTGCGGTGACTCACCACGACGCCTTTCGGTTCCCCGGTGGTTCCGCTGGTAAAGAGCAAGACCGCCTCAGCGTGCCCGCCCTGTTTCGGAATCTGTAAAAGACGCAAAAGCAAACGCGCGGGCAGCAGCAGCGATATCATCCACCAGAAAACGATTTGGCGTTTCATCGGCGGCAGGAGTTCGTCCAGTTTCAAAATTTTCTCTGGCCATGGAAAATCCTTGATTCGTTCGATGAATGGCGTCGCTGAAATTGCGACCCGCAAGTTGGCGCGCCTGCAACAGGATTCATTCGCCGCGCGCCCGATAGTGAAATTAAGATCCACAGGAACTTTGTTTGCCATGGTCACGGCGAGGTTCGCGAGCATCGATCCTTTGCTGGCAGGCAAAACGATCGCGATTCGCTCGTCCGCAAATTCCTTCCGAAGATGGCGACTTAGCGCCGCAGCTGCGCCGAGCAATTTTGCCCGGCTGAGTTCGCTGTGATCGATTCCGTCGATGACTGCTGTGGCGAAGCGTCTTCGCTTCAAGCCGCGCACGCATTCTTCCGCCAAATGGCGATCTAATGATGGCCTGCGGCTGAAACAGAATTCGCCGAGCTTGAGCAATTCTTCGCGCACGGCGGCACTGTCAGCATCTTCGGCTTTGAACGGCCTACCGAACGCGACCGTCACAGAGTAGGGGATTCGCTTCGGAAACTTGGTGAAAAATCTTCCGCCTTGGAATGAAAAGATCGAGCCCCAGAGCTGATCCAGCCAAACCGGAACAACCTGCGCCTTCGAATGCCGCGCGATTAATTCATAACCGCGTTGAAGTCGCAAAAGAACGCCTCTGCGTTCCAGTTGGCCCTCTGGAAAAACACACACGATCTCGCCTTGCGCAGCCTTTTCAGCAGCAGTGCGAACCGCAGCATGCGAATGACGGATATTGATCGGGATGCAGCCGATCGCGCGCAAAATCGGGCGCAAAACCGGTTTGTGATAATACTCCTGGTCGATGACGTAGCGGATCGGACGCGGACAAGCGAGCTGCAGCACGAGAGCGTCCACCCAACTGATATGATTGGGCACAAGAAGGAATCCGCCGGCTGGCAGGTTGTCGAGGCCGACTGCGGTGACTCGATAAAAAGTGCGCACGAGAGGGCGGCCAATGGCGTAGAGCACACGTTCAGCGGGAGATTTCGAAGGCATCGTTTATGATTTACAATCGGCGTCGGGCAAACTGCAATCGGGAATTGTCGATGCAAACAAATGCGCGTCCTGCACCCGGCGGCCGCACGGCATTGGTACTCCTCCTTGCGATTAATCTTTTCAATTACATCGATCGCTATGTTCTCTCAGCAGTCGAACCGGAAATTCGAGCGCATTTCTTCGCGCCGAGTGATCCGAACGCGCACGCGCTGACGGGTCTCCTCGGCACCGCTTTTCTCGTTAGTTACATGATAGCGGCGCCGATTTTCGGCTGGCTTGCTGATCGGGCATCGCGGTGGATCATCATTGGCACAAGCGTGCTTCTCTGGAGTGGTGCGACTGCGGCATCAGGGATCGCCGGGACTTTTGCTTTGTTGTTCGCGATGCGACTCCTTGTCGGCGTCGGCGAAGGCGGCTACGGCCCTGCTGCTCCAACTATTATTTCCGATTTATTTCCACTGGAATTCCGTGGTCGCGTGCTGTCGTATTTTTACGTCGCCATTCCGGTTGGCAGCGCGCTTGGCTATGCCATTGGCGGCTTTGCCACTTCACATTGGGGTTGGCAGACGGCCTTCTTTGCTGTTGCGCCGCCGGGAGTGCTCCTTGGCCTTGCTTGTTTTTTTCGACGCGATCCGCGCGACGAAGTGAAAACGCTGGAAGCAAAACGTCGCGCAACGCTGCGTGATTACGCCCGCTTGATCCGAATCAGGTCCTACGTCTGGAACACACTGGCGATGACTGCGCTCACTTTTGCCATGGGTGGGCTTTCGTTCTGGATGCCGGGATATTTGCAGTATCGCGGGTTGCCACCGAACAGTCGCATCGTATTCGGCGGGATGCTGGTTTTTGCCGGCCTGACGGCGACGCTCCTAGGCGGAATCGTGGGCGACTTGCTGCGCAAACGTTTTGCCGGCGCCTATTTTTTGGTGTCGGGAATTGGAGTCATGATCGCGTTTCCGTTCTCTGCGGCGGTGGTTTTGACACCATTTCCCCTGGCGTGGGTACTGATGTTTGTAGCATTGTTCTTTCTCTTTTTTAACACGGGTCCATCAAATACGGCGCTGGCTAATGTGACCCGTCCATCCGTGCGATCTATGGCCTTTGCGCTCAATATTTTGATTATTCACGCGCTGGGTGACGCAATGGCTCCGCCTCTTATTGGGGCAATAGCCGACCATACGAACATGGAGATCGCCTTCCTTGCTGTAACAGCGATGATGTTGGTCGCTGGTGTGCTGTGGTTCGTCGGCATGAAATATCTTCCGGCGGATACAGCCGCGGTAGAAGGCCAAACCGCTGAGTGATTCCCGACCAATCAGCTGGGAACGCGCCGCTGATTCAACCCAGACTAATCGGCCGTAAATTCAAGCTGAAGCTGGGGTTTGTTATTCGTCTCCCGGAGGTTTCTCCGAGGGACTCGTGGTCTCGCGTTTTCCCCTCTGGCGATGCTGTGATCCAGCTGCTTTTTCACCGGGGCTCGCAGCTTCTGATGGAGCTCGCTCGGTCTCAGAGGTCGGACGTTGGGTTTCGGATCGCGCTCCGGTCTCGCTGCGGCCAGATGGTGGAGTTGTCTTTTCGTGTGTGCCTCGCTTTTCTTCCGTTGGTGAAGTGCCGCCTGCTCCGCCCCGAGTACTTGGAGACACTGTTTCGTGTGGCTTCCCGCCGCGAGCCGCGCGCGGAGTTGTTGCTGCCGTGGCGTGCGGACTTGGCGATCTGGCCGGCGAAGCCGATGTTGCAGGCAGGGGCGATTTGGCTCCGGGAGACGATGAAGTTGCCGCCGGTGAGCTGGCGCCAGCCGGCGAAGCAGTCGTACCTGCTGTTGTCGCCGCACCCGTTGTTGTCGTGGCGCCGGTTGTTGTAGTAGAGCCAGAAACGCCAGCACCAACGGTGCCTGCGCTTACGCCATAGTAGCTATAGACATTCGTAATGTACTCAGGCCTGGAATATTCTTCGATCCGAGCATATTCGAAAACAGGCGCGTTATAGATCCGCTCCCGATCCACGGTTACCGTGAGCTCGCTAACATTTGATGTTGGAGAATACACCGCCCAGGGAACTGCAACCATTTTGCCACCGCCAGCAACGCCCGTGCCGCCTCCGCCCGTCGAGAGAACCGTAAAGGCCAGGCAGCCGGTATTGCGGTCGAGCACGACGTCTTTGACCGTACCGATTTCTTCTCCCTGGGACGATTTCACTTTCGTGCCGACGAGCTTGCTGGCTTGGATGTAAGTGGGGCTGCTGGTAGTTGTGGTCTGGGTTTGGGCCAATGTGGAAGTCACGGTCAAACCCAAAATGGTGATCATGGCTCCGATTGAGAATAATGTTTTCATAAGCGATAGAGGTTAGGCTTCTATCCAAGAGCCTGGGTTTGGGCTCGATCTGGATGCAGCCAAAAAAAAATCGCTCCACGTCGTTACCGTGGATGTGAAACAATTGGCGAACTGACGGAAATGACTTCCTTGTAGAAGCCTATGTGCATCCTTCGCGCTGTAGCGATTTGTTTCTTTCTAGCTGCCAACATCTATGCCGAGGGCGTTCCCGATGATTGCACGCAGCTGATCCTGGGAGTCGCGCCGAATTGGAACTCGATGCGGGGGGAGCTGCGATTGTTTGAGCGGCCACGCGACGGACAATGGACTCCTGTGGCTGGACCTTTTGCAGTGCTGTTTGGAAAAAACGGCCTCGCCTGGGGCACGGGTTTGCTGGGGCAAAACGAGCCAGGTCTTCGAAAACAGGAGCGAGATGGTCGCGCACCCGCCGGAGTTTTCGAAATTGGCCAGGTCTTTGGATACGATCCGCAACTGCCTCCGGGCGGTGATTATCCATATCATCAAGTCACTGAAGCAGACGTTTGGAGCGACGACCCACGCTCACCCAATTACAATCGACACATCGTGATTGATCCGAAGAATCCGCCTGACAATTATACGCACGAAAAAATGCGCTCGGGTGACTTCGCCTATCATTGGTTGGTTGAAATCAGGCACAATTCCGATCCGCCTGTACCGGGCGCAGGGAGCGCAATTTTCTTTCATATTCGGCGTGGCGTGAATCGGCCAACCACAGGCTGCACAACGATGGCGAAGGAGAATTTGGTAAAGATGATTACCTGGCTGCGAGTGAAAGGCCATCCGTGTTACGCATTGTTGCCAGCAGTCGAATACGACAGGAAATGGCGCTCTTGGAACCTTCCGCCGCCAGAGATGGTGAACCGCAGCAGCGGTGCTCACGCACAACCTTGATGCTGTAGTGTCCGCCGTCCGCAGCGGATTTCGGAGGCTCAAAAGAATGCGCTGAGGACAGCGCACGCTATAGCATCAGGAGAGTTGTTTAAGCGGTTCGCTACCGGGCTGCGTTTTCCGCCGATAAGCTTCCCAGCACTCTAAGAATCCCGGCGCGAAATCTTCCGGTCGTGACGAAGTCCAGCCGTCAATAACACTTGGTGGCAAAAACGCGCCTCGCTCGATTTCAGACTTGTTCGGTACGAGATCGCTCGAAATGCTGCCGCGATAAACCCAGATAAACTCCTGATCGGTGTGTTCCGAAGCTGGGAGTTTTGCAATTTTCTGAAGAGCAACCCTCACACCTAGTTCCTCGTTCAATTCCCGTTGCGCTGTATCGTCGTAACGTTCCCCGTCCGCGACATGGCCTGCAGCGCTTGAGTCCCATTTTAAAGGATGCCGATCTTTCCAACGCGAGCGTTGCTGCAAATAAACTTCGCCAGCTTGGTTGAATATCAGGATGTGAACGGCCCGATGCCGCAAGTTATTCCCATGCACTTCGGAGCGGCTTGCGTATCGCAGTATTCGATCATTTTTATCGACGACTGGAAACTGCTCGTTCTTCGCCAGACGTGCGTCAGGGGATGGCGGCGGCGCGATGAAATTCGCCAGAGCAATCCATTGCAGCAACGATAGCTCTTCCGCGCGAGCGTTTGAATCGATGTTCAGATAGCGGGAGGCCGTGTCCCAGTCACTCACGTATTCTCGTAGCAATTTTCTCACCTGTTTTCTTCGCTGAGAAAACCCGGCTCGGATTAATTTCAACAACAACTGATCGTCGCGCTGGGGCAACTCGAGCGCGTTGCGTGGCAGGAGTCGCACCACTGCGGAGTCGATCTCCGGTCGCGGGAAAAAAACGGTTGCAGCAATAGTCCGCAAATATTTTACGCGCTGATGGAGTTGCACGCGCAAGGTCAACGCCCCGTAATCATGAGTGGATGGTGATGCTGAAAGGCGCCTCGCCACCTCCTTTTGTAATGTGAAGAGCCACAATGAGATAGCACTTGGCTGTTCCAGGAATTTTAATAGCAATGCGCTCGAAATATTGTAAGGAAGATTACCTACGAGTTTCACGCGGCGATGCGCAAATAGAGAGCGCGGATCGAATTTCAGCGCGTCGATGTTGAGCACTTCAAACCGTCGATGGGTGAAACGCGCGCGCAAAAAATTGGCCAATCGCGTGTCCTTTTCGATCGCAAGAACGCGCGCGTCTTTCTCAAGAACAAAGCAAGTCAGCGCGCCGAGTCCGGGTCCAATCTCGACGACATAATCATCTGGAGTGATCTGCGCCTGATCGACAATCCAGCGAGCAAGATTTTGGTCGTGCAGAAAGTTTTGTCCGAGCGTTTTAGCTGGCGAGAGGCGGAGTTCTCGCAGCGCGCTTCGTATGTCCGACAGCTTCATGAGAACCATGCGCGTCGCGCAATGCAGCCTCGGAAATTGATATGTCTGTTCACAAAAGTGTGTGAACAAAATACAAGGGAGCCGAGAACTTATTCACAAGTTATTCAATGGACTTAGCGGCCCTCGGTGAGCGGTCTAACCAATGCCGCTTGTGTGAGGCCTTCTTGCGATCAGCGAGATATTTTCGTCGCGCATCTTTGAGTGACACGCCACCGATAAAAAACGCGGTGGCGGCGCGACCGATTGCGTACGTGCCGGCGCCTGCGACCATGCCGCAGACGATATTGCCCCAACCGGGGAAAAACTTCAGGATCGCTCGCGCACCTTCGCGTAGAAGCATTCCTGCGCCGACGTTTGCGCCGAGGGCGGTGATGAATTCTGCTGCCGCACGCAAGCTTCGTTCCCGACCACTGACGTACATGATTCCGGAGACCATCATCACTTGAAGTGAGGTCAAAATCGGCAGGTCCGCCAGCGGAATGGGTTGGGCACCGATCGCGGTGCAAATCGCGGTAGTCGATTTGATCAACATCTGGGCCACGTGCTGCTGCGCTTCGCGGTCCCGCGAAATTCGAATGATTTCGATCTTCGATTGGTTTGGCAGTTCGCGTGCGAGAAGCGACAACAAACCGCGCGTTTCAGCGCCATCCACGTCGCTGAACACGATGACCTTCAGCAAACGACCTCGCAGCGCCGGCTGCGCCTTGAGCGCTTCTTCGAATTGCGCAGTGCGCATGTCCGATCCAAACGCGATGCCGATGACTTTGGCGTCGCCGAAGCTGCCGCCGAAATCATGTTGTACAGGCAGGGCCAACTCGGTGGAGTTATGGTCGGATGCTTTCTCGATTTTCGGTTCCCCATCATCGAAAACGAAAACGATATCGGGAGGCTGACGTTTGAGGTCGTCCTCTACCTGAGCGGCGGCGGAGGCGTCTGCACCGCGCGCATCGAGGACTGAAATCGTTCCATGGCCTGATATGTCCCAGTCGACCCACCGATGCACCGGCATCACCGCGACATTCATTTGCTCATGTGCATCGGGTGAAAAAAGTGCGTTGAGGATTCGGGGCGTCGGCATTGTGCTCGATCCGATCAAGAGGAACCGCGGTGGCCGCTGTTGGAGAAACAATTCCTTGAGCGGTGTAAGCTCGCTGAGAACTGCCTTTTGAATTTTGGAAGGCAGCCGCCCCGCAAGACGCTCGAGCTTTTCAGCGATCTGAAGAAGAGTCGTATGATTCATGGCTTCGCTCCGTTACAACTTTGAACCGTTACACCGTTACGCCGGATTTTGCGATTTAACGATTTAACGCGCCATCGATTTTGCGAAAAGGCACAGGCGCGAATTTCGCCGTTTTCAATTTGACGGTGCCGCGTTTATAAAACGTGTATGAGTTTGAACATTGAAATTCTTTCGAAAGCTGCAAACCAGGCGCGTGGTTTGTGCATGGACGCCGTGCAGGCGTCGCAATCGGGACATCTTGGGCTTCCACTCGGCTGCGCGGAAATCGGTGCAGTGCTCTTCGGTCACGCGCTGAAATATAATCCGGACCAGCCGCGCTGGATCAACCGCGACATCTTTGTTCTCTCGGGCGGCCACGGCAGCATGTTTCTTTACGCGTGGCTGCATATGAGCGGCTACGATTTGCCGATGTCCGAGATTGAACGGTTCCGACAGTTACATTCCAAAACGCCGGGACATCCGGAATTTGGCGATACGCCCGGAGTGGAATGCACCACGGGCCCGCTCGGTCAGGGCGTGGGCAACTCGGTTGGTATTTCCGTGGCGACAAAAATGGCAGCGGCGCGCTTCAACATGGACGAGCACAAAATTTTTGATCAGCACGTGGTCTGTTTGTGCAGCGACGGCGACATGCAGGAGGGAGTAGCTTCTGAGGCGTGCGCGTTGGCTGCGCACTGGGGCCTCGACAATCTGATCTTTATCTACGACTCGAACGCGGTCACACTCGACGCCGCGGCAAAGGAGACGCAGAGCGAGGATACGGGCAAACGCATGCAGGCTTATGGCTTCGACGTCCAGGAAATCGAGGGACAGGACATGCAGCAATTTCTCGACGCATTCAATGTGGCAAAGCGGCGCGACAACGGCAAGCCGCAGTGCATCATCGCGCACACCCTCATCGGCAAAGGCATCCCCGAAGTCGAAGGGACATACAAGGCGCACGGCGAAGCGGGCGCAAAATTTGTCGATGCCGCGCGGAAAGCGCTCGGGTTGCCCGACGAACATTACTTCGTGTCGAAGGACGTGTACGACTATTTTGCCCAGCACAAGAAGAAACTGCTCGCGGACTACAATCGCTGGGAAGAGACGTATGACGCATGGCGCAAGAAAAATCCTGATACGGCAAAGCTGCTCGATCACGGACTGGAACGAAAAGTTCCCGCCGATCTGTTAGCCAAGATTCCTGATTTTCCAAAGGATGCCAAACTGGCGACGCGCAAAGCCGGCGGCGAAGTGTTGCAGCCGATCGCACAATCAATGCCGCTGCTGATCGGCGGCAGTGCCGATCTGTACGGTTCGACTATGAATTACATCAAGGACGGCGGCGATTTCAATCGTGATAATCCCGGCGGGCGCAACATCCGTTTCGGCATTCGCGAACACGGGATGTGCGCGATCCTCAACGGCATCTCGTACCACGGGCTCTTCCGCGCCTCGGGCGCGACGTTTATGGTGTTCACTGATTATTGCCGGGCTGCCATTCGGCTTAGTGCACTGGCGAAGCTTCCCAACATTTACATTTTCACTCACGACTCGATCGGCGTAGGGGAAGATGGACCAACGCATGAACCAGTGGAGACGGTCAGCTCGGTTCGTTTGATGCCAAACATCGATGTGATTCGTCCGGCCGATCCCGAAGAAACCGCAGGCGCATTTGTCGCCGCAATGCAGCGAACCGATGGTCCGACGCTGCTCTCGCTAACGCGTCAGACTGTTCCGACATTGAACGAGATCGACGTGAACCTGCGCCGCGAAGGAGTGTTGCGCGGCGGCTACATTGCTAAACAAGAACCCGGCAAACTCGATCTCATCATCCTTTCGTGCGGAAGCGAATTGCAGCACGCGCTCGCGGCGGCAAAGGAACTAGGTGACGGTGTCCGCGTCGTTTCGATGCCGTGCTTCGAAAGGTTCAATCGCCAGCCGCAAGAATATCGCGAAGAAGTTTTGCCGGATGAATGCCGTAAACGCGTCGCGATTGAAGCTGGCGTCCCTGAGATTTGGTATCAGTACGTAGGTCTCGATGGGAAAGTGATTGGGCTCCACCAGTTCGGCTTGAGCGCGCCCGGCGCTGAAGTGATGAAAGAACGCGGTATCGACGCTCAGCACATCATCGACGCGGCGAAAAGTCTCTTAAAGCTTTGAAGAGCTAAATAGAATTCCTCTGCAGCCCCTTCAACCCTTCAACGCTTTGACTGTTCAACGATCGCTTAGAACGCTTCTTCCGGTTCGGCCTGGTCTGCTGCGCGATCTTCAAAGCGTGTGAAGTCTTTGAGGAAAGTAAGTTTGACCTGGCCGATTGGACCGTTCCTCTGCTTGGCAATAATAAGTTCAGCCTTCCCTTCCAGTTCGGCTCTTTCCTCATCTGAATCCGCGTAATATTCCTCCCGAACAAGCAAACCGACGAGATCGGCATCCTGCTCGATTGAACCTGATTCTCGCAAGTCCGCCAGCCGAGGAACGCCTTTGCCGCTTCCCGTTCGGATCTCAGGATTGCGGTTCAACTGCGCGACAACAATGATCGGAATTTTCAATTCTTTTGCCAAACCTTTTAGCCCCGCGGAAATTTCGGAGATTTCTAACTGCCGGTTGTCCTGTGCACGGCGCGATGTCGATCTCAGCAGTTGCAAGTAGTCGACAATAACGAGTTGCACATTCTCTTGCGCTTTGAGCCGGCGGGCCTTCGCTCGCAATTCGAGGATGGTAAGACCGGCGCTATCGTCGACGAAGATTTTTGCTTCGGCCAGTTTCGAAGCTGCGTGCGTTAGTTTTGGAAAGTCGGTTTCCGCAAGAAATCCATCTCGCGTTTTAGCTAGATTGACGCGAGCTCGTGAACAAAGCATGCGCTGAACGAGCTGTTGCGCGCTCATCTCCAAGCTGAAAATAGCAACGGGTAGCTTCACCTCGATGGCAGCATGCTCAGCAATGTTCATTGCGAGCGCTGTTTTTCCCATGCTCGGCCGCGCTGCGATCACAATCATTTCTGAGGAATGCAAGCCGCTTGTCAGCTTGTCGAGATCGCGAAAGCCAGTCGAAACTCCGGTAATCGCGCCTTTGTTTTCAAAGAGCTTCTCGATCGATTCAAGCGTGCTCATTACTTGCTCTTTCATCGAGAGCATCTGGCCTTTGAACCGGTCTTCACCCACGGCGAAGATTTTCTGTTCCACTTCGTCGAGCAGGTCGTTCACCTCGTCCTGTTCCTCATAAGCCCGGCGTACGCTCTCGGTGGCGGCGGAAATGATTTCGCGCAGAACATATTTGTCGCGAACGATCTCGAGGTAGTACCCAACGTTTGCGGCGGTTGGAACGAAAGTGAACAGGCTGGTGACGAACGCCGCGCCGCCCACGTTTTCCAGAAGATGCCGGTCACGCAGCACCTGGGTAAACGTGATCAGGTCGATCGCTTGCCCCGTGTTCCAAAGATCGACAAGAACGTTGTAGATCGTCCGGTGTGCGGGAATGTAAAAGTATTCTTCATTAATTTTCTCAACGCATTCCGCGATCGTTTCTCGCGGCGAGATGAGCATTGAACCCAGAACGCCTTGCTCCGCATCAACGCTGTGTGGCGGGGTCCGGTGAATATCCTGCGCAGAACCTGTGGGCGAAATGGGAACAACTTTTTCGCCACTTCGCGCTGCCGAACCTCGGCCAGCGCCATTTCCCGCTTTACGAGGCTTCTCTCCTGTCCAAGCGGACGATTGAGTCGCCATTTATTTCGATTCTTTTGTCTCTTCCTTTTGTCTGCGGAAAAATCGTCGTTTTTTTGGTTCCTCTGAGGGAGCGCTTACTGCCTCCGGCTTCGGTTCCTCAGCGGATTTCACCTCAAAAACAAGTTGTGCGGTTGCATCATGATGCAATTTGATCGCGACCTCGTGCTCACCGGTGTCTTTAATCGGCCGCTCCAAAACGATCTTATGTCGATCGATTTCGCTGCCGAGTTCGTTTTTGATCCGGTTCACAATGTCCTGCGCAGTGACGGATCCAAATGCTTTTCCGGTCTCACCGGTCTCCAGCGTGAACACGAACCGTGCCTTGCCAATTCGGCGCGCTAATTCTTCTGCCTCGTTCAGCTCGCGCGCTTCGCGCTCGGCGCGCTTCTGCTTCAAAGCATCGAGCTGGCGCAATGCGCCGGGCGTGACCTCGTATGCTTTGCCGCGTGGCAGAAGATAATTTCGCGCATAGCCGCGGCGTACTTTCACCACGTCCGCCTCGGCACCGAGTCCGGGCACGTTTTCAGTCAGGATGAGTTCCGTCAGGGGCATATCAATTTTTTAAAACGCGCTCAGAATTTTTCAACTTGCGGCGTTTCGGAGATGCCGAGTTTAGAATTCGAACCGGCATTGTCAATGCGAGAATAAAAAAATTCACAAAAAAAATTTTCGCAACGACTCCTTATGTCATGTTGAGCGGAGCGAAACATCTCTGGCTGACCTTGGGCGCAACCCAAGCAGATGATCAGGGATTCTTCGCTTCGCTGATCATGTTTGGTTCCACGGCGGGTCCGAGACGACGATCTAGCGCATCGCAACTAGACGAACGCTAGTTGCGATGCGCAGATCACGCGCACAATCTCTAGTGACGCGTCGAGCCGACGCTTGAGATAATGCCTTGCCA
>WNFW01005396.1_pt1 | contig 12226 bp, 13 predicted proteins | sample 5400131 | NCBI WGS metagenome assembly WNFW01 (sample SAMN13153362, study PRJNA577476) | soil metagenome | isolation source: 20 cm soil or saprolite under grassland replicate 1 | place: USA:California | collected 2016-06-15 | reverse complement strand
GCGCCTCGCCCCATGTCGAGAGGGGCGCCCGGTCGAAGTTGGAAGTGTACGCGGGCCGGACGATTTCCCCATGTCGGATGAGTACGAGGTTCCCGGTCATTCCACGGAGCCTCCAGAGACGACCGCGAGGACGCGAATATGATCGCCGTCGACCAATCGTTCATCGATTGCGATCGGGGCGTCTCCTCGGACGAGGATGTGTGCATCGGGAGCGAGCCGGAGCGCTCGGAGGAGATCGGAGCCGGTCGCCCTGTCACCGAGCGTCACCTCCTGTTCTTGGCGTGTGGGCAGGATCTCCGCGACGATTCGCATCCCGTCCGCCGAAAGCCGATTCCGTCATAAGCGTTCTTGTCTGAGTTCGGCGGAACGCTTATCCGAAATGTCGTTCTGGAGGCGTCGCTGCCCAGGTCGCCTAGCCCGGTAGGGCGGCGGTCTCGAAAACCGCTGGGTTACCCCTCGCAGGTTCAAATCCTGCCCTGGGCGCTCCACCCATGGGCTCGGTGCCAATTTCCGCATTATCGGTACGACCTATACTAAGTGGCGTCTGTCCCCGCATGCCCGCCCGCGGGGGCGGGGCTTTTCCCTTTCTGTCGCGGCCATCCAGACGGATGCCGACCGAGCCGGCTCAAGTGGCGTTCCGTCAAGAGATTCGGGCATGACGCAATCTCTATCGACAGCGTCGGCTATCCCCTACGAAGGGATTCTCCTCTGACGAACACAGACAGAAAAGATACCTGCTTTGTCATCGGTCCAATCGGAACGGAAGAAAGCGATGAACGCCACCGAGCCGATCAGATTTTCAAACACATTATCGCACCCGCGTGCAAGGATTGTGGCTACTCGCCAGTTCGGGCCGACAAGATCTCCAAACCCGGGATAATCACATCACAGATTGTTGAACACCTAATGGATGATCCGATGGTCATAGCGGATCTCACTGGAATGAATCCGAATGTATTCTACGAGCTTGCGATTCGGCACGCCGTAAGGAAACCGGTTGTCCAAATAATCCACGAAGGAGAACACATCCCTTTCGACGTCTCAGTGACTCGGACGATACATCTCGACCATCGCGATTTGGATAGCGCGGCACACTGCCGGGAGGAAATTGCAAGACAGATTCGTGCCGTCGAGAAAGATCCCACTCTGGTAGATTCGCCGATTTCGACAGCAATCGACCTGAAGTTGCTCCGCGAGAGTGGAAAGCCCCTCGAGAAGAGTGCGGCCGACATTCTATCTATGCTGGAGGATGTTCGCTCGATGGCTTCGGAACTCCGCACTAACGTCCGACTTTCGGGAACGCCGGTTAGGCTTACAGAAGGTACGGTGATATACAGCCAAGGCCAGACCCCGGTCTCCGGATCTCTCAATTGGCCTGGATCATCTTTGTTCTCAGGTTCCGGTGAGGCCGCTACGTCGCTACACGCGAAGCCAGCTGTGATGGGCGAGTACGTACTCTGCAAGAATTGCGGGACGTCCATCGATATTTCATCGTCGCCGCGGCCCGCTAAAGTAAAGTGCCCGAAGTGTGGGCGGACAGAAGACCTTCGATAGCTGGGACGATCCGTGTTTCAACAACAATGGGCCGTCTACAGCCTGCCCCTAGGGCGTTCCGTGCGCTTTCGAGATGTGGACGTCCAGAGGTCATTCTGTCTGGCAAGAAGGTCCGTGAAACTACTTTCGAGCAACGAACCCGGGGGAACAAACGCCTCGAAATCGCGCCACGCCTATTCGCCGCCCGTCCCCGCACGCCGGGCAAAGGCCCGGCCCTTTTCCTTTTAGACCTCTCAGGCCCTTCTGGCATGGGGGATGTCCGTCTGAATAATCTGTCAAGCTTCGACAAGGACTTGCTGGGCGTCATGATTGCGACGATTGCGACTGTATGGGCGATTGCCTTTGCCGCCTACAACTTCATTTACAATTACTTCGCAGCCAAGCATCTCGACCGAGCCCGGGATCTCGCGGACAAGACGTACGAAATGGGGCCGCCGAAACCGAATGAGGAGGCTCGCATGATCGGGAGGCTGAAGCAGAACTTCCGCGTATTCGTCGGCTACGCGATCGCGGGGATTCTTTCCGTGGTTAGCATCGGGTACTCCGCTCTTGCGATTGCCTATGATAGCTTCGACTGGTACCTGGCCGCGAAGGTGACCTTCGGCGCCGCGATCCTCTTCCACCTCGGGCTGTTCACGTTTGAAATTGGAACCTCGGCTTGTCAGGTACGGTGCCTTCAGATCAGCTTAGAAGGGACCAATTAGAGGAGAGCATGCCGCGGGAGTCGGACCTTCTGGATCCCCTGGCGGCATGGTTCCGAACCGGGTACCGGCCTGACCGCCGAATGCTGATCCACGAGGAACCTCAAGGACGTGGTGGTAGGCGACCGGACATGCTCATCGTCTTCTCGGAGGAGGGGCGGGAGACGGTTAACGAGGTCTTCGTGATCCCGGTGGAGATCGAAAACTCGAGCAAAGGCGCAATCCACGACCGCCGCCATGGTATCTTGCAGCTCAGAAAATACCCAGGACACGCGAAATACCTCGCGATCCCAAGAACCGTGGCCCGCCACCCAGCCGGGGGTGAGATACCTGACCGGTGCGAGAAATGGGGAGTCGGCCTACTCGTTGTCGACCATGAGATCAGAAGCGTCTCCTGCGAGGTCGAGCCCGAGTGGCGTGATCCCGAACGGACCCTCCGGGCGTACCCTGTCGCGATGGAACGTTGGATGGCGCTCCGAGATTCGGACGATGTCTACCGACGGATTTCCGGACGGCGGATTGTCGAACGAGATTGATCGACTCGCAGGCACCCATCACATTTGAAGGGCATGTGGACCCTCATTTCTTGAGAGTGTCCGTCGAGATGAACGCATCGAAGTACTTCCTCACATCCTCATACTCCAAGAGGTTGAACTCGCCAAGTCTTACACCGTCAATCCCCTGGAATAGTGAGAGGTAAAAGCTCAGAAGAGGCGCCTCCCCCTCTCGGTTCCTGACGAATCCTGGACGATGGAGGGGCCCGACAACGGCCGCCAGCAATGAATACTTCCCGATTACGCACAGACAGTGTGGCATGATCCCGATGACCTCTTCGTTGTTGAGCTGGTTGGCCCGCCACCATCCCTCGAACCACTTCGCCGCAAGCCTCCAGTCCGTGGGGCCTTCGAAGGCGACGACGAAAGGCATCACGTAGGACAGGTGCGTCTTGCTCTCCGTCCCATTTTCGTCCAAGCCCAGAGACAAGCGAGAAGAGGGATCGAACTCCAGGGCGCCAAGACCAAACGAAGCCTCGCAGATCTTCGAGACTTCATGTTTCGTGAGCCGTTTCTTGACCTCCACCGTCGCATACACCGCCTCAATGGGAAGCACCTCTGACTGCCGGTGACGGTACAGCTTCCACGATACCGTCCGATCGAAGATTAGTGCGTCGAACTCTCTACTACGGTTGTTATTCCTGTCCCGGATTTCGCCCCGGGCAATCGCGAAACGAGACGGGAGATGCTCCCTTAGAAACTCACGTATGAGCTCCTCCCGTTCACCCCCTTGCATGCCAGTGTGACCTATCGTGTCGAACAGCATCGATTGCGCAACATATCGCGACTCCAAGTTCCGGAATGCGGTCTCGATGTCAAACGGGCGTGCACCCTTTGGAGCCAATGGTTCACCGACAAGCTCCTCAGATGGATTAGATGGGTCAAGAGCATTTCCGCGGTTCCGTATGAGTCTGCGGAACAACCGTGCAACCGGGGAAACAATACCCTTTCGTTCACAGGTACGCTACCTGTAGCAGGTCCCGTATGGAGCGATGCATCCATTCCTCGACCCTCCTGATCAATTACCATCGGTTAGGATGAAGTAGTCCGACGCTCCTGCTGCCGCCATCATGGTGATTTGCACTGCCACGACGGCGCGAGGTCCGTGCCGTGCCCCCGCCGTCGTCGGTTCTGACCCGGCGCTGTGCAACGCCCACTCGGACCCCGAACGTTGGCGTCAGGCGAGTGTGCGCGGTGGAAGAGCCCCTAGGCGGGTACACATGGCCTCGGGTCCGAACTTCGAGCGACCGAAGCATCTCCGGGGCGGCAACGAGATCGCGGCCTTCCTGGAGTCCGCGATAGGTGGCACCGTTTCGGGGAAAATGAGCACGACCCAACTGAAGGCGATCGCGGCCGCGAGCCGCGTCATGCTCGCGGCCCTCGAGGCGGCCGACGTGCAGGAGCAGATCGAGGACCTCAGGACCGCGGTCAAGCGGATCGAGCAGACCGGTTTCCGTGTCACACGTTGAGCGCGAGGTTCGCGCCTTGAGGTCCAGGTTGGAGGCCCGCGCCCCCGGATTCGTGGGCCGCGAGTGCTTCTTTACTCGAGCGCCTTGTCCTCGAATACCTGCCGTGCAAGGTCTGCCTCGATGCCTACGTTGGGACGATCCTCGCATGGCGGGAGAACGGAATCTCGAACCCTCCAGGTCGGGACCCGGTTAGCCTCGGCCCGTCGTGGGCCTGGTCAGGAGGGGCCCACGACGCCTGTCGCGGCCGTTGCCTGCTCAACCGCTACATCCGCGCTCCCCCATCGACGATGCTCGGCGGGAGGTGGCGGGGCATCCAAGTCGAGTCCAGCGAGGTTACGGGCCGAAGGCGGTCGTCGATCTCTGGAACGCCTGCTTCCGCTGAATAGTGCACGCCCAAGGGAGCCCGACCAGGTAGTAGCTACGGGACGGGGTGAGGTAATCCGGGAATCCCGAGGGGGTCAGTCTCACCAGAGGAACTGGGCTCGTGGAGTTCATATCGAGGGTCCGGGGGATGCCCCTGCGGGATGCGATGACGAAGCGACACCGCTGGGGCGAGGACCCGGGCGCCGACATGGTCCAGACAGGCAAGCTGATCGGACAGAGCATCGGCAAGCTCGGGGCGTTGGTCAAGCATCGCGCGGCCACTCGCCGGCTGCCGGAGAACCTCGCACGTTTGGCGGCCGCCATCGAAGAGTTCCGGCCGGCGAGGAAGTATGATTACGAGTTTCCCTACCAGATCGAGCTGACCGGCTTCCTCAAAGCGAAACTCGGTGGATCCATCACGATTGAGGAGACGCGCGGCCGCTCGAGGCCCGACATCGTGGTCGACAGGACCATTGCGATCGAGATCAAGGGGCCGACGTCGAACCATCAGCTCGACACGATCGCCGACAAGGCGGTTCGGTATGGCCGCCACTTTGAGGGTGGTCTCGTCTGCGTGCTGTTCGACGTCTTGGATCTAGTGCGATTCAGGGAATGGGAGGCTGGCATGAGGGACCGGTTCCCAGACATCCTGATTTTCCCCAAGTGATATCGCCGGTATCTCCGGGAGCGGCAGGCCTGTTCGAGGCGGCGATTGGACGGCCGGCAAAAAAAGCGATTCCGAGGCGGAGCTATCAGCACACGATTGATCCCCATGTGCCGGGGCAGCTCCTCGTTCGCCCCGCGGACTCGCGAGAGCGACACTCGGGATACTCTTGGGAGGTCGTTGAAGGAACCGGTTGACCGCCGTGCGTTTCCTCCTTAGACGCGAACAGAAAAGGCAAGGTGGCCGCCGTATGCCCCCTTCTGTTCGGATTATGTCGTTGAGCCCTCGTTCCCCACCTAAGCCGGGCCTCGAGGCCCGGCACCTTTCCCCTTGATAGAAACGGGCTCAGCCTATTCGTTCGCTTTCGTTCTCCTGCCGGTGTTCGGGACAATGCGAGCCCGCCAGATCCCGTCAACGAACTCGAGGATTCCTTCGGCTTGGTAGCCGCCCTCATCGTAGATGCGGACATGCCGTCCCGACCACGCATCAGCGCCCAACGCTCCGATGTCCTCCTCTGAGTCCGGGGTATCCAGGCGAACGCGGCCTCGCTCGTCCTTATGGTTGAAATCGCAGCGGATTCGCATTAGGGCCGTTCCTGTGCAATCGCCAGCGCCTATTTTCCTGTTTCGTGGCGGAGGACGCCCACTTCTGTCCGGATGATTCGTCAAAGCCCTCGTTCCCTACCGATGCCGGGCCTCACGGCCCGGCCCTCTCTCACGTTTCGTGGAATGGCCTCATTCGTTCCAGGACGATCGCCCGAAGCTTAGTTGTTGATTCGTACAGCCCGTCGCGTACCGTGGTGTGTTCTGCGATGAGGGGGTCCGCCCGTAGCACAGGCTTGAGCCGCTTGATGAAGTCCTCCGCGTCTTCTCGTTTGTAGTCGGGGATGACATCTTTAAGCGAGGCTTCGAGCCGGTGGAAACCGCTGTCCCTCGGAGCGGTGACTGAATCGTCGAAGATGAAGCGTCGGTCTTCCTCCAGCGCAAGCACAATCGTGTCCTTCGTTTGAGAGGAGACGCCGTCCAGGTCGGCGTTCCCCGTCATGACCAGTTGAATGCAGCGAGTCCCAGCATCCCAGTACCTCTTGGAGTGGGCGGAGTAGTCTGCCAGGCGATAGGATAGCGCTACGAACAAGTTGTTGACCGTTCCATCGACGACCGGTCCGAATCGACTCTTGGCGATCCTGGGCCACTGGACAAGGGTAGGCCAGTCGTTCCCTTTGAGCTCATTCGCAACGCGAGAAAGCTCTTCGTAGAGCGGGCCGTAGATCTCTTCGAAATAGCGGACCTCGATGTCCCGGTTAAACCCGCGGTCCTGGCTCTGCCTGTTGATGAACCCGTATGTCCACATGCCAATTCCTGCCGCGAGGAACGCAGCGGAAGACGCGAGGGAAAGGGTGTAGAGTATCGCGTAGTCCGGATTCTGCTTCTGGAGGAAGAACGCGTTAAGTGCCAGGAAGACAGAGACGGCCCACAGGACCGGTAGGACGTAGATTGGAATTAGAAGTCGTTTCCAAAGCACCATTTTTTCCACGATCGCAAGAACTGGCATCGTCAAGAGCCTTTGGTGTCCCTGTCGGTCTTGCCAAGGATCCACTCCAGGGATCGGATCCATCCGCGGAGCTCGTCTTTCGTGGTCGTGAACACCATGAGATCGGGCGTACCCCACTGCAAGAGCCGGCCGCCCTATTCGCATGGTCAACTCAGCAACGCCTTTCCGATCGCTTCATTCACCGCAGCGTAATCCGACCCGCCGAAACGGGCCTCCACGGCCCTCACCGTACCCTTGAATCCTTGCAAGCGCGAGGCAGTCTCGTGTGCCCGCGGGTGGACCATGACCAATCTCGTACCCTCGCGGCTGTTTCGTTCAAAGATGCCCCGGATGATTCGGTCTCCGAATGAGTATCCGATGACGATCCACCGCGGTCTCTGCGCCAGCTCGCGATTGAGCATGAGATACATCGTTTCGTAAGGCTCGATGTAGAGTTCCTTCTCCTCGATCGGGTACAACATGCCCGGCCCGCGGAACTTTCCGCCGGTGTAAGTCTTCATCTCCATCGGTGGAACCCGCTGTTCGGTCAAACCCCAACGATCATCCAAGAGCCACGTGATGGAACCATGCAGCTTGAACAGTCTAAGGCCGGCACCGCGAAGGGCCTCCGGATTCGAGACCTCCATCCGAGCGACTGGATTGAAAACGAATCCGGTATTGACAGCCACTTGGACAATGTCCAGCCAGTAATGCTCGAGGATTGCGTCGTAGTTCGTTGTGAACATCGGCCAGTTCCCGAACGGATGGCGTCCGTCGGGACCAGGGTTCTCTGCGTTAGCCGGACCCGACATCTGCGTGAAGAAGTTCTGGTACACGGACGCGATCTTCTCGGACATCCCCTCTCTGAGCTGACAAGCGTGCTGTACGAACCGTTCGAAGTCGGCCTCGAGAGAACTCGCGATTCGCACTTCGTCGGCGGACGGTGCCGAAGGCACGACGGCCTCCAATGCTTGCCGCGACCGCACGAGCTTCGTAGCGTGATATAGCGCCGCGACGCCCATTCGATCCGGCGACCAATTCATGATTGATTCCACCACGCTGAACACGGCCTCGAGATCCGTCGGGCGTCCCAACGTCGCATTTAAGAAGGCGCAGATCTCATTGTACATGCGACGCTCCTCAGATTTGGATCCGGTTTCCAGCGTCTTCTCAAACTCCTTGACCATCCCCTGCATCGTTGGAATCCCGAAGGACGCGGAGGCGCCCGCCCCGAAGAAAAATACAGCGTTCGTCATTGGCGCGGCCCATCGAGCACTTGGTCGGACAACCGGGGTCGTCCGGCTTGGGCAATAGCATCCAGAAGTCGAAGGACAGTTGCATCGTCGATGATTGCTCGAATGCGGAGTGCCCGTTGGTAGCGTCGAAGCTCGACGGGTGTCAACCGCGGTGTCGGATTGACGCCCATCCGCCCGACGTTCTCGATCAAACCGTCCGCCCAGCTCCGCAGAGCCAGCGCATTTGCAGTTTCGGCCAGCTTGTGAATGTACACTCCTTTGAGGCCGGGAGCTTGCGGTGGCTCGTAACGGAGGACGCGCCTTTCCAAGAGCAGCTCCAGATCCTTGGAGAGGGTCGGCGACGTAGTCCTCGAAGCGGGTCGAGGGATCTCGGTGCCGTCCACTGCCTTCCGGAGCGGTTGAACGAGTGACTGCACGAAGTCCTTAAGATGAGCACCCCACCACTTTTGCCTCGAGACCTCGAGAATTTTCAGTTCCCTCTCTGTGAACTTCATAGTGGAACCTTACGTCTTTACCGAGATAAGATGGCATGGATGTCAGTTCCGCCAGAGGAACGAAAGTGTCAGCTTCGGAAACGCGCTCGAAATCGGCGAACTTCGGACTCATTCTTCTCGCGAGATTGAAGACGCGTTCACCCAGACGACCACACAAATTGCCTCTCCAGAAAGACGTTAGGTGCGAAATCGGCACCCTCATCATGGCTCACGGGGACAAGTTCCCGCCGTTGATTTCTGAAACATCGAACTCCTTCTGAAAGAAACCTGGGGGGACCCAGGGTTCAAATATCGGGGAAACCTGCGACCCGCGAGGTTTCACCACCACGCAGAAGGCAGGCAGTCCAAGGCACGAGAGCCGGGATACGCAACTCATCGACTGGTTGCTCGAGAAAGACCAGCCGTCGGTTCGCTATCACACATTGGTCCACCTCCTAGAGCGCAGGGACGACGACCCCGAAGTGAGAGAGGCTCTTTCCAAGATACCGAGAATCGGTTGGGCCCGGGACATCCTGAGGCTCCAGAAACCGAAAGGGTTCTGGGAACCCCATGAGCCGACGAACGTCCGCGAATGGATGAACTTTCTCCGGGTCCCGGAGTACGTCGCCACCACTTGGAGGGCCCTCGTTCTCTCGGACCTGGGCCTCACATCTAGAGACCCACGGATCCGAAAGATCGCGGATCGCTTCTTCGAGTACAAGCTCCAGATGGGGAGCATGATCAACATCTTCACCGAGGAGGTGTGCGCCGTCGGGAACGCCGCTCGTCTGCTGACCCGTTTCGGCTACGCCGACGACTACCGGGTGAGGAAGCTCTATGATTGGCTCCTCGAAGACCAGAGGGAGGATGGGGGCTGGAACTGTTCCCAAGGCACTCCGGGAACACTGGACGGCTGGGAGGCCTTGGCCGCCTTTGTCGCTCTCCCAAAGTCGAAGCGATCCGGGAAGATTGAGCGGTCGATCTCGAGAGGAGCTGAGTTCTATCTGGAAAAAAGGCTGTTCCAGGAAGGGAGAAAGTACCTCCCTTGGTTCAGATTCCACTATCCGAATCACATCTACTACGACATTCTGGTAGGGCTTGACATGATCACAAAGCTTGGATTCGCAGACGACCGACGGCTCCAGCCAGCTCTCAGGATCCTCAAGGACAAGCGCCGAGCGGACGGAACTTGGTCCATCGACAGAGTGCACCCGGATTTCGGGCGAGGCGCGACCATTCACCTCACCGGCAAACCGAGTAAGTGGATTACGCTCACGGCCCTTCGAGTTTTGAAGCGAGTTGAGGATGCGAACTAACGCGGTGGCGTGATGGCAACGGACGTCAACGGGTCTAGACCGCACCGATACAGAATGATCGGGCCAGGTTCGTCCGACCTGTAAAGTGATAACTGACCCGCACCGCAGGGCGTGCGTGGGAACGCCGACCGGCCCTAGGTGGCCGAGACCCGACCGATTAGCCCCTCGTGTCGACTACGCAGAACAGGTTTCCGTCGGGGTCGGCAAGGACCACGAAATCTTCACCCTCCTCGCGGGGCCGGAAGAGGCTCGCCCCGAGGCGAAGCAGCCGTTCGACCTCTCCCTCCGGGTCGTCCGTGTACAAATCGAGATGCAATCGGTTTCGGTAGGGCTCCATGCCATCGAGGGACACATTGGGCCCCTTTCCCGCTGGGTCCTTCAAGATCATGAACGGGTCGTCGGGCGTGAGTGGCCTTCCTGGAGCGTACCCGAGCGCCTTCTGCCAAAAGGTCAGCATCCGATCGAAGTCTTTGACGTCAATCACGATGGACCCGATTCGCACCGTTGCGTTCCCCATGCTGCCGAGCACCCGAGAATCAGGCTATGAATTTTGCGACGTCGCGAGGCAGGAAAGGTCGGCCGATGACTCATTTCAGATGCGTGGCGAACCACCGCAGGTAAGCGTGAAGCCGGGCGATGCGGTGCTTCGGCTTTCCCGCACGGGATAGGTCGTGATTCTCCTTCGGGAACAGGACCAGCTCGGCTTCCTTGCCGTAGTACTTCAAAGCGGTGAAGAACTGAATCGCCTCGACGTGCCAACAACGATAATCCTCGAGCGAATGGACGAGGAGGAGCGGTGTCGAGACGTTCTTCACGTATCGCAGCGGAGACTTCGCCAACGTCGTCTCTTCATCATCCCACGGATCGACGCCGACTTGATCGCGCCCGAAGTAGGGCCCGATGTCGCTCGTCCCCCAGAAGGTCCACCAGCTCGAAATGGACCGGTCCGTGACCGCGGCCTTGAACCGGTCGGTCTGCGTGACGACCCAATTCGTCATGAATCCGCCGTACGAACCCCCGGCGATCGCGAGCCGCTTCCGGTCGATGAAGGGATATCTGGCCGCGGCGAAGTCCACGCCCTCCATGAGATCCTGATAGTCCCGCTCGCCGTAGTGCCCTCGGATGTCGGCGAAGGCCTCCGAGTAACCGTCGCTGCCCCGAGGATTCAGGAAGAGGACGGCATAGCCCTTCGCCGCGAAGACCTGGAATTCATGGAGGTAGCCGTACCCGAAGGCCGTCTTCGGGCCCCCGTGGACATACAAGATGGTCGGCACCTTTACCTTCTTGGCGGGAGGGAGCACCCAGCCTTCGACGGGAACCCCATCGCTGGCCTTGAAGACGAACGACTCCGGTTTGCGGATGTCGAGTTTCTTCAGGGCATCGTCGTTGAAGGACGTGAGCTTCCGGACGCCGCTACCCGCCGAGTAGAGCTCCGCAGGCGCCCCGTCCTCCATCGCGGTGAAGACGATCCTTTTCGCGTTGATCTGGAACGCTTCGATGCTCCGCTTTCCTTCGACGAGCACTTCCGCTTTCTTGTTCCGCACGTCCAAAGACTCGAGATGCACCGCACCGCCCTCGGCGACGAGGAAATAGATCCGGCTGCCTACCCATTTCGGGTCCGAACTGACACCTCCCATGCGGACGTCCGAATTGAGGCTGTTCGAAAGGTTTCGATCCAGAGAATCGAGGCGTCTGGGTGCATCCGTCCCAGATTCCTTGATCGACCACAGGTGGACGTGGGAGGCGAAGCCGCGAGGGAGTTCGTTCCCGAGGAACGCGATTTGCCGATCGTCCGGAGACCAGACGACCGAGCCGATTTCCATATTGTGCTTCGTCAGCCGCTTCACCTTTCGGGAGGCGAGGTCGAGGACGAAGAGGTCCTGAAGGTACGGGCGTCGGTCGTCCGTTTGTGCGACGTAGGCGATCCGGTGACCGTCGTGCGACCAAGCGGCCTTCGTGACGTCGAGCTCCCCCTTCGTGACTTGCTTCGGCTCCTTCGTTTCGATGTCCAGTTCGAAGACATGCTTCCGAAGATTGTAGATGAAGCCTTTCTCGTTGAACCAGAAGTTGATCCGACGGATCGTCCGGACATCTTCGTCGTCCTGTCCCACGTTCGAGAGGAACAGGACCCGCCGACCATCCGGCGCCCACGCGTGGCCCTCGATTCCTTCCTTCCGCCGCAGGAGGAGACGGGCCTCGCCGCCGTCGGTCGGGAGCACGTACAAGGCGTTCCCCTTGTCGTCCTTGCCCATCTCCCGCTTCGAGGTGAAGAGGATCCACTTTCCGTCGGGAGAGACCTTGGGCGCGGAGTCTTTCCCCGCGGTCGTCATTTGAATTGCCTTCCCG
>WNFW01009294.1_pt1 | contig 12228 bp, 10 predicted proteins | sample 5400131 | NCBI WGS metagenome assembly WNFW01 (sample SAMN13153362, study PRJNA577476) | soil metagenome | isolation source: 20 cm soil or saprolite under grassland replicate 1 | place: USA:California | collected 2016-06-15 | reverse complement strand
GCGCGACGAGGAAGGTCCAAATGCGCGCGGTAATTATTCCATTACTGTTTCTTGCTGTAATGACGGCCGGGGCGGGTGCGCGCGGCGAGACCGGGGGCAGTGTGTTCATCGAGGAACTGACCTGGACGGAGCTGCGGGACCAGATCGCGGCCGGCAAGACGATCGCCATCGTGCCGATCGGCGGCACCGAGCAGAACGGGCCGCATATGGCTATCGGCAAGCACAACCTTCGGGTGAAGCTTCTTGCCGGAAAGATCGCGGCGGCACTGGGAACGGCGCTTGTCGCGCCCGTGTTGGCCTATGTGCCTGAAGGCGAGGTGGACCGGCCATCGGGGCATCTCCGCTTTCCGGGCACGATCACAGTTCCCGAAGACACGTTCGAAAAAACCATCGAGTCGGCCGCTCGGAGTCTGCAGTTGCACGGGTTCCGCGACATCGTTTTTCTCGGCGATCACGGCTCGACCCAGACCGGGGAAGAGGCGGTGGCGCGACGGCTCAATCGCCTATGGGCCGGGAAGCCGGCGCGCGCTCATGCCGTTGTCGAATATTACCGGGCGAGCGAAGCCGGGTTTGCGCGTCTGCTCGAAAGCCGCGGCTATCCGGCGAGCGAAATCGGCACCCATGCCGGGCTCGCCGACACCGCGCTGATGATGGCGCTCGACCCCGCGCTGGTGCGCACCGACCGGCTGCGGCCGGGCGAGGGTGTAAATGGCGACCCGCATCGGGCCACCGCCGAATTGGGCGCGCTGGGTGTTGACCTGGTTGTCGACGAGACCGTGGCCGCCATCAAACAAGCGGTCACGCGGCATTGAGCATGGCCCTCATTGAGGATGAAATAAGAAACAAATGACCCCACGCGCTAAGCTTCTTTCCACAGTGGCGCTGAGCCTCGCGCTCGGGCTCGGCATTTGGGCGGCGCATGCCGACCCGCCCGGCGGGACGCTCGACACCTTTCCCGGCATGCCGCCCGTCACCGATCCGGTGAACCTTTATCGGGGTGCTGCCGCCGGCGAGCTGAGCCCGGCCGCGGCCGAGGCCCTGCCGCGGGTCTATGTGCCGAACCTGCGATCGAACGACGTCTATGTCATCGATCCCGTGGCGCTCCGGGTCGTCGACCGGTTCCGTGTCGGGGGTCAGCCGCAGCACATCGTCCCGTCCTGGGATCTGAAGACCCTGTGGGTCAACAATAACGGGCTGCGCGGTCCGCAAGGCAGTCTGACGCCGATCGATCCGCGAACCGGCAAGCCGGGTCAGCCGATCGCGGTGGAGGATCCCTACAACCTCTATTTCACGCCGGATGGCGGCTCGGCAATCGTGGTCGCCGAGCGCCTCGAGCGGCTCGATTTCCGCGATCCGCACACGATGGCGTTGCAGGGATCGCTGCCGACCCCGGGCTGCGCCGGCGTCAACCACGCCGATTTTGCGCTCGACGGCAAATACGCGGTCTTCACCTGCGAGTTCGGCGGCGGCGGGCTGATCAAGGTCGATCTCATCGAGCGCAAGGTGGTCGGACATCTCAACCTGACCCGCACGAACCTGATCACCCAGGCGGCGCTGGCAGCGCCCGATGACGAGCCGGTCGATGCCAGCTTGCCCGGCGCGACCCTGAGCGATGCGACCGATGCGATCCTGGCCGATCCAACCCTGGCCGATGCGACGATCACTGCGGCGTTCTGCGGCAGCGGGGTCAACGCGTTCGGCAGCATGCCGCAGGACATCCGCGTCTCGCCCGACGGCAAGCTCTTTTATGTCGCCGACATGATGGCCGACGGCGTCTATGTGGTGGATGGCGCGGAATTCAAGCAGGTCGGCTATATCCCGACCGGGGTCGGCACCCACGGTCTTTACCCGAGCCGCGACGGTACCAAGCTCTACGTCGTCAACCGCGGCTCGCATGATGTGCGCGGCCGGCGCCGGGGTCCGGGCAGCATCTCGGTCCTCGATTTCGCGACCCAGGAAGTCGTCGCCAACTGGCCGATCCCACGCGGCGGCAGCCCCGATATGGGGAATGTCAGCGCCGACGGCCGCTTCCTGTGGCTGTCGGGGCGCTACGACAATGTCGTCTATGTTATCGACACCACGATGGGCGGCGTCGCGACAATCCCGGTCGGGACCGAGCCGCACGGGCTGACCGTGTGGCCGCAGCCCGGCCGCTACTCGCTCGGCCATACCGGGAATATGCGCTAGGCGTTTGGCGTCAGCCGGCGCCCGAAACCAAATCTTAACGACGGCGGCCCGAAGATCGCGGCAAATCCGCGAGAAGGGTTTGCCATGCGTCTCACCTTAGCGCTGTTCGTGCTGATTATTGCCGCCGATCCCGGCTTTGCGCAGAGCGTGCCGAATTACGACACGACCGCCTATTGCAAGTCCGCCTCGGGCGACAGCACTCAGCTCCGGAAGAACTGCCAGGACATGGAGGACCGCGCCAAGACGGCGGTAAAGCATACCGAGGTCCCGTCCGACATCATGCAGCGCTGCAGCAAGATCAACGGCAAGAACGGAAATTATGCGTGGCTGCAGGCCTGCATCACCGCTGAAGAAACGGTCAAAGATGCGGGCGCGGCGACGCCGACGCGGACCGACCTGTCCTACGATCCGTGGAACGAGACGCGCAAAGCGAAGATGCGCGCGGCAAGCGGCAACCGCGATGCTGCCGCCATCGACGTTTGCCCGCCGCCGCATAAGGTGACGCGCGACGGCTGCCAGTAAGCTCGCCGCCACAAGCCGCCGCCCCGTTAAACCGAGCCGGATCGTCGGAACGGAACCGAAGGCCGCGGCAGCGCCCAGCCTGTTCGCGTTCCGGCTGCGACAAAACGACTGACATTTCCGTTTAGCCTCCCTACACTCGGGGATAAGGCCCAGCCGAAATCGGGCCAGACCGAACAGAGAGGTGGGCGATGGCGGCGATTGATGCTGGGCGCGTGGCGTGGTGGCGCGAGCCTACCAAGGACCAATGGTATGCGTGGTGGGCGGCCTGGCTGGGCTGGACGCTCGACGCGTTCGACTTCACCGTCTTTCTGCTGATCATCAAGCCGATCGCCGACGAATTCCAGGTTCCGACGACCGAAGTCACGATCGTCTTCACGCTGACCTTGTGGATGCGGCTGGTCGGCGCCGTCGCATCGGGCTGGCTCGCCGACCGTATCGGCCGCAAGACGCCGCTGATGATCTCGATCTTCTGGTACTCGATTTGCAATTTCATCGCGGGCTTCTCGCCGACTTTTCTCTTCCTGCTGATCTTCCGTACCCTCCTCGGCATCGGCATGGGCGCGGAATGGCCGGCAGGCGCGGCGCTCGCAATGGAGCAGTGGCCGATCCGCACGCGCGGCTTTATGAGCGGCGTGTTGCAGGGCTCGTGGAGCATCGGCTTTCTGCTGTCGAGCGTCATCTACGGGCTGTTCTACGACTACATCGGCTGGCGCGGCATGCTGTGGATCGGCGTGTTGCCCGCGCTGTCGATTGTCTGGATCCGCTATTACGTCAAAGAGCCCCCGGTCTGGGTCGAGAACCGGCGCCAGCAGCGCGCCGAAAAGCGCGAGGTTCGCGCCCCGCTGATCAAGATTTTCCAGCGGGGGATGATCGCTAACACGCTCCTGGCATGCTGGTGGATGGCGAGCAACTTCGTCCTCTACTATTCGATCTGGGCGTTGTTCGCGACGCATCTGCAGGCCGACCTCAAACTGACGACGATGGGCACGGCCGTGCCGTTCATGGTCGCCAACATCCTCAGCTTCCTCGGCATGTCGTTCTGGGGGTGGACGGCGGACTTCATCGGCCGCCGCTGGGCGATGATGATCCCGGCGGCGATCGCGATCCCGATCGCGCCGATGTATTTGTTCACCAGCGATCCATTCTGGATCACCGTGGGTTTCGGGCTGCAGGGCGCGTTTGGCGGCGCGCTCTATAGTCAGCTGCCGGCCTATCTGTCGGAGCGCTTCCCCACCGAGGTGCGCGCCACATCGAGCGCCTTCTGCTATCACCAGGGGGCGATCCTCGGCGGGTTGGTGGCGCCGGTGCTGGCCTATTTCGCGACAACCTACAATGTCGGCTATGCCGTCCCGATGTTGGTCGGGACGGTTGTTGCCGCGTTCAGCGTCGTCGTCGCGCTGCTGCTCAGCCCGGAGACGAAGGGCAAGGAGCTGGTGGCCGATCTCGTTGTGGCGTAGCGGCATCGCGAGGCCCGGCGCAATCGCGCCGGGCCCGCTTCTCGGGCGCCAGATAGGCACCTGCTCGACTGCCGCTCGCGATGGCGCTGCCCAGCGCAGCGCGCCCGCCGACCCGCGACTGCGCTGCTTCGTTTACAACTCTTCACCGTTACGATACCCGCGGTACATCAGCGGGTTACATCGGGGCCTTTATCCTAAGTTAATCGCGAAACCCAACACGGGCGCGAAAACGAGGGATGAGGGCAACGCAATGACCGACTACGCTCGGCTGCTCGAAGCGGAAATTCCGCGGCTGCGCCGCTATGCGCGGGCGCTGACCCGGGACGTGACACGCGCGGACGATCTCGTCCAGAGCTGCCTGGCCCGCGCGGTCGCCAAGCAGCATCTCTGGCAGCCCGGCACGGATTTGCGCGCTTGGCTGTTCACGATCCTGCACAATCAGTACGTCAACGATGTCCGGCGCTCGGTGCGCGAAGCCGACACCATCGAACTCAGCGAAGCGCCGCAATTAACGGTTCAGTCGAATGCGATCGCGTCCCTGGAGTTGCGTGACCTCGAAACTGCGCTTGGCAAGTTGCAGCCGGAGCAGCGCGAAGTGATCCTTCTCGTCGGGCTCGAAGGCATGGCTTACGAGGAAGTGGCCGCAGTCCTCGAAATACCGGTCGGCACGGTGCGCTCGCGTCTGTCTCGTGGCCGTGACCAGCTGCGCCTGCTGATGGGCATGGAGGCAAAGAACGAGCGGTTGCGCGCCGCTTGAAGTCGCGCCAGCGGGTCGAGTGCCGCGTTGCAGGCATGATGCGCGACGGTGAATACGAGGGGGAGTTCAGCAAAGCTCGCAAATAGGGCGGGCTCGCAAATAGGGCGGGGAGGAAGGCAGTTTATTCCAATGGACGCTCACAATCTCCGAGCGCGTGCGCAACGATGTTGGGAATTGCTTCGGCTTGCGGTCAAACCGGAGGTCAAAGAACAGCTTCGCGAGTGGGCGGAAGACTTTGAAGCCGAGGCCGCGGCGAAGGAGAGGAAGGAAAGGTAAGCTCCGGCAGCGCCTGTCGCGCCGGGCGTTTCTATAGTCCGGAATGTAACAAGATTCCGGCACGCGATCCCTGTCGCGATCGTCTGGAACCGATAGCGGGAGGAGCGTCATGGCGGTAGCCGCGGATACGGCAAATACGGTCGCTTGGTGGAAGGAGCCGACCAAGGACCAATGGCTCGCCTGGGTGGCGGCCTGGCTCGGCTGGACCCTCGACGCGTTCGATTTCACGATCTTTCTGTTGATCATGGTGCCGATCGCGAAGGAGTTCCAAGTCCCGCTCGTCGATGTCACCTTTGTGTTCACCGTGACGCTGTGGCTGCGTTTGGTGGGCGCCACGGCATCGGGGTGGCTGGCCGATCGGGCCGGGCGGAAATTGCCGCTGATGATCTCGATCCTCTGGTACTCGATCTGCAACTTCATCGCCGGTTTTTCACCGAGCTTCTGGTTTCTGTTCCTGTTTCGCGCGCTGCTCGGCATCGGGATGGGCGCGGAATGGCCGGCCGGCGCTGCGCTCGCGATGGAATCCTGGCCAACCCGCTCGCGCGGCTTTATGAGCGGGGTGCTGCAGGGCTCGTGGGGCCTCGGCTTTGCGCTATCGAGCGCCGCTTACGGTTTGCTCTACGAGGCGATCGGCTGGCGCGGCCTTTTATGGCTCGGCGTGCTGCCCGCCTTGGTCGTCCTGTGGGTCCGCAAATACGTCAAGGAGCCCGAGATCTGGAAGCAAAACCGGGAACAGCAGCGTCAGCAGAAGCGGGAAGTTCACCTGCCGCTGATTGAGATTTTCCGCTGGCGCGTGCTGCCGAACACGCTGACGGCCTGTCTGTGGATGGGCAGCGGCTTTGTCTCCTATTACACAATTTTCGGTCTGTTCCCGACGCATCTGCAGAAGGATCTCGGGTTTGGTCCGGGAGACGTGGCGCTTCCGATCCTGCTGTCGAACCTGATGCTGTTTGTCTCGAACTGCATCTGGGGCGCGGTCGCCGACAAGATCGGCCGGCGCTGGGCGATGATCATCCCGGCGGCGATCGGCATCGTCGTGACGCCGTTCTATCTCGGCTTCTTCACCACCAGCTATGTCGTGCTGGTTGGGGCCTTTATCGTGCAGGGCTTTTTCGCCGGCGCGGTGTACGGCCAGAACCCGAGCTATCTGAACGAGCGCTTCCCGACCGAGGTGCGCGCGACGGCGGCCGGCTTCTGCTATCACCAGGGCGCGATCTGGGGTGGCCTCGTCGGGCCGTTGCTGGCGGCCTGGGCCGCGACAATGCCGGACGGCTTCACGATGCCGATGCTGATCATCACGGTCGCGAGCGAGATCGTGTTCATCATCGCATTGCTGCTCGGGCCGGAGACAAAGGGCAAGGAGCTGGGCTCCGAGCTCCAGCTGGCGCACGCACCGGCCGCGAGCGACTGAGGACACGCGCCTCCGCGCGCATCTCGCGACAGCCTCTCCCGATTTCGGGAGAGGCTGTTTTTTTCAGCGAGGCAATGCCGCGAAGTGCGGCGTCATGACGAGGGTAACGGCGCTGCGGTATTCGGTGACCGGATAGCCGAACCACGGATAGCTCGGCCGGACCGCAGGCGGCACGACTGCCTCGGCATCGGCGAAGCCGGGGCGGCGGCATTGCGCCAGTACAGGGGCCGTGTCGATCGGCACGATGGCGATAGCCGGGGTTGGCTCTGCCGTCGCAATCGGTTGGCCGCCCCGGCTCAACACGCATGAGGCGCCCGGCGGGGCGGTGTCAACGAGGATTTCGGTGCCCTTCGGGGGCATGCCGCAGCCCGCGACGGTGGTGAGGCCGAGAACGGTAAAAATCAGTTTGCGCCACATGCCGAACCCGAGCTCCGCGAGCTGCTGTGGCCAGCAATGTACACCGAATTTCCGCTACTAAAATCCCTTTGCCCGCGATCGGCCCGGGCACCCGCGGCTTTGAGAGCGGCGATCGGTAAGATGCGGGTGGCCGGGACAAGCCCCGCCACGGGAGTTTGTCCCGGATGTTGGCGCGGGCTAGCCCGGCGCGCCTTCGGACCGCCAGACCTTGCTGGCGATCGGCCCGGTATCGCCGACTGTCTCGACAAAATGCACGCGGTCACCGACCTGCAGCTCGTCGAAATCGCGCTGCATCAGACTGTTGCGGTGGAAATAGAGCTGCGTCCCTTCATGCGTCAGGATAAAGCCGTGATCTTCGTTCGGGTAAAGCTGTGAGACTTGCCCCGCGAAGGGCGCGTCGTGCAGCTTCACCTCGCCGCGCTGCTTGCGTTTGAAGTCGAGGAGGCGCCGCTCCGCCGCCTTGAACGCGTTGCGCAACGCGATGCCGGCATCGGGGTCGGTGAATTTCTCGGCATGGTGCGGTTCGTGGCTGACCGCGATCTCGTTTCCCGGCACACGCATGTCGATGTGCACATCATAGAGGTTGCCGGTCTGATGCCGCCGGTGCAGCTGCTCTACCGAGACGCGGCAGCCGATCAGATGTTCGTAAAGGCGGTCCAGCTTGCCGACGCGCTTTCGAATGTCGCCCTCCAGCGTGGGCGAGGACGGCATGTTATGAAATACGATCTCGAGCGGTGTATCCATCGCGCTTCTTCTCCAATCAGTAGCGCAGGATCGCGGCGGCCGGGCCGGTCGGCGGGAGCTGGGTGCGATCGACGAGCGTGACGTTGCCCCCCTGGCGCAATGTCATCAGCGCGGCGTAATCGAGGAGATCATCGTCGCCCTCCCTCGGGTCGCGATGTGCAATGACGCGGTCATGCGCTTCGTCGAACGATCCCCATAAGGGCTGGCCCTCGCACAGGAACAGACGATCGATGCGGCCGTAGCGCGCCGCCTTGACGATCTCCTCGGGCGTCGCCGTCGCCTTGCCGTTGTTGCCGAGCAGCGTCTGCAGACGTCCGAGCCATTCAGCGCGCGCTTCGTCCTCGCGCGGCGCGAAAACGGCGCAGGCCTTTTTGTGCAGCTCGTCGCTCGGCATCGCGTCGGGAAATTCGAGGACGCCCTCCGGCAGCAATTCCTTCCATTTCGCGATCTCGCGGAAATGGCCCTGGATCTTCGGCTCGGCGGCGAGGATGACGGGCGCCGGCTGACGCTTGATGACCGGCTCGACCGCGGCGGCAATCCGGCGCAGCAATTCGATTAGCTGCGTCTTGTGCAGCTCACCGGGCGTCTCGCCGAAGGCCTGCGTGTTGGCAACCCCGCCGGAAGCACGCAGGTTGCGCCCGGTCGGGCTCGCCTTGTGGGCTTCCTCGTATTCCGTCTCGTTCCAGATCTCGGAAATGCCTTGCGGCAGGTCGAGCCCGGTGACCCCGGCAAAGGTCCACCGCGAACCCTGATAGAGACGGGTGCGGGCGGCGCTCACCGTCAACACCCAGAACGAGCCGGTCGAGTCGAGCAGCCGCAGCAGCGGCTTGATGCAGAAATGGCTGGCGATTGTCAGCTCCTCGGGGACGGCAACCGGCACTTTGTGGATCCGCTCGAACCCCGTCCCGAGAAAGATCGCCAGCCCTTGCTCTTGATGGCGCCAGAATTCTTCGTCATCGACGAGCCGGCGAGCCGGCCGCAGCAGCGTATCGATCTCCGGTCCACGCATATCGCAGGAAGCGAGCCGCTTCGCCGCTTCAGACAACAAATTGCGCAGCCGAATCGCGTCCTGGCGGACTTCGCGCCCGACCGGATGGGTCGGCAGATAGATCGAAATGGCTGGGCTTTTGTCGAAGGCGAGCAATTCGTCCATGTCGTGTCGGAGGAACATGGCGGGACCTCGGATGAAACAGCCTCTGCTGTCCCAACCCGCAGGGCGCGCGGTTTGTTCCGGTATCGTCCTGGGCGAAAGCGTCGGCGTGTGCGGTCGCGGCGGGCGTTATTTCCGCCCGCCGCTCGCGATCATTGGTGCTTCTCCTCCTTGCCCGGCGGGCCACCCTTTGCCGGCGGAGCGCCCTTCGGAGGCGGCGGCGGCGCGGCCGGGCGCGCGACAGCGGCGGGGGCCGGAGCTGGCGCATGCGCTACCTGCGGCGGCGGCGCAGGGGGCGGATGCGGTGCCGCGGGGGGCGCGGCCGGGGGACCGCGAAACACCTGCGGGGCGGCTGCGGGCGGCGGCGCCGGATGGGGCGGCGGCGGTGGCGCCGCATGCACGATCTGCGGTGGCGGAGCCGGATGCGGGGCGGGTGGTGGGGCCGCACGCACTGCCTGCGGGGGCGCCATATGCGGCGGCTCGCGCATCGGCGGCGGGGCGGCGCGCATCACCTGCGGCGGAGGGGCGGCATGCGGCGGCTCATGCATCGCCGGCGGCGGACCCTTCGGCGCGGGAGGCGGCGTGTGTGCAGCCTGCGGCTGCGGCCCCATGCGCATCGGACCATGCACCGCGTTTGGCGGGGGTTGGCGGGAGGCTTCAAAGCGCCCCGGCGCGCCCGGTTGGTGCGCCGGTGCGGCCGGTTGGTGCGCCGGTGCGGCCGCGGGTGCGGCAGGTGGGACATGCGCGACGCCCGGACCCGTGTGCTCGGGACCCGCCTTGTGCTCGGGACCCGCTGCCGGCGGCGGAAGATGCGCAACACCTGGTCCTGCGGCGGTTGGAGCGGGTTCATGACCCTTGCCAGGGCCGGTCGGCGCGGTCGCCACACCGGGGCCGGACGGCGCTTGCGCCGTGCCGGGCGCGGCACCCGGCGGCATATGACCCTTGCCCAAGATCGTCGGCGCGGGGGCGATTGGGGTTCCCGCCGTGGCCGGGCCGCGCGGCGCGCCGCCTGTGCCTGGCGCCTTCGCAAAAGCCGGGGTCAGCTGCGGCGGGCGCACGCTGACCGGCGCCTGCCTCGCGGCTTGCTGGACGATTTGCTGCGGGATCTGCCGTGCCGCCGGAGCTACCGGCGCGGCATTCGTAAAGACGCGCGCCGGTACGATTGTCGCCGCGCCGCGGTTTGCGAAATTCTGGCTCGCGACCTGCGGCGGCGGATCGGCGGCGCCGCGGCTGCCGGCCGCGCTGGTCATCTGATTGATGGTCGTGACGTTGACATTGGTGATGTTGACGTTGCGGATATAATTCACGTTTCGCGTATAGCTCGGCCAGTAGACTTCGCCGGGCGCCAGGGGGAACCAGCCGACCGCCGGTCCGACACTGGGCGCGTCCCAGTAGCCCACACCGGGCTCGCCGACAAAGGCGACGAGCGCCGGCGCATAGACCGGCATCGGCACAAACTCGCCGGGGACCCAGGCCCATTGGTCTTCGACCATCGCCCAGCGCCCGTAATGGAACGGCGCAAAGCCCCAGGGCTCGTCATCGACCCAGCTCCAGCCCCACGGCTCGACCCAGACCCAATGCCCTTCGCGATACGGAGCCCAGCCCGACGCGACGCGGCGCGGGAACCAGACCTCGCCATATTGCGGGACGGCGCGCCAGGAGCCGTACTCGTCGAGCTCCTCATAGCCGGTCATCTGCGGCGACACGTGATACGGGGCCGCGAGGCGGCGCTCGTCATAATCGCGCGAGCGGCACCATTTTGTGAACGCGTCGCTCGTCGCGCGCTCGGTCGCCGCGGTCAGCGTCTGCGTCCCGCTGATGATTGCCGCGTCGCCGGCATTGACCGCGACATCGAGCGTGCCGCCGACAAAGCGGGCGCTGCCTTCGAACACGGCGATGCGCTCAGGCTGGTCCGGCCCGCCGGAGTCGATGTCGTAAATGCCGGGCTGCAGGATCCACACCGCACCGCGCGGCAGATCGATCTCGATGCTCTCGCCTTCGAGAAGCGTGCGGACCCGCAGATTGATGCGGCCCTGCGGCACGGCCAATTGCATGACCTGCTGATCGAGCTTTGTGACATCGAGGACGGTGTCGCCGGCGAAGGAGATCGTGCGGCTGCCGATGCGCAATTCGGCGCGCGATTTCGGATCGGTCCAGAACGAGCCGCCGGTCGCCACGGGATAATTGACCTTGGCCGCCGACCAGGCGGTTTCGCCCGCCAAGTGAAAACCGAGCTGGCCCGAGACAAAGCTGACCCGTCCGACCCGGGCGGGCGGCGCTTCCTGGGCAAAGGCCGGCAGGACGCCGATCAGGACGATCGCGAGAAGGCTGAAAGCGAGGCGGCGCATCGCAAACCTCGAAAAAGGGTTCCGGGGCGACAACGGTTCGATTGCGGCGCCTTTGTGACGCCCTTTCCCCCATTAACGCATGGGTTGCGCGACTCTGTTCCGGGACGGTAAGCGCGGGGTTAAAGCCCGGGTTTGCGTCAATGCTTGCCTTTGCCGCCGCCACCGCCACCCCCACCATGCGGAGCGCCGCCACCGCCGCCACCTTTCGGGCCGCCGCCCCCACCGCCATGTGGCGCACCGCCACCGCCGAGATGAAAGGCGGGGCCGCCGCCTTTCGGGCCGCCGCCGCCGACATGTGCGGCCGCGCCTCGCGGCGCGGAGAAGCGGGGGGCGGCCGTGCGCGCGGCATGCGGCACTCCCCGAGCGACCCGCGGACCGGCAACATGGGCGGGACCGGCGTGCGCGATCCGCGGTGCGGCCATATGGGGTGCTCCGGCACGCAGGGCCGCTGCTCCGCCACTTGCTCGGGGCGCACCATGTCCGGCGCCGACATGCGCCGGTGCTCCGCCGCCCCGCAGACCCGCGGCTGCGGCCTTGGCTCCGATAGCGGCGCCGGCAGCGGCGCCGGCTACGGCGCCCGCGTGCCCGCCGCCACCGGCGGTCGTCGCGCCGGCATGGCCGGCGCCCTTCGAGCCTGCCGCTCCGGCCGGCGCCGCCGGCGCCTGCGCTGTCACCCGCGCGTGCTGCGCTTTCGGGTCGGCGGTCGGCAATGCCGAGCGGCCGATCGGCTGGGCCGCGGCGAAGGTCTGCTGCGGCACGACCGTCGCAAAACGGCGGTTGGCGAAATTGAGATTGGCGCTCGCCGGATCGCCGCCCGGGCGTGCGCCGAGATTGCGCGGATCGGCAACGATGCCGGTATTGACCGCAGTGATGTAACGGGAATCGTTCGTGTACCACGGCCAATAGGGCTCGCCCGGTCCCAGCGGGAACCAGCCGGTCAGCGCGCCGACGGCGGCGGC
>WNFW01002669.1_pt1 | contig 12228 bp, 9 predicted proteins | sample 5400131 | NCBI WGS metagenome assembly WNFW01 (sample SAMN13153362, study PRJNA577476) | soil metagenome | isolation source: 20 cm soil or saprolite under grassland replicate 1 | place: USA:California | collected 2016-06-15 | reverse complement strand
GTACTTTGCCACTGCATTTCTGGTGCGTAATTCAGCGAGACGGTTTCTCCTGTTCGTTTTGCCGTGAGGAATGGATTCTGAATGAGCAGCATCAACCCTTGTGTTTGAGAAAACCGCAAGAACGTGCCAAATTCGTGGGTGGGATGTTCGTCGCCCCCATGTCCCTGGCGGGCTCCAAATTGGGGCAGGTAGGTTCCTGGTGTGAATACGGACACGACTGGCTGTTGCATTGTCGTACGTAGTGGCTCGACCCTGTGCACCAAGTAACTCGGGCGTGGCGCAGCAGCAATCCGTATCTGCTTCGTCACAAAATGCCATGCTGCCCCTATTTCATAAACGACATCGAACGTGTAACCATGTGATTTGTAGATGTACGTGATTTGATCGGCGCTGCGCTTCACTTCCGGCGCTAGCGACGAACTGTCGATCTCGTCTTGATCGACGGAGAAAGAAAACTCATCGCTCTTGAAATGTTCAACCGTATTCGACGACCGGTCAGCGATTGATTTCAAACCTCTGGGACCGAACGTTACAAGAACGTGGTTGTTACTGAGTTCGACATTTTGTGCTGGTGACGGAGAGCAAAGAGCAATAGAAAGAATGAACAGTGCCAATGCCAGGCGAGTGACGCTAGGATGACTTCTAGAGCATCTGCGAGACTGCGAAGACGCGCTTTTGCTCGCTTGCAATTGGCAATCCATGGTTAATGTAATCGTTTACAATGATGCTTTTAGCCCAGTAGTCTGGAATTGTCAAGAACGAGAAAAGTCCATCGGGCCGTCGTCAATCTGGCTTACTGGGCGCGATTGGTTCCCTAACGGTAAGGATCTGATCCGCTTTCACATTTGCAATGGATTGCTTCGTTCCACTAGGCCAACGGATGTCGAGATTTGCGGTCGCCGCATTGCCCAGCCCAAAATGCAAGCGCTGATCGTTGCATGAATAGAAGCTCGATTGTGCAATCACTTCCTGAGCCTGTCGCCTCTTGCCATAAGAGCATATAACTCGCGCACCGATCGCAGTGCGGTTAGAGCGCGACCCGACTAGCTTCAGCTTGAGCCAGTGGTTATTCCCCTTGAGGTCATTGCGCAGAAGCGACGGCGGTTCATTCAGGTTCACGATCAGAACATCAACGTCACCGTCATTGTCAAAATCACCGAAAGCGCAGCCTCTACTGGCGTGGACCTCTGAGATTCCCGGGCCCGCATCCAGCAATTCCTCAAACTTAGCGCCTCCCAGATTTCGGAAGATCACCCGCGGTGTTTTAAAGGGATAAGCGGGCACCTTCGATTCCACTTCCGGGTACACATTTCCCGTAACAAAGAAAAGATCGGGATTGCCATCGTTATCGAGATCTACGATACCGGCGCCCCAACCCACAAAGCGTGTCTCAACACCGAGTCCGGACTGAATCGTGTGATCTTCGAAATTTCCTTGGCCGTCGTTCAGATAGAGAATGTTCGTGTCGTCGGCAAAATGAGTCTTAAAGATGTCAAGACGTCCGTTAAGAGTCACATCACCGATGCCCACGCCCATCCCTGCCTGTTCCATTCCGTCTTGGCTAAGGGCCGCACCGCAGAGGAGAGCGACCTCTTCAAACGTCCCATCGTGCTTATTCCGAAAGAGCAGACTCGGTGTTGAATCGCAGGCTACGTAGACGTCTGGCCAGCCATCATTGTCAAAATCAGCGGCGACGACCGTCATTCCGTAGCCAGGTGAGACTCTCGCGATTCCCGCCTGCTCACTGACTTCCGTGAAGGTGCCATCCCCATTATTGCGATAAAGCGAGTGCCGCGAAAAGGGCAGGCCCCGTGGACCACAGTTTACGGGAACGCTTTTCCATTTGCAGTTGCTGTCCTCGCCGGGCTTTCGTGTGTGTGCGAAATCAAACTCGAGATAGTTAGAGACAAATAGGTCGAGGTGACCGTCGCGGTTGTAATCGACAAAAGAGCAACCAGCGCCCCAGCGGACCTGCGAGTCCAATAAACCGGCCTGTTTTGTGACATCCGAAAATGTCCCATCGCCGTTGTTCCGGTATAGCGTGTTCTGTCCATAAGAAGTAATAAAGAGGTCGTCGAAACCATCATTGTTGTAATCGCCGACGGTAACCGCTGAGGCCCATCCGGTCCTCAGCAGGCCGACCCTCTCGGTAACGTCGGTGAAGGTGCCATCGCGATTATTCTTATAGAGCCGGTTACTTGTTCCTTCGGGTGCTCCTGAAACGCGCGAGCCGCTGAGAACCAGGACGTCCACCCAACCGTCATTGTCATAATCTAGGAAGGCACACCCGCATCCCACGGTTTCGATTATGTAGTCCTTGTGATCCGTTGGGCCGTAGATCGTCGGATACCGCAAACCGGCTGTTCGCGTGATGTCAGTAAACCGGGCTAGAAAGGGAATGCCGGATGGTTTGCCCCGAGGTTGTGCAGACACGTTGCGCGATGCAACTCCCTGTCCGTGCGAACGTGAAGCCGCAAGTGAAGTCGTAAGGAAGGCAAGGAACTTGCGTCGCGAGATCATCATTGCGTCGCGGCGGAGGGGCGCATTATTCGGATTCTATTCTTTCGGACTTCAGCGCGCCGGTCCTCCGATAAGAGGTCACGAAGGCGTTCCGCTGCCACTCTTGCTTCCGCAGTCCGGTGGAGCCTGTTTAGCGCCAGCACGTACTGATTCAGCGCTACGCGGTCGTTTGGGTCCTTTTCGAGCGCCACTTTCAGTTCCTTGATGGCCAAGTCAGCCTGACCGCTTTTCAAGAGCAGCTTGCCAAGGGCGGCATGGGCCTTTGCCAGGTCCGGTTGCAAGCCTACCGCTTTGATGAGCAGCCGGCGCGCTTCGTCTTGCCCACTCTGCTGCGGATCGTCAGATTTTCTCATCAGCAGGTCAGCCAGCAAGAAATTGAGCTTTGCATCGTTTGGTGCGCGTTCTAGTCTCGATCGAATCACGGCAATAGCCTCATCGAGCTGGGATTGTTGCCCAAGCAGAAGCGAAAGGCCGACGTCTCCGTAACTGGCGTCCGGCTTCAAGCGGTTTGCTCGCTCAAAATCCGCCTCCGATTGCTCCACGTTCGAAGTCTGGGCGGCAATAGCGCCCCGCAGTGTATAGAGCGCGGCAGAATCCGGGATATTGGCAATGCCCACGTTAACGACATCAGCGGCTACATCGAACGACTGGTGGTCGAGGCAAAGGGATGCAAGGTCGATATAGTTTTGTTCGTTCTTGGGGTCCAGTTCGGTGGCTTTGCGAAAAGCGACGATAGCGTCGGAGATCTTGTCCTGTGTCGCATAGATAGATCCAACGAGGTTCAGGACATCACTATCAGCAGCCAATCCTTTTGTGATCTCTAACGCTTCCTCATCGTGGTGATCCAAGTGTAGCGCCAGAGCAAGATTGTAACTTACTGTCTTGTCCTGCGGTCTGAGGCGGAGCGACTGCCCAAGCTGCTCGCTCGCGAGATGCGGTTCGCCCTCAGCCAGCAAGCACTCGCCCCACTGCGCTAAGGCCAGAGGATTGTCGTTGAGAGCGGACTCCGCGGCGGTAAAATGCCTATTCGCCGCCGGACAGTCGTGCTCTTCAAAAGCCAGGGCCCCTGCCATTCCGTGCGCGGCCTCATTTTGCGGATCCTGTTGGAGAATCCGTGATAGATAATCAGAGGCCTTCGGATCGTGGGTGCGATAGGTGATCTCTGCGGCACCCTCCAGCGCGATCAGGAATTTCGGCGAGATAGCAAGCGATTTCTCAAAGCTCTGCAATGCATCGCGATCGCGGTTCAGGCGCTCGAGTGCCAAACCACGAGCCGCAAGGAGCCGTGGATTAGAGGGTTGTTGCTTCAGTCCCAACTCGATTTGCTCGAGAAGTCTTTGTGCTTCGGCATTACTTTGCTGGTCCTGCCCGGCGAATTGCGAAAACAATATTATCAGGAGTGTGGAAATGAGAAGCAAGGATCCGCCCTGCAGCCTATTGTACTCCGGGAAGGAAAATGTGGGGTGGGCGCCAACAAGTCGCCCCCACCCCCACACATCAGAAGACTATGCGAGCACCCACCTGGATAATCCGAGGGTCGTACGTATTGGTCGACTTCCCGAAATTAGAGTCGTTCAGGTTAGCGTCGATGCCTTGTAGGTTTACCCTGTTCAGCACGTTGAAGAATTCGAACCGCAACTGAAGGTTTATGTTGTCGTGGACGAACTCGAAACGGTTGTTTTTGATGAGACTCGCGTCGACGTTTATGAATCCCGGGTTTCGGTACGTGGCTCGTTTCAAATTCCCTTCAGTTCCAGGGGTTGGCGTGCCGAACACCGATGCTGGCGCAATTCCCTGTATGTACTGATTGCGGCTGAAGCTCGTCGACAACGGCGTAGCGGGAGCGTTCGGAAAATCAAAATTCACGCCGTCGGCATTGTAATCCCCGCTATGGGCAAAATCCGCCTGGTTGACAATCGTAATCGGATTGCCTGATTGCAGGATCCACACTGAACCGACTTCCCAACCACCGAGAACCGGCTTCAAGAACTTGTTGTTCCGAGGACTAGGAATCTCGTAGGTACCCGCAAGCGCGAAGCGGTGAGTCGCATCCCAGTCGGCGGGCGCCTCATACTGGCTGAGGTTGTATTGTGTTGGCACCGCGTATCCGGGATCGCGATTGACACGAGACCCTGCCTGGCCGTAGTCGGTGACTCTAGACAAAGTGTACGACGCTTGCCAGAAAGAATGGCCTAGCGTTTGCCGTACGGCAAAGATCCCGGCGTTGTACTTAATAACGTTGCCGTTGAACTCGTAATACATTGTTCCGAAGCTCGGGTTAAGACGGTCGAGCGTCCCATCGAGCAAGTCGCCCGGAAACCGATTTATGTCCGTACCGATTATTCCGTTATAGGTGTAAGAACCACTATAATGACCACTCACGATCAACTTAAATGGCAACTGGCGTTCCACGCCAGCAGTATAGATATAGGTACTGTCCGGCGTAATTTTGGGATCAATGCCATTCGCTTGCGCTCTGATGCCCACAAGTCCACCGCGAGAATCAAGTTGCCCGGCAGGAATCGTAGGGAAGGTAAATCCGAACGGTGGTTGATCTGTGGTGCCAAGCGCGAAAATCGGCGGGATCGGATCGCCTGCACGGAAAGTAGGGGTGATCAGCCCTGGAGGATTTTGCCGCACGCGATTATCTTCGCCGAGCGGAATCCAATTGTGGTAGAGCCCGATGCCACCGCGGAACACCGTCATACCGTGACGATCGGGGTTATACGCGAAGCCGAGGCGCGGACTGAAGTTCGTGTTTAACCGCCCCGCATATGTTTGTTTGACGGCTTTCACAACGGCATTCGCGACGCGACTGTTCAGGTCGCTGCCCGTTGCGAGGAACACATTGCCCTCGGCCCCTGTTTTTTCGTCGGGATGCGGGTTCCCGTAGTCGTCCCACCGAATTCCTATCGTCAATGTAAGGTCGGGCTTAACCTTCCAATCGTCCTGAACAAATATCCCGTTCGTGTTTAAAAGATGACGATATGCGCCGTCGGCGGGCTTGCCCGTCAAAGGATTAAAGTTGACGCCACTCTCTTCCCGGGGTTGATCCTGAACAAGAGTCAACAGAGTGGCAAACTGGAAATGCGGTCGATAATAAGGACCGGCAAAGCGCGCGTCGTCGTCCCCTTTCCAGAACTCGTATCCAAATTTCAAGGAATGTTTTCCCTTGAGTAGGGTTACGACGTCTCGCCAGTTGTAATTGTTCTGAATGAAGGTCGCTGGCCCCCAAGGCCCGTTGATACCCTCTTGACCGCCGTCGATGCCGATATCCGGCACATGGAAGGGAATGCCGCCACTTTCGCCGCTGCTGCCCTGCACACGAATCTGGCCGTAACTAAAGTCGTTTAGCAGATTGGGGTTAAATATGTGGGTGTACGCTGCCTGGTAGGCTTTTGTGTTGTTATTGCCGACATCGTGAAAACCTTGGCGGATGGCGATGTTCTCCGTGTCGAGATTCGTCCTGTACATGCTGAAGTACAGACGATCTTTGCTGAAGGATTGGTCGACCCGGAAATTGTATTGCAGCGCGTTACGGAACGGGCTGGGCTTGAACCTCGCATTGTCCGATACCGGGAGGTCGCAGGGGATGTTACCGGCAGACGGGGTTCCGCACGCCGAACCAAAAGCTTGTTGAGCCGTCTGATTAACTCCCGTCGTGACAACGCTGAACAGTGGATATTGAGTCAGCAGCTCTGTCCCGATGCTGTTTGGGTAAGCCTGTTTCGCAAATGCGACAAATTCCGGGCTCTCCACCACGTGCACCTGTGTTGCTTGCGATACTTGCGCTCGCAGGTCTTCTACCGATGCAAAGAAGAAGGTGTGATTCTTGATGATGGGACCGCCGAAGGTTCCTGCTAAGTCATTCTTTTTAAACGGTTCGTAACCGGTCGTGGGCGTGAACTCCGTACGCGCCCACAGATGCTGGTCTGTAAAGAAGTAGGACCCCGTTCCGTGGTACTGGTTAGAACCAGATTTTGTCGTGATCGCAATCTGCACCGAACTGCCGCGACCGTTCTCCACGCTGAACGTGTTGGTTTGAACCGCCATTTCCTGAATGGAATCCGGGTTGGGCGTCAGGTTCGCCGTTCCCAGCAAAATGTTACTTGTGATATTCAGACCGTCGACGGTGAATTGGTTGCCGCTGTAATTGCGTCCATTTCCGCTGGCATCGACAGTCTTTTCGGTGGAAAAATTGTCCGGCGCGTCGCCAGGTGCGCCGTTTCCAACAGCGCCATGACCCGTAATGCCGGGTGCAACTGCCACGAGACCCAGAAAGTTGCGCCCCTCAATCGGAAGGTCCTGCAATTGTTGGGTACGCACAGTGCTCTCCAAACGGGAGTCGCCCGTATCGATTGTGTCAGTCTCGGCGCTGACCGAGACTTGCGAGCTGACCCCGGCCACGTTTAACCTGAGATTGAATGTAGCCACTTGCTCGGTGTAAACAGTTACGGTTGCGGGCGTCGACTGGAAGCCGGGCGCGTCCGCGGAGAGCTCGTAGCGTCCGGGAGCGAGACTCCTGAAGTGGTATCCCCCGGAGTCATCGGTTTTAGCTTCGACAACAACGCCGGTCGACACATTTCGAAGTTTTACTATGGCGTTCGGTATGCTGCCGCCGCTAGCATCTTCCAGAATGCCTTGAAGTCCGCTAGTAAACTGGCCAAACACCGGTCCCGCTAAGAGACCCACCAGAAGCACCGAAGTGACGATCTTAATGTGCCAGCGTTGCATAAATCCCTCCTGAGGACGAAAGAACCCACAAAATCAGTAATTTCCAAATGTAAACGATTTCATTTTTATTGCGCACATCTAATATCGTTGAATTATCGTTGTCAAGCTATTTTTTGTTTGTTTCAGCACCTGCTTGGGAGGCAGCCACGCCCGTCGTGTAGAAGCGCTTCCTTGCGGTGGGGTGCTAACGAGTGGATAGATGCCGGACTGAAGAAAGGCCAGCCGAGTTCTTAGTCTCGCCCACTAGTCTCCTTCTTCTACAAATCGTTGCGGTCCAATTGAACGGAGTGGACACCAAGACTCGGGTCCAAAACGGGTCCGTTCTTGCCCTGAATTCTGGTAGGTTGGCCGCGTAAGGCAAAATTGAGACATCGTAAGTTATGGAGCGGGCGATGGGAATCGAAACCGCGTCTGAAAGTCGGGATTTTATTGAATGTTTCGGCTTCCCTTCCCTCGGTCACGTTCTGCGCCGTGATATTCTTGCACCCGCATCTGCACCCACGCCACCGCCGGCAGGAATCATTAGAGACGCGACCGCAGAACTTGCCAGGCACAGAACTGCGCAGGCCAACATTAGAGTACGGAATCCAAAAACAAACGCTTTGCGAATTGCGCTGCGGACCAAAGCTGCCGTTGCAGGATCCAGGTCGGAAGGCAGGTCAAGGCTGGCGAGTTTGAACGCGTTGGCCTGAACGTACTGGAGAATGCCTGGCGGAAACAATCCGCCGGTGAGGCTGCGATTCAAACTAAAACTGAATAGTTTCACCATGGCAATCCCGACGAGAGCCACGGCAAGTACGCCTGCAACCCGTGCCACCGCGTTGTTAATGCCCGACGCGGCACCGGAACGGTCCTTGTCGACGGAACTCATAACCACTGTGGTGAGAGGAGCGACACTGATCGCCATTCCAAAACCGAGAACAACGAACGCAAGAAAGAATCCTGTCCAATAACTCACTCTCACACCAGGGACTGCGAAGAGAACAAATCCGGTTGCCGCCGTCAGCGGTCCGACGACGAGTGGAATTCGCGGTCCGTAGCGCGTGACTAGTCCGCCAGACCAGCGCGAAAGAGAAAACATCAGCACAATTACCGGAAGTACGGCAGCACCCGTGCCGGTTGTCGAATATCCCTGCACCTGGATAAAGTTCATTGGGAACAGGAAAAAGAAGATCCCAAGAGCAGCATAGAGAAATAGGGTGAGAAGGTTTGCGCCACTAAAACTGCCGGACTCGAACAGCTTCAGCGGAACCATCGGTGAAGTTTCCCTGGCTTCTGCGAATGCGAACCCAATCAGACAGGCAAAGCCGGCAACTAGGCTTCCAAAGACCAGAGGTTGAGTCCAACCGAGATTTGTGGACTCGATAAAGCCGTAGACGACGCCACCTAACCCAGCAGTTGCGAGCAAGACTCCTAACCAATCGATGCGCCGACTATCGTTGGTCCGGCTTTCAGGAATATGCCATAGCGAAATCACGATCACTGCGGCCGCAAGTGGGACATTAATGAAAAATGCCCAGCGCCAGGAAGCATGATCAATCAGCCAACCGCCCAGAACCGGTCCGACCGCTGCTGTGATCGCGGTGAAGCCGGACCATGTACCGATCGCCTGTCCGCGGGTTTTCTCGTCGAACGATGCACTGATAATTGACAGACTGGCGGGCACGAGGAACGCGGCACCGAGACCTTGAGCACTGCGCGCGATAACCAACTGCTGCATGCTCGAGGCAGAACCACAAGCGATCGAAGCAGCCGCAAAAATCCCCACACCAACCAAGAACATCGACCGCCGGCCAAACAAGTCTCCAAGAGAGCCACCGACCAGAATCAAGGCTCCCAGTAACAATCCATATGACTCGACGACCCATTGCACACCGACGACGGTCGCATGGAGTTTTGATTGGATTGACGGCAGGGCGATATTCACGACAGTACTGTCGATGAAGGCCATGCTGGAACCGAGAATGGTTGCGGCGAGGATCCAACTTCCGGCTTGGGTTTCGCAAGGGGCGTCAGCACTTGCGGATCGGATCACGGCTTCGTCGCATGGCGGTCTCATGATGGCTACATATGTATACTCGCTCGGATTAGGTGTACCCATCCAATTAAGTTTTGGCATTCAGACGTAAGGCCGCGGGAACCGCGGATCGAACATTCGAAAGCTTCGGCAGGGTAGGTAGTCGAGTCTTTCTTGCACGCCAAGAGCGGTAACTCCGCCGTGAATGTAACCGGTCGCGGCTTGTACTTCCTTTAGGGGGAGCATGTCGACGTTCCGATCCCCGCTCTGGTGTGCGAGGGCATTGAAGTCAAGCTCTTCGTCCGCGGAAATCACAGCTAAAAAGATTCCATTCCGGTCCCCCCGTACGGCAAGAGTCTTGAAGAGCTGCTCCGGTGGTAATCCGATCTTGGCCGCCACCGTTTCCGCGGACAAATCGTCAGGATCGACCTTGCGCTCGCGCAGCTCGTACTTGATCCCAAGTCCATTCAGAACTCGCACTGCGTTCGTCTTAGCCACTGCTCGTAAGCTCGGTCATGCCACTCCGTTTGATGCATGTCTCACACTGAGATATGGATGCATCGAAATTCGGACGATGTTCATCGTTTATTCTTCTGACGGCGGAATCCAGCCACCGATCTGTTCCATGTCGAATCGTCAGCGGCCAACCCGGAAAACGATATCGGAACTCGAAGAATGCGTCTTCGGCAATCGTGTCGAAATAATGGTCGCCATCAACGAGTCCGTGTAAGCCTTCTATGACGACTTCGAAGAAAGGATTGAGAGCTTCAAAAATCTCGTATTCGCCCCTCGGCATCACCATGTCCTTTCAGTTCACGGACCATCGCCAGGAAATGCATCACGCGCGTACAGGAGTGACACTGAGCTCGTTCCGGACGATAGGCGCCGCTTGAGTGCCGAGGATTTCTATGGCGTGCAGCATTTTTTCGTGTGGCAGCGTAGAGACACCCATTTGGAATGTGACGCGCGAAATGCCACCGAGAACTTCATTCACGTAAAGGATCTTTTTCGCGACTGTTTTAGCGTCGCCGATTAGCAGCGCGCCGGTAGGTCCGCGCAGGACGTCAAACTGAGCGCGTGTGGCGGGTGGCCAGCCGCGTTCCTTGCCGATTTCGGTAAAAGTGTGCGCATAGCCTGGAAAGAATATTTCTGCGGCTTCGTCCGTGGTGTCCGCGAGAAAACCGACGGAATGAATACCTACGGTGAGTTGCTCGGGAGAATGACCGGCGCGACGCCCAGCCTCGCGATAGAGGTCTATAAGAGGCGGGTACGCGGTTTCGGCGGGCGTGCCTTTGGCTTCGATTGCGGTTCCACTCTCTGGTGTGCTGGCCATCGCTGGCGGCCTGAGCATTTTGCTGGGCTATCGCGCAAAACTTGGCGCTTGGCTTATTGTGCTGTTCCTGATTCCGGTCACCTTGATGATGCACAAGTTCTGGACGGTAACCGATCCCATGATGGCCCAGATACAAATGATTCTCTTCATGAAGAACGTCTCCATGCTCGGCGGCGCCCTACTGATTTCTCAGTTCGGTGCAGGACCGTTCAGCCTTGATGCCCGTCGCTCGCGCTGAACGCGCCTAATAGGAGAGAACCAAAATGCACAATCAAGCTGAACCATGGAACTTTGCTGTCATCAAAACGCCGATCTCACAGGAGGCTCTCGACCAGCTATTTTGCGAAGCGCGGACCCACTCCACGTGGCTTCCTGAACCCGTGCCCGTAGAGCTCCTGCGCAGGGCTTACGAATTGGCGCGTCTTGGGCCAACTAGTGCTAATGCCTCGCCTGCCAGATTCGTTTTTCTAACCACTCCCGGTGCCAAGGCGCTCCTCAAACCAGTTCTAGCGCCCGGCAATGTCGACAAAACCATGGCAGCTCCTGTGACCGTTATCATCGCCTGGGACACGGAATTTCACGAGCATCTTCCCAGGCTCTTTCCACATGCCGACATCCGCTCCTACTTCGTCGGAAATAAACCTCTAATTGAGGAGAGTGCCTTCAGGAACAGTTCCTTGCAGGCTGCTTATTTCATCCTGGCCGCGCGCGCTTTGGGGTTGGATTGCGGACCGATGTCCGGTTTCGACGCAGACAAACTGAATGCGGAATTCTTTGCTGACGGTAAGTGGAAGGTCAATCTTCTCTGTAACCTGGGCTATGGAGACACAAGCAAGCTCCACCCACGCAATCCTCGGCTTAATTTTGAGGAAGCATCTGTAATTCTGTAGAGGTCGAAACTCGCCAGCGGGTTCGCCTTGGATTCTCAATCGCCGCCTAGCGATCAACTACATTCGTTGATTGAAAATGGGAAATTGTAATCCGCTCATTTTCCTTCGACAGGATTACCACCTGCCTGGCGTGCGTTCTAATTTCTACGCCATCTCTAACCGCGGTACTTCGGACAGCCGCCGTAAGAATGCCGACAGATCCTTTCGTCCGGATGAGAACGTCATTCACATCGAAAGAAGTGAACCTCATGGAATGCTCCCGCAAATCAGCGAGGATCTCTTCTTTCCTAAGCGCGTCGCCGTTGGGGCGCACAAGCAGGTAGTCGTCTGCGTAGATCTGCTCGAGTGATGCCGTGTCTCCTGACTCTAGCGCGCGGAGAAACTTTTCATAAAATACCTGGACTTCTTTTTTACTGATCATGGCAACTGAGTTCTCTCCCCACAATAGCTGCAAAAGGCGCAGCCCGCCATATCAGCGGATGCCGCGGATACGCTTCCTAGCCCGCCTGAGCGTGCGAAAGCGCCCCACGTGCGAGTTCGTTTTCGGCATGTGCAGACAGCCGCGCTTCGATGCCCCCGTCAGACGCAGAGGAGTTGTTCATGACAAAAGCCCAGTACGAAGTGTTTGAAGCTCTCAATCCCTTTTTCGGAGTCATCCTGAAAGGCTTGCGGGGACTTGTTGACGGCAAACACTATTTCGACACGTTTGCCGAAGACGCGCTCTTCGAATCTCG
>WNFW01002666.1_pt1 | contig 12233 bp, 13 predicted proteins | sample 5400131 | NCBI WGS metagenome assembly WNFW01 (sample SAMN13153362, study PRJNA577476) | soil metagenome | isolation source: 20 cm soil or saprolite under grassland replicate 1 | place: USA:California | collected 2016-06-15 | reverse complement strand
GGCGGCGGCGCCTGGGGCACGGCGCTCGCGGACCTGCTGGCCCGCAAGGGGGAGCTCGCGGCGGTCACCCTGTGGGCACGAGAGCCGGAAGTGGTCGCCAGCGTGAACCGTGAGCACGTGAACCAGATGTTCCTGCCGGGCGCGCCGCTCGCCGCCACGCTCGTGGCCCAGGCCGACGTCGCCGCGGCAGTGCGGGACGCCGATGTGGTCGTGTCTGCCGGTCCGTCGCACGCGGTGCGCGAGGTCATGACGCGGGCGAGCGCCCACCTGGTCCGGGGCGCGCTGGTGGTGAGCGTGTCCAAGGGACTCGAGCCGGAGCGGCTCAGCACGCCATCCTGCGTGCTCGCCGAGGTGCTCCCGAAGGGCACGCCGCTCGCCGTACTGTCGGGGCCGTCGTTCGCGCAGGAGGTATATGCGCGACAGCCCACGGCGGTCGTGGCGGCCGCCGGGGACCACGCCGTGGCCCAGCGCGTGCAGCACGTCTTCTCCACCGGGTACTTCCGCGTGTACTCCGCGACGGACATGATCGGCGTCGAGCTCGCGGGCGCCCTCAAGAACGTGATCGCACTCGCCGCCGGGATTCTCGAGGGCTTGGGGCTCGGTCACAACACGCGCGCCGCGCTGATCACGCGGGGGCTGGCCGAGATCACACGGCTCGGCGTGGCGCTCGGCGCGGAGCCCGCCACCTTCGCGGGGCTCGCGGGGATGGGAGACCTGCTCCTCACCGCGACGGGCTCCCTGTCGCGCAACCATCAGCTCGGCGTCGAGCTCGGCAGCGGGAAACGGCTGGAGGAAGCGCTGGCCGGGCGCGCCAGCGTGGTCGAGGGCGTGAATACGGCACGCTCGGCGGTGACGCTGGCGGAGCGGCACGGCGTGGAGCTCCCGATCGCGCGCGAAGTGGCGGAGGTGTTGTTCCACGGCAAGTCGCCCGGAAGGGCCGTCACCGATCTGATGGAGCGCGATCTCAAAGCGGAGCAGTGGGGAAGGGAGGGGGGAGGGCGATGAGCGCGCCGCAACCGGTCCAGGAGTTCTTCTCCATCGGCGAGGTGTGTCAGCTCACCGATCTCAAGCCGCACGTGCTGCGCTACTGGGAAAGCCAGTTCCGGTTCTTGAACCCCGCCAAGAACCGCTCCGGTAACCGGGTGTACCAGCGGCGCGAGATCGAGCTGATCATGCTGGTCAAGCACCTGCTCTACACGGAGAAGTACACCATCGAGGGCGCCCGCCAGAAGATTGAGCAGTATCGCCGTTCGGGCGAGCTCAAACCGGAGGCGCGCCGCGCGCTCGCGACCCAGACCGTCAAAGACCTGCGCGCCGAGCTCAAGTCGGTTCTCGCCATCCTCGAAGGGAGCGCCCCGCCCAATGCCGGGGCGCGCTGAGCCGCCCCCCCGTCACGCGGTGGCGGTCGTCATCCCCGCCTACCAGGCGGTGGCCATGATTCGCGACATCGTGGCCGGGACGCGTCATGCCGCACCCGACGCAATCGTGTACGTTGTAGACGATGGCTCGACCGATGGGACGGGAGCCGCCGCGCAGCGGGAGGGGGCGGTCGTCCTGGTGCACCGGCACAATTACGGCAAAGGGGCGGCGCTGCGGACCGGGATCGAGCGGGCGCTCTCGGACGGGGCTCGCATCATCGTCACCATCGACGCGGACGGGCAGCACGCTCCGGAGGACATCGCGCGGCTCGTGGCCCCGATCGAGAACGGCGATGCCGATTTGGTGCTGGGGGCGCGCGCGCGCGGCGCGACAATGCCGCTGGGCCGGCGCTGCAGCAACTGGCTCTCCTCTACCCTCGCGTCCCGCGTCGGCGGCGTAAAGGTGCCGGACGCGCAGACCGGGTTCCGGGCCATGGCCCGCTCGGTGGCCGAGGGGATCCGCCCCCCCGAGCAGAGCTACGACTTCGAGATCGCGTTCCTGCTCGCGGCGCTGGTCGAGGGCCTGCGCGTGCGGTCGGTGCGGGTACCCACGATCTATCAGGGGCAGCGCAGCCATTTCCGCCGCTGGGGGGATACCTGGCGCCAGGCGCGGGTCTTCACGCGCTACGGCCGGCAGATCATTTTCGGTGCGCGATGAACATCCTGATCTCGAACGACGACGGCATCCTGGCGCGCGGCCTCGGGGTCCTGGGCGAGGTGTGCGCCGCGCTGGGACAGGTGACGGTCGTCGCCCCGGATCGGGAGCAGAGCGGGACGTCGCACTCGCTCACGCTGCACCGGCCGGTGCGGGCCACGCGGCGCCCGGACGGGGCGTTCCAGGTCGACGGCACCCCGACCGACTGCGTGATGCTCGCCATCGGGGCCCTGATGCCCGACAAGCCGGACTTCGTGATCTCCGGCATCAACCACGGTCAGAACATGGGGGAAGACGTGTTCTATTCGGGCACCGTGGCCGCGGCGATGGAGGGCCTGGTCGCCGGCATCCCCAGCATCGCCGTCTCGTATGCCGGGTCGGACCTGGACACCCTGGGGACGCACAAGGACGGGCTGCGCCGGCTGCTGCAGCGCATCGTCGCCGTGAAGGACTTCCCCAAGGAGACGCTGCTGAACATCAACCTGCCCGCCATTGCCGGCGGCGACGTGAAGGGCGTCAAGGTGACCCACCTCGGCAGCCGCGTGTTCAGCGAGGAAATCGCGCTCATGAAGGACCCGTGGGGCAAGGAGATCTACTGGATCGGCGGCGGCCGCATCACGTGGACGGGAGACGCCGACTCCGACTTCCGGGCGACGAGCGACGGCTATATCTCGGTGACGCCGCTCCACATGGACATGACCAACTACAGCCTCATCGAAGTGGTGCGGAAGTGGTTCCCCGGCGACTGAGCGGGCCGGGGGAGGGGGCGGGTGACACGTTCGCGGGCTATCGGACGCGGCTGGTCGAGAGCCTGCGCGCCAAAGGCATCCGCGATCTGGCCGTCCTCAAGGCGTTCGCTGAAACGCCGCGCCACCTGTTCGTGCCCGACGCGGTGCGGCACCGCGCGTACGAGGACGCCGCGCTGCCGATCGGAAACGGGCAGACCATCTCCCAGCCGTACACGCAGGCCCGCTACCTCGAGGCCCTGCGGCTCCGGGGGAGGGAGCGGGTGCTCGAGATCGGAACCGGCTCGGGATATCAGACCGCGCTGCTCGCCGCCCTCGCCGCGACCGTGTTCTCGGTGGAGCGCGTGCAGACGCTGGCGCTCGCGGCGCAACGCGCGCTGCGCGAGGCTCTCGTCAGCAACGTCTCGGTGCTGCTGGGCGACGGGACGCTCGGCTGGAGCGCTTACGCCCCCTACGACGCGATCCTCGTCACCGCGGGGGGGCCCGATGTGCCGCCCCCGCTGGTGGAGCAGCTCGCACCCGGGGGCCGGCTCCTGATCCCGCTCGGCGTGCGCGGCGCCCAGACGCTCACCCTGGTCGAGCGCGGCGAGGCGGCCGGCCAGCTGCGCCACACACCGCTCGGCACGGCGCGATTCGTCCCCCTGCTCGGAGAACACGGCTTCGATGCTTGAGTCCTTCGTCCACTGGCTGCTCGAGCGGTTCCGCGACCTCGGGTACCCCGGAATCGTGGTCCTGATGGCCGTCGAGTCGTCCGTCCTGCCGCTCCCGAGCGAGCTGGTCATGCCGCCGGCGGGGTACCTCGTCGCGAAAGGCGAAATGGACTTCGCGGTCGCGCTCGCGTGCGGCGTGGTGGGGAGTATCCTGGGCTCGCTCGCCAACTACGGCCTCGCGCGCTGGCTGGGCCGCGCGTTCTTTCTGCGCCTGGGGAAGTACGTGTTGATCACCGAGAAGGGGCTCGATCGCTCGGAACGGTATTTTGCCGCCCACGGCGAGATCAGCGTGTTCATGGGCCGGATGCTGCCTGTGGTGCGTCACCTGATCTCCATCCCCGCGGGGATAGCGCGGATGAGCCTGAACCGGTTTGTGCTGTTCACGGGGCTCGGCGCCCTCGTGTGGTGCGCGATCCTTACGTGGATCGGCTGGTTCATCGGGAGCCGGGAGGACGTGATCCTCGAGGTGCTCGATCAGGAAGCGCGGCGCTACACGGGGCGCGCGGTGCTCATCGTGGTACCGATCCTGGCGCTCATCGCGGTGGCGTATGCCTGGTGGCACCGGCGGCGCGCCTCGCAGGGGCGGCAGGGGTGAGGCCGCCGGCATGGTCGCCCTGCGGTTCCTCGTCTACGGTCGGGTGCAGGGAGTGGGATTCCGCTGGTTCGTGTTGCGTGAAGCGAAGCGGAGAGGCCTGCGGGGCTTCGCCCGCAACCTGCGCGACGGCTCCGTGGAAGTGATCGCCGCCGGGACGCCGCAAGCACTCGAGGAGCTCGAGCGCGCGCTCGCGCAGGGACCGGCGCAGGCGCACGTCGAGCGTGTGGAAAAAGGCGATGTTCCACATGAGCTCGTGATGCCGAACGACTTCGATATCAAATAGTTGAGAGGCTCGCAGCGACCACGACCGTGACCGTGACCGTTCAGGACATCTACCGCAGCATTCGCGACGTGCCCGATTTTCCCAAACCGGGCATCCTGTTCAAGGATATCACGCCGCTGTTGCTCGACCCGAAGGCGTTCCGCCGGACGGTGGAGTTGATGTCCGCACCGTTCGTCGCAGCCCGGGCCACGCGCGTCGTGTCGATCGAGTCGCGCGGGTTTCTGCTGGGAGCCCCGATCGCGCTGGCGCTCGACGCCGGGCTCGTTCCCATCCGCAAGCCCGGCAAACTGCCGGCGGCCCGCGGGCGCGTCGAGTACGCGCTCGAGTACGGGACGGACGCGCTGGAGATGCACCGCGACGCGGTAGGGCGGGCCGACCGCGTGCTGATTGTGGATGATGTGTTGGCGACGGGCGGCACGGCGGGGGCGGCGGCCAAGTTGGTGCGCGCCCACGGCGCCGAGGTCCTGGGGTTCACTTTCTTGATCGAGCTGGATTTCCTGAAAGGCCGCGAGCGGCTCGCGGGCGAGCGCGTGGAGGCCTTGCTACACTACACGTAACCCCGCTACATTACAAGGTTTACGCCCCTGTAGCTCAGGTGGATAGAGCAGCGGTTTCCTAAACCGTTGGCCGGGTGTTCGAGTCACCCCAGGGGCACGGCGAAAAGCAGGTTGGGGAGGTTCGGGAGGTTGGGGAGGTTCGGGAGGACCTCCCCCAACCTCCACAACCTCCACCGACCTCCACAACCTCCCGATGAGGCACATGGCGACAACGGTGACGAGCACGGGACAGTCGGCAGCGGAAGGCAACGCGCTGACCTGGCTCACTGAATGGATCAAGGCGCACCGTCAGGCGGCGACCTATGCGGGTGTCGTAATCGTCCTCGCCGCGGGTTTGTTCGGGTGGAATCTGCTCTCGACCAAGACCGCCGAGCGTAATGCCGGCGCCCAACTCGAGCAGGGCCGGTTGGCGCTCGATTCCAAGAACTACCCGCTCGCCGCGAGTGTGCTCGCGCAGGTCGTGGAGAACTACTCCGGCACGCATGCCGCGCAGGAAGGCGCGATCCTGTTGGCGCAAGTACGTCTGGCGCAGGGGCAGACGCAACAGGCGATCGACGTGTTGCAGCGTTACGCGCCGAAGGCCGATAAAGATTTCCGGGCGCAGGCGTACGGCCTGCTCGGCGCGGCGTACGAGAACGCCCTGAAGCCCAAAGACGCGGCCGCAGCGTACGAGCAGGCGGCCGCGGCGGGACAGTATCCGTTTTTGCGGGCCCAGTTCCTTGCCGACGCGGGGCGGGCCTGGATCGCCGCCGGGGACACGACCAAAGCGCTCGCGGCCTACCGCACGATCGTGCAGCAGCTGGACTCGACGACTGCGGTCGGGGAGGCCAAGGTGCGGCTCGGGGAGTTAACCAAAGGGGCGGGCACTGGTGTGGCGAAGTGACCTCGATTTGTGCTCAGTCACTTCGTATAAGATATGTTATGTTAAGCTGGTGCGCGTGATGATGTGGAGAAGCCAATCAGTTAATCACACCGCGAACCACAAGCCTGGCCTCCCCCCCTAGCCATATGTCGTCGTAGAGGCCCTCTGGGCCCCTCCGGGCCCGGATGGCGAGCGGGCGGCCACTCCAGGTCCAGACCGTCACCGGGGGCTCGGCCAGGGCCCATTCGGCCAGCGCGCACGCCGCGGCCACGGCGCCCGTGCCGCAGGCCAGCGTCTCGGCCTCCACCCCTCGCTCGTACGTCCGCATGCGCCATGCGGCCCCACCGCCGCCGTCATGGCCATCACGCGACAGAAAGTTCACGTTCGCCCCGGCCGGTCCGACACACGGATTCGACCGCAGCGCGCGGCCCCGCGCCTCCACGTCCACGCGAGACACGTCCCCCACCAGCACCACGAGGTGCGGGACACCCACGGTTCCCAGGACGGCGCGCTCTTCACCTGCGGCGAGGATCAATCCCGGCACCGGTGACGGTGGCGGCACCGGGGCGAGATGCAGCTCGGCCCGCTCCTCCGGTCCGGTGCAGCGGCTGTCGTAGACACCGGCGTCGGTTTCGAGCGTCATCCCCTGGGGGCGCCCCAGCCCCAACCGCACGGCGAGCCGGGTGCTGCAGAGGGCGGCGTTGCCGCACATCGCCGCGCGGGATCCGTCCGAGTTGAAGTAGATCATGCGGATGCTGTCGGCGCGCGTGCCCGGGCCGACGAACACCAGCCCATCGGCGCCGACGCCGGTGCCGCGCGCGCACACGGCCCGGATGTCCTCGGCGGACCACTGGTCCGGCGTCGTGTGCCGTGCGTCCACCATGACGAAGTCGTTGCCCGACCCCGTCATCTTGTAGATCGCCGTGCCGGCTAGATGCGGCCGAATAACGTCATGAGTCTCAGCCGCGGAACCATCCACACCGCTTCCCGCACGATCGACCGATTCATCTTGCTTTGCCCCTCGGTTCGGTCGACGAACACGATCGGGATTTCCTTCAGCGTGAACCCTTTGCGCCATGCGCGCACGCTCATTTCGATCTGAAACGCGTAGCCGTTGGACCGGACCTGCGACAGGTCGATCGCTTCGAGCACTCGCCTGCGAAAGCACTTGAACCCCCCGGTCAGGTCCCAGATCCGCAGACCGGTGAGCCAGCGGGCATAAATATTCGCGCAATACGATAGCACAAGTCGGCCCATCGGCCAGTTGACCACCGTCACCCTGCCCCCGAGGTAGCGGGACCCGAGCACCAGATCCGCGCCGGCGATGGCCTTGAGAAAGTCCTTTAAGTGCGCCGGGTCGTGGGAGAAGTCCGCGTCCATCTCGAACACGAGGTCGTATCCCCGCTCGAGAGCCCACTTGAACCCGGTGATGTAAGCGGTTCCCAGGCCGAGTTTTGCTTCGCGGTGCAACACGCGCAGCCGGGGCTGTTTTTGCGCGAGCGCCTCGGCCAGCTGGCCGGTGCCGTCGGGGGAGTGGTCATCGACCACGAGGATCTCGAGGCGGGCGTCCTGCGCCAGCACCTGCTCCACGAGCGCTGCGAGATTGCCCACCTCGTTGTACGTGGGGATCACGACCAGCCCCCGCTCACGCATGGCGCGCGCGCCGGCCCGCCAGCGACGCCACCAGGGTGATGAGAAGCAACGCGAGGGACGCCAGGGTGATGGCTCTCCCCACCTCGTACGCCCTCGAGTGAAACGTGAGGTCCACGGTGCGGGCGCCCGTGGGCAGCGGGACCGTGATGAGGCTGTAGTCCCCCCGCAGCAGCTGACCGCGTTGACCGTCGATCGCGACCTGCCAGTCCGGATACCAATTCTCAGCGACGAGCAGGTAACTCGGTTGCGGGGGTGCGGGGTCGAGCGTGACGGTCATCCGTCCGGGTTGCCAGGACGTTACCGTCGCCCGGGACGTGCTCGGCGGCGGCAATTCCTTCATGGGGGCCGGCGTGACCGGCTGGTCGGTGGCGAACAGGACGATGCGGGAGTAGTCCATTCGCGGATCGAGCAGCGTCGGAATGATGGTCGCCGAATCGAGCTTGAAGGCGGCGGGCACGACGCGGGCGTACGGCGCGGGCGCGGTGCGCTCGAACAGGTGGGCAGCGCCGGTGGGCGTCGCCGCGTCCCGCAGGACGCGGGTGAACCCCGGAATGGAATCGAGCCCCCGCGCGGCCGCCGGCACGATCACCCAGCGCACCGCGAACAGGTCCCAAAGGTGGGGGTTCCCCAGGTTCCGCCACTCGTCCCGCCCTCCCACCAGGTCGACGAAATAGCGGATCTCGAAGCCGTGCACGCCCAGCAGCTGAGGGACGTCCTCGGCCATCAACACCGCGCCCGGATAGACGGCTCCGGGGCCGGCGAGCAAGCCGAGGTCGAGCGCGCGGGCCGGTGCGGGCGTCGCCTTGATCCGTTCGGTGACGGCATCGGGGCGGTACAAGTCGCGGTCGAGCGTGCTGTAGGTCCAGAACTGCCTCGCGTTGAGCCACAGATCGGCGCCGATCACCAACGACAATGCGATCATCCACTGAGCGGACGGGAGGCGGCCACCGAGGCCCGCCCACACCAGGCCGGCGGTGGCGGCGAGCGCGATCGCGCTCGTCACTGCACCGAACATGATGTCGCCGCCTGCGACGGCCCGGCCGTGTGCCAGCGCGCCGGCTAGGCTCCCGAAGACACCGGCGACGGCAAGCAGCACGAGGACGCCTGCGGCAACGAGCCAGGCTCGTACATGGGACTTACAGGTAGCTCCGTCGGCACGCCCGTCCAGTCGCTCGACCCCGAACGCCGCGAAGCACGCGACCACGAACACGACGACGAAGTACGCCATGCCGGGCGCCCGCATTTGCTTGACGTACGGCATCACCGACCACCACACCTGATAGAACGGCGTCCCCTTCCCCAAGCCGATCAAGAGGAACAGCAGCCCGATTCCGGCCAGCCACAGGCGCAGGCCCCGGTCCTTCCGTGCCCCGGCCCCGAGGAGCGCCAAGGCGATCACCGGGAGGCCGAGGTACTCGGAGTGCAGCTTGAGGCCGTTGGGTCCCCAGTACGTCCCCGTCCCCGTCGCGCCCCAACCCACAAAGTTCTTGAGGAAGAATTCAGGGATGTGCACCCAGGGAATGCCGTAGGTCGTTGCCCCGGCGAACCCCCCCTGGACGCTCACGGCGCGAGCTGAGAGCGGCATATGCTCGAATGCCGGAAGCAGCTGGATCGCGGCGATGCCGAAGCCCAGGGCAAGCGCCGCCGACGCGAGCCCCAGCGTCCGGATACGATCACTGGTTCTGGCGGTCCCGGTTCCGAAGCAGAGGTACAGCGCGAACAGCCCGGCAGCGACCAGCATGTAATACGTCATCTGTACGTGCTGCGTGAGAATGCTGAGACCTATGCCCAGCGCCGTCACGCTGTAGCCCCATAGGCGGCGATCCCGCATGCCGACGATGAGGCCGAGCAGCACGAGCGGCAGCAGCGCCGTGACCACCAGCTTCCCGTCGTGTCCGGGCTGGGCGTACGAGGCGACGAGCCCCGACAGCTGATACGCCACGCCACCGACCACCGCGCCACTCCACGCCACCTGGAGCCGGCGCAGCAGGCAGTACATGAAGAGGCCCGCCAGGACGTAGTGAACGAAGAATCCGATGTTCATCACGGTGGCGGTCGGCAGAACGAGGCGGAGAAATGCTGTCGGGTACAGAATGTCTCCGGTGCCGAGCGCGCCCACGTAGGGCATCCCGCCGAAGATCTCGGGATTCCACAACGGCACGTGTCCCAAACGCCGCCACCACTCGGCGCCCCAGCCACGGAACGGCAGGCCGGCTGTGACTTGGTCGCTGAGCGGCCCGGCGAGCCACTGCCCCCGCAGCATGGGCAAGCTCAGGATCGCGATCCACAGCGTGAACACACCAGTCGCGATCAGCGTGGGGCGACGGGGCTCGTAAACGGATAGCGCCACGGAGGTCGAGGGATCAGGATGACTCACCGCACGGACTCCTGTGGACGGTGGCGGAGCGGGAACGTGAGGACCGCGGCGGCGGCCTCCAGCACGGTCAGGAGCACGCGCGACGCGACGCTGACGGCCACCGCCCCTCCCGCGCCCAGAAAGGGGGCGAGTAGACCGATCAGCACGACCTCGCGTACCCCTACCCCGCCGGGCGCGAACAGGGCGAGAAGGCCGAGAATGTAGCCGAGCGTGAAGGCCGCGACGGCGCCGGTGAGTGGCAGGGGCGCGCCGGCGATCAGGCCCCGGGCCAGCATCCAGAAGGCGGCTCCGTAGGTCCACCAGCTGACCACCGTGAGCAGCGTGCTCGCGAACACGGCGCTGAGGGCGAGCGGCTCGAGCGGCGGCGCGGCATTGACCAGGCGACCCAGCCAGGCGGCCGTAGGGCGCCACACCAGTGCGCCGATGGTCGCCACCGCGACCAGGGCGGCCGCCGCGAGACGGAGCGGCGGGGCGCTATGGGGTGCCGCCGCGGCCACCACGGCCACGCCACTGCCGAGCGTCACGGCCTGGATCACGAACGCCGACGCGGCCGCGGGACCGGGCGAGACGCCGGCGCGCTGCGCGAGCACCACCAGACCGGCGACGCTCCACACCTTTCCCGGGACGTAACGACCGAGGTTGGCGAGGCTCCAGGTCCGGGCCGCGCCGGCGAAGGGGAGGCGCTGGTGCCACCCGGCCAGAATGCGGCGCCAGGACTCGATCTGCATGATATAGGTCGCGAGCACCGTGAGGGCGGAGGCGGCGATCCACGCCGGCGTGACCGTGAGCGCGACGTGGAGCGAGCGGAACTCCGTCCAGTTGCGCGCGATCGAGCGGGCGACAAAGGCCACGACCGCCAGCGTGACGAGGCCCTGAGCGGCCCAGAGCCACCGCCGTGCGTGTGTCAGCTCAGGCCTTGACGAACTTGTAGACGACTGACCGCGCGAGCATCCACCAGGGCGCGGGAATCGGCGGATAGAAGTACGTGCCGCCCCAATCTGCGAGGCGGAACCCGTTCATCTCGCCCAGGCGGCTGATCGTCTGACGCGTCCAGCTATAGATGTGCCCTTGCCGGTCCGGGACCCGGAACAGATTCCAGAGGATCTCCTTCACGTGATACGGATTCGGCACGGAGACCATCCACACGCCATCCCGCCGCAGCACTCGATGGATCTCGCCGGCCGTGGTATACGCGGTAGGCGTGTGCTCGAGGACCTCGACCATGAAGACGTAGTCGAACGAGGCATCGGCGAACGGCAGGCCGCTGGTGATATCATGAATCAGGATGTCGGGGGCGGCGAACTCGGGCGCGATGTCGAGTCCCTGATATTTGACATCGCGCGGCAGGTAGTTGCGGAGATCGCCGTTGCGCGAGCCGATGTCGAGCACCGCGCTGCCGGGGCGTACCTGCGCCAGCCGCATGTGCTTGCGAAACCGCATCCGCTCTTCGCCGGAATTGCGCCAGGCGTGGCGCTCGCTGTAGAACTTGGTGAGCTCGGGGGACGCCGGCGCGATGCGATTGGCCATGGGTCGGAAAATTACCATGGCTCGAAACCCATGGAAAGTCGTAGCTTTGGGCAGCTCCCATGCGCATCCTCCACGTGGTCACGGCGTTCCCGCGGTCTCCGGACGACGTGATCGTGCCCTGGCTGGTCGAGCTGCTCAAGCGACTCCAGGCCGCGGGACACGAGGTGGAAGTGTTCACCTCGTCCTACCGCGGCGCCCCGGACCAGGTGGTGGGCGGGATTCCCGTGCACCGGTTCCGGTACTTTCCGCGCCGCTGGGAGCGCCTGACGCACGAAGAGGCCGCGCCCGACCGGATGAAACGCTCCCTGCTGTACCGGCTCATGCCCGCGTGCTTCGTGGTCGCCGGCATGATCGCGGCATGGCGGCTGTGCCGGCGCCAGCGCTACGACGTGATCCACGTGCATTGGCCCTTGCCGCTGGCGCTGTTCGGCTGGGCGGCGCAACGGGCTCGCCCGGCCGCCCTCGTCACCACGTTTTACGGCGTGGAGCTGCGGTGGGTGAAGACGGCGATGCCGTTTCTCCGGGGATTCTTGAGGTGGGCGGCGCGACGCTCCGACCGAGTGGTGGCCATCTCGTCGTACACAGCCGCTGAAGTGCGCGAGCTGGTCCAGGTGCCGATCGAGGTGATCCCCTACACCACCAGTCTCCCGCCTCCCCCTCCGGTGCCGCGCACCGCGCGGCGGTCCCCGGTGGCGCCCTTCACGGTGCTGTTCGTGGGCCGGCTGGTGGAGCGCAAAGGCGTGAGCCACCTGGTGGATGCGGTGAGTCTGCTCCTCCCCGGGGCGGACGTCCGGCTGGTGATCGTGGGCGACGGGCCGGAGCGAGCGCGAATCGAGGCCCGGGTGCGTGA
>WNFW01002665.1_pt1 | contig 12235 bp, 10 predicted proteins | sample 5400131 | NCBI WGS metagenome assembly WNFW01 (sample SAMN13153362, study PRJNA577476) | soil metagenome | isolation source: 20 cm soil or saprolite under grassland replicate 1 | place: USA:California | collected 2016-06-15 | reverse complement strand
CCCAGCAATAGCAAAGTAACCAGGAGGTTGCATGTCTCAATCCGACCAGTTAAAATCCCACATTGATGAGCTTGTACCTGATTTAATAGCAATGCGCCGTGATCTGCACGAACATCCCGAACTGGCATTTGAAGAGGAGCGTACATCCGGTATTGTAGCGAAACGTCTGCGTACCATGGGATTAGAGGTGCAAACTGGCATCGCTAAAACCGGCGTCGTTGGTCTACTGCATGGAGGCGCAAGCAAACCAGGAGCGAAAACCATTGCAATTCGCGCTGACATGGATGCTCTCCCAATTCAAGAGATGAATGATATCAATTATCGTTCGACCATTGATGGTAAAATGCATGCGTGCGGACATGATGGCCATACATCCATATTGCTCGCTGTAGCCGATCTTTTAAATAAGCGTCGTGAAGAACTCAATGGTAATGTGAAATTTGTCTTCCAGCCAGCCGAAGAAAGAATTGGTGGAGCTGAGCCAATGATCAAAGAGGGAGCTATGCAAGACGTTGATGGAATCATCGGCTTGCATCTGATAAGTGATTATCCCCTCGGTCGCGTTGGAGTGAGATCAGGCTCAGTCTTTGCCAGCGCTGACAGATTTATTTTAACGGTCAAAGGCAAAGGCGGTCATGCCGCTATGCCTGAAACAACCGTCGACCCGATTGTTATCTCGGCATACATTGTGACGGCCCTACAGACGTTAATCAGTCGTGAAACCTCGCCATTCAGCCCTGCCGTTATCACCATCGGTACCATCCAGGCCGGCACTGCTTTCAATATCATTCCTGAAAGCGCGGAGATGCACGGCACCATGCGCGCATTTAACGCGGACCATCGCAGTAAACTCACACGTCGTATAAGCGAGATTGCGCAGGGCATAGCAACCGCTATGGGTGGGTCTTGTGAAGTAGAAGTACTCGATGGATGCCCACCTTGTGTGAATGATGCAAAAATGACTGAGATCGTGCGCGATGCAGCCATCTCCACGGTGGGAGAGAAAGAGGTTGATGCCAGTGAGGACGTCCTGACTGCCGGTAGTGATGACATGGCTTGTTTCCTTGAAGCTGTACCTGGCTGCTACTTTATAGTAGGAGCAAAAAATGAAGAGAAGGGAGCAAAATATCCTCACCATCATCCACGTTTTAATATCGATGAAGACGCTTTACCTATCGGGGTAGAGGTGCTGACACGAGCAGCAATGGATTTTTTGAAACAGTAGCTTTTTACATGTAATGAGCTAGTATGTGCAAGGGTTCAGGCGTTCTGAACCCTTGCACATACTAGCAACGAAATGGAGAAGATCCGTTATGCAAAGACCAAAGGCCATAATTTTTGATCTTGATGGAGTATTAACCGATACTTCAGAATACCATTATAGAGCCTGGAAACGGCTCGCTGATGAAGAGGGCATTCCATTTACCCACCAGGAAAACGATGAGTACCTGCGTGGGGTCAGTCGTCGCGAATCTTTGATGTATATTATCCGCGGTCGCAATTACTCTGAAGCACAAATTCAAGAGATGATGGACCGCAAGAATCGTTATTACAATGAGATGATTACATCGATGTCACCGCAAGACCTGGTAACAGGTGGAAGAGATCTGTTGAGCGAGATTCGCAATGCAGGTATCAAAGTAGCTATCGCTTCTGGCAGCAAAAACTGTCGCTTAGTACTTGAACACCTGGATATAATGAGTTATCTCGACGGGATAGCAGATGGCTATAGTGTAGTGAATAGCAAACCTGCGCCGGATCTTTTCGTCTATGCTGCAGGATTGGTGCAAGTTCCTACTCTGGCTTGCCTTGGGGTAGAGGATGCTGATGCGGGGATCGAAGCCATCAAAACTGCTGGAATGCAGGCCCTGGCCATTGGACCGAAAGAGCGGTTTCACAAGGCAGACAAAGTCTTACCAACACTCGCTTCTATGCATTTAACAGATATGTTAAACTAATCAAGTGACACCCTTGCAGGTGTCATTTCAACAAATTGTAGGTAAGAAAGGGTAAGTTGTGAATCCCTGGTACATTGAAGAAAGGGAGTTTGATCCAAATAAACTCCATAGCAACGAAACTGTTTACACGATCGGCAACGGCTATTTTGGGACACGAGGTTCATTTGAAGAAGGGTATCCTAAAGCCTATCCTGGGACCTTGCTGTTTGGTGTTTTTGATAAAATCGCGATAGCTAAAGAGGAGTTAGCTAACGCTCCCGATTGGTTAATGATCAAGTTGTTTGTCAATGACGAACGATTTCGCCTCGATCAAGGCAAAATTCTCGATTATCACCGCACGCTTGACATGCAAAATGGCGTCCTCAGTCGGACCGTGAGATGGGAAAGCCCGGGTGGTATTCGTATTCGCGTGACAAGCGAGCTCTTCGCCAGCCTGGCGGATGAGCATGTTGGAGTAATTCGTTACAGCGTGACAGCCGAAGATCAACCTGAAAAGGGAGCAAAGCTGAATGTGTTGGTATGGTCTGCTCTCAATATGGCTGTAGGGAATTACGACGTGATACATTGGGAACCTGTAGAGCAGCGTCGAGATGGAGAACTTCTCTGGTTACACACGCAAACACGTCATTCCTCTGTTCAACTCATTCAAACAATGAGCCTGACATCGAGAGATTGCGAATTCCAGAAAGAGTTAATCCGCTCCGATACTTCACCCAGCATTCGCATCTATAAGGATCTTGCAGTTGGTGAAACATTGACGGTAGAAAAAGTTGTTGTCATGTACACCTCACGAGATGTAGAGGATCCTCTACAGACAGCGATTGACCACCATCATAAAATATTGCAATCGAGCGTGTCGCCAGCAGAACTAGGCAATCATTATACAGTCCTGGTTGAGGGTTCCAGGTATTTCAATCCTTGTGTGCAGGTTGAACCTTATGAGACATTGCTTGCGGAACATAAGCAGGCATGGCATGACTACTGGCAGGTCTCAGACGTGATCATTGAGGGCGACGATAGAGCACAACAAGCTCTACGCTACAATATCTATCAATTGCGCATCAGCGCTTCGTCGCATGATAGCCGCTACAGCATTGCTGCAAAAGGCCTCACAGGCTTTGGCTATCGCGGCCATGTCTTCCATGATACAGAAATTTTTATGCTGCCGTATTTCACCTATGTACACCCCCATATTGCCCGCAACCTGTTGCTCTATCGCTATTGGCTCCTTCCTGCTGCGCGAGCCAAAGCGAAAAGTAACGGCTACGAAGGAGCGCAGTATCCCTGGGAAAGTGCGTTAAATGGGGATGAAACCACACCACCCGCGATTGTACACCCGGAAACCGGTGAACTCATCCCCGTGCTCAACGGTCAGATAGAATTGCATATTACGGCAAGCATCGCACATGGAGTCTGGCAATACTGGCAAATCACAGGGGATGACGAGTTTATGCGTGAGTATGGGAGTGAAATTTTGTTAAGTACGGCTGAGTTCTGGGCTAGTCGCGCTATGTGGTATCCCGAGAGCACGCATTATGAAATCGACAATGTGATCGGCCCTGATGAATGGCACGAACACGTCAATAATAATGCGTATACGAACTATATGGCAAAATGGAACATCCAGGTTGCAATTGATGCTCTTCGTTGGCTCAAGTCCACCGCTCCCGATAAAGCAAAAAAACTGACACAACAGCTTGATTTGCATGAGAAGCGCCTTGCTCGTTGGTATGATGTCATAGCCTACATTCGTATACCTCAGGATAAGCGCACTGGTCTGTTCGAACAATTTGATGGCTTCTTCAAACTCGAACCGTTCGATCAGGAGAAATATCAGGGGCGTATTACTTCTTACCAGGGCATTCTTGGTATAAAGGTAGTACAATACTATCAAATTATCAAACAGGCAGATGTCTTGATGCTACTGACGACGCTGGATCAGCAATTCGACCTCAAAACGAAGAAAGTGAACTGGGATTATTACTATCCTATTACAGATCACGATTATGGCTCTTCGCTTACACCTGCGTTCCATGTCATCCTGGCCTGTGAGTTGGGTTTTGTTGAGACCGCCTATCACATGTTCATGAAAGGCGCATTGGTCGATCTTGAAGATCTGCGTGGAAACTCAGATGAGGGTATACATTGTGCCTGTGCAGGAGCGGTGTGGCAGGCAGCGATATTGGGTCTTGCGGGACTACGTTTTACCGAGGATGGGTATACCACAAATCCAGTGTGGCCAGATGGCTGGAAGCGCCTGGCCTTTACATGTTTCCACAAAGGCAAGCAGATTTTTATTGACTTGCGTAAATGAAAGGAAATTCTTTTTGCAGATTACATTTCTGGGCCAGGCTGGCCTGTATATTGAGACTCGGCACGGAAGTATTCTCTGCGATCCATGGTTTAACCCGGCATACTTCGCCTCGTGGTTCCCTTTCCCTAGCAATGAGGATGTGGATCTAGAGAAAATCTCACGTCCCACATACCTGTATGTTTCGCATTTACATCATGACCATTTCGACCCTCAGTTCCTGCGTGAACATGTCTGGAAAGATGCAAGGGTGCTTCTACCAGATTATCCATTGAATCTGCTCGAGCGTAGACTTCGGGATCTTGGCTTCACGAAATTCATCCAGACAACAAATGGACAGGCAACTGAAGTCGATGGATTGCGTTTCATGATAATGGCCATGGTTGCGCCTATTGATGGTCCGCTTGGCGATTCTGGGTTGATGGTAGACGATGGCGAGACACGCATCTTTGACCAGAATGATTCGCGTCCAATCGACCTGGATGTATTAAATAGCTATGGGCCTTACGATGCTCACTTTCTGCAGTTCTCCGGCGCTATCTGGTACCCTATGGTCTACCGTTTCCCCGAGAAGATGTTACAGGCTCTTGGACGCAAGAAACGCGAGAATGAAATGGCCCGTGCCTTGCGCTACACGCGAGAAATCGGCGCAAGCTTTGTGATACCATCTGCCGGGCCACCATGTTTCCTGGATGACCACCTGTTCCATTTCAATGATTTCGATCGTGACCCTGCAAATACTTTCCCTGATCAGACAGTATTCCTGGAATACCTGCAGGAAAATGGATTGGACAACGGGCGTTTAATGATCCCCGGCACCGTCGCAACCCTTACGAAAGAAGCATGTACCGTCGAACATCCCTATCCTATGGAGCAGGTGCAGGCCATATTCTCCCAGAAACGAGTATATCTGGAAAGCTACAAAGCCCGCCAGCAGCCCATCATTGATGCGCAAAAGGCTTCATGGCCACGTGGCCAGGTCGACATCCTGACCTCACTACACGACTGGTTCGAGCCTTTGTTAGAACAGGCTGACATGACCAGTGTAGGTATCAATGGACGTGTAGTCATCGACTGTGATGTGCAACAGATCGTGCTTGACTTCCATACCAGGCGTGTCTATGCGTTGTCTGATAATGTAGACCCCGATTTATCGAGCTCCAAGCCCGATTTATCGAGGGGCGAGCGAAGCGAAGAGTGGGATTATCGCTTTCATATTGACCCGGCGCTTCTCGAATATTGCATCATTCATCACGAGGAAGACTGGATCAACCAGATCTTCCTCTCCTGCCGCTTCGAGGCAGAGCGCAAAGGTGCATATAACGAGTACGTTTACAATTTCTTCAAATGCCTCACCCCAGAACGCCTGCAATATGCCGAGGGCTACTATGCTGAAAAGACCGCCGTAAAGCAGCTTTGGGAAAGCAACGGCTATCGTATCCAGCGCCGCTGTCCTCATCTGAAGGCCGATTTAACTCGCTTTGCTCATATCGAGAATGGCATTCTGACCTGCACAATGCATGGCTGGCAATTCGAGCTAGCAACCGGTCGCTGCCTGACGTCGGAGGGTCATCCACTCTACGCGCAGCCCATCACAGTTGCAGAGGCCACCGCTGATTCTTTTGAAGAATTTGAGCAGGCATCTACCGAGGACCAGGTCAAATCAATCAGAACTAAGTGCAGCCATTGCTGGTATAATCCAAAAGATCTCCCAGAATCCTCGAAAACCAAAACAGGATCATGAGGCTTATATTTTGTTCATACAGTGTGTCATTCTGAGCGTCATCCTTGTCATTCTGAGCGTCAGCGAAGAATCTCACACTCTGGGCACCGAGATCCTTCGCTGACGCTCAAAATGACACAGTTTGATTATGTAACTGGCAACAACTTACCGCTTTTCACATCATAAATGAAGCCACTGACCTCAATATTCTTTAAAAGCAGCGGCGAATTTTTGATTGTTGCAACGTCATCACGTACCGACTGTTCCAGGTCCTTGAATGGCAGAAAATCGATATGCTCAGCGTCGGCATTCAATTGCTGCTTCAACTTCGTGCGCAAATCTTCATTACTGAAAGTCAACATCCCACAATCGGTATGGTGAATGACAACAACTGCATTTGTACCGAGTAATTGCTGCGAAATAGCTAATGAGCGAATTGCGTCATCGCTTGCTCGTCCACCCGCGTTACGGATGACATGTGCGTCTCCTATTTCAAGACCAAGGAAGCGTGCAGGATGCAGGCGAGCATCCATGCATGTCAGCACAGCCACATGCCTTGCGGGAGGCATCGGCAAATCGCCTTTGTTGAATGACGACGCGTATACCTCATTTGCCTTCTGAAATTCCTGAGCAACTGACATCGAAATCTCCTTATACTACTGATTTCACGAAACAGAAACTTGAGCCAAAACCTCGTCCACTTGATCGAGAAGACGCTGGGTGTTAGCAAAACCATAATTTACCGCATGTGTGCGGCCTGCCGCATCCATTATGACCGTGCTAGGCAAAGTCAAAATTCTGTAACGCTGCGCCAGGTCAGGTGAGTTTGGCGTATCAACTTCAGCTACGGAAACCATGCTTCCTCTAGCATCCAATACTCGTTGCAGAGCAGGAATCTGCATCTCATGGCATTGGCGGCAATCATCGCTACTGAAAGCTAAGATACGCACTAGAGACAGGCTAGCATCAGCATTCGTATCACCACGAGAAGATAGCGGAACAGCTGCTAGCGCGCGACGACGTTGTGCCTCGACAAAACGTCGTCCTGACCAGACTACGAGCAAGAGCATGATACTTACCAAAACAAGCACGCCTACTCGTACCAGGAACACAGTCATCTCTTTTACACTCCCCTCCAGTGGAAACCGCCTTCGTAACGTACCCTCGGAAGCACACCCATGCGTCCAAGATGATAGTACACAAAGCATCCTGCACAGAAACCAACTGCCAGGTTAATGCCAGCCAGTACAAACACAATCAAGTCAAGAGCCCAACCGATGGCTGTTGCGCTCGTCAGAAAGAGGAGCAGGCTTGATGCAATCAAAAATGCAGCCCCGACGCCTTGCGCAAAACGATGAGGAGCAGGATCATCCTCAACAATCCGCGGGCGCATGAGATGCATTGGCACTACAGCATAGCGATAAAGCAATCGGAAAGGACTTATTGACGGCGCTAGAGCGGATAGCAGCAAGATAATGGCAGCAATAACGACAATAACAGGCTGGTTCAAAAGAAAGGCCAGGGCACTGAGCAAGACAGTACAGGCTTGCGAAAACTTGGCCAGGTGCGTGTCTACACGCGGTACACTGGAAGGAACAGCAGAACTTGTCTCCATGAAGTAATCTCCTCATGCATCAACAGCATGCAAACAACATGAAAGGTAGAACACATTACAAGTTAAAGTTCATATAGTTGATTTACTAACTCAACTAACTTCTTAAGTGTAGCTTATGAAAAGGAAGTATGTCAAGATTGTATCAATCTGAAAAGATGATGGAAACAGTTGATTATAGCAAACCTCTATGTTATACTTTGCTAGGGATTGGAAATAGTTCAAAGAATCCTGACTACAAAGTTGAAAAAATCTGAACACTAATCGTGCTTTTTAGAAAGAAGGTTTTGCTCTATCTAGAAGAAGACAGGTGATTGCTATGTCTGCATTGTCCATCCGGCAGCAAATGCAAAAATCGCAAGCCTCCTATGACATTCTCCTGATTGAAGACGACGAAGCCACGAGCGAAATGCTCACCGAGTGCATCGAATCAGAATCCTCTTTTCGCGTCAAATCCCTCTCAAGTGCAGAAGATGCACTTCAGCATCTTCAAGAAATCAAGGAGGCAGTTCCTTTCCTTTTCATCATTGATTACCTGCTTCCGGGGATGAATGGTCTGCAACTCTTTGACCATTTACGGAGCTTAGAGACTTTCAAGCCAGTACCAGTGATCATGATTACCGCCACCACAATGAACGAAAACATTCAGATTGCTCTCCACGATCGCAGCGTGACCTTGCTCACTAAACCATTTGAGTTAGCGGACCTGCTCGACTATCTCGAGCACTTCCACAATTGTTCTCATCAGCGGCTCCTATAAGTCAAGCTTTAAACTGCTCTTCATTTAGCTGGATCTCGTCCATCATGTTTCCTCAGCTGAGAGAAAATGCCAGCGAACTTTTTTCAATGCTGATACGTGTTGATTATACTGGAAAAAGTTGTTTCGCTTACCTTGACCCGCTTCTCTACGAGTAGTAATATAAATAAACGAACTTGAGTGGAAGTACATGTTGGAAGAATAAAGCAAAAGTGAACTTGAAGGATTAATTATGATAACCAGCCATAAGGTGGAGCACGTAGGGGGGATAATCCGGCAACTGCGCCGGCAAAGAAATATGACGCAGACGGAACTGGGTGCCAACCACTACTCGAAATCCTATGTAAGCGCGGTAGAGAAGAATTCGATCCGTCCCTCTATTGCCGCCCTCCGATTCTTTGCCGAGCAGCTCGAGCAGCGCAGTGATTATTTTACGATGCTACAAGCGAGCACGGAGAACATCAAGCAAAGCACATCACTACCTGGCCCCATGGAGGTGGGAAGCCACTTTCTACAGGACGATGGCTTGTCTTTGCTCACTTTGCTGATGCAATACGCCGAGCCCCTATCTCTACAAAATTTGAAAGGGCTTCCCACGCTCGCTCCAGATGTTCTGGCTGGCTTTCCAGTTTCCCAGCAATGCTATTACTTCCTGCTTGAAGGTTTGACAGCTCTGGCCAAACAGGAATATCAGACGGCGCTCCAGGCTCTTGAGCAGGCTCTACCTCTCGCACCCCCGCAACTTCAACCACAAGTGCTTGATGCTCTAGGGCAGCATTATTCCTTGATGGGCTTTGCTTCCATTGCTTTACACTATCATCTACGAGCGCTCAATTCGCTACAGCACACAGATACTGAGGAAGTAAAGAACTCATTCATCTTTATCATTGCACTGCACTGTGGTGAGAACTACCAGGCTTTGGGCGATTATGAGCGAGCCTGCCTGATGTATGAGCAAGCGCGTAAGCATCTGCGTGCCGAACACGAGATGAAGGATGCTGCTCGCTTTTACCTGGGATTAGGCTATTGCACATTCGCACTGGCCTACCAACAATCACAGGTACCAGAGGCAGCGCAAAAGGCTCTGGCGGGGGAGATGGAGCAAAGATTCCAACAAGCCATCAGCTATATTGTGCAAAGCAGGAGCATCTACCAGGTGATCAATGACCACGAAGGAGAGGATACTACGCGCCTCATCCAAACTATGGCTCTGCTTGACTTCATTACGCGGTACAGGCAGTTGGTCAACCCTATCACCCCCATAGGAGCAACTTTTGCTGCCTCGAGCCTCTCTTTCCTGAATAATGCGCAGGAGCAGTGCCAGCAGGTACTCATCAGATGGGATGACGCACACATCCAGGAAGAGAGCGCGGCCCAACAGAACTCAATCACCTACGCAGCGCTGGGGCAGTTGCTGAAAATCTATATTCAGCGTGCAACGCTATCACGTTTGCGAGGACAGGAGAGCAACGCTTTAAGAGAACGTATCTCTGCGGCGTACCTTTGCCAGCAGGTGCTGGATGCGCTGGTTGAACCGGTTCTTTCCCCTAAATTAGTGCAGGAAATCCTGGTTCGACAGTCTGACCATTTGATGCCTGATTCGCCCTCATTACCACATTTGCCAGAATTGCACCTGGAATCTACAACGTTCAACCCTCGTTTCACCGGTCTGATTGAAGTGTACTCCGCAGCCGGGGAAGTCGCCGAGGAGCTTGGCCATACAGCAGATTCGTCCAATTTCAGGCATGATTGCTATAACCAGGCCGACCACTGTTTCCACACGGCGCTTACTCTTGCACAAACCATTGTATCTTCCCGTGAACGCGACCCTGGCTACCTGCTGCGCCACTACCAGCGCTATGCTTCCCTGCTTGAGGAACGCCTTGCTGCTTCTCCTGAAGACCGCGAGGAAACGAGCCACGTTCTGGCGGCGCTGATGAAAGAGGGCTTTGCGCAGGTCATGGTGATGAACAAATAACCCAGGCATCTGTAGGGGCCACTAATGGCTTTTCACATAATACACGGGAATTCCGTATGGGCCGATATCGCGCCCCATAGGCATTCAATTAACGTACTACTTGAGGAGGAGCGCCCCACCCCAGGGCGACCGCCTGACAATTACCCACATTTTTTCAAGGAGGGAGAGACCCAGAGGCGAAACGCATGCCTGCCACGACCCATTGCACGCACAGCCAGCCTTCCCACAAGGTTTGCCAGCCCGGTTGCCCGTCGCTGGTGCGCCCCAGGAAGCCACCCAGACGTGCTACTTCGCGCACAAACTGCTGCACGGTGAGCTGCTCGACGGGCACCTGTGCTCGCCTGGCGATCACCAGGGCTTCTTCTGGGGCCACCAGCGCACGGATCGGCTGCTCTGGCACGGTGTAGATCAGCGCTCGCAGTTGCAAGAGCCGCACGGCCACCGGCGAGAGGATCGCCAGCAGGCGCTCAAGACTGGCTTCCTGGCGCAGATGCCGCTGTTCGATCTGACCGCCCGTTTTCAAGCCGCGATGGAAGTCTTCCACACTCCAGCGACCGCCGTACCACGCGACGCGCTGCCAGGCGTGCTGCTGCGTCTCGGTCGGCACCGAGGTCAGCAAGATCCACTCCAGCGGCTCCACCCGCTCTTCCGAAGTCTCCACGCTGGCTGCCGCTGCTTGCTGCTTGGCGGCACGGGCACGCCGACGCTTGCGTCCATGTTTCTCACTGGGCACCCGTGCCCGTTGCGCGTCCCGTTTGAGCGGCGGATCAGGTTCCCACACATGCACGGCCCACACCAGCATGGGACTGGCCCGCCGATCCGCACGCCCTTTCAGGTCGGTGGGCTGCACCTGCACCTGTCCCCAACTGATCAGCAGTCGCGCTTTGCGTGCCCGCCGTTCGTGCTCGGAGGGGACTTCGATCACACGCTCGCCTTGCGCTGGCCAGCTGTTCACCTCGTCTAAGAGATACTTCAGCGGCTCCGCTCCTGCTGCTGGCTGCTGCTCTGGTGCCGGTACCAGGCAGCGATTTTGCGTGGCGCGCACCAAGAAGTCACAACCCATCTGGCCGCACTTGGCCAGAAATGGATACATATCGCCAGCGCGATCTCCCACATGGAGCCACCGCTGGCCTGAGGCTGGACGCCCCACGTGTTCGACGGCTCGCCACCACACCGCTGATTCGCGGTCGCGCTGCCTGCGCTCTTTGCTGCTTTGCTTGCGCCCATCAGCATGGCGCGGGGTGGGTTGCCGCACCCACGGTTCCTGAGCGGCCAGACCCAGCACCCGCTCTGTCGTCGGGGTAGGCACCACCGCCAGCACACTGTGGACGAAGAAGCCGCGATGACTGCCATTGCCAATCGGCCCTAACCCCTTGATGGCCGGATCATAGCCATAGTCCACCTGCGTATCATCATGCACGAACAAGACCACCTCATCCTGCTCATTGGCTTGCTCTCGCGTGTGCTGCCAATGCGGCTGACTGATCTCCTCATGGGTCACGTCTTCTTCTCTCAAGAGCCGATAGACGGCTTTGAGATCGGCCCAACTGCCTTGCGTCTGCTTCGGCAGGGAGGCGCCGGGATTGTTGGCGATGTGTTCAGCTACGTACACGAGGCGCTGGGTGCGCCGCTGATCTCCTAAGTCCGCCTCGCCAAAAGTGGCTGCTGCCCACGCGGGTGTAGACAATAATGTGCCGAGTTCCATCGCTCCCTCCTCCTCTCTTTAGACGTGGGACTCGTCTTCTCCTCTCTCTAGCTTACCAGAAATGTGGGTAATTGTCAGGGCGACCATCAAGGCCCACCCAACCACACCACACCACCCTCGCCCCTACGGAAACCGATAGGCTTTTCTTTCGTTGATGCCTCTTGGGCATCCACCAGGGATGCCCCTACTGT
>WNFW01007560.1_pt1 | contig 12238 bp, 19 predicted proteins | sample 5400131 | NCBI WGS metagenome assembly WNFW01 (sample SAMN13153362, study PRJNA577476) | soil metagenome | isolation source: 20 cm soil or saprolite under grassland replicate 1 | place: USA:California | collected 2016-06-15 | reverse complement strand
GACATTCAGATAGGAGGCACTGTGAACCAACCACTGCGCGATCTGGAGTTGCGCCGGGAAGAGCTGTTCCGTCAGATCGAGAATCTCGGCGATTTTCGCCGGGGCATCATTTCCGTGAATTATCGCAAATGCGGTAAGAGCAACTGCGCCTGTGCCCGTAAGGGCCACCCAGGGCACGGTCCCCAATATCTGTGGAACGTCAGCGTAGGCGGTAAGACCCAGGCACGGAATCTGCCCCTGGGGCCGGAACTGGAGAAGGTGCAACAGGAAGTGGAACGGTACCAGTCGTTTGTGCGCCTGTCCCAAGAGTTGATAGCGGTCAACGACCAGATCTGTCAATTGCGTCCGGCCCGAACCATCAAGGATGAAAACGAACTGGAGCAGTTGAAAAAAAAACTGCGGAGGAATTTCGTCGAGAAACGGAAAAGGAAATAGACCGGCTCATGGGGCAGGTGCTGCAGGATCGCGAGCGGCTGGGACACCTGGATCTGGAAGCCAGCGAGATGGCCATTCGCACGGCCATGCATCAGATGGGGGGCGTGCTCTTGGAGAAGCTGCTCAACAGTGGGGAGTTCTTTTAGTCCCGGGGTGCGGCGGATGATGGCTCGCGTAGGGGCCAAAGAATCCTTCGAGCAAGGTCGTGGGGACCTGGAAGCATTGGCTGGCGTGGTCGTGCGGACCAAACAGGTGGAACGAATCTCCGTGCAATTGGGTCAACAGGTCGAAGCTTTCTGCCAACGCGAGCGAGAGGCTATCGTATCGGGCAAAGTGACGCCTCTGGTTCCCCCCGTGCCGATCCTGTATATCGCCATCGATGGCACGGGCGTCCCGGTGGTCCCCCGCGAGACGGAAGGACGACGGGGTAAGGACGCGAGGGGCAAGGCCAAGACTCGGGAAGCCAAAATCGGCTGCCTATTCACCCAAACCAAACAAGACGACGAGGGATATCCCCTGCGGGACGAAAACTCCACGACCTACGTGGGCGCCATTGAGACCGCCGAGACCTTCGGTTGGCGGATCTATGCGGAGGCGGTGCGTCGCGGTCTGCGACAGGCCGCCAGGGTGGTGGTGCTGGGAGATGGTGGACCTTGGATCTGGGGGATTGCCGCGTTGCATTTTCCCGGGACCATCGAAATCGTGGATCTCTATCATGCCCGTGAACATTTGGCGAATCTGGGAAAATGCATCTATGGGCCCACCTGCAGGGAGGCGAAGCAATGGGCCGCTGCCCGTTCCGAGCAACTCGACCAGGGGGATGTCGAAGCGGTGATCACATCCATGAAGCGGGTTGGACAGTCAACCACGCCAACGCAATTATTGCCCTTCGTTGTTCCCAGCTCAGTGGCCGTTGGGAAGAATTCTGGGAACAACGCGCCGCTGGCTGATATCCGGCCGGTTTTTCACCTATAAATTTGGCGCACACCCACTCCACGCGCTCTGCTACGAACATCACGTTAAAATGGGGATGACGGGGCTCGTCAAACAAACCGCGTATGCCTGCCCGAAGCCGGATTGCAGCGTCCGCTACTCACCCTCAAACGGATACTTCCTTGCCCCTGAGCACGGACAGGTTGAATCATACCTGACGCCCCGCGTCACGTGTCCCTGCGATGGTCAACCGATGTATCTTGCGGAGATTAATCGGGAGAAAAGGGCCTTCCGCTTGTGGCGATGCCCGCAATGCGATGCGAGCCGGACTAACGAAGAAGGCTTAGTCAGCTAAATTCCCTAACAACGCTAGAGGTTGGGTGGCTTCTGCCTCTGCCACTTCTCAACGCGAACGTCAAGCTGAAGGCCAACAGCAAATTTTCCTTGGTCCAGACGTTGACAGTAAACCACTCGCGCCGACAACTTCAGGCGTTCCTCCAATGCGTCCAGACGCACAAGCTTGCCCGGAGCACAAGCCGAATCGGTAATCACCCGTGCGCCCTGAGGACTCACGTTCTCGGTGAACGCCTCAACTTTTGCAATCGGCGATTCGTCCAGGTGCAAAAGCTTTACGACTTCTGTCTTTGCAATGCGCGGCTCCCATCGGCCAGTCGGCACCTGCATCCTATCGCCTCACTGTCGCTGCCTTCTGCGGACGCCGGGGCTAGGCTAGGTAGGGTTCACAGGAAGGTAATGGTTCGCCATCTGGGCATAACCAATCTTGCATATAGTCCCCGCCAGGGGCTAAGGGATATCCGGCGAGCACTTGAATTTTTTGCTGAAAACACCGTCACATTTCTTAGGGTGATTATCTCAGGCGCGCTGTGGAATTGTTGTGAAAAGGCGAACGGAGAGGGCAAGTCCCGGCCGGGGTGCGGGCTTCCACAAAGCTCGCCCTCCGTGGCCATCCGCAAGAGCCGTCGCCTTTCAGCCTCGAAAGTCGCGGTTCCGGTATTGAAAACAAAAGGGGTACTGGGGAAGACTTTCATAAGGTTTCGCGGGCCGCAGGCTCCAAAAGACAAGCGACGGAGTGATCACTCTTGCTTTCGGTCAAATTTCCGTTCCAACGGCCAGGCTTGCTGTACGCGAATGCACTTCGGGGAAGCGATAGGCGCGGAACGCCAGTCTGCTACTTTACATGGTTTCCCGCGGGCCATTACCGTGTCCACCGGATGGCCTCGCTAAACCTTCGGTACGCAGTAACACTGACACTGACACTTCACCCCTGTCGCCTAGAGGCGACAGTCCCCTGCGGACCAATCTATGGATCGGCCCGAACCAACCTCAGGTAGACTACCCCCGCGAGGCACAAGCGACAGATTTCTCCAGGGGCTTTCTGATAGAGAACCCAGGCGGCCAGGCGTTTGAGGGCTGCGACGGGTAAAAGCCTAATTCGCAGGTGTGGCATGGGATACGGACTCATGCTTCTTGTGGCGGGCGGCGCCCTCGCAATAATCGGGCTGGTTCTGTTTTGGACGGAGCCGCTGTTCGTCCTCGGGGCGCTCGAACGGCTCACCCCCAAGATCGTTTATCGCGTCCGAACGCACCTTCCTCTCGTGGCTCTCTCGTTCGATGACGGCCCGCACCCCACCTTCACGCCTCAGGTGTTGGAGATCCTCGAACGGCAAGATGTCAAAGCCACTTTCTTTCTGATTGGAGAACGAGTCCTGCGCCATGCCGATATATTGGCCCGGATCAAGGCCGGAGGGCACGAGGTTGGAAACCATTATGTCCGGAATGCGCCGACCCTCGGCCATTCCGACACCGAATTCGTTCGCAACCTGGAGCAGACCGAAAGAGCGCTCGGCGGCACTGAAGGTTTGAAGTTCTTCCGTCCCCCCGGTGGGGCTGCGTGGTCAACACAGATCAAACTGGCGCGGGAGCGCGGTTATACGTGCGTCCTCGGCTGCGCCTTGGCTGCGCCTACCCGCACGATCCGATGCACCCCCCGGTCTGGTATATTCGGTGGCTTGTCGAGAAAAACCTGGTTCCCGGAGCCATCGTCATCCTTCACGACGGCATCTCGGATGCCAAGCGCAGCCTTCAAGCCCTTCCTCATATTCTTGCCGCGGAACAAAAGAAGGGATTGCGCTTCGTTTCGATCGGCGAATTGATGAAGGCCAGTCGCCTAAAGCAAGAGTAAATCCTCCCCTTTCTACCGCGAGGCCGTTTACAACTCACCGCTCGACGGACGACCCGTCACGCGCCCCTTTTAACGGGGGTTAAACCACTTACGACTTAGAACTTTCGAACTTACGACAGGAAGGAACGGCAGGTGCAGCCCCGCGACGGCGAAACCAGCGCCAAAGCACCAGCAGCGCCGCCAACGCACCCGTCGTATCGAGCAGCGAATCGTAACCCGAAGCGGTCCGGCTCGCCAAGAAACTCTGATGAAACTCGTCGGTAACGGAGTATCCCGCGGCGATAAGCAGCGCGGCGGTTCCCCAGGCCCAGCGCCAACCCGCGCGGCCAGCTCGCACCCCGCGAAACAGCAGCACGCCAAACACAAAATACTCCGTAAAGTGTGCGCACTTGCGGAGGAAGTGATGCATCAAGTCATATTGGCTTTGCGCAAGCCCGGGGATCAGCCAGCGCAGGATCGGCTCGAAGAACCATTTCGTGTGCTCAGCGGAAAAACTATCGGTCGACATCGTGAAGATCACGCCCGACCACACCATCGCCGGCCACCACGCCCAGAACCAGCCGAGCGCTCGCGGCGCGGGGGTGTTCGCGCAGACTTCAGAGAAGCTTGGTGCGGGACGAGGGTTGCGCCAGGGTTGCTGGTCCACGATTACAGTTCAGCTCTTCCGTTTTTTCCCTGCGCGTTTTTAGGCCTTCTCCGTGTCGCGCAGCGCCGCAGAAGAAAGGAGGAATCTTTCAGCCAAAAGGCTAAGTTACAACGAATGACGATATCCGCGAAATGTCAAAACAAGACGCCACGCTCAATCATTTTTCGTGTCATCGCACAGCAAAGCGCCCTCACTCCATGCGATAGTTCGGCGCTTCTTTCGTGATGATGACGTCGTGGACGTGGCTCTCGCGCAGTCCTGCGGCGGTGACGCGAATGAAGCGGCTCTTCTCTTGCAATTCCTTCAGTGTGCTCGCGCCAACATAACCCATTCCGCTGCGCAGCCCGCCCACGAGCTGTTCCGTCAGCGCGCCCAGCGGGCCTTTGTACGGAACCCGTCCTTCCACGCCTTCCGGCACGGACTTGCCTCGTTCGCCGGTATCCTGAACCGTAGCATAGCGATCGGAGCCAGCTTCCATCGCGCCTGTGGAACCCATCCCGCGATACGACTTGAATGTGCGTCCCTGATACAGAATGGTTTCGCCTGGTGACTCTTCCGTTCCGGCAAACAGGCTTCCAATCATCACGCAGGATGCGCCCGCCGCCAGCGCCTTGGAAATGTCACCCGAATACTTGATTCCTCCATCGGCAATGAGCGGCACGTCCGTGCCTTGCGCTGCCCGCGCTGCTTCTATGATAGCCGTCAATTGCGGCACGCCAGCGCCAGTCACGACGCGCGTGGTGCAAATCGATCCTGGCCCGATGCCGACTTTCAAGCCATCCACGCCCAGGGAGATCAATTCTTTCGTGCCTTCGTACGTCGCCACGTTTCCTGCGATGAGTTGCACGTCCGGAAGACGGTGGCGGATAGCTTTAATCGCCTCCATCACGCGGAAGGAATGGCCGTGCGCCGTGTCAATCGCCAGCACATCCACTTTCGCTTTCGACAATTCCACCGCGCGTTCGAGGAAATCGCCGGTGGCGCCTATGGCGGCGCCGACGCGCAATCTTCCATGTTCGTCTTTCGCTGCACGCGGATACTCCAGTTTTTTCTGGATGTCTTTCACGGTGATGAGGCCCTTCAAATTGAAGTCCTGATCCACGACGAGCAATTTCTCGATGCGGTGTTTTTGCAGAATGCGTTCGGCTTCGTCCAGAGTGGTGCCCACGGGCACGGTCACCAGATTTTCCTTGGTCATCACCGAGCTGACCAGCTGCGAATGAGTTTTTTCGAATCGCAAATCACGATTCGTCAAGATTCCTGTCAGGCGAGACCCGCGGGTCACCGGCAGCCCGGAGATTTTGTATTTGTTCATGATCTCCAGCGCCTGCCGAATCGTGATGTCCGGAGAAATAGTGACCGGGTCGACGATCATGCCGCTTTCCGAGCGCTTCACGCGGTCCACTTCTTCGGCTTGTTTTTCAGCGGGCATGCTGCGGTGCACGATGCCGATGCCACCCTGGCGTGCGATGGCGATCGCCAAGCGGGACTCCGTAACCGTATCCATCGCGGCAGAAGCCAGCGGCACGTGCAACCTCACTTTGCGAGCAAAATTTGTGGTGGTGTCCACTTCCGTCGGCAATACCGTCGAGCGGCCAGGCAAAAGCAGCACGTCATCAAAGGTAAGTGCGTCGGGAATCGAACCGTCGTTCATTCCAGCCTCACGTTCAAGGATTGGCAAGCCGAAAATGACAGCCATAAAGCAACGTAGCCCAGCGGGTGCCCGCTGGGCCGTTACAGGGAACGCAGTAAATCGAAAAAATGCATCACGGGTGAATGTTCCATTCTAGGTTGCGACGCTACCAGGGTCAAGTTTCGAACGGAGTGGGAGTGGCGTGCTAGACTGCTCGGCTGTTACCTGTCGCCTAGAGAAACGGCCACGTGGGTTCCCACCGTAGAGATGCCGGAGTTTTCCATACCACCAAAACTCCGATAGCTTCTCGAAACAGAAGGCAAGCGGTGACCTTGCATCGAGAAGCTCGGGGAAGGATGTGCGGTTCCTCTCGAATCTGCGACGCTCTTCGGGACGGCCAGGAAAAACTCCCTTTGCCGGCTCAAAAATTGGCTACGAGTCGAACGGAGATCCGCCGTTGCCTGAACGCAGGCGAAGAAGTTGTTTTCGGAGAATCGGGCAAGAACTTCAGTGAAATGGGCAAATGCCGGAGCCGCCGGCAAGCTACACTTTCTCATTGCGGCTGACCAAAACGGCTGGTTCATCCGCTGCGAAAGCCACCTCCAAGGAGAAACAATGGAAAAGCGCAAACTTGGTAGAAGCAATTTGGAAGTGTCGGCCATCGGGCTCGGCTGCATGGGAATGAGCTATGGATATGGCCCGGCTGCAGACAAGAAAAAGATGATTTCACTGATGCGGACGGCCGTCGAGCGCGGCGTCACATTCTTCGATACTGCTGAAGCGTACGGCGCAAACGAGGAACTCGTGGGCGAAGCCCTTGCTCCCTTCCGTGAGCAGGTGGTGATCGCCACCAAGTTTGGGTTCAGGATTGATCCTAAGGCGGAACGGGGTTTGGCTGGGCTAGATAGTCGGCCAGAGCACATCCAGGAGGTCGCCGAAGCCTCGCTCAAGCGCCTCAAGACCGACGTCATCGATTTGTTCTATCAGCACCGGGTTGACCCGAACGTGCCAATCGAAGATGTGGCGGGAGCGGTGAAACAGCTAATTCAGGAAGGCAAGGTGAAGCACTTCGGGCTGTCTGAAGCAGGGGTGCAGACGATACGTCGCGCACACAAAGTTCAGCCAGTCACCGCGCGTCAGAGCGAATATTCGCTGTGGTGGAGAGAACCTGAAGCGGAGGTGTTACCGACGCTCGAAGAGCTCGGGATCGGATTCGTTCCATTTAGCCCTCTTGGAAAAGGCTTCCTTCCGGGAAGATCAACGAAGATACGAAGTTCGATCAGACCGACTTCCGCAACATCGTCCCCCGTTTTACGCCAGAGACTCGGAAGGCAAATCAGGCTTTGGTGGATCTGCTTGGCAAATTCGCCGCACAGAACAAGACGACACCTGCGCAGATCGCACTCGCTTGGCTGCTCGCGCAGAAGCCTTGGGTTGTTCCCATCCCAGGCACCACGAAGCTGGCGCGTCTAGAGGAGAACATCGGAGCCGCTGCAGTCGAGCTAACGCCCGACGATCTCCGCGAAATCGATAGCGCCGCCTTAAACATTAACGTGCAAGGAGCTCGCTACCCGGAAAGGCTGGCGCAGATGACCGGCCGTTAAGCGACGGGCATGCCAACCAGGATTAAATCGAAAATGAAAAAACTACTCTCACTTGGCGTACTGTCCTTGTTTACAGGCCTGAGCACAATTTTCCTCCTGACCTTGTCCGGCAGCCAGGCTCGCCCGGACAGCCAGCGCATCAAGAACCGCCTTATCGGGGGGTGGCGACTGGCCTGGCTCGAAGAGCCGGATGCAAACGGGGAGGTTCACAAAGCTGACTGTACCGGGCTGCTGGTCTATACGCGCGATGGCCACATGTCCGTTCAGGTGATGTATCGCAATCCTCAGCCACGGACTAACGCTGCGCCGGTGCAATATGCGCAAGGCGGTTACGAGGCCTCCTATGGCACCTATGAGATTGATGCAGACGCTCACACTTTCACCTTCCACGTTGAGGGCGCATTGGTGCGGACGCTGCCAGGCAAAGAGCTGACGCGCGTATTCGCATTCTCCGGCAAACAGCTTATCGTGAAGTCGGCGAACCCGAATGAGCACTGGAGAGTTGCTTGGGAGCTTACTAAGCCGCCTCCGCAAATCATCGCGCGCATAACTCCGTGGATTGAATGAGGAGCAAGGCAAAAACGCAAACAAAAAATGCAAGTTGGAAGTCTCGGCTCTCGGGCTCGGCTCCATGGGAATGAGCAGACAAGTGATGGTACGGTGCCGTGATATTGAGGATGTCAGACACGAAAGTGTGAGGAGGACAAACAATGGAAATCAAGAGAGCCGGCTCGCAGCCATCCGGCAAGGGACCGTCAGAGTGGTTCACTGGCACGGTGCGGATCGACCCACTATTTCAGGCGCCTGACCCGGCGCTTGTTCAAGGTGCCAGCGTAACGTTTGAGCCGGGCGCGCGGACTGCGTGGCATACCCATCCACTCGGCCAGACTCTCATCGTCATCGCCGGCTGCGGCTGGGCACGACGCTGGGGAGGACCGATCGAGGAGATCCGGCCCGGCGACGTGGCCTGGTTCTCCCCAGGTGAGAAGCATTGGCACGGCGCCACGCCAACCACGGCCATGACGCACATCGCCATTCAGGAAAAGCTCGACGGTAAGGTTGTGGACTGGATGGAAAAAGTCAGCGACGAACAATACCATAGGGATGCAAAATGAATCACGCGAAACAATCCTAAGCGAGGCAAGGAGTTCACATGTCAGCCCGGAAGGATGCTTTAACAGACCGCCTTTCGCGATCTCGCGAAATCATCATCACGGTGACTGGCAGAAAGTCCGGACGAGCGATCTCCATCCCGGTCTGGTTCGTGTCCGATCACTGATTCCGCACAGGTGTCGTCCGTGGTCGGGAACTTCCGGGCCAAGTACGGGGCCGGCGACGTGAAGAAGTACTATGCAAAGTTCGACGTTGCCGTTCTCGCCGAAATGCGACGAGCGCCTTCATGATTGCCAAGGAGGTATTCTTCAAGGCGCGAAGACCAACGGCAAAACACCTTATCCTGAGCGCCCGCGCAAGGTTGCAGGGCCAGGCGAGCCAGACACGCCTGAGGTAGCCCGCTCGATTGCTGCGTATGCCCTTGACGATGGCACTTTTGAGCTACGCATTCCTGGATTGCCTGCCAGCCGGTTTTCGCGAACAAATGCGGACGGTGTGCATGCCCTCCAGTTGCCCGCATTGTGCATCATTGCGTGCACCGCGTTGCCAACGCCGTTCCTGGCTGCGGGCTAACTTCTCCCAGCCCATGAAGGTCGAAGAGCTGGCGGAGCTGGTGCACATGAGTGTTTCCTCTATCAAGTCGGTCACCTCGATGAGCCCGCTGCAGTGTCAAAAAGTGCTGCGGCTTCAGGAGGCGAGGCGTCTTATGCCGTCCACGATGATGGACGCGGGCTTTGCAAGTCACCGTGTGGGGTATCTAAGCGCTTCGCAGTTCAGCCGGGAATACAGCCGCTTTTTTGGGGAGTGCGCCAACCAGGGACATGGCCAGATTGCGCCAAGACACTCGACCTCGGGTGTCACCGAGCTAAGGGCGTTGGCATGACAGCACCGGCTCGTCTGCCGGCGCGCTCGTCGGATTGCCGACGAAAAGGGAATGAGCGGCTTCGCGGAGTGTCAGACTTTCCCTGCACTCTTCCACCCTTTGGGAATCAAACGTACAATAGAGTTTTTCTGTGGATACCTTCGCTAGAGAGTTTGCGCCGCATCCGTTGCTGAAGAACGGGCACGCGATGACTTTCGCTGCGGCATTGCTGCCGCGCCGATTCGACATTCCGGCGGCGGAGGCTCGACGTTTTCAGGTGGACAAGGACTCCTCGTTGCTCGGGCATTGTCATTGGCAGCCGGGAAACAGAAAGGAAGCGCCGGTTCTCGTTTTGGTGCATGGGCTGGAAGGCTCGAGTGATTCGAATTACATGCGCGGCATCGCCGAGAAAGCGTTTCATCGCGGGTTTCACGTCGTGCGGTTGAACCAGCGAAGCTGCGGCGGCACCGAAGCGCTTACTCCGACGCTTTACAACTCCGGGATGAGCGGTGATTATCGCGCCGTCTTCGAAGAACTCTCGGAAGGCGAGGGATTCGAACAAGTCTTCTTCGCTGGATACTCGATGGGAGGAAATCTGGTTGCCAAGATGGCGGGTGAACTTGCGGCTGCTGCGCCTCCCGCTCTGCGAGCGGTCTGCGCGGTATGCCCGGCCATAGACCTCGCCACCTGCGCCGACGCGCTCGAACGCTGGGACAACTATCCTTACCAGCGCCACTTCGTTTCCAGTTTGATGTCCCATTATTCGCGGAAGCAAAAACTGTTTCCCTGGCTCTACTCGACCAACGGGCTACCGCCGGTTCATACCGTCCGCCAATTTGACGATTTCATCATCGCTCCACGCTTCGGCTACCGTGATGCTCAGGACTACTACGAAAGTGTCAGCGCCAAGCAGGTTACCGCGCAGATCCGTGTGCCTTTCCTTCTCATCACTGCGCAGGACGACCCTTTTGTGCCGTACTCTTTGTTCCTCGCCGCAAAAGTCGCCGACAATCCGGCGATCCGCCTCATCGCGCCGCCGCACGGCGGGCATTGTGCCTTTATTTCGAAACACGCCGGCCCCGAGCGCTTCTGGGCCGAGCAGCGCATCGTGGATTTCTGTCAGGATCACACTGTTGTCTGAGTGAATCCGCTCTCTTCACTGCGCATGAGCGACACTTTTCTGGCTCATCTGCTCAATACGCCGTGATCCCGGAGGTCAAGGTCGTCTCAGAAACCAGTGACGAACAATAGCTGTAGGTGTAGTCGAAGCGGTCCGGCCCGCTAGTCACACAAGTGCTTGGCTGAATATTCGATTGTTGCGTGCTAGTGAGCGGGACGCTCAAAATTTGCGGCAAGCGTTTTTCCCGAAGCGTCTTGAGCCCACGCCCGCTCCCCAGGTGGTGCCCAAAGCTAGCAGCGTTCCCCAGGGAGGGGGTCCGGCCGACGTATTCCAGGAGTAGTAGTCTGCAGGATTGCTGCAATTGTTCCACCAAGAGCACTGATATACGTGGGAGAAGTAGGTGACGTCGCCCGCCTCCCGCTGCACACCGACAAATTGCAAGGAGTAGAGGGGGTTCCCCGTGCTGTCGAGATATTGCACATATCCGATGTATTCGAAGTGATCGTTTTTGAGATTGCTGCCTTATTGCGCGACGACGCTTTCCGCCATGGAGCTGCAGAGGGGAAAGGAACAACCGCTAGAGAAGTGCCGGAAGTGCTCAAGCCGCTATCGCTAAAGGAGTATAGCTGGGTTCCGCCCATGCTCTCCGTGTAAGAACCGGGAGGTTCCAGGATGCGGCGTTCGTGCTTCCCGTGCAACCGTAATCCTGCGGCAGTGTGGAAGAACCCCGAAGGTGCACGGAGCTCCCGAGAGAGCTCGAGTAACTATAAACGGTATTTCCCTGATAGGACACTTGATAGGTTTGCTTCTGCAGGGGACCATTCACAATGTTGTCCAAGAAGAGTGCGGTGGCGTGTTCCGTGTTGGCGGCGGAAATAGTGATACTGGCGGCCGCCGTGTTGTTGCTTAGGTCCCAATCTCCGCGGACCGGATTCGCCGCCGTCACTTGAATCGAGTGCGTTCCCGCGGTGCTAAACGTGTGGGAGAACTCGCAGGTTACGCCGCCCCCGGCGTCCACGTAGACGCTATTGGCCTGATCCACGTTGGTACCGTCAATGGCCAGGACGCAGGTTGTCGTGGCCCTTGCGTCTCCATTCAACTCCGGGATGCTTGCTCGAATGTTGACCCACCTGCTGGACCATGGCCGTGAGGGAGGGCCAAGTCTTGCACCGGCAAGTCGGGCCGCAGTTTCACCGTCCCATAGACTGTCACCGGATCGTCTTCGGGGAAGCCGGTGAGATAGCTTCGCAGCTGGAGCTGTTCGCCGCGGTGAAGTGACGGCTAGGTGAAGCTGTAGTAGCCCGTGGGCGTCGCGAGATGCCTGAGATATGGTGTGAAGAGCGCTGCCCCGGATGGGGCGAGAGGCCTGAATTGTACGTAGGCGAAACTGCCTGGCGGCGTGGCGCTCGAATCCAGCTTTCCTGTGGTGAGTTCAATGGTGGTGTTGTCCTTGCCGAGGAGGGCGCGGGCGGTCACAGCGGCGGAGCCGTCCCTTCCGGTGGCGTTGGGGATCCCGCTCGCGGCAACGGATGGAACTGCGGATGGCGTAACTAGTCGTATGTATCATAAATAGATAGACATATTGTGGCCAGTATGATATGTGTGTACGCATGGCCAGAATCAGCCCGCTTGTAAGCTTAGCCGCCGACGATCTGGAGCAAGTGGTCCGGTGGGAAGCGGCGCCCAGCA
>WNFW01003192.1_pt1 | contig 12238 bp, 12 predicted proteins | sample 5400131 | NCBI WGS metagenome assembly WNFW01 (sample SAMN13153362, study PRJNA577476) | soil metagenome | isolation source: 20 cm soil or saprolite under grassland replicate 1 | place: USA:California | collected 2016-06-15 | reverse complement strand
GGGGACGCCACCCTCTTTTACGCTAACCTACGATAAATCGAGGAAAATAAGCGTTTCTGACCGTCTCTTCGAGGCGGCAAGATCTGGGCTTGAGCAGGATCAGGGAGAAGATCAGTGTTGCCGCCGCATAGGCGAGACAACCCGCAGCCGCGGTGCCGCCGCCAGGCGCGTGCGGGAAGGCTGGCGGGACCATCAATGGCGAGCTGCCTCATCCGCGCGCAGCGGGGTAAAGAAAGCGGCTCCAAACCAGGCGCAGCTCGGACGCACTTGGACGCGATCGGGACTGCTGGCGAGTTTTTACGGTATTCTTCGGCAGGAAATGTGCATAGGTGACGGAGTAGGCGGATGCAAGCGGTTTGCTGCCGGGAATGGGGACCTCCCGACGTGCTGCGGCTCGAGAACGTCGCCCGGCGGGAGCTGGCGCCTTCCGAGGTCCGTATTCGCGTGCATGCCGCGGGTGTGAATTTTGCCGATAGCCTGATGGTTGGCGGCACCTATCAGGTGAAGCCGCCCTTCCCGTTTACTCCGGGCCTCGAAGCCGCCGGCGAGGTCGTCGAGGTTGGCCGCGCTGTCGACGGCGTTCGAATTGGGCAGCGGGTTCTCGCGGTGTTGCGCAACGGCGGCGGCTATGCCGAAGAAATCTTAGTTAATGCCGCCGCGGTGGTCTCAATCCCGGGCCCGATGGATTTTGTCACCGCCGCTGCTTTTCCGGTCGCCTACGGCACGTCTCACTTCGCTCTGACGCAGCGTGGGCATTTGCAAGCGAACGAGACGCTGCTCGTGCTCGGCGCCGCCGGCGGGGTCGGGCTGACTGCGGTCGAAATCGGCAAGATCCTAGGTGCACGGGTCATCGCCGCGGCGGGTGGCCCGGAAAAGCTCGCCATTGCGCGCATATCCGTAATTGGCGTGGTCTGGGGAGCACAGGCCGAGCGCGACCCGGTTCTGACCAGCAGCTATCTCTCGGAATTGCTGAGTTGGTGGGAGGCGGGCAAGCTCAAGCCGGTGATCGCAAAAGTGTTCCCTCTGGCCCGAGCCAGTGACGCGCTGACCGCGCTGTTGTCGCGCCAGTACGCCGGCAAAATCGTTCTCGAAACGTAATTGCCGACGAGCGTCAGACGAGTGTGTCGCTCGCCCGTTCCAGCTCGGCACGAAAGCCGGGATCGCTGATCGCGATCAGAGCGCGAGCGCGCTCGGCGAGCGTGCGCCCGCGCAGGTCGGCGATGCCGTGCTCGGTGACCACACAATCCGCCTCGGCGCGAGGCGTTGTGACCACTGCGTCAGTTAGCTTGGCGACGATGCGCGAACGAGTACGATCCCGATTCGTCGATTGCAGCGCGATAATGGATCGTCCCCCCGCTGCCCGGTTGGCAGCGCGAATAAAGTCCATCTGCCCACCGACGGCGCCGATATGCCGCCCTCGCGCCGTTTCGGCATTTACCTGGCCGGTCAGGTCGACTTCGAGCGCACCGTTGATCGCGACGAAGCGGCGGAATTGGCCGAGAACCAGCGCGTCATGCGTATATGAGGTGGCGCGGATTTGGATTGCAGGATTGCGATCGGCAAACCGGTAGAGCCGGCGCGTTCCCATCAGCATCGTGCCGACCGTAACGCCCGGATCGATTTCCTTGTGCCGGTTATCGACGATGCCGGCCTCCATCAGATCGGCGATCCCATCTCCGATAGCTCCGGAATGGACACCCAGGCCTCGCTTAGCCGAGAGCGCGCGGGTCACCGCCTCGGGAACCGCGCCGAGGCCCAATTCGATGGTGGCACAGTCGGGGATTAGACTGGCAACGTGATCGGCAATGGAACACTCGATCGGTCCTCGCGGCCGGGCCGGCAGTTCGATCGGGGGCTCCCGGGCCGGCACGAGCATGTCGATTAAGCCTGGATCGATCACCGTATCGCCGCAGGTCCACGGCAGTTCCGGGTTGATCTGGGTGATTACCAATCGCGCTTGGCCAATCGCGGCGTGCAGGTGCTCGATACCGAGCCCAGCATTGTAACGCCCGGCGTCGTCTGGCCCGCTCGCCTGCAGCAGCACAACATCCATCGGCAGACGACCGCTCGCGACCAGCCGGCAAATATCGGAGATATTGGCCGGGATCACATTCTCAGCGCCATCCGCAAAAAACCGTCGCCCCGCGCCGGCGCCACCCAACGCGGTGACAGTGACGTTGCGGTGGGCGGCGGAAAAGCTGTCGCTGAAGGTCAGTGGGCAGAAAACCCGGAATTGCGGGCAGCGGTCTGCCTGGGCATTAAGCCGGCGGGTGAGGAATACTGGTTCAGCTGTAGCTTCGGCCCAGCCAACGGTCTCGCCGGCGCGGATCAGCTGGGCAAAATCGAGCGCCTGTGGCGCGATCAACGCAGGGGTTTTCATTTTATCCGCGGCCGCACTCTTGGTCGGCTCTGTCTTTTGCTGCCCTGATCACTCTACCGAGAGATCCAGTGCAACCAGCTGATACTGCTGCAATGTCAGCTTCAGAAACAGGATACCTATCGTTAGCCCGTACAGCCCGGTCCAGGTCGAGATGACCACAATGTCTGCAGCCGTGTAAGTCAGCAGCGCCCTCGCGAACAGGCCGGAGGCGATCCCGCTCAGCAGAAACAGGTAATCGCGATCCGCGCCTCGCAACGTGGCCGCAGCGACGGTAAACGTCATCCCGAGAGCAAGAGCCCAGGCGGTCAGCAAATTGGTGAAACCGACGAGCGTCATCGCAGGCGAAGCGTATGCCGTCGCCCCGATAACCACACCAACACAACCACCCAACAGCAGTGGCCATGCGGAGCGGCGGGAGAAAGCCCGGCCTCCGGACGAGAGCGTCAGAATGCCATCGACGAATGCGTAAACGGCAAACAGCTTTATCAGCATCGCATCGGCGATCGTCGGCCACAAACAGGCGATGCCGAACAGGACAGCGGCGCCGCTGCGCAGCGCGAGTGACGAACGGCACTCCTGGAGCAAAGGGTTGGAGGCTTCAGCCATTCAATCCTGAAAATCCGAGTCAGCGTGGTCGAGGGGATAGGCACAGATCGCGAATATGGAACAGAGAGGCGATTAACGGCTTGTCGGGTACCGCCTCCCGGCTAGGTAGCGAACGCCTTCCGGTCCGCACTGCTCGGCATGGCGGCAGCCCGCGGGCATCGAGAATGTGTCGCCGGCACGATACATCCGCTCCTGTCCTTCCGAGATGATCGTCATTGCGCCATCGAGAACCAGCAGACGGGCATCGAAGTCGTGGGCGTGCTCGGGGTTGAGCGAATTGGCTTCCATGCGGCGGTCGATGACTTCGCTGTAACCCTGCTCGCCCAACTCGGTCTCGAACTCCGTCTGGTTCATCGCAGTCTCCTGACCTGGCTTGAGATAACTTAACATGAGGATCGTCGAGCAGGATGCTCTTCGCGGGAGGGAAGCATGGCAAGCAGCAAGATACGCGTCGGGATCGTCGGCGCCAGCGCGAACCGGGGGTTTGCCTCGATTGCCCATATCCCGGCGCTGCGCGCCTTACCCGAATTCGAAATCGTCGCGGTTTGTACGGCAAGCCAGCAATCGGCTGAAGCATCGGCTCGGCATTATGGTGTCGCGCTGGCGTTCTCCGACCCGCAAAAGCTCGCGCGACATTCCGATGTGGATCTGGTCACGGTCAGCGTGAAGGTGCCCGATCACTACCAGCCGATTATGGCGGCCATTGAGGCCGGAAAGCATGTCTATTGCGAGTGGCCGCTCGGCCGTAACACCGATGAGGCAGTGGCAATGCTCGACGCGGCCGAACGCCGGGGGATCCGCCACGTGGTCGGTTTGCAGGGCCAGATGTCGCCTGCGATCAATTATGCCAAGGACCTGGTGGCCGAAGGCTATCTCGGCCGCGTCCTGACGGCGACAATGATCGGTTGCGCCCCGAACTGGGGCAAGACGATCGATCGCGCTTATCAGGCGGATGTTCACAACGGCGCTAATCTGATGACGATCACCGGTGGTCACCAGATCGATGCTCTGTGCTATTGCCTGGGAGAGTTCCGCGAGCTTTCGGCCTTCGCCATCCGCCAGCGTGATCACATCCCGCTGGAGAGCACCGGCGAGCCGGTCCCATTGACTGCGCCCGATCAGCTGACCGTTACCGGTATTGTCGGTGATGGGGCGCTTGTCTCGTTCCAGATTCGCGGCGGCATGGCTCGGGCTACGGAGTTCCTGTTCGAAATCCACGGCGAGGAGGGGGATCTCGTTCTCGCCTCGACTATAGGCGGCTCAATGCAGCGCCAGGAACTCTCAGTCCACGGCGCGCAAGCTAGAGGCACCAAGCTGGCGCCGCTGCCCATTCCGGCAAAGTATCGGTTTGTCCCGCAAGATGTTCCGGCAGACTCGCCCTACAATGTCGCGCAGCTCTACGCGAGGCTGGCCGAGAGCATCCGCGAGGGCGGACCGGCCCATCCCAGCTTTGCCGCCGCGGTTACGCGGCACCGGCTGCTCGACGCGATTGTGCAAGCTTCTGAAACCGGACAGAAGCAGGTGCTTTAGGCGCGGTCGATTTCCTCGCGCAGCATCTCCAAGCTCAGCCATTGTTCTTCTGCGGCGATCAGCTCATCGCGTGCCGCAGCGAGCGCGGAAGTGGTGTTGTTGAACTGCGCCGCGTCGCGCGCATAAAGATCAGGGTCGGCGAGGGCGCTGGTCAGCACGTCTATCCGTGCCTGCAAGGACGTGATTCGCGCAGGAAGCATCTCGAGCGCACGGTGGTCATTGTAGCTCATACGGCGCGAGGGTGTCGCGGCGCCCGCGTTGACGCGCGGCGCGGTACGAGGTTGGCGGCCGACCATCGCCGGCGACGCAGCGGCTGCCGCTGGCCGCTGCGTCAGCATATCGGTGTAGCCGCCGGCATACTCGACCCAGCGCCCGTTGCCTTCGCTTGCTATGACCGATGTCACCACGCGGTCGAGGAAGTCGCGGTCGTGGCTGACCAGCAGCACGGTGCCCGGATAGTCGGCCAAAAGCTCCTGTAATAGATCGAGTGTCTCGAGATCGAGATCATTGGTCGGCTCGTCCAACGCGAGCAGATTTGACGGCCGAGCAAAAGCGCGTGCCAAGGTCAGCCGGGCGCGCTCGCCGCCGGACAGCGCGCCGACCGGCGTGCGGGCCTGCTCCGGGCGAAACGAGAAGTCTTTCATATAGCCGACGACATGCCGGCTCTGGCCGGCAACCGTAACGGTATCGCCGCTGCCGCCGGTCAACGATTGCGCCACGGTCTGTTCCGGGTCGAGTGTCTCGCGGCGCTGGTCCAGAATCACTGGCGCCAGATTGGTACCGAGCCGCACCTCTCCGGTGTCGGGCGCCCACACATTGAGTAGCATATTCAGCAAGGTCGTTTTCCCGGCGCCGTTCGGACCGATGATGCCCACTCGATCGCCACGCATGATCCGCGTTGAGAAATTCCGCACGATCACTCGGCTCGCATAGGATTTCGAGATGCCCGCCGCGACCGCGACCATCCTGCCCGAGATATTGGCTTGGGCCGCTTCAAGCCGCACTGCGCTCGGCACGCGATCATGCTCCTTTCGTTTTCGGCGTAGCGCATGCAGTTCGGAAAGCCGCCGCTGGTTGCGTGTGCGCCGGGCGGTGACGCCGTAGCGGAGCCAGTCCTCCTCCATCGCGATCTTGCGACCGAGCTTGTGCTGTTCGGTGACCTCCTGCTCGAGAAACGAGTCGCGCCAGGGCTCGAAAGCGGCGAAGCCCTGGTCTAGCGTGCGGGTGACGCCGCGGTCTAGCCATACGGTGGTCCGCGAGAGCTGCTCCAGCAGCCGTCGGTCGTGACTGATCAGCACGATGCTCGAGCGCATCCCGGCCAGCTCGCGTTCCAGCCACTCGATGCCGGGAAGGTCGAGATGGTTGGTGGGCTCGTCGAGCAGCAGGATGTCGGGTTGGGGCGCCAGCGCACGGGCCAACGCGATACGCCGCATCTCGCCACCGGACAGTGCGGCCGGCTCCTCCCCGCCGGACAGGCCGAGCTCCTTCAGCAGATATAGCGCCCGGTGGCGATCGGTAGCGTCGGCGCCGAAGCCCGCTTCGACATAGGCGAGGCTCGTGGCGAAGCCGGTCACGTCTGGTTCTTGGGGCAGGTAGCTGATCCTCACACCGGGCTGGACGAAGCGCTCGCCGCCATCGGACGGGACCAGCCCGGCAGCAACGCGCAGCAGCGTCGACTTGCCCGAGCCGTTGCGCCCCACGAGGCAGATCCGGTCGCCGGTGGCAACGGCCAGCGACGCCCCGGAGAGCAGCGGCGTCGTCCCGAATGTCAGGCTGATTTCCTGAAGCAGAAGCAGTGGCGGCGGCATATCGAGGGCGGCTATTCCTCGCCGATAGCGGTCTGCGCCGGACGCCGTTTCGGCTCCCAGCCGAAGACACTGCGGCCGCCGTACAGGGGCGAGCCGTGCCGCTCTTGCTCGATCAGCGCGTGCACTGACGGGCCCGTAACGTGGCGCTCGAGCCGGCGTGCTTGGTCATCGAGCCGCTTCAGCGTGGCAAGCTCTTCCTCTCGACCGAGCTTCGCCTGCTGGACAGCGGATTTCAGTAGACGGATGGTCTCGTCGTATACCCGCAGCGGCACCGGGAACGGGTGGCGGTCCTTGCCACCGTGAGCAAACGAGAAGCGCGCCGGGTCAGCAAATCGGTACGGCGCGCCGTGCACCACTTCGGCGACCATCGCCAGCGCTTGGACAGTCCGCGCGCCGACTCCGGGAGTAAGTAGCAACTCGGGAAAATCCAGGGGTCCGCGGTCCGCCGCGGCAGCCAGGGTGCCATGTAAGCGGCGCTCGAACACGTCGCTCGGGCGGACCTCGTGATGCGCCGGCATAACCAGGTGTGGCAGCAGCTGTTGTTGGGACTGCGGGGATTGAAAGGCCTCCGCCCGGCGCGCCTCGCGCCATTGTTGGGCTATTCCATCCGGCCCCAGCGATGCCAGGAGATCGATCTGCGAGTGCCTCGACGCGGCCGCGCGGCGGTCCGTCAGATTGACGATCTCACCCTGGTCGGGCCCGTCGATTGCGGCATGCGGCTCTTCGACGAAGCTCCTGAGGCCTTCCGACAGCCAGTGATATCGGCGGGCTTGCCGGCGATCTCCATTCATCCCCTGCTGAACGACAACCCATTGCCCATCGTCGGTTACGATGAAACCATGCAGGTACAGGTCAAACCCGTCCTGCACCGCGGCACTATCGACCTTCGCGACGAGCCGGCTGGTTCTCGCCAGCACGCTGCCGTCAAACCCAACCCGCTCGCCGATGGCGATCAACTCGTGCGGCGTCTGCCGCGAATGCTTGCCGCGCCCGCCGCAAACGTGAATTCCGAGATCGGCCGCGAGCGGCCGGAGCCCTCGTTTTAGCGCGCCGATTACGCTCGTGGTTATGCCCGACGAGTGCCAGTCCATTCCCATCACGGCGCCGAACGACTGGAACCAGAACGGATGGGCAAGACGCCGCAATAGCTCGTCGCGCCCGTAGTGATGGACGATCGCTTCGCTGATCACCCCGCCGAGGCGCGTCATCCGTCGCGCCAGCCAATAGGGGACATTTCCGCCATGCAGTGGAAGATCGGCGATCCCAGCGCGTCGAGCCATGTCTTATCCTCTCACCCCTGGCGGACGGAACGCGGCTAATGCCGGGTCGATCCGCGCAAGAACCGGGAGAGCAGCGCGGCGGCGCCGATTACACCCACCGCAGCGCCGACCAGGACGGCCCCGAGCAGCATCAGCAATCCGATCGCGCCTAGAGCCAAAGCCCCAAGGAGAACCATCCCAATGCCAAACGGTCCCAGCCGCGCGATATGGAAGCGGGTTCCGTGCTGGGTGAAGACAAAGGTTTCGCTGTACGGCCGCGGCGGCAAGTCGGCGCTTGGCGGGATAATCTCCGGCTCGGCTCGGGGCGGCTCGGGTCGAGATATCCGGTCGTGGCCGATCGTCTCATCATTGGACGAATGCATGGGCAATCTGAGCAAGGGTGGCGTTCCGATCAGCATGTGGCGACGATGCCGTCGAACCCAAGGGAGAACAAAGGCGACAGGCGATTGCCCCTAGTTTCCAGGCCGTTGCAGACCTGCCTACCACTCGAAGGGCGGCAGGTCAGGCCATAGCCGTGTGCGTCGCCTGATTCGGTAAAAGATGGTGCGCACCGAACGAGCCGCCGACCCGGAGAATACAACGGTTGCCTGAATGACCGGTCAGGGGCAGATGCGGAAGATCGATCGATGCATCGCGAAGGGCAAAGTTGCGCCGATTCCCGCCCTTCGCAGAACCGCGTTGCAATCGCGGTAGCCACCGCAAACGGACCCTCATCCTCGGACCAGGATGAGCAGAGCCTGCATCAGCTCGCCGTCTGGCCGGGCCAGCGTTTCGAGGATCGTGAAATGGTCGGCCCCGTCGATTGGCAGCAGATTCCCCGGCAGCCCGCGCCCGACCCAGGCCTGGGCGTAGTCAACCGACTGGCGGCATAATTCGGGCAATTCCGCGGTGCCGTAGGTCACGATCATCGGACCTGCCATCGGCGGGAAATTGAGCATCGGGCTGTTGCGCTGCGCCTCGGCCTCGTCGAGCCCGAGCTTCTCATTGAGATAGTTGAGGCGGACCGGTTCAAGGTCATAGACGCCGCTGATTGCGACCCCGCCCCTGACCGCGCCGAGAGGCATTGTCATCGCCGCCAGATGCCCGCCGGCGGAATGGCCGGCGACGTAGATGCGCCCTGGATCGGCACCGTAATCGCCAAGATGCTCATGGAGCCAACTGATGGCGTGCCGCACCTCGCCAACGATACGGCCCATCCTCGCTTCGGGCGCCAGGGTGTATTCGACGACCGCCACGTTGAGACCGTGCGACACCGCCCCCTCGGCCAAGGCGCTATACATTTCTTTTGTCTGGTGGGTCATTTGCCAATAGCCGCCGTGGATGTAAGCCAGGGTCGGCGCCGCGGGGTTGCCGGCGAGGAACAGGTCGAGCCTTTCACGCGGCTGTTCGCCATAGGCGAGGCCGAGATGTCCCCGATGCCGCTCACGAAAGCGCGCGCTGCGCGCGGCCCAGTCGGCAAGGAGTTTCGCGGATGCTGTTACTGCGGCGAGGTTGTTGTAGGCGGCGTCGAGCTGGGCGCGATCCATTCCGCGGTACAGCATGGGTTTAAGCCTCTTCAGAATTCGCGGCTCTGGCGAAAGCAAGTGGCCATTGTAGTGGTACGATACGGCGTGAAGTCCTTCATAGCCAGATCCGGGTCACTACGGCGGCCCCTTGGCAGCGAAGCTGCTTGCCAGCCCGCCGCCCCGGGGTGGTGCTCGGCCAGCCCCGCGTACCTCTAAATGACCGCGTTGGGGCAAAATCGGAAGCGGTCGATTTCAAGCATGGCTTCCGCTCAGCGCCGATTCCGGCGGTTCGTGTGATCGGCGGCTGCCGGTCTACGCTGAGCTGCTACCGATTGGCTGACAACCGAGGCGATTACGACCTCACTGTCTTGGGTTATCGCGCGATGTTAGGGTCTCTGCAGATCGGGCTGACGAGAACCTCATGCGGCGACTTACCTTTCTTTCGCTTGCTGCCGCTGCTGCAATGGGACCGTGGCCGGCCGGGGCGCAGCAAAAGGCGCTGCCGGTGATCGGCTACCTCAGCACCAATTCGGCAAACATTCCGGCCAGAGAGGTCGAGGTGTTCCGGGACGGCTTAAAGTCAGCCGGTTTCGCCGAGGGCCGCAATGTCACAATCGATTACCGTTTCGCCGAGGGCAATTACGATAGGCTGCCGGCTTTCGCCGCCGAGTTCGTCGCGCGTCCGGTTGATGTAATTGCCGCCTCGGGCTTACCTGCCGCGCTTGCCGCCAAAGCGAAGACGTCGACCATTCCGGTCGTCTTCACGATCGGTGTTGATCCGATGGTTAATGGCTTGGTCGCTGGCCTAAGGCAGCCTGGTGGCAATCTTACCGGTGTCACACAGGTGGTGACGGCTTTTGAGGAGAAGCAGCTGGAGCTGCTTCACGAATTGACGCCCAGCGCTGTGTTGGTCGGATTTCTGGTCAATTCGAAAAACCCCAACTACGCGGCCATCAGCGAGCGCATTGAGGCCGTGGCAAAGAGCCTCGGCCTGCGGCTCTTTCAGCTACCGGCCGTCAGCAAAGATGAGATCGAGCCCGCTTTTGCGATGGGTCGCGAAAAAGCGATCGGGGCCCTTCTCATTCACAACGACACGTTTCTCCGCGAGCAAACCCAGCACCTAGTGCAGATGACCTTTCAATATCGAATCCCAACGATGTTCTACGAGCGCGAGCAGGCAATCGCCGGAGGATTGATCAGCTACAGTTCGCGACGCGAAGAGATGCGGCGTCAGGCCGGCGTGTACGTTGGTCGGGTACTGCAGGGCACGAAACCAGCCGACCTGCCGGTCATGCAGCCGACCCGATTCGAACTGGTGGTCAATCTCAAGACCGCCAAGGTGCTCGGGCTGACTGTGCCGCCGTCGCTACTCGCGCGCGCCGACGAGGTCATCGAATGAGAGGCCAGCCCGTTGCTCTTTCGCTAATCCTGGCATTCGCCGCCCTATTGCTGGCAAGGGCAGCCGACGCGCAGCAACCGGGGAGGGTGTACCGGCTCGGTTAGCTGGCGCCTAATATCGTCTCCGGAGGCCCAGGAGAGGCATTTCTGGGAGCGATGCGCGACCACGGTTACATCGAGGGGGAAAATCTCGTCATCGAAGTGCGCGACGCGATGGGACGGCCGGATCGGTTTGCTCCGCTTGCTGCCGAACTCGTCGCCCTTAAGCCCGATTGCATTGTCGTGATGGGGGTCGAGCCGACACAAGCCGCCAAGCGCGCGACGACGACAATACCCATCATCATGGGCAACGCGGATGATGATCCCGTACGACGGGGTCTGATCGCGAGCTTCGCCCGCCCGGGCGGTAATGTGACCGGCGTCACGAATATCGGCGCCGATTTGGCCAGCAAGCGTTTGGAGTTGTTGCGTGAGCTCATCCCGGGGCTGTCCCAGGCCGCCATGCTGTGGCTGTCGGACGTCGATACCAGCACGGCGCACCTCCGGAATACCGAGGCGGCGGCCGCCACAATCGGCGTGAGGATAGAGCCCTTGCCGATCCGAAGCGCAGAGGAATTGGATGACGCATTTCGCAAGGCGGCCGAAAGCCGTGTCCAGGCGATCATCGTCCCGGCCGTCGGCTTGGCGAACGTCTATCAGCAAAGGATCGCTGACTTGGCGATCGCTGCGCGTCTGCCACTTATGACGAACAACACCCCATTCGCCGTCGCCGGCGCGCTGATCAGCTACGATGGCGACCGGCGCGAGCGCCACCGCCAGGTGGCAGGCTACGTGTCGCGCATCTTAACGGGTGCCAACCCGTCAGATCTGCCGATTCAGCAGCCCACTCATTTCGAGCTTGTCCTCAACCTGAAAACCGCAAAAGCGCTCGGTCTCACCATCCCGCAATCGCTGTTGCAGCGCGCCGCCGACGCGGTAATCGAATGACCCCTTTCCACCCAGCCGGCGTCATTCACCGCCGCGTCTGGGAATGACCGCGTTGGGGTAATTTTACGCATCCGATCCCCACAGAGAATTGGCAGTTCAGCCGACCAAAGCAGTCATTGCTCGTGCGCTCGCTGCGCCCTGCTACGGGGTGTCCGGTGAGTCGTGAAACCGGCCAATTCATGCCCGATTACCGAATCGTTATCGGGTCTCGAAAACGTCGCCCAGTTTTCTACGTCGAGCGCACTGATTGTGAGGATGGAAAGGCGGCGCAGGCGATCCTGCTTGGAGCCCGGCATCGGCTCGGCGTCCTACCGGAAATAGCCGCGAGACGGCATTCATTATCCCCCGCGCATCCCGTGGGGGCGTGGAGTTAACAATCAGTGGAAGGCCGCCAAGCCGGCGACGGGAGGGCTCGAGCATCCTCGATGGCGCTCGCTTACCATCCGGCGGGCATCGTCCAGGCGGTCCGAGCCGATGTAGGCCTTCAACAGCGTGAACTCCACGAGGTCGAGCTGTGCCCGGCTACCGCCGATTCGTTCGAGTTCGCCGATGATCGGTTCAAGCGCATCGATTGTGGCGGAGAAATCTTGCCGTTCGAAAGCAGCGAGGCCGCGCGATACCGCGGGAACCACGTGCCCGGATGGATACCGCTCCCGGCTCGCGAGGTCTTCGATCTGCCGAACGCCCGCCGCCAGCGCTGCGACGTCGCGGGATACAGCGTGAGCGAGCGCGATATGCATGTCG
>WNFW01002664.1_pt1 | contig 12238 bp, 11 predicted proteins | sample 5400131 | NCBI WGS metagenome assembly WNFW01 (sample SAMN13153362, study PRJNA577476) | soil metagenome | isolation source: 20 cm soil or saprolite under grassland replicate 1 | place: USA:California | collected 2016-06-15 | reverse complement strand
CGCGGTCCGTGAGATCCGCGCGGTGCGCTAAAATCGAACGGGCCGGCGGCTTCCGCCGGCCCGTTTTATCGAGGCCGCATCGCTTGAACGCGACCTGTCCCGTCCTCGCCGGCGCACACGTGCGGCTCGAGCCCCTCGCCCGCGAGCACGTCGCGGGACTCACCACGGCAGCGGCGCGCGATCCCGCGCCCTACGTCTGGAGCTATATCCCGCAGGGGCTCGCCCACATGGCGGCGTACGTCGAGGACGCGCTCGCGGCGCGCGCCGCGGGCACGGCGTTGCCACTCGCGACCGTGCGGCTCGCCGACGGGGCGGTCATCGGCTCGAGCCGCTTCTTTGACGTCGAGCGCTGGACGTGGCCCGCCGGGCACCGGGAGGCGCGGCGGGAAGGGCTCGACGCCTGCGAGATCGGCTACACCTGGCTCGCCGCGGACGCCATCCGCACCGCCGCCAATACCGAGGCCAAGCTCCTGATGCTCACCCACGCATTCGAGAGCTGGGGCGTGCGGCGGGTGTGCTTCCACACCGACGTGCGCAACGAGCGCTCGCGGGCCGCGCTCGCGCGCATCGGCGCGCGGTTCGAGGGCGTGCTGCGCGCCCACCGGCTGGCGTCCGACCTCACGGCGCGTGATTCGGCGCGCTATTCCATCCTGGCCGCGGAGTGGCCGGGGGTGAAGGCGCGGCTGCGGGAGCGCCTGGCACCCGCGGCCTGACTGCGAAGAGCGATTAGGAGGTCTCGTGCCCATCACGACTCTCGCGCACTTGAGCGAGCTGCTGCAGAGATTGCCGGTCGGACAGAGCAGGGCGATTCCCTACAGCGTGTACCAGGTACTGTTTCCGCCGGGCGAGCCGGATGAAGGCGCACGGGTGCTCGCGTTCCGCTTCGCGGGCGAGCACGGCTGCGTGATCGAGAACCAGCCTCGCGCCCTGCAGGTGGTCTTCACCAAGAAGACCAGCCACCCCGTGGCCCCCCGGGAGAAGGCGAGCTAGGTTCCCTGCCAGATCTTCATCAGCTCGGGCGAGCCCTGAGCGCGAACGCCGTTGTCGGTGAGGATCTCGTCGGTCGCGGCAACGATCTCGGTGCGGCGGAATACGAGCGCCTCCTCGCCGCGGCCTTCGAACTCGAACGTCACGAACTCGTCCTTGAGATCCCGCAGCAGGGCGACCAGCTGTGCCAGGCTCTTCACCGCGGTCCCGTTCACGCTCCTGACCACGGATCCGGAAGGGTCGGCGTAACCCTTCGAGATCTTGTGCGGGAAGAGCGGCGCCGGAATCAGCACCAGCTCCTGGCGGTCGGGCGGCTGCGGCTCGCTGAGGCGCGCGAGCAGGGGACTGCCGGTGGCGACTAACCTGGCGGCGAGCTCCCTGAAGCGCGGCGAGCTCACGAACTCGTGGGTGGCCGTTGAGAACACGAGCGGGCCGTAGATGAAGTAACGCGGGTAATCGCCGCGCAGGGACTCGATCAGCATCGGGTGGTGCGGGGATACCGGAAAATCGACGTGCAGCGTCTTGCCCGCGCGCACCACGGTGAGCGGCACCGTGCCGTTGCGCGCCACCTTCTGGACCTCGTAGGCGAAGAACAGCCGCTGGTCCGAGTCCATCTTCACCAGCCCCTCGTCGTCCACCGCAACATCGGCGATGCTCGTGATGACGTCCCAGGGGTGCAGGACCTCAGCCTCGCTCTTGTCGTACATGCGGTGCACGACGATCCCCTGGACGCCGGGATCGAGCTTGAGGAAGGCCCGCAGCGCCGGATTCTCGAGCGTCTGCAGCTCGCCGAAGAGCGACGGCTTGCCCTGGTAGTGGCCGCTGGCGACGTCCTGCAGGAAGAGCTCGATTTCCTCGTTGGGGATGATGTAGCTGATGTTCTCGGAGTTGCGCAGGTGGCTGAAGGCGAGCCCCACCATGGTGTCCCCCGCGACCGCCGGTCCGCCCGAGTTGCCCGGATTGATGGCGGCATCGATCTGGATGCGCAGCCCCGAGGTGTTGAGCTGGTAGGGCACGAACTCGATGCGCGAAACGATGCCCTTGGTGATCGAGAGCGAGGCGCCACCCACGGGGAAGCCATACGCGAGCACGGCATCCTTGATGTGCGGCAGCGTCTTGGCGCGGGGCAGCGGCTTGTGGCTCGAGAAGAAAGAGTCGTCCTCCAGCTTCAGGAGCGCCAGATCGATCCCGGGCGCGATGGCCGCGACGCTGGCGGCGAGCTTGTCGCCGGCCTGATTGCCCTGCACCTGGATCTGGGCGGCGTAGGTCACGACATGCGCGTTCGTCAGGATGCGCTTGCCCTCGATCACCACGCCGGAACCGGACACCTCCACCGGAGCCTCCTTCGCCCAGGGTCGCACCAGATCCGGACGGCGGATCGTGGCAAAGACCTTGACCACGGCGTTCTCGGTGTCGTGGGAAACCGCCGCCGCGGGCTCGGATGCGGGGGCGGCGGACGGCTTGGCCGGCGGCACGTCCGCGGGCGGCCCCTCCGTGGCCTGCCGCGCCGCGGACAGGACGGGAGACAGGAGCAGGCAAGCGAGCAGAGTGCGGCCAAGGGGCGTCGTGAGTCCGGAGAACATGAGGCGCTTTCGTCGCGGCTCGGGGCCCGGTGCAGGGGAGGAGGATTGTGACACAGAACCGCTCCGCTGCCGCCCGCGGCATTTGGACATAGTTGACCGAGTCAACTATCTGAACGATAGTAGCTCCCCGGCTGAAGAGCTCGCCCATGACCGTGTCCAATGCCCAGATCAGCGAGGTTCGCGCCTTCAATCGGGACTACACGCGCCGCATCGGCGTGCTGTCGCGGGGTCTGCTCAAGAGCCCCTACTCGCTCACCGAGGTGCGGGTGATGTACGAGATCGCGCACCGTCCGGGAATCACCGCCGCCGAGCTCGGCGCCGAGCTCGGACTCGACCGCGGCTACCTGAGCCGGATTCTCCGCCGCTTCCACACTCAGCGGCTCCTCGCCCGCACGACGCCGGCGCAGGATGCGCGTCGCCGGCAGCTGCGGCTCACCCCCCTCGGCCGACGGGTGTTTGCTCCTCTCGAGCGCCGCTCGCAGCAACAGGTCCGCTCGATGCTCTCGCCGCTCGATCACTCGCGCCGCAGCGCGGTGCTCGAGGCGATGAGCACCCTCCGTACGGTCTTCGCGCCAGGGGACCGTCGGGCGAAAGTCACCCTGCGGACTCATCGCCCCGGAGACATCGGCTGGGTCGTCGAGCGCCACGGCGCGCTGTACTTCGAGGAGTACGGCTGGAACGAGGAATTCGAGGCACTGGTGGCCTCGATCAGCGCCGAGTTCATCAGAAAGCTCGACCCCGCGCGTGAGCGCTGCTGGATCGCGGAAGTCGACGGCCGCCGCGCAGGGTGCATCTTCCTCGTCGCGGGCGAGGCGGGAGCCGCGAAGCTGCGGTTGCTGCTGGTGGAGCCCTGGGCGCGCGGCCTGGGGTTGGGCCGCCGCCTCGTCACCGAGTGCGTGCGCTTTGCGCGCGCCGCGGGTTACGAGCGCGTCGCGCTGTGGACGCAGGAGAACCTCACCGCGGCGCGCCACCTCTACGAGCAGGCGGGATTCAAGCGCGTGGCGCATGAGCCGCACCGCAGCTTCGGCAAGGACCTCGTCGCCGAGACCTGGGAGCTCGAGCTGACGCGCGCTGCCGCAGCGGAGCGCTAGAGCGCTGCGCGGCCGTTTCCGCGCTTGCCGCGCGCCATTCCGACGAGGCGATGCGGCGGCGCGCGTGCGAGGGTCCGATAGTGCGGCGCTGCGTGCCCTGCTAGAGTTCCGCGCACTGCAGGGAGGGCCGGCCCCATGACACGTGCAACAACCCTCACGAGCGTCGCGGCGCTCGTGGCAGCGATCGCCGCCGCGGGCGGGGTCTACGCCGGACACGGCTCGGCGTCGGCACTGTCGACACCCACATATACCCTCCGAGCGGTCGGCGATTCCGCGCGCCCGGAGGCGGATACCCAGCGGGACGGCGATCGGCATCCGGCGCTCACTCTCGCCTTTTCGGGCGTCAAGCCCGGCGACCAGGTGGCTGAGCTCATTCCGGGCGGGGGATATTTCACGCGCCTGTTGAGCGCGGTGGTGGGACCGAAGGGCAAGGTCTACGCGGTGGTGCCGCCGCGCCGGCCCGATGCGCCGGCGGATGCACCGGATCCGGCGGCGCGCCTTCAGCCGATCACTTCCGACAGCCACTACGCCAACGTGTCGGTCATCGTCAGCAAGCCCTCGCAGCTCGAGCTGCCGCACGGCCTGGATCTCGTGTGGACCTCGCAGAACTACCACGACTTCCACAACGTGGATAAGTTGGACGTCGTCGAATTCGACAAGAAAGTCCTACAAGCGCTCAAGCCGGGCGGCGTCTACCTGGTTCTCGATCACGCCGCGGAGAAGGGCTCGGGCTTGCGCGACACCGCGACGCTCCATCGCATCGACCCGGAGGCGGTGAAGAAGGAGGTGACGTCCGCCGGATTCAAGTTCGAAGGCGCGAGCGCCGTCCTGCGCAACAATGACGATCCGCACACCGCCAAGGTCTTCGACCCGGCGATCCGCGGGCACACCGATCAATTCATCTTCAGATTCCGGAAGCCGAGGTGAGGAGCTGCAGGGTGAGGGCATCGCCCTCGCCCGCGAAGTACTTCTCGAGCGCCTCGCGGAAGGGCTGAGCTTCATCAGCCGAGCGCGCATGGCCGGGTGCGTGCGCACCGACGGCCCCTGTCACAGTTTCCGCAGCCCGGGCGAACAGCGTCATGCACGAGCGGAACTTGAGGTGATCCGGGTAACCGAAGATCGCCTCGACACTGGGCCCTTCGATGCGGTTCACGAGCCCGGTGCACTCGCGCAGTCGCGGCCCGAGCACCGGATGCGCGAGATAGGCGCGCGCCTCCTCCAGTGAGCCGATCGCGTAATGACGCGCCGTCGCGCTCGAGCCGAGGCCCTTGAGCTGCGGGAAGACGAACCACATCCAATGGCGCTCCTTGCGGCCCGCCGCGAGCTCGGCGCACACCTCCGCGAAGACTCCCTCCTGGGCGTCGACGAAGCGCTGCAGGCCGAATGGATCGCTCATCGAACCTCCTGCCGCCGGGGTGCCGCCACCTCGCGCTCAGTCGGGCGGGTTATGTGCGCGGAGGAAGGCGACCGAGCTCTCGAGCGTCTGCAGGCGGGTTTCACTGCGCGAAAGCCAGTGGTCTTCGTGCTTGAGCGTCACCAACTGGACGTCCTTCCTGGCGCGCTTCAGGGCGTCGTACATGACCTGGCTTTGCTCGAAGGGCACCACGGTGTCGTCCTTGCCGTGGATCAGGAGCACCGGCACCGTGATTGCGCCGACATGACTGATTGGAGAAATCGCCTCCACCGCAGGATCGTTCGGGCCCGTGACACCCATGAAGCGATTCCAGTACCGCTGCATCACGTTGGGCCGGCCGTAATGTTGCTGGTTGACCCAGGCGAGCATGCGCTTCACGTCGGCGATACCGGCGATCGCGATCGCACATCGGTAAATTCCAGGATCGAGCGAGGGGCCGGCGAGCGCCGCGTAGCCCCCGTAGCTTGTGCCCGCGATGCAGACGCGCGCCGGATCGACGATGCCTTCTTTGGCGAGATACCGCACGCCGTCGGAAAGGTCGGTCTGCATCTTGCGGCCCCACTCGCCGAAGCCTTTGCTCGTGAAGGACCAGCTGAGGTTCGACCCGCGGTAGTTGGGCCGCAGCACGGCATAGCCCTGGCCCGCGAGGGCCTGCGACCACCAGTCGAAGTCCGCGCTGTCACGCGCGGCCGGGCCGCCGTGAGGCAGCACGATGAGCGGCAGCATTTTCGGGGGCTTGTCGTGCGGCAGCGTGAGGTACGCCTGAATCGGCAGTCCGTCCGCCGCGGCATAGGTAATGCGGCGTACTTCGAACGGTTGTCGTATGCCGTCGTACACATCACCGAGGGGCTCGGCGCGTTGGGTGTTCAGGTCGACGAGCTCGAAACAATATCCGTCCCGGGAGCCCTCGACGCGAACGATCACTTTTCTGAAGTCGGCCGAGGCCGACTCGAAGCGCACGCGCTCGTCGTGGAAGGCGCGCAGCACCGCGTGCCACGACTCTTGCACGGCAGGATCGAAGAACACGTACTCCTCGGTGTCGGCGACGCGCACTCCTCCGATCAGCCGATGCGTCAGTCGCTCCTCGATCGGCCGGTCGAAGGTCGCCTTGTCCGCCATGGGCGGGCCGATCGAGCCGTCATGGAGCGACATAGGTCGCCAGACGGCATCGCCGTCCTCGATTCTCTCCAAGAGCAGCGTGTCGGCGGCCGGCCCGAGGCCGAGAACGCGCGGGTAGTCGATCGACTCGTCGCCCGAGGCCGCTTCCTGCATCCGTCCGTCGCGGCGCACGAGAATGCTCCAGTGGTGGGCCTTCTCGTCGTAGCTCTCCTCCGCCGCCACCTCTCCGGCCGCATCGATGACCCACCGCTTGAAATACCCGATCGCGGCTGAGCTCACCACACGAGAGCTCTCGGACTCCAGGTCGACGCGGATCAGTGCCGTTACCACCCGGCGGCCTGTTCCTCGGAACTCGGGTATCCCAAGGATCTGCAATCCCGGAACGAAAAGCACCGTGTGGTCCTTGGCCCGGCGGGCCACCGGGTTGCCGGCGATCATGTTCATGAGGCTGACGTCGCTGAACCGGTTGGGCTCGGGGACGAGGTAGGACTTGCCGGACTTCAAATCATGGATCTGCAGCTGACGCCACTCGCCCTCGTTGCTGAGGAATCCCGGCACCACCGTCGTGACGGAGGTCATGATCATCAGACGGTTGTCGTCCGCCCACGCGATGCCGCGAAGCTTCTGGTCGCCGGCGCGCAGTCGCGCGAGCATGTCACCCTTGGCCAGCTCCATGACGGCCACCACACGCTCATCCCCCTCGGTCCGCACGAAGGCGACACGCGAACCGTCCGGCGACAGCACGACGTTCTCATATCGCGGCAGGCGGCCGTAGACCTCGAGCGGCGTGGCCCGTACGCAGGGCGCGGACGAGAGCGCGGCGAGGGTGAGGAGCCCCGCGAGCATTGCCGCGGATGGCCGGCGAGCGGGCGTCGATCCGCCCGCAGTTCTTCTTCTCGTGTCAAGCGCAGCCATACCCCGACACCCTTGTCGCTGCGCCGCGATTCTAACAGCGGAACCGCCCGCCGCACGATGGGGCAATGTCCGCTCTGCCCCGCGGGGGCTGGCAGGTCGTTTGAGGGGCTCGGGCGGACGCAGCGTGTACCACGACGCGACGTTCGCCGCGAAAGATTGACGAGGGTAAGGGCATCCGCGCGGGCCGCGCCGGCATCACCTCGATTTCCTGAACACCATCACGAAGCGGTCGGTCTTGCCCACCATCGGTCCCTTGTAGGTGATCTGATCGCGCGGATCGTCGGGCCGTCGCACCGCATCGCTCTTCGACACGAAGCGGAACCCGTGCTTCTCGAAGTCGCTGCGCGCGTATTCCTCGTCGATGCGGTGCAGGCGTCCGGCCTCGGCGCTGCCGGTGCCGGGTTTGGCGGAGTGATCCACGAGCAGCAGCATGCCGCCCGGCTTCACCACTCGCGCGAGCTCGTTCAGTGCGACCGCCGGATCGATCTTCGGCCAGGGACCCTCGGTCGCGACCCAGTAGAGGTCGTGATAGACCTTGATGAGGAGGATCGCGTCGAGCGAATGCTCGGGGAGCCCGAGGTGCTCGACGTCCACGGTGCGATGCTCGACGTTCGGCAGCCGGCCGTTGGCGAGACGGTCCTGCCAATGGTTCTCGCTCCACTCGTCGTAAGCGGCATTGTTGATGAGCAGCACGTGCCCCTTGGGTCCCACGACGTAGCTCAAGAGCTCGCTGTAGTAGCCGTCGCCGGCGAGGTAATCCGCAACCTGCATCCCCGGCTTGATCCCGGCGAGGCGTAAGACTTCCGCGGGATGATCGAGCGAGTCGCGCTTCAAGTCGTCGCTGTTCCGTCCTTGATGCTCGACGGCGGCCTGGTAGACGTCGGGGGTCCCGGGGTGGGCGCTCGCGAGCCCGAGGAGGCCGAGCAGGGCGAGACCTAAGGCGTGGGTCGGGAGGCTGAGCGCTGACAGGGTTGTTCTCCGTGCCGGTGTGGCGCGGAGTATGAGCCGGCCCGCGGCCCCCAAGACGACGGTTGAGGTGAGTCGAAGAGTCCGGGCGCCGTGGGGTGCGCTCGTCAACGGGCTGCGAGGGGCTTTTCGAGGAGCTCGTACCCTGCCCGGGGGGAGTAGCCGCGGTGCTCGTAGAACGCGCGAGCCCCGGCATTGCCGACCCCGAGCTGCAGTTGCAGCCGCACGCAACCCCGCGCTGCGAGCGCCGTCTCCGCAGCGGCGAGCAACCGTCCCCCGCCCCCGCACGTGCGGGCCTCCGGCATGACAAAGAACTCGTCGATCTCGGCCATGACCCCCTGGTGCTCGACGCTGAGCACCAGCACGGCGATCAGGTACCCCTGGAGCTGCCCCTCCGATTCCGCGACCCAGATGAGCCCCAAGCGGGGGTCGCCGAGCAGCCTCTGCAGCACGAGCTCCATGCGCAGCGCCGTGAAGCCCTCGATCCCCTCGAAGTGCCAGTAGCGGCGCACCAGCGCGAGGAGCGCCGGAATATCGCTCGAGGCTGCTGGGCGGATGTTCATCTTGAGAGGCACCTTCGGGCTCTCCCCCTTCGAAGCAAAGGCCCGTTTTGGAAGTCGCGCTATCCTAAAGAGGGCCTCCGCGCTTCATCAATGGCGCAGGCTCCCCGCGCGCGGCTGCTGGTTGACACCCCGCCGCCCCGTACCTAGAATCGCCGGCCTTTGTCGGGCCGGCCTCATCGACATGCTGGCACCGAAAACAGCGACTTACGAGTACCGGGCCGCCCCACGAAGGCGGCCCGGTGTTTCTCGGAGGTCGCTTCGTGCGCAAGCGACGCTCGCCCTGGGGCGGTGAGCGCTGGAGAGTAAGGCAAACGATGGCGACCACCGGTCAGCTCATCCGGCAGCCGCGCCGGACGAAGGCGGAAAAAACCAAGGTTCCGGCGCTCGGCGCCTCGCCGCAGAAGCGCGGGGTCTGCACGCGCGTCTACACCACGACCCCGAAGAAACCCAATTCCGCGCTCCGCAAGGTGTGCCGCGTGCGGCTCACCAACGGCTACGAAGTCACGAGCTACATCGGCGGCGAGGGCCACAACCTCCAGGAGCACTCGGTGGTGCTCATCCGCGGCGGGCGCGTGAAGGACCTCCCCGGCGTGCGCTACCACACCATCCGTGGCACGCTCGACTGTGCCGGCGTCGCCGAGCGCAAGCAGGGACGCTCCAAGTACGGCGCCAAGCGCCCGAAGAGTTAAGGGGTAGAGCAGCATGTCCCGTCGAGCTCAAGCTCCGGTCCGCACCATCCTCCCGGACCCGAAGTTCAACAACGAGATGCTTGCCAAGTTCATGAACGTCGTCATGAAGAACGGCAAGAAGGCGGCCGCCGAGCGCATTATCTACGGTGCCCTCGAGCGCATCGCCGAGAAGACCGGCAAGCAGGGAGGGGAAGCCATCGAGGTGCTCTCGACGGCCCTCGATAACGTGAAGCCCGTGGTCGAGGTGAAGTCCCGCCGCGTCGGCGGCGCCACCTACCAGGTGCCCGTCGAAGTGCGGGCCACGCGCCGCCAGACGCTCGCCATGCGCTGGGTCATCGAGGCCGCGCGCGACAGAAGCGAGAAGTCCATGGCGTTCCGTCTGGCGCACGAGCTGATGGACGCCTCCGAGAGCCGCGGCGCCGCGGTGCGCAAGCGCGAGGACACGCACCGCATGGCGGAGGCCAACAAGGCCTTCGCGCACTACCGCTGGTAAGAGAGCCCGAGGACACTGACCGTGCCACGCGCGACGCCCATCGAGCGCTATCGGAACATCGGCATCTCCGCGCACATCGACGCGGGGAAGACGACCACGACCGAGCGAATCCTCTTCTACACCGGCGTGTCGCACAAGATCGGCGAGGTTCACGACGGCGCGGCGATCATGGACTACATGGAGCAGGAACAGGAGCGCGGCATCACCATCACCGCCGCCGCCACCACCTGCTTCTGGAAGGGGATGGACAGCAGCTTCCCCGAGCATCGCATCAACATCCTCGACACCCCCGGGCACGTCGACTTCACCATCGAGGTGGAGCGCTCCTTACGCGTGCTCGACAGCGCCGTCGCGCTCTTCGACTCGGTCGCGGGCGTGCAGCCGCAATCGGAGACCGTGTGGCGGCAGATGAACAAGTACCGCGTGCCGCGCATCGCCTTCGTCAACAAGATGGACCGCGCGGGAGCCAACTTCCTGCGCGTCATCGACATGATCCGGGCGCGCCTGCGCGCCAATCCGCTCGCGATCCAGCTGCCGATCGGCGCCGAGGAGAACTTCGAGGGCGTGGTCGATCTCATCCGCATGAAGGCCATCTACTGGGACATGTCGACCCAGGGGATGAAGTTCGAGTATCGCGACATCCCCGCTAACCTGAAGGACCAGGCGGCGGAGTACCGCGGCAAGATGATCGAAGCGGCCGCCGAGGCGAACGACACGCTGATGCACAAGTACCTCGAGCACGAGCAGCTCTCCGACGCCGAGATCCGCGCCGGGCTTCGCGAGCGCTCGATCAGGAACGAGCTGGTGCTCTGCATGTGCGGCTCGGCCTTCAAGAACAAGGGTGTGCAGGCGCTGCTCGACGCCATCATCGAGTTCATGCCCGCCCCCGTCGACATGCCCGACGTCAAGGGCGTCGATGACCGCGGCCACCCGGCCACGCGCAAGGCGAGCGATGACCAGCCGTTCGCGGCGCTCGCCTTCAAGATCCTGAATGACCCGTTCGTCGGTAATCTCACGTTTTTCCGCGTCTACTCCGGCGTCCTCAACTCCGGCGACACCGTGTTCGTGCCGACCAAGGACAGGAAAGAGCGCATCGGGCGGCTGCTGCAGATGCACGCCAGCGAGCGCACCGAGATCAAGGAAGTGCGCGCCGGCGATATCGCCGCCGCGGTGGGACTGAAGGACGTCATCACCGGCGACACGCTGTGCGATCTCGAGAAGGACATCACGCTCGAGAAGATGGAGTTCCCGGCGCCCGTCATCTCAGTCGCGGTCGAGCCGAAGACCAAGGCCGACCAGGAAAAGATGGGGCTGGCACTACAGCGCCTCGCCAAGGAAGACCCCTCGTTCCGCGTCAGCACCGACCAGGAGTCGGGGCAGACCATCATCTCCGGCATGGGCGAGCTGCACCTCGAGATCATCGTCGACCGCATGAAGCGCGAGTTCAAGGTCGAGGCGAACGTCGGCAAGCCGCAGGTCGCCTACCGCGAGACTATCCGTGCCAAGGTCGAGAGCGAAGGCAAGTTCATACGGCAGACGGGCGGGCGCGGTCAGTACGGCCACGTGTGGCTGAAGCTCGAGCCGAATGAGTCGGGCAAGGGCAACGAGTTCGTCAACGGCGTCGTCGGCGGCAGCGTGCCGCGCGAGTACGTCCCGGCGGTGGACAAGGGCATCAGGGAAGCCGAGGAGACCGGCGTCATCGCCGGCTACCCGGTGGTGGACGTGAAGGTGACACTGTTCGACGGCTCCTATCACGACGTCGACTCGAACGAGATGGCGTTCAAGATTGCCGGATCGATCGGCTTCAAGGCGGGCTTCAGGAGGGCCAAGCCGGTGCTGCTCGAGCCCATCATGAAGGTCGAAGTGGTGACACCGGAGGACTACTCCGGCGACGTGATCGGGGATCTCAACCGTCGCCGCGGCCAGATCACCGGCATGGATGAGACTCCCGCCGGCAAGGCCATCACGGCGGATGTGCCGCTGTCGGAGATGTTCGGCTACGCGACCACCGTTCGCTCGATGAGCCAGGGCCGCGCCACCTTCACCATGGAATTTTCCAAGTACGTGGAAGTGCCGCCCAACATTGCCGACGGCATCATCAAAGAAGAGTAGAGCGCTGTAGGAGTCAGGTAAGGAATTACGCCATGTCAAAAGAGAAGTTCGCACGCACCAAGCCGCACGTGAACGTGGGCACGATTGGTCACGTCGACCACGGCAAGACGACCTTGACGGCAGCGCTGACGAAGGTGATGGCGGAAGCCTACGGCGGGACGTTCGTAGCGTACGACCAGATCGACAAGGCGCCCGAGGAGAAGGCGCGCGGGATCACGATCTCGACGGCGCACGTGGAGTACCAGAGCAAGAACCGCCACTACGCGCACGTGGACTGCCCCGGGCACGCCGACTACGTGAAGAACA
>WNFW01004639.1_pt1 | contig 12239 bp, 8 predicted proteins | sample 5400131 | NCBI WGS metagenome assembly WNFW01 (sample SAMN13153362, study PRJNA577476) | soil metagenome | isolation source: 20 cm soil or saprolite under grassland replicate 1 | place: USA:California | collected 2016-06-15 | reverse complement strand
TTAGCGCCCTATCCTACATGGTTACTGGTGGAATCTCGCGCAGACTCCCGATCCCGCATTCTCTTTATCGGAGATTTTTTTCGACGGACCTCGCATTCAGCCGCAATTTTCCGCGCCTGTGTGCCTCCTTCTTCACAACGACTCTGGCGCGACGCTAAAATGTCGGCTTCGCTCCTTCGTAGCATTGGAAATAAGGTTTACGAACACGCCTTTCCCATCTATCGGCCGCTTTATGTCGCCTACCAAGACCTGCCGTGATCGTGCGGAGCGGCAGCTGCTGGAAAGTATCTTGTCCGAGGGAGCTGCCTTGAAAGGAGCGAACCGTGTTTTGGCGGATAACCCGGACATAAAGCTTCTCCTTGAAATTTGCCCCCTCGCTTTAAAGCAGGCCGGCGCGAACACGAATGATTTCATCGCGGCTCTCCGGGATAAAGGCATGGTGATCCGCCAAGTCTCAAGCAAGGGACTCATCCCACTCCTTCCTGACTGGAAAAGCGAGAGTTCGGACTGGTACGTGAATCTATTCACATCATGACCTGACGTGCGGTCGAAGCATTCCTGCCTGACGTGTGCGGAGTGAGCTCTCTATTTATCTTCGACTCTGTGGCCCTGCGCCCTTTGGCAGCATCGACACGAGTTCGCCAGCTGCCAGAACGCGATGCCAGCGCGGATCGCTGTGGACCGGGACCGTGGGGCGTCCTGCGAAAAGGAGATTTATGATATAATCCATTTTTCGAAAAAATTACTCGACGAAATGAATATTCCGGTTCAAACCAAATGTCCGGCCTGCCAGTCGGAAAAGATCCAGAGTCTTTTTACTGTTCCTGACCATGAATACAATGTGGATTACCGGGCGCTCTACTCCCAATGTCTCGATTGTTTCAGTTTTTTGAATTGCCCATGCCGGATTCCGCCAGACTTTCCGACTTTTATCCAGCGAACTACCATAGCTTTGACAGCAACAAAACGCTGGGCAACCTGAAACAAATTAGAAGACCACTCTTTTTCGCCATTCCTTCCTGGAGCAAATGGGCTAGTGAAATTCGATCGGTCACACGCAAGCACCTTGGAGCCGGCAAAGTATTCCAATCTCTTTGCCGAGAGAGAGCCAGCCACCCGAGCTTGAGACAGGGCTATCGAGCGTGAGTAATTCATTGCGCGGGCATCAGGCAGCGAGTCCGAACGATCTGCGCACCGGGCGCTACTGCTAAAACGCTTGAGGCATGGAGCCAGTGTTTGGTTTCGTGAGTCGCAATCTCACGAGCCTGCGGTGCTCATCACGCTACTTCTTGTGACTTCCCTGGTTACTTGTATGCGGTAGATCTCAAGGGCATTTGGAACGATGATGCGGTCCGACTGATGATTGCGAATGGCGGGTTAGCCAAGGCCAGCCTTGAAAGTGGCCATCCTGGGCATGGCGATCTTTTGTCTCGTGTCCGGCGCGTGTTACGATCACATTGAATCCTCGGAGTGCTTCTCCAAGAAGCTCTTGTTGTGCTCGGGAAACGCCGTAAGCCATCTAACGTTCCCGGCCCATCTTGCAAGAGCCGCAGCGAGCTTGTCTCGATCTACAATTCTATAGGCTCGGAGATCGCCATCGAAAATTAGCTGTAGTCCATCCGCGTTCGTCATAGTATTCAGACAGTGGACGACCGCATCGACCTCCTCAAAATACGTTCTTGGACATGCATCACGGTACAGAGAGAATTCGTAACTGGAGTCGGTTGCTTTCATCCTGTACCAATTCCGTCTGCGCTCCTTGACGACACTGACAAGGAAACTCTTCTCCGTCTGGTCTGGGATCCATCTAGCGCAAAGCACCAGATCAGAGGAAACGAGTTCATCAAGGCGAACGCCCGGTGCCCGGCGCCAGTCGATCGACGCAATACCGTTAAAGGAATACCCAGGCTCGTCTAAGATACTTCTTAGATATTGTTGAACGCTTATTGCAACGCCATCCCGCCCTGCGGCCAAGCTATATAACGTCAACGGCTTTTGCTGATCTGCACATTCAGCCAGCAGTCTGTGGCCAAGGTTTACATCTTGTGCAAAAGTCCCTGCGGTAAGATTTACTCCGAGCAATTTTTGTATCGCCGTCGGAGGTGTTGGCATCCACAATAAAATGATGACTCCCAACGCGGGAGCGAAAAAATACGCGACCGCTCCTTCTTGAACGCCGATTGAGCGCCGCTTTATCACGTTGAACATATCGTGGCTCAACCACGCGACTGGAATCAACAGGAAGGGATATAAATAGCGGGGTTGCGGAGATGAGATAAACCACCACCAATAAACAGCGCACCCCAGGATAAGCGTACAGCTAGTTAACCTCACCGTTAATCCGACTTGCGACGAATCGAGCAACGAACGGATTTTTAGTAGCACAAAAAACACAAGACCAACCAAAGCCACCAGCCAGAACCAGCCGAGAGTCTCGGGAAGAATTCCGAGCAGCACAGGAAGAAGCGGCCTGCCTGTAAGCCAGCCGCGCACTATTTTTGAGCCGGAAGCGAAAAGCTCTATATTGTCCTTTCCCAAAAAAGAAGATCTCAGGGCTATGGTAACGGTTGCTCCGCACAACCCAACAGCGACTAAAGTCATGGGAACATGGTAACAACACAGCCTTGCGATTCGCCTCTTGCTTACTCTTTCACCGGACTTCGACCTTATGCCTTGAAGCAACCGAATGAGACCTTCGGCCCAAGAGATACCAAGCGCGACAAAAGCTATAAGAACCCCGGCCGGCTTTATAAAAATCGAAAGGGCCACAGCGATCCATCCCGCCGTTTCTACGGCCCAAGACCTCCTTCGAACCCCGAGCATGACAAAAGCCACAGCCAGAGCAGAAAATGCGGCAAGGAGTGGGTCGACCAGTCCCCAATAGGAGTCTACTTTGCTGTTTAGCTCGATGCGATTCGGCTCGAAGTGATAGAACATCGGCATGCTCGCCCCTGCGCACGCTATTGCAACCGCAAGAATTCTCTCAAGGCGTCTCACGGCTACAAACGCGAGAGGCAACAACAGTGCTAATGATGCGAGCAGAATCGGAACGAAGGTCGATCGGAAATAAAAACTCTGAATCGACGTGTTGAATCCAACCGGATAGAGGATCAGAGCGGTCAGAGGTGGCCTACGAGACGGCTCTGCTTCCAGAACAGCGGCCCAATCGCCTTTTGAAAAGCACTGCCAGGTTGTTTTTGCTTTGTAGAAATACTCCATGGCGTCATACCATGGGGGGGTAACCGCCTTTGCGCTCTTCGATGCAACGCCGAGGCCAATTAATAGCATAACCAAGACCCAAACGCAAAGAGGTATGAACCAATCTATAGCTAACTGGAATACAACTCCCCTCTTTGTCTCACTACTTTCGTTGTGTTTCATTTTTCAATGTCACACTAAGTCTGTCTATCCGAGTTTACTTATACGTGGAAAGGCAAGAGTTAGCCAAAGCTGCCCGATGATTGTCATCGGGCGACGAATCTCGTCGATTCCTTCGTTGACAAAATTCGTCTTTCCAACGCGGCGGATCGGTTTCGCTCAGCCAAGGTTCATCCGGGGGCCAAGCTTCTGGTCGTTTGGAGACACGATTTTGCAGCCGGCGGTAGGCGAGAGTCAAAATTCTGCTCATCAGATTATAGGGTCCTTTATATATTGATAGACGTGGTTCCTCAAAATCGGATTGCTTGATACATATCGTGCACCGACTCCAAACCGCGACAGGAGGCTAGCGCATTGCAGAGTTGCAGCACAGGTGTTATAAACCGCACGATGAACCGCCCGCTACCTCACAAAAGTGAGCAATTCAAAGTCATCCAAACCATGAGTTCATCAAGATTCGGCCACGGCTTTCGCATCCGGGCGCAGGACACTACATCCTGGTGGCCGGTCCATCCGGCTTCATGAAAGCCAATAAGCCGGAGCGACGGCCACCGTTCGAGCTGCCGACACACAAAAGCCATCGGCTGCCGTCCATGGGTGGTGAAGACGAGCACGCCATCCGGCGACAAGTGCTCGGCAAAAAAGCCGAGGAAGTCCGGCAATTGCGGAGCATCCAGGTGCGTGAACAGCGATCCGCACCAGATCAGATCGAAGCACTGGTCGAGGCTGACGCGCCAGATATCCTCGTGCGAATAAACCGGCGTCGCGTTAAACTGCGCAGCGCAGAAGTCCACCCCGTCATGGTCGAGATCGGTGACAGTCAGATGGGCATCGGGGAAAAACGCCCTCAGCATCCGACAGACCCGTCCGTGGCCGCACGGCAGGTCGAGAATCGACGTCGGTGCGATGTGTGCGGTGGTAAGTGCGGACTTGATGCAATCCAGCGCTGACCTTCCAGCGTCGAAATACCACTGCTGGCCCGTGATCCACATATGGTCATTGGGTGAGATCACGGTGCTGTATTCCAGTTCCATCACGTTGATAGACTACACCCCCCTTTTATGTATTTCTGTGCGGTACATTGGCGGAACCATACCAATCACGCCACCGACTACAGTCAAGGCAAGCAAAATGAACCCCCCTTGAATTAAATCACAATTGTCCCAAATCGTAGCCTTACGGAGAATAACCCACACTGGAAAAATCCACGTTGCTAAATGCTACGGATGAAGACGGAGTGCATGAAGCGAGATCCGGCTTCCAACTATTCTGCCTCAATCGGGCGAGTCGTCACCAGCACTTCGATATACTCCGCGCGAATGCCCATCTTAAGATCGTCCAGTGCAACAACTTGTGTATCAAGCCCACTGGCATTCTTTATATGAGTGACGATATCTTCGCCCCAATCCCAGGTGACCAGCGAGCCTTCTGCGCTCATAGGATTGTAATGATACTCGGGAGAGTGGTGATAAACGATCCCTCCGTCCGAAATGGATGCCCTCCTTTCCGAAGGCTTGTCTTTGTTAATAAGTGGAGTCGTAAAGATATGGGCTCCCCCAGGCCTAAGCGTGCGGGCGATTTCCATGAAAGCCGCAGGAGCATCAAAAACATGTTCAAAAACATCTTGAGTGACAATGAGATCGAAAGCTTCGTCGGGAAATGTCTGATTTTCAAGGTTCTCGCTACGGTAACCAGCGTTTGGATGAGTATTTCCAAAACCCAGCTGCGGATCATATTGAGACGGTGTGTAGGATCGGCACTGTTGGGCTAACTTGACGCTTGCACCTCTGTTACCAGGAGAACTTTCGTGAATAGTAAGATCGCGCCAATTGGGATACCGCGTCTGGATAACGTGCATCAACGCTCTTTCACGCGGGATGGAGCCGCATCGATCACAAAGGTAGTGGTCTCTAAACCAAGAGTTGCGCGCGGAAAACGTAACCCTCGCTTCGCAGATCGGGCACCATCCCTCGTTTTGGAAAACAACCACCGAAGTGGCGTCCACACCTGTTGCGTTGGGCGCTTGCGCATTGAAGAGTTTCCTCCGGTTAAGCGCTGCTGCGATAAATTCTCGAAAGCAGAGGAGGAGTTTGTTATTCAAATGCTTGTTCAATGAGCTTCAGGATACGGAGATAAATCGAAAGACTGCGTAGTTGTCTGCCTCAAAGCAACGGTTTTCGTCGTGGCGGGTGCGATATGATCGGCATCGCGCTGGATCGCAATATTCATGACTCGGTGTGCGGCCCATTTGTGAAATCCGTTTCTTGAATCTATTTTTTGGGGACTGATTCTCGCTCAAGAGGGACGGCTTCGATACGCCATTTCCAACATTTGCGTAGAAAATCGAGTAAGATCCGATCTCGCTCAGGTGGGGTCATTTTCAGTATTTCAATGGCTTCCAAGAGCACGCGCTCGCCTTCCAGCCATTCCAATTCACCTGGCGGTCGCTTGCGAGCGTTGGAGCTATGGATCCGCCATTGGCTCAGTGGCTTGGCAATATAGGCCACGCCGCCGCGCTGCAACAGCCGCACCCAGAAAAGCCAATCAGCGCAAAAACGCATCGAATCATCCACCAAATCCGCAATGCCTTTCGCGTTTCGGAAGACCACGCTGCTCGCATTCAACATCGTGTTTTTCACCACCAGCGAGCGTCGGATCTCGTCGATTCCGTCGTTGACAAAATCCGTGTTCCAACGCAGTGGATCGATTTCGCTGAGCCAAGGTTCTTCCGGGGTGCCAAGCTTCTCACCATTTAAAGACATCATTTGCAGCTGGCAGTAGGCGAGGCTCAACCCCGGATTCGCTTCGAGCTTCTCGACTAAAGTTTCGAGGAACGCCGGTTCCGCAGCGTCGTCAGACTCCGCGACCCATACATATTTTCCACGTGCGTGAGACAGCCCCTTGCGCCATTGTTTGAACGTCGAGCCGCTGTTTTGCGTATTGGGAATGAAGTGCGCCCGACGCTCCTCGCTCGAAAAGTTCTGTAGAATGGCCCGGCTGTTGTCCGTGGAAGCATCATCCAGCAGGATGATTTCCATGTTCTCGTAAGTTTGTCCTGTGATGGAACGCAGCCGCTCCGGCAAGTATTTTTCGTGATTGTAATTCGGGACGATGACGCTTACAAGCGGCTCCTCTTCGCGGGATTTTGCACGTGTCGACGCCGGTTGCAACTCGGGCGCCAAACGGTCGAACAAGGCTTCGATCTGAGAGGCGGCGCTGTCGCTGCTGTGCCGTTCTACGACGCGTCGCCGCCCTTCAGCCCCCTGCGAGCGACGCAGCTCGGCGTCGCCAGCGAGCCGCAAGACGGCTCGCGCAGCCGCGGGCACATCTTCATATGGCACTACGACCCCGCATTCTTCGCCGACAAAACCAGGAATATCCCCAGCGTCGGCAAAACAGACGATGGGGAGCCCGGCACTCGCTGCTTCCAGCGCAACTAGCGGGCAAGGATCCTCGCGCGAGGAAAGCAGAAAGATATGGCCCGCATAGTAGTAGCGGCGCGCTTCTTTGCGGTGGCCGACGAAAAAGACGCGCCCTTCCAGCCCCGCACTGCGCACCTTCTCCACGAATGGGACCGGATCTCCGCCGATCCATAGGAATTTCAACCGCGAATCGCGGGCGCAAGCCGACCGCGCAATCTCAACAAATAAATCCGGCCCTTTGCGCCAATCTGTCGTCCCGCATCCGAACACCACCACATCCTCGACTGCGATGCCCAATTCTTCCTGCATCGCTGTCTTTGCCGCAGCGGTGGGTTCCTGCTCCTCCGTCCATGGCTCGATGAACGCATACACGACATGCAGGTGATCCTTTGGTACGCCGTGGGAGGTCGAGAGATTCTCCGCTATCTTGGGACTGGCGGCGAGAAAGAAGTCGCTATGTTTCAGCGTCTCAGCCATAATTTCTCCAGGCGCCCAGCGTTCGATGGATTTCTGGAGTTCGTGCGCGTGCGTCACAATCTTTGCCCCGAGCGGACGCAGTTGCGCAAGCAGCGGGCCGTTGGCCACGGTGCTTGAGTAAATCACCCTTGGCGATCCCTTTAGAAATTCGGCGAGCGCGTAGTCCTGTTCCGCCTTGACAGCGAAATCCGCCAGCACCAGCGTGGGAAAACATTTCTCAAACTCCTTGCGCAACTCTCCAGTCCCCACACAGATGACCCTAACCGCAAAGGGGCGCCGTTTTTTCCACTGGCGCAAAAGATTCAGCAAGAGCACCTGAGCGCCCGCCAGCGCGGCATCGTGGCTGATGACCAACACATAAGGCTCGTCGGACTTGCCTGCGACGTCCCGGCGGGAGCTCCCTGCCTCGAGCGCCAGGCGCGTGGCGTTCAGCCATGCGTATCTATATCGCTCGTCCGGTTCGAGATGAGCACCCTCGGCCCACTCATTCCAAGCGTTGATAAAAATCAATCGCTCGTCTGCTTCCTCTTTCTTTTGCACCTGCTCCACCGTCGCAGACAGCCATTCATAGTAGGCTTCCGGTGAAGAATTTGCGAAGATAGCCGCGTGGGACCCACGGCGTGCGGTGTTATCCCAAGAGGGCACTACCGCGGCATATGTTTTGCCTGTGCTTGAGGCGGTAATCAACTGCTCGAGCGCAAGGCTTCGCAGGTCAGTATAATCGTAAATGGTTCCCTTGAATTTCTCCTCCTTCCCTGCAATTAAACTAGTAATTGTGGGGGTGGGAAAATGGGGCGGAAACTGGACGGCCGCGTCAAAACCGTAAACCTCCGGCGCGGTTTGATCATGGAAACTGCGGATCATTACGAGATGTAACTCTCCGTGCCCTTTGCGACGGAAATAATCTCGCCACCTTTCCGTGGTCGCGAGCGAGTCAGGGAAAAGAGAGGGCCGGTAAACGAGCAGGAGTGGCTTGCCGCGGACGCGGATATAATTTTTTTGTAGCAGCGCGTTCTCCACGCGCCGAATGAAATTTACGTCGTCTTCCGGCGAATGGCTTTGCGCGATCAGCACGTCGTCCTCACGACCGTCCCAGCGTCGCGTCCAATTTTCGTTTGCCCAACAGATACAGAAAGGAAAATCGGGCTTACCCGATTCAAGCATCCTGCGAATGGGCAGATCAAGAAGGACTTTGCCGTCAAACCAATAGTAATAGAAGCAGAAACCATAGATCCCGTACGCCTTTGCCAGTTCAGTCTGTTTTTGCAGGACCTGTGTTTCACGCAGATCGTAGTAACCAAGTCCTATAGGTACATGCGGCTGGTAATGACCGGGAAAGTTCGACCGCCCAGCGCGCACGTTATTCCAGTCGGTGAAGCCTTTGCCCCACCATCGGTCATTCTCGGGAATCGGGTGAAATTGTGGTAAGTAAAAGGCGATAGCTTTAACCGTCGGGACTAAGGACGGATCAGCGGAAACAATAGGTTCCCTTGGAATATCAAAAGCAGGTCGGTAGGCCTCGAAAGAAAACTTTTCTTCAGTTGTTTTACGTCCTTCCGTTCGCCCCTGTAACACGAAATGGGTTAAAGGTTCTATGTTCGTCGCTGCTACGTCCGGATAAGCGCGGAGATAAAAGTGTGGATCGAAGCGCGGGTTCGGCCGATACCCAAGCCTCCAACCCACGGTTAGATAATGTGCCAAGGGAGTCATATCGCCGATGACGGACTCGGGGTGGTTTTTTATGTAGAACTGTGAGTCAAACTCGGGATGCGGAGAACACCCTTCGCGAGCTCCATAAGAGACATAATGCTCCAACGGCGTAAGGCCAACCTTCGGTAACTCTGGTTTCTGACTCAGATACCATTTCGCGTCGAACAGGGGATGAGGGTCGCGACCCTCTTGAGCACCGTAACGGAGGTAGTGTTGCAGTGGGTCCATTCCTGGTTTCTTAACGTCTGGATTTTTCTCGAGATACCAGTCTATATCAAAGAGAGGTGAAAACTTCGATGCAGGCAGATGGGAAACTGGCTCGCTTGTCGTAACGGTCTTTTGCTGCAACCGAAGCAGCGACCCTACTCTCAACGAGGCCAGGACTTGGTGTACCTGATTCTGCAACGCGATGAGCTCTGCCATCGCGCTCAATGGTTAGATGGAATATCGTGCGTCCCTTCGCGGGAAAGTGTGCTTCGGAATAACCTGCATGCTTTCCACAAGGACTTACTCTTGCGGATTTGCCGAATGTCGTGGAAGAGCGATTGAATCAAAACAGCCGCGGCAGAACCACTATCTTGCAAACCTTGCCGCGTCAGCCCAAAGACCTGGGCAAAGTTCTTAACGTTTTGATCTAGCTTAAGCAGCTTGTCAGTCAGCTCAGCAGTCTGAGAACGCTTAGCGGCTAACTGAATGCGCTCGGATTGGACGGAGGTTTTGAGGTCCCGAATCTCTGCCTGTTGGTTGCGGACGTGTTCTTCATTCTGCGAACGCTCGGTTTGCATCTCTGCCAAGGAGGCGCTGATCGCTTGAGGGCTCGGATCGACCAGAATCGAGAGTTCCAAGCGGAGCGGCGCGTCGCCTAGTGCTGTGGTTGACTGCGGCAGCAGTAGCTGAGGGTCATTTCCAAAACTTAGGATCCTGAGATATGAGTCATGCGCCAAGCGGCAAGCCGTGCCACCTACTGGCAAAGCAGCAAACTCGCTGCTTCCCGTGGCAGCCCATAGAATCTCGCCGGTGCTTGGCCGTTTCAGTGCGATCTCGGCGATGTCAATGACGGCCGGATAGCTGACTGGATCGATCCTTAGCGGCCGGTCGAGGTTGCGCTTCTTGCCGGGCAGATCGATGACCAACACCTTCCAGGAACGGCTCGCAAAATAACGCGTTTGGCTTTCCGTTGCTCGATAGCCTTCAGTCATTGGGTGGAAGACCTCAAGCCGCACGAGGCCCTCGCTGCCCATACCTGTTTGTTCGCTCTTGGCGATCTCCTTATCCAGAGAACCCAGTTCTGCTTCGACAAGGTTGACGCGAGGATAGAAGAGCTCGCTGCCGCGGCTGAACTGTGCCACAAGGGGCGCCGTCTTTTCTCCGATTTCAACCGACGTAGATGCGTTGCGAATCGTCTCGTAGATATCCAATACGAGGTGTGGAACGGGGGGGTTGCACTTGTTAGCCTGCCCCTTTTTCAGATGGTGATGCCGCAAGGACGGTTCGAGGAACTTGTGCAGCGAGCTGCGGACGCGAAATGGTGCTCGAAGATTGACTTCCAATTCTTTTCGTAGCCGAGTCAACACTTTGACGGGATCGCCGATCACCTCTTCGTAGCAAACAACCGACTGCTGGTGCGCACGGGTCGCGCTTATGGCCTGCACGAGATGTTCCAGCCAGAGCAAGTAGCTCTTCGGATGTTCGAGCCCATCCCGTTTCGCGAGAGATTCGGCAACTTCCCAAGGGTGACGAACCGTCAAAACAAAGTGCGGCTCGATTTGCAGCGTTTGAAAGATTGGAAGCCAAAGCGGCATCAGCCGGCACATTCTCGGATCTTTCAGCCCGAAAAGAGAGGCGTGAGCAAAATCGCGTTCAAGAATGCCGAGTAAAAGAGATTGAATATCTCGCGTAATATCCTGTTCCACCCAATCAGGCGGCAGTGGCGTGTCATCGTCCCAGCGTGACCCCAGAGAACGCAATAATTCGTCGTGCAGCGCGACGATCTCAGGGTGTTCCCAATAGCCCTTCTCGTTATCTTTGGCGGCGGGAGCTAGATACTTCCCGAAATTCACGCCGAGAACGTTGAGCGCGCCGCAGACGGCAGAGGTCCCGCTTCTGTGCATACCGAGAACCACTATGGCTTTGCGGGACACCGCGCGCGAAGAAACAGTTGATCGCCTATTTGATTTCTCCAACTCATGCCAGTTGGGGTTGCCATTCGTGTGTCCTTCGGATCGCTGGGGCGCGTTTTGCTGTTGCTTCACTTGCTGTTCCAGAGAAGCATTTTGGCTGTCCGCATAGGCCACAGCTTCTGCTTCGGTCTTGAAATAGCTACGCTTCCATTTCCCCGCTAATTTCGCGCGAACGACGAACTTATATTTCGGGTGCGCGTACGGCTTTACGCGAAACGTTGGTCCTGTCACGGGTGCATCAATAGCTATTTGTAGCTATTTTACAAAGAAATTCGTATACGGATTTTAAGACAGATTCGGCGGAGGCTTGAAAGTGCAGAACTTTTGCAATGGCGCCCGCAAGCGCGATGGAATCAACCGATCATTTTGCCTGGCTGACCGGACGTGTTGGGACCAAGGCAGGGCCAGCCCGGCGGGCGCAGTCGCTTGCAAAGCGACATAGTGTTCATCATCCTGGGCTCGGCTTTAGCAACCCCGAAGTAATTCCGTAACGTAAATCTTGATCAGGATGTCACCCCCGAAGGCAGGAGAATCGCAAGACGCCGATCTCGATCGTCAGTGAAGTTCGGTCACGAAAGTGATTTGGAGGGGCGAAGTGAGCTGCAACTGTCGCGCCGGTCGCCAACGCGGACCGGTCGTGCGCGTGGAAGGTTTTACAATGAGGCTGGCCGGGATTTAGTGACCGATAATCGTCAATTGTGTTTGCGGCGATGGCTGACGCGATACATAATCGCGACGACTCTTTTCGCATGGAGACCGCTCCGCAAAGTGAACTTCATGTTCTGGGAATCAAGAAAGTACCCGGCGGCAAAATGTGCGACGCTTTTGAGATGCTCGATTGGAACAAGACTCCGCCGGGCCCGCGGCTGCCGAAGGATGTGATCGAGAAAACGTCCGCGAAATACCTCGAAGCTTTTCAGAGACTAACGAGCAAAAAGCTTGAGATGAAATGAGCACGCATTCAGGAGCAGGGTCCGCAGAAGCATGGCAGCGGTCCTGGGCGGAAAAACGCGTGCTTATCGCGGGTGGTCTTGGTTTTATCGGCTCGAACCTCGCGCATCAATTGATCGAA
>WNFW01002662.1_pt1 | contig 12241 bp, 13 predicted proteins | sample 5400131 | NCBI WGS metagenome assembly WNFW01 (sample SAMN13153362, study PRJNA577476) | soil metagenome | isolation source: 20 cm soil or saprolite under grassland replicate 1 | place: USA:California | collected 2016-06-15 | reverse complement strand
TCGGCGTTGGCGGCGAGCCTCGCCACGCGGCTGCGGCGCGCGATGGAAGCGGCGGGCGTGGGCGCGAGCCTGTTCTGGCACCTCCAGGCCGAGCACGGTGCGCTGCTGGTGGTGCCGACCCCTGGGGGGACGCTCGTGGTCGCGGTGGCCGAGCCCGACGTCAACGTGGGACTGGTGCGGCTCGAGCTCCTGCGGGCGGCGGAGGTCGTGGGATGACGACGCGTGCGGTCGAAACCTGGACGCTCGAGCCGCTGGTCAAGTTCGTGAAGGAAGCCGGCGCCCGGCTCGTGCTCGTGATGACGTCGGCCGGCCAGGTCCTCGCGCAGCACGGCTTTTCCCGCGCCGTGGACGTGATGTCGGCCGCGGCGCTCGGCGCCGCGATCATGGCGTCGACCGACGAGATGGCCCGCCAGCTGCGCCAGCCCCCGTTCGCGGCGCTGAACCATCAGGGCGAGCGCCACGGGATCTTTCTGGCCGGCCTGGCGACCGGACGTGGCCGACTGGTGGCGCTCGTCGTCTACGACCTCGATGTTTCGTCGCTCGGTCTGGTGCAGTTATTCTTTGAGCAGCTCGCCGCCGATCTGCACGCGGCCAGCCCCAAAGACAGCGTGCCGAAACAGGTGCTGGCGGCGGACTTCGAACGTCAGCTCAGCGACAGTCTGAACACGCTCTTCGGGAGATAGCTCCGTGTCTCTGGTCAACTTCACGACGCGCGAGATCACCTGCAAAATCGTCTACTACGGGCCGGGGCGCTCGGGGAAGACGACCAACCTGCACTACATCTACGGTCGCGTGCCGGAATCTCGCCGCGGGCGCATGGTCTCCCTCGCCACCCAGACCGACCGCACGCTGTTCTTCGACTTCCTGCCGATCGATCTCGGCCAGATCTCGGGGTTCTCCACCCGGTTCCAGCTGTATACGGTCCCCGGCCAGGTCTACTACAATGCGACGCGCCGCCTCGTGCTCCAGGGCGCCGACGGCGTCGTGTTCGTGGGCGACAGTCAGGCCCGCCAGCTCGACGAGAACCTCGAGAGCCTGCAGAACCTACAGAGCAACCTGCTCGAGCACGGCGTAGACATCCGCACCATCCCCCTGGTGCTGCAATACAACAAGCAGGACCTGCCGCTCGAGCTGATCCTCTCGCCGGCGGATCTGGACGACGCCCTGAACTTCCGCGGCGTGCCGAGCTTCAGCGCGGACGCGCTGCACGGCAAGGGCGTGTTCGAGACGCTCAAGAGCATCTCCGAGCTGGTGCTCAAAAAGCTGGCGGCGGGGACCGCGGCATGACCAGCGCGCTCAACCCCAAGTACTCCTTCGACAGCCTCGTGGTAGGCGCGGCGAACCGGCTCGCCGTCACGGCGGGCCACACGGTGGCCGAGAGCCCGGGCGCGGCGTACAACCCGCTGTTCATTTACAGCGGCTCCGGCCTTGGCAAGACGCATCTGCTGATGGCGGTCGGCCATGCGGCGAAGAAGGCCGCGCCCAAGCTGAACATCGAGTACCTGACGCTGGACGAGTATGTCGAGGCGTTCCACGCCAGCGTCGCCGCGGGGCAGGGCGACGCGTTCCGCCGTCGCTTCCAGAACGTGGATGTGCTGCTGGTGGACGATGTCCAGTTCCTCACGAACCGCAAGGAGATGCAGTCGGAGCTGCTGCGACTCACCGAGGCCCTGCAGGCGGCGGGGCGCCAGATCGTGCTGACGAGCGACCGCCCGCCGCCCGATATCGCCGACCTGGACGAGCGGTTGATCTCGCGGCTGTCGGGCGGGCTGGTGGTGGACATGGGCACGCCCGATTACGAGACGCGGGTCGCGATCTTGCGGCGCAAATCGGAGGAGCGTGGCGCGCGGTTCGAGCCGGGCGTGCTGGAGGCGGTCGCGCAGGCGGAGGTCGGCAACGTGCGCGAGCTGATGGGCGCGCTGAACCGCCTCGTGGCGTTCCAGGCGGTGAACGACACGTCGATCAACGCGGAGACGGTGAAGCGGATTCTCGGTCTGGCGAGCGAGGGAGCGGGGTCCGCCTCGCCGGGCGATGCACGTACTGCCGCCGCGAAGGGCGGGGGCGGCGGGGGCGGCGGGGGCGACGAGTTCGGAGAATTCCTCGCCGACGTGACCGTCACCGTCGGGAAGGCGGTGGAGGCGTGGCGTGCGCGCGTGGGAGAAGCGGTCCTGCGGTGGGAGGGCGAGGGGTACCGCACGCAGCGGCTCGAGGCGCTGCTTCAGCGCGACGCCCCCGCGGCGGTGGACGAAGCGATCGCTGCGTTCGCCGAGGACGTGGAGCGTCTCAAGGCGCTCGAGGCGGAGGTGGCGGAGCTGGATCCGCAGGCCGCGGGCCAGAGCGTATTTCGCGACCCCGAGCGGTTGAGCGAGGCGGAGGGCGCTGCGGCGAAGGTGCGAGCGGGCGCCGCGCCGCCGCCGGGGCCGTCCGCGGCGTTCCCGCTCGCGGCCTTCGCCGTCGGCCCGTCGAACCAGGTGGCGGTCGGCGCGGCGCGCGCGGCCCTCGAGCGGCCGGGAAAGAAGTACAACCCGCTCGTGTTGGTGGGGAAGAGCGGGTTGGGGAAGACGCACTTGCTGAACGCGATCGGGCTCGAGCTGGCCCGCGGGAAGCGCGCCGTCGTGGCGTGCCTCTCCACGCAGGCGTTCATCGACGAACTGATCGCGGCCATCGACGGCAACCGCGTGGATTGGTGGCGGGCGCGCTACCGCCGCGCTACCGCGCTGCTGCTCGACGACATCCATCTGCTCGCCGGCAAGGAGCGCACCCAGGAAGAGCTGTTCAACCTCTTCAACCTGCTCCAGGACAAGGATCGCCAGCTCGTGTTCACCGCGCCGGCGCACCCCAACACGCTGTCCGGCCTCGAGGAGCGTATCGTGTCGCGCCTCGAGGGTGGGCTCGTGGCGGAGCTCAAGGAGCCGGATCGCGAGGTGAAGCGGGCGGTGCTCGAGCGGATGCTGACCCAACAGGCGGTCAATCCCGAGCCGGCGCTGATCGACTATCTCGCCGACCGCCCGACCGACTCGGTGCGCAGCCTCGTGGGCCTGCTGCAGCGCGTAGCGAGCGCGGCGGCCGCACAGGACGGGCCGCTCACGGCAGGGCTGGCACGCGAGGTGCTGGAAGGGCAGTCGTCGCGCGACAGTCGCCGCGCCGGCGGCTTCCGCACCAGCGGCCTCGTCGTCTCGAGCCTCGGCGGCATCAAGAGTCGCGAGAAGGTGGTGTGGGACTGGATCGATGTGGGGGACCGCCTGATCGAGGAGTTCCGCTGATGGCCATCAAGGGCTCGCTCAAGGAAGCCTCGCTCCCCGACGTGCTCCAGCTGCTCTCCCTGGGGCAGAAGACCGGATGCCTCTCCATCGCCGATCGCTCGAACTTCGGCTACATCTACTTCGAGAAGGGGCGGATTTGCTACGCGTCGATTGTCAACCGGCGCGACCGGCTGGGCGACATCCTCGTGAAGCACGGCAAGATCACTCAGGGCCAGCTGGAAGCCGCGGTTCAGCGGCAGACCACAGAGCTGGGCAAGAAGCTCGGCGAGATCCTCGTCGGGATGACCGTGATCACCCGGACGGACCTCGAGCGCTACATGCGCGTGCAGATCGAGGAGTCGGTCTACTACCTGTTCACCTGGACGCAGGGCACGTTCAACTTCGAGGCCGACGTCCGCCCCGAGCGCCAGGATTTTCTGGTGTCGATCAATCCGGAGTCGTTGCTCCTCGAGGGGGCGCGCCGGGTGGACGAGTGGAGCCTGATCGAAAAGAAGATTCCGTCCTTCGATCTGATTTTCGTGGTGGACAAGGACCGGCTCGCGATCAGCGAGGCCGAGCTGACGGACACGCAGCAGCGCCTCCTGTCGCTGCTCGACGCCTCGCGCGACGTGAACCAGGTGATCGAGGATTCGGGCCTGGGCGAGTTCGAAATCGGGAAGGCGTTGTACGGCCTGATCACCGCGGGGTTCGTGCACCGCGCCGGGCGTACCGCGTCGCCGGCGGACGCCCAGATCACCGACGCGCGGGTGGAAGAGCACCGCAACTTGGGCATCGCGTTCTACAAGACGGGGATGCTGGATGAGGCGGCGCGCGAGTTCCGCCGCGTGGCCGAGCTGCGCTCGGGGGAGGCGAACGCGCACTTCTACCTCGGGCTCGTGGCGCTCAAGCAGGCGCGTTGGCCCGAGGCCATGGAGGCGCTGCGCCTGGCCGCAGAAAAGGGCGGCGGCCGGCCAGCGGTGTTCCACAACCTCGGCTTCGCGTACGAGCAGCTGGGGCGGCTGGACGAGGCGGAAGCCGCCTACGGGGAGGCGGCCGCGCGCGCGCGGACCGACGCCAAGGTGTATCTGGGGTGGGGTGTCGTGGCGCTGAAGCGCGGCGATTACGGCGGCGCCGCCGGTCGGCTCGACCGTGCGCGGGAGCTGTTCGGGAAGGCGCCGCCGCCCGCCTGGTTCTGGGCCCGCTCGCTCGCCGCGGCCGGTGCCGGAGAATTCGAGCTGGCGCAGGATCTGGCCGACGAAGGGGCGGAAGCCTACCCCTCCCACGCGGCGCTGCAGAACAACCTGGCGGTGCTGAAGGAGCTGTCGGGGGACCTGGCCGGCGCCGAGGAGGTGGTACGCGTCGCGCGCAAGAACGAGCCGTCCCTGCCGCAGCTGTCCAAGAACCTGGGCGATCTGGCCTACCGGGGCTCGCGCTACGACGAAGCCTGGGAGGCGTACAGTCGGGCAATCGAGCTCGCCCCCGACCTGGGGGACGATGTCTATTTCAAGCTCGGCAACATCGCGTACAAGCGGAACAGCCGCGAGCTCGCGGCTCAGCTGTGGCGCAAGGCGCTCGAGATCAACCCGAAGCACGAGCTCGTCAAAGCCAATCTGGACACGTTGAGCGCCCTGTCGTGACGCCGGAGCAGGACGAGCGGGCGTTCCGGGCGCTCACGCGCCAGATCACGCGGGCGCGAGGCCTCGCCTGCGATTCCTACAAGGACCGCTGCCTGCGCCGCCGCATCGCCGTGCGGATGCGCGCGCGCGGCGTCCACACCTTCCAAGAGTACGCCCGGCTGCTCGAGGAAGACAGCCACGAGTACGACCGGCTGCTCGACGCGCTCACCATCAACGTCACCAAGTTCTTCCGCAACGCCGAGACGTGGCGTGCGCTCGAGCCATGGCTGGACGGGCTCTGGAAAGCCCGCCGCGGCGACGTGCGCGCCTGGTCGGCCGGCTGCGCGTCGGGCGAGGAGCCGTACACGGTGGCGGTCGCGCTCGCGGAAGCGGCGCGCCGGCTCGGCCAGGCGTCGCTCTTCCCCCGGGCCCGGGTGGACGCGACGGATATCGACCGGACGAGCCTCGAGCGTACCGAGACCGCCGAATATGCCGAGGCGGCGTTCTCGGAGATGCCGCCCGAGCTGGCGCGCCGCTACTTCACCGCCGAGTCACCGCGGCGACCGCTGCCGGAGCTGCGGCGCATCGTGCGCGTGCTCAAGCACGACCTGACGAGCGAGCCGGCGCCCGCACCGCCCTACGACCTGATCGTGTGCCGCAACGTCGTGATCTACTTCGACCGGGCCATGCAGGAGCGCCTCTTCTCGCTCTTCGCCGAGGCGCTCGCGCCCGGCGGCATGCTGCTGCTGGGCAAGGTCGAGACGCTGTTCGGACCGGCGCGCGAGCGACTCGTGCTGGAGGAGCCGCGCGAGCGGATCTACCGTCGGACCGGCGCGTGACGAGGAAAGCGAAGGAAGCGCCGGCACCGAGGGAGCGGGTCGTCAAGGTCGCCGACTGGGCCGCCGAGCGGGGGGACGTGGTCATTGTCACGCTCGGGCTCGGGTCGTGCGTCGCGATCATGCTCCACGACTCGAACGCCGGCGCGGGCGCCATGGCCCATATCCTCCTCCCATCGAAGAGCCTCGCCCGCGACGCCACCAACCTCGCCAAGTTTCCCGAGACCGCCGTCCCCCTCCTGGTGGAGCAGCTCACGGCCCTCGGGGCGGAGCCCCGCCGCCTCGTCGCCAAGCTGGTCGGGGGCGCGAGCATGTTCGCCCAGCTCATGACGCCGGGCGCCGTGCAGATGGGCGAGCGCAACGTCGCCGCCGCGCGCGACGTGTTGCGTCGCACGGGGATCCCGGTCATGCGCGAAGCCGTGGGCGGTGGCGCGGGACGCTCCGTGCGGTTCTTCGTGGCGGACGGCCGGGTGGAAGTCCGGTCGGTGGGCACCGATGCCATCGTTCTCTGACCGCCGCCCCAGCATTCTCGTCGTGGACGACAGCGCGCTGATGCGTCGCGTGCTCTCGGACGTCCTGGGCGGGGGAGAGGGCATCGCCGGGGCCGGGGAGTTCCGCGTGGTGGCGACGGCGCGCGACGGCTTCGACGCGGTCCGCAAGGTTCATCAGTTCGACCCCGACGTCGTCACGATGGACCTCGAGATGCCCGAGCTCGACGGCCTGGGCGCGATCGGCTACATCATGTCGGAGGCCGCGCGGCCGATCGTCGTCGTGAGCGCGCACGCCGGGCCGGGCACGGGCGCGGCGATCCGCGCCCTGGAGCTGGGCGCGATGGAAATCGTCGCGAAGCCGGACGAAGCCAACCGGGCGGCGCTGGTGCGCATGGGGCCGGAGCTGCGCGCCGCGGTGCGCCGCGCGCTCGCGGCCGACCTGTCTCACGTGTCCGTCATGGCACGACCGCCCGCGCCGCCTCCGCGACGCGCCCCCGAAGCAGCGCTCCGCGCGCGCGCGCGCTTCGCGGTGGCGGTCGCCGCATCCACGGGGGGACCCCGCGCCCTCGCCGAAGTGATCCCGCGCCTCCCCACCGGACGCGGCGCCGCGGTGCTCGTCGTCCAGCACATGCCTCCCAAGTTCACCCGCTCCCTCGCCGAGCGGCTCGATTCGCTGTCCGCGCTGCGGGTGGTCGAGGCCGACGACGGCACGCCCGTGGTGGCCGACACGGCGTACGTGGCGCCGGGCGATTATCATATGCGGGTGCTCCGCGCGCCCGACGGCCCGGCGATCGCGCTCGACCAGGAACCACCGGTGTGGGGCGTCCGCCCCGCGGCCGACCCGCTGTTTCGCTCCGTGGCCCAAGTGTTCGGTGCGCAGAGCCTCGGCGTGGTCCTCACGGGGATGGGACGCGACGGTGCGGAGGGCGTGCGTGCGATCCGCGCCGCGGGCGGCGGCGGGATCGCGCAGGATCGGGGCTCGGCGGTGATCGCCGGTATGCCGACGGCCGCGGTGCAGCTCGGCGGCGTGGACGCGGTGTACCCCCTCGGCGAGATCGCCGAGCGGATCGACCACGAGCTGGTGGCGCGGGGGGCGGGCATGGGGGGACGGCGCACCGATGAGCGCGAGTAAACTCCGCGGCTTCAGCCGCGCACCATGAGCCGGGGGTATCTCTTGGTCCGCGTCGACGGCAAGGCTTACGGACTGCCGCTCGCGCGCGTGCTCGAAGTCGGCGACCTGGCCGAGGTACTCGACGTCCCGCGCGCTCTGCCGGCGATGCGCGGGCTGACCCCGCTGCGCGGGCGGCTCGTGCCGGTCGTGCATCTCGGCGCCCTGTTGGGCGAGCGGGCGCCGCCCCCCGAGCGGGGCCGCGCCGCGGTGCTCGTGACACTCGGCGCGGGCGAAGGCACGCGGTACGTGGCGTTCGAGGTGGATGACGCGGACGACGTCGTGCGCGAGGCCGCCCTGCCGGTGCCGCGGGGGGAGTCGCTGCCGTGGGCGTCGGGGGTGGCGCGCCGCCGCGGCGCCCTCGTGCCGATCCTGGACTTGGATGCGCTGGGAGATCAGATCGGATGACCACAGGCGACGACGTCCAACTCGTCACCTTCAAGGTGGCCGGCCAGGACCTGGCCTTCAACATCTTCCAGGTAGAGCGGATCCTCCGGTACGAAGCCCCCGTGCCGCTCCCCAAGGCACCCGATTTTCTCGAGGGTGTGCTGCGCTATCAGGGCGCGGCCGTGCCGCTCGTGGATCTTCGCAAGCGGCTCAGCGTGCCCGCGCCGCTCCGCGAGGAGACGCGTACGGTGATCCTCGAGTGGGAGGGCGGCAAGCTCGGCGTCATCGTCGACGCGGTCACCGAAGTGCTCCAGGTCGCGGCCCCCGAGATCACGTCGCCCCCGACGATCGTGAAGGGCCTCGCCGCGGAATACATCACCGGCCTGGTGGTGAAGGACGGGCGGACGATCATCGTGCTGAACACGGCGCGCCTGCTCACGTCGCAGGAGAAGCTCGCGCTCGAGACGGCGGTCCGGGAACCGGCGAAGGCCTGATGGTCGAGAGCCCGCTTCCGGCCCTGCGATCCCAGTACGAGGAGATCGCGCGTCGCCTCGAAACGGTGACGGGCGGCGCCGAGCGCGAGGGTGTGAAGCGCGAGATCATCGCCTACTTCAAGCAGGTCGATTCGCTGATCGGCGAGCTGTCGGCGCTCAAGGAGGAGGTGCGCAAGCTGGTGGACCGGTTCAAGCAGGTCGCCGCATCGACGACGGAGGCGGCGGCGCCGGAGTTCACCGGCACGCGCCCGGCAGTGCACCACGACCACATCGGCGCCTCGACCTTCATCGAAAAGGGGTGGAGCCTGATCTCGCTCGGGGACAATGCCGGCGCGATCCAGGCGTTGCAGAAAGCGCTGCAGCTCTCCCCCGGAGAGACGCAGGCCGAATCGCTCCTCGGGTGGGCGCAGATGCTGCACGAGGACTACGACGACGCGCTCGGCACCTTTCAGAAGGTCCTGATGAAGGAGCCGGCGAATTCGCTCGCCCGGATCAACGTCGGGTACATCTGTCTGAAGAAGCGCATCTTCGGCGAGGCGATCGAGCATCTCTCGAAGGCGATTCGGCTCGACAACGACAAGAAGGCGACGCTCTACGCGCACTTCTATCTCGGGCTCGTCTACCTCCAGCGCGAGATGTACGAGGATGCCCAGACCTTCTTCCAGAAGACTCTCAAGCTCGGGCCGAATCTGATCGAGGCGTATTACGAGTTGGGGCGCGCCTACTGGTTCGGCGGCGACCAGGACCAGGCGAAGCGAGCCTGGGAAGACGGCTTCAAGACGAACAAGTTCAATCCCTGGGGGAAGAAGTGTCAGGACACGCTGGCCCTCGCCCTGCAGGGGCAGGAGCCGCCGCGCACCTAGGCCTCGTCTGGTTGCTGCTGCAGAGCGGACCGCCGGTGGGCGTCACGGTGGGTCGCGTGACGGCGGTGGCGTGGCCGTCGCAACAGGCCCTCGCCACCGGGCTCGCGCAGGCCGCCGACGGAGCCGCGCCGTTTCCCGGCGTCGGGCCGTTGCCCGATCGTCCCATCCGCCTGATTCTCGCTCCTACCCGCGCGACGTTCGACTCGCTCACGCGGGGCCGTTTACCCGGTTGGAGCGAGGGCGCCGCGTTTCCCGATGCGGGTACCATCGTGTTGTTGGCCGACCGACCCTCCGTCCGCCTGCCCGTCGCCCTCCGCCACGAGCTCGCCCACCTGGCGCTGCGCGCGCGCGTGCGCCGGCCGCTGCCGCTCTGGTTCGAAGAGGGGTACGCCGCCGTGGCCGCCGGAGAGTGGGATCGCCTGGATGCCCTGAGATTGAATTGGCAAGTGGCACGCGGGGTCGAGCTCGATCTGGACCAGGTCGACCGGTCGCTCCGCAGCGACCAGCCGGACGCGGCCACCGCCTACGCGCTCGCCACCACCGCGGTCCTGCTGCTCGAGCGTTGGGGCGGCGGGCACGGCCTCGAACCCCTCATCGAGCACCTGACGCGCGACCCGACGCTCGACGCGGCATTGCGTCACACCTACCATGTGACGGAGGGCGACTTCGAGGTCCGGTGGCAGCGCGACGTCGCGGCGCGGTACGGCTGGCTCGGTTGGGCCGGCGCCGTCGGGCTGTTCTGGGCCGCCTTGGGACTCGTGCTCATCTGGCTGGTCCAGCTGCGCCGGCGGCGCGACCGGGCGCGCAAGGCGCTGCTCGACGAGGGTTGGTCACTGCCTCAGAACGACGAGCCAACTGCTTGACGACATTGAAATTGCGGCGTAAACTCCTGCCCTTATGTCCGACCAGGGTCTGGCACGCTCGCGACTGCATTTCGGACCGAGAAACTGGCTGTTCCTGGCCGCAGCCCTCGCGGCGCTCGCGACCGGGTACTGGCTGTTGCACCAGGGCTCGACGACGACTGCGCCGATTCTGCTCGTGCTGGGGTACTGCGTCTTCTTTCCGGTAGGCCTCGCCCTGTAGGACCCGCCGTACGACGGGCGAATAGCTCAGCGGTTCAGAGCGCCTGCCTTACACGCAGGAAGTCGGGGGTTCGAATCCCTCTTCGCCCATTGGGGTATCAGACCGAAACGTGAGGACTGCGCGCGTGAGACTGCTGCGTTGGGTGGTCGGGTTGGTCTGCATCGCCACGGCCGCGCCGGCACAAGTTTCCTACCAACAACAGCAACCTACCGAGAAGCTGCTCGTCCTGCCGCTCATGGTGAAATCGCCGGGCGACTCCGCATTCAGCATCGCGGTGATGGACGTGGCGCGCGAAAAGCTCGGCCAGATGGCGCGCTACAAGGTTCAGGTCATCCCCAAGCCGAAGCTGTGCGAGGCCCTCAAGGCGTCGGACTATGCGTGCGACGTGCTGCTCGACGAGACGCAGGCGAACCAGCTCGGCCGTTTCCTCTCGGTGAATGCGTACACGACCGGGACGTTGGAGCGCAGCGGCGGTACCATCGCGACGACGGTGCGCGTGCGGGACATCGGCAGCTCGGGCCTGGCCGCGCTCTTCTCGGTGTCGGTCAGCAATCCCGGCACCGCGGCGTCGGTGGGGGAGGCGATCGCGCAGCGGTTGAACAGCCTCATCCGGGCAGCCGAGCAGGCGCGCGAATGCGACGAGCAGCGGAAGAAGAGCCAGTTCCCGAAGGCGCTCGACGCCGCCCGCAAGGCGCTGGCGACCGAGCCGAACCTCCCGGCGGCGCACATCTGCATCGCCACCGTCTACGAAGCGCAGCACATGCCGCTGGACAGCCTGGTCGCGGCGTATCAGCGCGCCGCGAAGGGCGACTCCCTGAACGCCACGGCGTGGGAGAACATCGCCCACCTCTACCAGCAGAAGGGTGACACGCTCAAGGCGATCGATGCCTTGATCCACGAGCTCGCGGGCGAGCCGCACAACACGCAGCTGCGGCTCGGCATCGCGGAGCTGTTGCGGCAGCAGAAGCGGTACCCGCAGGCCAAGGGGATCCTCGACGACGGGCTCGCCAAGAATCCGAACGAGCAGCGGCTCGCGGAGTTCCGCCAGCGGATCTGCATCGAAGGCGAGCTGTGGCGCTGCGTGCTTGACGGCTTTGTGGAGCAGGTGAAGAACGACCCGAGCAAGGCCGGCGATAGTACTGTCCTGAAAGCGGCGCTCGGGGCGGCGCAGCAGCTCTCGGACACCCAGCAGCTGCTGTTTTTCAGTCACGCGGCGGTAGCGCATTTTCCCAAGTCTGCCGCCTTCTGGAAGGCCCTCGGATCCGCCTACGAGTTGAAGGGCCAAAAGGACTCGTCGGTCTGGGCGTACAAGCAGTCTTTGAAGCTCGACCCGACCGACGTGAAGGGGTCGCTCCTCGTGGCCCGGGGCATCGTCGAAGGGACGACCTATGACACGGTCCAGGCCAACCGGCTCAAGGGCGACACGGCCGCGTTGCGCGCGTTGCGGAGCGCGTTCGCCGACCGCATCGACAGCGCGAAGGCGTATCTCGCCCCCGCGGTGAGCTCGTCCGACTCGACCGACCGGCTGAGCGCGGCCGTGTTCATGTTGACCGCCGGATCGAAGCTCGCGCAGGCGGGCGCGTACGATCGCGCCTACCCGTGGCTCGACCAGCTGCTGCAGCTCGTTGCGCCGCGGACGCCGGCGGACACCGTCGGCCCGCGCCAGCAAATCCGTCTGCAGGCGAGCTTCTGGTACGGCGTGTCGTCGGTCGCATCGCTCTCGGCACCATGGACCGCCATGACCAAGACCAAGAGCTGCAGCGACGCGAAAGCGATCAGCGACCGCCTCGCGCGGACTAAAGACGCGCTGTTGTTCGGCGCCAGCGTCCACCGGCCGACGGTGAACACCATGTTGCAGAACGTGAGCAAGTTCGAAGCGGTGATGCCGCAGGTGAAGAAGCAATTCAAGTGCAAGAATTTCTGAGGCATTGAATTGACCTCCGCACCGGCCTATATTGCCACCCTCCGTCGCAGGGGGCTGTAGCTCAGCTGGTTAGAGTGCCGGTCTGTCACACCGGAGGTCGCGGGTTCGAGCCCCGTCAGCCCCGCCTGAACCCGCCT
>WNFW01002660.1_pt1 | contig 12244 bp, 10 predicted proteins | sample 5400131 | NCBI WGS metagenome assembly WNFW01 (sample SAMN13153362, study PRJNA577476) | soil metagenome | isolation source: 20 cm soil or saprolite under grassland replicate 1 | place: USA:California | collected 2016-06-15 | reverse complement strand
ATCGTAGCGGCCATTCTCTGGTGGGCGTGGCGGCGGTATCGCAATCGACCCAGGGCGCCGATCGATCCGTATCTGCGCGCGCAACAGGAGTTCGCGCGAATCGACGCGCGGCGATTGTTGGAGGACGATAAAGCGTCGGAGTACTACGCAGCGATGGTAGACGTTGCGCGCGAGTATCTCGCGGCGCGAGTCCCGGGCGTGAGACGCTCCGACACGAGCTCCGAGCTACTGCGAACGATGAAACCGCACGAGGGAGTGGAAACCGAGTTGCCGCGACTGCTCGATCGCAGCGACCTCGTAAAGTTCGCGCAAGCGCGAGTTTCGGCGGCAGAAGCGAGGGACGCGGGGCTCGCGCTCAGGACAATCGTTGACCACGTCGAGGCGAGAACCAACCCCGAATCGGTACCGGCGAAGCGAGCGGCCGCAGCAAAGGAGCGTGCCGCGTGAGCGTTTTCGGCTTGTTCGAGTTTTACACGCCCGAGGCGCTCTGGTTGCTGCTCCTGCTGCCAGCGTGGTGGCTATGGAGAATGGTTCGGCGAAAGGACGCTATCGTCTTCTCGCGCACGTCGGTGCTCTCCAGCGGACCCCACGTTGGCGGTTGGGTACCTCCGGCGATCTTCACGCTGCGAAACATTGCGCTCGCGTGTTTCATCGTCGCCCTCGCTCGACCGCGGTCGGGGGCGCACACCGAAACGCATACCAGCGAAGGGATCAACATTGTGCTTGCGATCGATCTCTCCAGCTCCATGCTGGCGCTCGACTTTCGCCCGAACAATCGGATCGAGGTGGCCAAGGACAAGGTGAAGCAGTTCATAGCTCGACGCACATCGGATCGCATCGGCGTCGTGGCCTTCGCCGGTGAGGCGCTGACTCAGGTCCCGCTTACGACCGACTATCCGGTCGTCATGCAAGCCGTCTCGAACCTCCAGGCGGGCCAGCTCGAAGACGGAACAGCAATTGGAAATGCGATCGCAACTGCGGCCAACCGCCTGCGTGACGCGCCCGGAAAATCGCGCGTGCTGATCCTTCTAACCGACGGCGTGAACAATCGCGGGAGTATCGACCCGCTCGTCGCCGCAAAGGCGGCTGAAGCGTATGGGATCAAGATTTACGGCATCGGTGTCGGGACCGTGGGGATGGCGCCCGTGCCGGTCGGACGCAACGCCGCTGGCGGGTTGCGCTACGAGTACCAGCCAGTCGAAATCGATGAACGGTTGCTGAGCAACATTGCGCGGATGACGGGCGGGAGGTACTTCCGTGCGCGCGACGCGGCAACGCTTCAGAACATCTACGCCTACATCGACCAGATGGAGCGCGCCCCAGTTCATTCGAGCACCGTAGTTCGGTACAGAGAACTTTATAGGTGGCCCTTGACGCTCGGACTGCTCGCTTTGTTCGCGGAGCTGGGAATCGTCGCGTGGAAGGCGCCGCTACCATGATGATCTCGGATTATCTGCGCTACATCCAATGGCCGTGGGCATTGGCGCCTGCGATCGCGTTGCCATTTCTGACGGCGCTGCTGGTCCGATGGGGTTTGCAGGCGCGCTCCGCACGTCTGGCGCGACTAGGCACTCCGTCCATGATCTCCCGCCTTGCGCCGTCGATCACAGAACAGCGCACCTGGTCGGCGGCATTGCGCGCGGGGCTCGCGACTTTGCTGATTGGCCTCGCGCTTGCCGGCCCGCGCTGGGGCGTCGAGCAGACTGTCGTCAAGCAGCAGGGAGTAGACGTTGTGCTCGCGCTCGATGCGTCGCTTTCGATGCTCGCGACCGACGAGAAGCCAAGCAGGCTGCAGGCGATGAAGCAGGAGATCAACCGGTTGCGGGATCTGTCGCCCGGCGATCGCTTCGCGCTTCTCGCTTTCGCGGGGCGCAGCTACATCCTCACGCCGCTGACCGTCGACAATAGCGCGCTGGACCTTTTCCTCCAGAACCTGGATCCATCAATCGTCGGACAAGGCGGCAGCTCACTCGCCAGTGCCCTGCGCCAGGCGACCAACCTCCTTGCGCTCAACACTTCTCAAGGCGACAAGGCGATCATCCTGATGAGTGACGGCGAAGGATTCGATAATCCGGACGAGGTGCTGACCGAGGCGCATCGGGCAGCGGCGATGGGATTCACTATCATCACGGTCGGATTCGGGACGCCGGAAGGGTCTACGATTCCAGTCGTGGAGAATCGCGTTGTGACACAGAAGCGCGATCAGAATGGAAATATCGTGGTAACGCACTACGATCCCGCGCTGCTAAAAGCGATTGCCACTGAAGCGAAAGGTGTCTTCGTCGACGCCCGGACTCCGGATAAAGCGGGCAAGATCCGTTTCGCTCTCAACGCTCTGCACGCGAACCCCCGCTCTGTGGTCTCGGGTGAAAATCTCGGGACGCAATTCCAATGGTTCGTGCTGGCAGCGCTGCTTTTATTGACGCTTGACACGTTTCTGCAAACGAGGCGGCGCCGGCGGAAGGCGGTCGCCGCCGCGGCGACCACCGCGGCGATGCTGTTAATTACCGTATCGTGCCGAAGTGCGCCGGAGCGCGACAAGAAAGCAATCGCATTTTACAATGCCGGAACGAAGCTCCTGGTTCGTGATTCGCTCGTCCCCGCGATTCCGCCTCTCACCCGCGCGTCGGATTCGAAGGATCCGGAAGTCCGGCATCACGCGCGTTTCAACCTCGGCCTCGACTACCTCGTCCAGGGGCGTCGCGCGAAAGACTCCGCCGACGTTCCACTCGACAGCGCCCTCTATCGCTACAAACAGATTCTCGAAGTCGCCGTCGCGGATTCGGACGCGAGATGGAATTACGAGTTGGCCCTCCGGCAGAAGAAAGGCGGCGGAGGCGGAGGGGGTGGTGGTGGCGGTGGCGGCGGTGGCGGCGGACAGAGCAAAACCCCGAGTCCTTCGCCTGCTCAGAGTCAGAATCAAGCGCCCGCTCCGAAGCCTGTGCCCGGGATGACGCCACAACAGGCGGAAGCCGTCCTCAACGCGGCCGAGGATAAGGAGACCGACGTTCAGGGACAACACCAGAAGAAAAACGTCCCGGCTCCGCCGCGCGGCAAGGATTGGTAACTTCGGTGGGATGCCGTTGATCTCAATTCTTCCCAGCGCTGTTGCGGACCAGATCGCGGCGGGAGAAGTGGTCGAGCGCCCGTCTTCCGTCGTCAAAGAGCTGGTCGAAAACGCGCTCGATGCCGGTGCCACCGCGATCGAAGTCTCGCTCGAGGACGGGGGCCGCAAGCTCGTTCGAGTCAGCGATGATGGATCGGGGATGTCCGACGAAGATCTACCGCGCGCACTCGCCCGTCACGGAACTTCGAAAATCAGAACGGCGTCCGACCTTGTCGGCGTTTCAACTTTTGGGTTCCGGGGCGAAGCGCTTCCCGCCATTGCGTCAGTTTCTCAATTCGAGATAGAAACGTCAGCCGGCGACGGTGAAGGGACCGCCATCAAAGTTACCGGCGGACACATCTCACGCCCGGAGCGAATCTCGAGGCGTCGCGGCACGACAGTCTCTGTACGCCAATTGTTCTACAACGTGCCGGCCAGGCTCAAATTTCTACGCAGCGCCCGCTCCGAATGGCGGAGCGCGATCGAGTCGCTTACCGGGCTGGCGCTCACGCATCCGGGCGTGCGCATCCATGTGTCGCACGACGGGAAAAACGCTCTCACGTTGCCGCCGGTCTCGAGCGTGCGCTCGCGCCTCGGCGCCATCTGGGGTGGACGATACGCGGAAGACCTGCTCGATGTAGACGATGTTGCCGGCCCGATTCACACCAGTGGACTTGTGCAGCGACCTGCTGATGTGGGCACGTCGACGCGACGCGTCTTTCTTTCCATCAATGGCAGGGCCGTGCGCGACGCGGGGATCGCGCGCGCCGTAGAGGCTGCTTACCGGTCTACCATCGTCGCTGGCGTGCGGCCGTCCTTCTTCCTGGACGTCACCGTTCCTGCCGACTCCGTCGATGTGAACGTACATCCCGCCAAGGCGGAGGTTCGCTTTCGCGACCGCTGGACGATCGAGCGCGCCGTCGAGACGGCGGTGAGGAGGGCGCTCGGGACGCTCGACAGCGCGGCGTCCTTTGGATATCGTGGCCAGCCATTCGTGTTCCGACCCGCCGACGCGCGGCCGAATCCTGGAGCGGAGATCCTTCGCAGCAGCGCCGACGGTGGCTCGCCATTTTTTTTCAGCGATCCGGTTACCAGCGAGGACGGTCACCGGGAAGAGGCCAGCGTAATAACGGAGGTCAGCGCCCCGCAGACGATCCCGCCACTCTTTCAATTGCGCCGTACGTACATCGCCTTCGAGCACGAGGACGGGCTCGTCCTCATCGACCAGCACTCCGCGCACGAGCGTGTTCTCTACGAGCAGTTCATGGGAACGCTGGAAAGCGGCGCCGCACCAGCGCAGCGCCTGCTTCTGCCGCTCACGCTTCATCTCGGTCCGGCTGAGGGTGAAGCGTTCGACGCGAACCGTGACTATCTGGAGCGCATTGGCTTTGAGGTCGAAGGCTTTGGCGGCCACACGCTCATTGTGAACACTGTCCCGATGCCACATCCGCGTTTCGACGCCGAGCGATGCTTGCGCGAGACCCTGGATGCGCTGACGGGAGATCGCGTCGCCGGCGCCGCGGCCAAACACGAACGGCTTGCCGCAACCGTCGCCTGCAAGGCGGCGATCAAAGCAGGTGACGAGCTTTCTCAGGGTGAGATGCGGTCGCTCTTCGCGGCGCTGCGCGACACTATCCTGCCCGCTCACGACGTGCACGGGCGCTCGACCATTGTTCATCTCACTTGGGACGAGGTAGAACGGCGTTTTGGACGAAGATAAGCTGCGAATCATTTGCGGACCGACCGGCTCCGGAAAATCCGCCATCGCGATGCAGCTCGCGGAAGCCTACGACGCGGCGATCGTCAGCGCGGATTCGCGCCAGATCTACTGTTATTTCGACATTGGCACCGCGAAGCCAACGCGCGAAGAGTGCGCTCGTGTAACGCACTACGGCGTCGACGTCGCGGAACCAATCGAGCGATATTCGGCGGCGCGGTGGGCGAGCGAAGCGGACGAGTGGATCGAGAGCGCGGCGGAGATCGAAAAGGTACCCATAGTCGTAGGGGGAACCGGGCTTTACATCAAAGCTCTCGTCGAACCGCTATACCAACAGCATGAAGTAGATCCCATACTACGCGCGCGGCTCGAGCAGGAGCTCGAGGAAAAAACTGTCAGCGACCTGCGCCGGTGGTGCGCGCAACTGGATCCAGCTCGGGCACACCTCGGTCGGACCCAGCTTTTGCGCGCGATCGAGACAGCTGTACTGTCCGGTGCCCGTATCAGCGAGCTGCACGCCGAGCACAGGGCAGCCCTCGCGAAGGCAGCGCTCGCTCGCAATAGCGCAACGCGGCAGCCGTCATATCTGCTCGTTGATCCAGGGCCCTCCCTCGCCGTCAGGATCGAAGAGCGCGTCGAACGCATGCTCAGGTCCGGGTGGCCGGACGAAGTTCGCGAGCTGATACGCACTGTTCCTTCCGACGCGCCAGCGTGGAAGGCGAGCGGCTACGCAACGATTCGCGACCATATCGAAGGGCGGCTCGATTTGTCAACCGCACGAGAGCGGATCATTATTGAGACGCGACAATACGCTAAACGCCAGCGCACGTGGTTCAGACATCAGCTGCCGCCGGCGGCGGTCACTCCGGTAAATCCTGAAGATTCTCGAGCCCGCGCGATCGTGCGAGAGTGGTGGGAGAGGGCTGAGTGAAGATTGGCATCACCTGTTATCCGACGTACGGCGGATCTGGCGCCGTCGCGACCGAGCTCGGCATCGCACTGGCCGACCGCGGGCACGAAGTCCACTTCATTACCTATCGGCAGCCGTTCCGGCTCCCGTCGTTCCTGCCGCGCATCTTCTTCCACGAAGTCGACGTCGGCCGGTATCCACTGTTCGAATTCCCGCCGTACGACCTCGCCCTTGCCGTGCGAATGCACGAAGTCGTACGCACCCACGGACTGCAGCTGCTGCACTGCCACTACGCGATCCCGCACGCCACAAGCGCGTGGATTGCGCGCGAGATGCTGCGCGAGACCGGTGAAAACGTCCAACTGATCACCACGCTTCACGGAACGGACATCACGATCGTCGGCCAGGATCCGTCCTTCTATCCCATCACCAAATTCTCCATCGAAAAGTCGGACCGCATTACGGCGGTCTCGCAATATCTCTCCGAGGAAACCTGTCGCGCGTTCGGCTGCGAAGGGCTCGATGTCGAGGTGATTCACAACTTCATCGATCCCGACATCTACGACCGGGAGAAATATCCGCCCCTTTTAAAGAAAGAGTTTGGAATTTCGAAGCCGATCCTGATGCACGTCTCCAATTTCCGCAGCGTCAAGCGCGTTCGCGATGTGATACGGATTTACGCGGAGGTGAATCGCGAGCTGCCGAGTGTGCTCGTGATGATCGGCGACGGACCGGACCGACCGGCGGCCGAAGAGGAGGCCCGGGTATTGGGGGTCGAAGAATCTGTTTCCTTCCTCGGGAAGCTCGAGCAGATCGCGCCGCTTCTCGCCGCGGCAGACCTGTTCCTCCTTCCCAGTCAGAGCGAGTCCTTCGGCTTGAGCGCTCTCGAGGCGTTGGCGAGCGGCGTCCCGGTTATCGGAACGAACGCCGGTGGCCTTCCGGAAGTCGTTCGTGACGGCGAGACAGGGGTCCTCTGTGGCGTCGGCGATGTTCCAGGAATGGCAGCCGCGGCGCTGGAGATTCTGCAAAACAAGAAACGCTGGTCAGAAATGAGCACGCTCGCGGCGGCCGACGCCCGCGAGCGATTCTCTCGTGACGCCATCGTCACCAAGTACGAGTCGCTTTACCGCACATCACTCCCGGCCAACAAATCATGACACCGCTACAGGCGATCGCGCTTGGCATCATTCAGGGACTCTCGGAGTTTCTTCCGATCAGCAGCTCCGCGCACCTCACGCTCGCGCCGTGGCTCTTCGGGTGGGAAGATCCGGGCCTGGCTTTCGATGTCGCTCTTCATTTCGGGACGCTTCTGGCGGTGCTTTGGTATTTTCGCCTCGAGTGGCTACAGCTTATCAAGGCTGCATTCGGCATCATCAGAACCGGACGGATCGAAACCCCTGAGAAGCGCCGCGTGATATACCTGATCGTGGCAACCATTCCCGGCGCAATAGGCGGTTATCTGCTCCAGTCGCGGGCCGAGTCGGCGTTCCGGAGCCCGCAGATAATCGCGATCGCGCTGATCGTCATGGGACTCGTCTTGTGGGCCGTCGACAAGGCCGTCGACCAACGCCGCATACTCGGCGAAATGCGGTGGGTCGATGCGCTCCTGATTGGATTGTCGCAGGTGATCGCCTTGATCCCAGGCGTTTCCCGGTCGGGGTCCACTATTACCACGGCGCGCGGACTCCGCTTCGATCGCGAGAACGCGGCCGAATTCAGTTTTCTGATGAGCATGCCGATCATCGCCGCGGCGGTCGTCCTTGAAGGTCCGAAAGCCCTTCACGAAAGCGGTCTCACGAACGAGCTGATGTCTGGCGTTGTCGCCTCAGCGATCAGCGGCTGGCTGGCGATCTCGATTCTCATGCGCTACGTGAGCAGGCACAGCTACGGAATTTTTGCGGTGTACCGCGTGCTGCTCGGAGTAGCGGTGCTCGCGGTGATTTATTTCCGTGGGTAGCGCGCTGTGCTTCGATGGCGCGACGGAGATCGAGCTCGCCGGGATGCTCGATCTACCGCGTGTAGCGCTGCTCGAGTCGACGACTTCGACGCTGGATGTCGCCCACCAACTCGCCGGCGACGGAGCTCCGGCGGGGACCCTCGTAATCGCCAATGAGCAGACGGCAGGACGCGGCCGGGGGGGGAAGAGCTGGCAGTCGAGCCCGGGAGCCGGACTCTGGCTCACCCTCATTGAACGCCCGGCCGAAAGCTCCGGGCTTGGCGTCCTCTCGTTGCGTGTCGGCTTGGCAGCCGCGGAGGCACTTGATCGTTTCGCATCGGAGCCGATCAGACTCAAATGGCCGAACGATCTTTACGTCGATCGCGGCAAGCTCGCGGGCATCCTGGTCGAAGCGAGATGGCGCGAGCAGGCGGTCGAGTGGGTCGCGATCGGACTTGGCGTGAATGTGAAAGCTCCGGATAACATCGAAACGGCGGCGGCGCTCGACGTCGGCACCAGCAGACTGGATGTCCTTCTGGAGCTGGTTCCGGCGATTCGCATCGCCGCGCGCTCCAGCGGTCCGCTGCTCATCGAAGAGATGGAAGAGTTCGATGCCCGAGACATCGCGCGCGGGCGCGTCTGTGTCGAGCCCGCGCTCGGTCGCGTAGCCGGAATCACTCCGACCGGCGAGTTACTCGTAGCACTCGCCGACTCGGTCGCTCCCTTCCGATCCGGATCACTGGTGCTTCAGGATGCGCAATGATCGTTGTCTTCGACGTCGGGAATTCTGAGATCACGGTTGGCGTTTTCGACGCGGAAGATCTCGTCTCGCACTGGCGGCTGACCACCGCTGCGCCGCGAACCGCTGACGAACTAGCGCTTCTCATCCGCTCGCTAACGGGGCCCGAGATCGCAACGCCCGGCGGCGTCGACGGGTCGGCGATCTGCTCCGTCGTGCCCGCCATAACCCCGATGCTGGCGGAAGCATGCGCGATGTGCTTCGGAACCAAGCCGGTTATGATCGATGGCCGGGCAAAGCTGCCGATCAAGCTCGACGTCGAAGAGCCACTCACGGTCGGGGCGGACCGCATCGCGAACACTCTGGCAGCGAGCCGCATCCACAAGAGAGATGCAATCGTCGTCGATCTTGGCACCGCCACTACGTACGACTGCATCACCGCCGACGGCACCTTCCTTGGCGGAGTCATTCAGCCCGGGATCATGATTTCCGCGGATACCCTCTTCCGGCGGACCGCCCAGCTTCCGGCAACCGATATCATCCCGCCGAAGAAAGTCATCGCCCGCCGAACCGACGAATGCATCAGGGCGGGGGTGCTTTATGGGGCGGTCGATTCGATCGATGGCATTGTCCGTCGGATCAAGAAAGAGTGGCCGAGCAAGTCACAGCCGATCGTCATCGCGACTGGAGGCATGGCTGAAGCGATACGGCCATACTCCACGGAGTTGGAGCTGGTTGACCCTTTCCTGACGCTGAAAGGAATCAGGATCGGTTACGACCTCTTGGCTTAGGTCGATAAGGTCCAGTCCGGGCCCTGATCCGCTGCCGGAAGGCGTCGGCCGGCATTGTCGCTTGACTCAAGCACCCCAGTGGGCTTAACTTGGGGTCTTAGCACTCACTACGGTCGAGTGCTAACAGCACACCACCCTACCCAGCCACTTATTCCAGCAGAAGGGCAGCTAACTATGGCCACGAAAACTCAAACAAGCATGAAGGTCGCTCCTCTCGCCGATCGCGTCGTCGTACGACCGGTGGATATCGACCAACCCCAGATGCGCGGCGGGCTCTACATCCCCGACACCGCCAAGGAGAAGCCGACCGTTGGCGAAATCATCGCCGTCGGACCCGGCAAGTTCGAAGAGGGCAAACGCATTCCGATGGAGCTGAAAGTCGGTGATCGCGTTTACTACGGTACTTACTCCGGAACCAAAGTATCGATCGATGGAGAGGACCACGTCATCATTCGCGAGTCTGACGTTCTCGCGGTAATCGAAAGCTAACCCGACACCCAAAAGAGCGAAAACATGGCAGCCAAAGAACTACACTTTAACACCGACGCCCGCGCGGCTCTCAAGCGCGGCGTTGACCAGCTTGCCGAGGCGGTCAAGGTCACACTTGGCCCGAAGGGACGAAACGTCGTCATCGACAAGAAGTTCGGTGCACCGACCGTCACCAAGGACGGCGTCACCGTCGCCAAGGAGATCGAGCTTTCGGATGCGCTCGAGAACATGGGCGCGCAGATGGTCAAGGAAGTCGCGACCAAAACCAGCGATCTCGCTGGTGATGGAACCACCACCGCGACCGTTCTGGCCCAGGCGATTTTCCGCGAAGGCCTCAAGAACGTCACCGCTGGCGTGAACCCGATGGCGCTCAAGCGCGGAATCGAGGCAGCCGTCGCCGCGGTGGTCGAAGACCTCAAGAAGATGAGTGTCCCCACTAAGGGAAAGAAAGAGATCGCGCAGGTTGGATCCATCTCCGCCAACAACGACAAGGAGATCGGTGATCTGATCGCCGAGGCGATGGAGAAAGTCGGCAAGGACGGCGTCATCACCGTCGAAGAGGCCAAGGGCCTCGAGACGACGCTCGAGACTGTTGAGGGAATGCAGTTCGATCGCGGTTATCTCTCGCCGTACTTCGTGACCGATCCGGAGAAGATGGAAGCGGCGCTTGAGGACGCGCTGATCCTGATTCACGACAAGAAGATCTCGTCGATGAAGGATCTCCTTCCGATCCTCGAGAAGGTTGCGCAGATGGGCAAGCCGTTGCTCATCATCGCCGAGGACATCGAAGGCGAGGCTTTGGCGACGCTCGTTGTCAACAAGCTTCGTGGCACGCTCCGCGTCTCGGCGGTCAAGGCTCCCGGCTTCGGCGATCGCCGTAAGGCGATGCTCGAGGACATCGCGATCCTCACTGGCGGACAGGTGATCTCGGAGGAAGTCGGATTCAAGCTCGAGAATGCTGTCGTCACCGATCTCGGACGCGCCAAGCGAATCGTCGTCGACAAGGAGAACACGACTTTGATTGATGGCCAGGGCGACGAGGACAAGATCAAGGGACGGATCGAGGAGATCAAAGCAGCGATCGAGAAGACCACGTCAGACTACGATCGCGAGAAGCTCCAGGAGCGTCTTGCCAAGTTGTCGGGCGGTGTCGCGGTGATCAACGTCGGCGCGGCGACCGAGAGCGAGATGAAGGAGAAGAAAGCTCGCGTCGAGGACGCGCTGCATGCAACGCGCGCCGCGGTAGAAGAGGGCATTGTGCCGGGCGGCGGAGTTGCGCTGGTTCGCGCGCAGAAGGCGCTCAAGACACTGAAGCTCGCCGAAGCTGACGAGCAGATCGGTGTCGACATCATCCGTCGCTCGCTGGAAGAGCCGATGCGCATGATCGTCCAGAACGCCGGTGGTGAAGGCTCAATCGTTGTCGAGAAGATCCGGCAGTCGAAGGAGACCAACTACGGCTACAACGCGCTCACCGACGAGTATGAAGATCTGGTTGCGGCCGGCGTCATCGACCCGACCAAGGTCACCCGCACTGCGCTGCAGAACGCGGCATCGATTGCGGGACTTCTGCTTACGACCGAAGCATTGATCGTCGAGAAGAAGGAGCCTGCGCAGGCCGGTGCCGGCGCAGGGGGTGCCCCAGGCGGTATGGGAGGCATGTACTAGCCTCTAGCTTGGGCGAGAGATCGGCGGGAGTCGCAAATGCGACTCCCGCTTTTTTTTGCAGCCTTGACCAATCGAGCCGGGCGAGATATTATGCCAATACAATCGAAGTCACTGTGGTCATTTGCCGCGTATTGCAGCCACGTTAAATAAATGCTAAAAAGCGAGGAACGCCCGCGGCCTCACAGCCTCGGGCGTTCTGCTTTATGCGCGGAGTCCATTAACCAGGAAAACCATGGCTCCCCAGCAGCAGTTGAAAGTCGGCGCTCCGTCGGGAACGCACCTACCCCTCGAGCCGCGAACTTTCCCTCCCCAACGCGCCTTCCGCCACCCCGCCGCATTTTCTCCCTTCGAGCCAAATGGCGGCAACGATCTTCGCACCATCCGCGTTGCTCTCGCGGGATGCGGCGTGGTGGGTGGCGGGTTTGTACGCCTTCTCCACGAATCCGGTTCCGCGATTGCCTCCCGGTTCGGCGTCCACTTTTCACTTTCGCGCGTGCTCGTTCGCGACCTGGCCCGCGAGCGAAACGTTCCCCTCGACTCGCACCTCTTCACGAACGATCTGGACTCTTTCCTTGCCGAGGACGCGGACGTAGTCATCGAAGCGGTCGGCGGCAACGAACCAGCTCGAACGATCGGGGCCACGACGTTGGCGCGCGGGAAAAAATTCATCACCGCCAACAAGGAGCTGGTCGCTTCTCACGGCGACATTCTTTCAGGACTGGCTCGCGACAACGATACTGCGCTCGATTTCGGCGCCGCGGTCGGTGGAAGCGCGCCTGTCATCTCGACGCTGCGTGATCTGGTCGGCGCATCGACTCCGCTTTCGGTGCGCGGAATACTCAACGGCACCTCGAATTACGTAATCTCACAGCTCGAGCGCGGCGTGAGTTT
>WNFW01002656.1_pt1 | contig 12250 bp, 11 predicted proteins | sample 5400131 | NCBI WGS metagenome assembly WNFW01 (sample SAMN13153362, study PRJNA577476) | soil metagenome | isolation source: 20 cm soil or saprolite under grassland replicate 1 | place: USA:California | collected 2016-06-15 | reverse complement strand
GCTGGGACGCGGCGTACGGCCGGCTCGTCGGCGACGCGCGATAATGTTCCCCGTGCGCTGGCTGGCCCCGGCCGTCCTGGTCCTGGCGCTCGCCGGGCTGGTCCTGGCTCCCGCCAAGCCCGTCGGGACGCAGCCCGTGCCGACTCGGCTCCTTCCGCTGGACGAGGGGCCGTCGGACGGGTCGTTCGCCTACTTCCGCGCCGAGCTCGCGGCGGCCGCCAAGCAGCGCGACGCCGCCTTCGTCGAGAAGGCCCTCCACCCGACGGTCCTGTCGAGCTTCGGCGAAGGCGAGGGCCCGCGCGCCTTCATGGAGTTCTGGCGCGTGCGCGACCCACAGAGCCAGTTCTGGCCGCGACTGCTCCGCGTGCTGGAGCTCGGCGGCGCGTTCCGGCGGGCCGACGGCGTGGCGACCTTCTGGGCGCCCTACGTCTACGCGCGCTGGCCCGACGCGCTCGCCAGCGTCGGGTCCGAGCGCGCGGTGATCCTGAGCGCGCAGGTGAAGCTCGTCGCGCGCCCCGAGCGCGATGCGCCCGTGCTGAGGCTCCTGGCCTTCGACATCGTCGAGATCGAGCGCCGCGCGAGCGACCGGCCCGACGAGCCGTACGTACGCGTCGTGACGGTCGACCGCAGCGTCGGCTACGTGAGGAGCGACCAGCTCTGGAGCCCGGTGGACGCGCACGCCGGGTTTCAGAAGGTCGCCGGTCGCTGGAAGATCATCGCCTTCGTCGAAGGCGACTGAACGCCGGTCCCGGACCAGCGTCGGCGCGCTATACTTGAAGGCGCGCCAGAGAAGGCTGGACGGTCGCCGGCCACGGCAACGTGGCGGGAGGAAAGTCCGGGCTCCGCAGGGCAGGGTGCTGGGTAACGCCCAGGGGGGGAAACTCCACGGACCAGTGCCACAGAAATCAGACCGCCGCCCGCGAGGGCGGTAAGGGTGAAACGGTGAGGTAAGAGCTCACCAGCGGCGCGGGTGACCGCGTCGGCTAGGCAAACCCCACCCGGAGCAAGGCCGAATAGGAGAGCAATCGGGTTGCCCGCCCGCGCTCTCGGGTTAGGCCGCTGGAGACGTCGGGTAACCGGCGTCCTAGAGAAATGACCGTCGCCCTGGGCCAGGAAACCGCTCGGGGAACAGAACCCGGCTTACAGGCCTTCTCTGGCGCTTCTTCTTCACTCTTCTAGCCACGTGCACGACGCTCACCCAGGGAAGATAACCCCGAGAAATAGAACACCCGCCCTGTAATCCTCACTGCTCAAGCAGGCCCACGACCTTCTTCTGGCGCGCCGTGCTCACGTGCGTGTAGATCTCCGTGGCCGACACCGACTCGTGACCCAGGAGATCTCGGATGTCCCGGATGTCCGCACCGCGATCATGGAGCTCCGTCGCGTAGCTGTGCCGAAACATGTGCGGGTGCACTCGTCGCCCGATCCGCGTGCTCGCCCGCCGTGCAGCTCGCGTCACCACGTTGCTCGCGATCGGCCGGCCGTAGGCGGTGACGAACAGTGGGGCCGCGACTGACTTCTCGCGGCGGGTTGCCAGATACTCGTCTAGCGGCTCACGCGCCAGGCGCGGCAAGGCGACCACTCGGTCCTTGGGGGCTCAATGGGCTCCGTTCACGGCCAAAACACGGCCAAATTCGGAAGTCCCGTCACTTGCTCCGGGGAGATCAATGCGAGACCGCTTCGGTCAGAGCTTATCAGTCATCATTTTCGCCAGCGACACCACCTCGATTCCGGCAGTGGCCAAGCGCTCGCGCACGGCCCGCGCCACGTCGAGAGCATTTGGCGCGTCACCGTGAATGCAGATAGTGGGCACGTCGATGGTCAGCGTCGAGTCGTCGACCGCCTTCAGCCGACGATCCCGGACGATGCTCACCGCGCGAGCAGCGACATCCGCCGGGTCCCACGCTCGCTTGGCTCGCTCAATTACCGGGAAGCCGTTAGGCTGATAGGCGAGGTCTACATAGCCCTCGGGCACCGCGCGCACGCCCGTGTTGATCGCAGCCGCGGCGACGGCGGGGCCGCCGAGAATGACCATCAGGCTTGGGTCGACTGCCTTCACCGCCGCCAGCAGCGACGTCGCGTAATCGACGTTGCCCCCGCACATAGCGTATAGCGCTCCGTGGGGCTTCACATGACCGATCGAGACGCCAGCCGCCCGGGCAAAGCCGAGCAGCGCACCTGTCTGGTAGATCACATAGTCTCGGAGGTCTGCGGAGGAGATCACCATGGGTCTGCGCCCGAACCCCAGGATGTCGGGAAGCGCCACGTGGGCACCAACCTCTACCCCAGCACGAGCTGCTGCCTCCATCGTCCGCCACATGACGTGCGGGTCGCCGGCGTGAAAGCCGCAGGCGACGTTGATGGTCGGAATGTATTGCATCAGCTCCGTGTCGCTGCCTAACTGCCACCGGCCGTAGCTCTCACCCATATCAGAGTTCAGGTTGATGCGATTCACGGCGATTCCTCCGGGGTGCTCATGGATTCACGAGCGAACAAGGCTGGCTTCGGAAATCGAGTCCTCCAGCTTCCGGAGTGCTTCAACCGCCTCGTTGGTGGAGACTGCCTCGAAGTTGGCAATCTCGCCCGGTCGCATTTGGCCCACCTGGCCGAGGTCAGCGCTGATGACGGTGGCGATCTTCGCGTAGCCGCCAAGGCTCGGGCCATCGACGTGGAGGACGATGGGCTCGAGCCCACTCGGCACCTGGATGCCTCCGACGGGAATCGTATCGTCAACGATGTTTGACGGGTCGGCACCCGCTTGCTCGACGAGGTATGCAGGGCGCGGCTTGAAGTCAAGCTTGGGCCCGACGAAGCGGCAACCCATACGGTCTGACGTCGGCGAGAGCCGCCAGCCGTAGCTGAGGAAGGTGCCGATGCTCTCCTCCAGGAACAGGTCGTCTTGCGGGCCTAGCACCACCCGCACCCGCCACCGTCCGTCGAAGCGCGGCACGAGGGAGTCACGTAACCGCCTTCCCTCCAGATGCCCGAGGGCGCGCCCCGGCGCCAGCGTCGTGATCACATCGCCTTTCTTGATGGCGCGGCCGTCGATGCCGCCGACGAAGGCGCGCACGTTGGTGGCGCGGCTGCCCGCGAATGCCGGCACGTCGATGCCTCCTGCCACGGCGATGTAGGCGCGGGCCCCAGCGCGCGGGCGCCTGAAGGCTACGGTGTTCCCGGGTCGGACGCGAACCGTTTGCCACATCGGCAGTGGCGAATCGTCGAGCATCGCCGTGAGATTGGCCCCAGTGATGGCGATCACCGTCTCGGCGAGCACCCGTAGCTTCAGGCCGGAGAGGAGCACCTCCAGCCCTGCGCTACCAGGTCTTCGGCCCACCAGATAACGCTCACCGGGATCGTTCCCGACGAGCAGGTTGCCCACGCCCAGGGCGAACCGATCTGCCGCACCGGATGGAGGCATCCCCGTAGCGAGATATCCAGGGCGCCCAACGTCCTGAATCGTCGACTGGGGACCGCCGTCGAGCACTTCGAACACCATGCACTCTATCCCTGCCGCAGCTACTCGCGGACTGGCCTCACACCGACCCGGGCGCTTGTGGGACCCGGTGGCGGTTGTGGACGGCGAGTTTGTCCAAGTAGTCCTGGAGCCGGTAGCTGCCCTCTCGGATCTGATACTCATAGGCGCCCGCCTCGTACTGCCGCCGAATCTGCCAGTACGTGGCTTCGTCGATAGGCACGTAGGTGTGGCGATCGCTCACCCGAGGCAGCACTGGACCGTCCCGAAAGACCCGGTTCTGCTGCTTGGGATCATAGAGCTCGATTGGTGTTCGGCCAAGCAGCTGGTAGCCTCCCGGACTCCGCACAGGATAGAAGGAGGTCAGCTTGCCTGCCTGACAGAGTATCCGCTCCGGTGTCCACTTCCGAGGCCGCGGATACTTCGGGGCCGACACGCTGAAGGCCGGATCCAGAGGAAGGGCTTGGTAGCAGGCGGGCTGGAACCCGACAGCGCTTACCCACCACTCGGTGGCGGCATGGGCCCGAATGACGTCCCCGACCGACGTATGGTTGATCTCTGCCATGTACTCGAGGTTGTTGGGAGCGCCATGGGCCTTCGCGCACTCCTGGGACCACGAATCGTTGTACCAGATCGGGATCGTGATGTGCCGGGAGGGCAGTTCTTTGATCTCGCCCATCCTCTGTTCGATCTCTTTGAGCTGACTAACCAGCCGCTCGCGCGTAATGACAAATGGGTCATACACGATACCTAGAGATCGATTCGTCGGGATCGTCTCGGTGACTCCGGGAATAGCTGTCGCCCGGAGGGCGGTGTCGAGTGCGATGACCCGAAAGTTGAGCAGGAGATTCAGCTCGTCGCCGAACTCGACTGTCAAGTATAGGTCACCGAGAGGACGATAGACCGCTTCACGATAGAACGTCACTGACTTCCTCTGGCTTGCACCGCCGATCCACTTCCTTCGACGAGACGCCGACTCTTCCGGAGTGAGGACGTCAGCAGCGCCAGGTACGCACCCACGACGGCGAAGGACAAGAGCGTGGTCAACGTGCCCAGCGCGTAGAGCGTGGGCGTGATCCGCGTGGTGACCGATGCCATGACCATGAGCGGGAGAGTCTGGTCGGTACCGGTGATAAGGAGGCTACGTTGGAATTCGTCGAGCGACAGCGTAAATGCAAACAGCAGTGACGTCAGGATAGCCGGTTGCATCAGGGGCAGCGTAACGTGACGAAAGGTCTTCCACCGCGTCGCGCCGAGGATCAGCGCTGCATCCTCGAGCGACGTATCGAATCGGTTAAAGAACATCAGGAATATGATCAGCGAGAACGGCAGCGTCCACATGACGTGGACGGGAAGGCCGGTAGTGAGCCAGTGGAGGGGAAGATCCATCCGTCGAAACCACAGGGACAGACCTAAGCTCACGGTGATGCCAGGAACGATGATCCCCAGCAGCCAGAGGTAGAACACAATGCCGGAGCCCTTGAACCCCCTCCGGAAAGCCTGGGCCGCCATCAGCGCCAGTGCCGTGGAGATGAGCATGGTGATCACAGCCAGTACCACGGACCGCTGCAGAGAAGCCAGATAGTCGCCGAGGAACTCTCCTACGTCGCTGTAGGGCGTGAGCTTCCCAGGATTGAACAACTTCCAGTACCAGATCGTGCTCACGCCGCGTAGCGGGAAGGTATGCCCACCGCGCGGCCCCTGAAACGACAGGATGGCCATGACGACGAACGGGAAGTACAGGACTGCCAAGATGAATCCGAGGTACACGAGGTAGAGAGGTCGGACAAGTGAACGCGCCACGCTGGCCATAGCCGGCGCTCTTCCAGTCATACCTTGCGGAGATCGAACAAGCGAAGCATGGCGGACACAGTTACGAGGGTCAGAACCGTCAGCGTCACTGCGATAGCCGACGCCGACGCCCATTGAAAGATGTCGATCTGCCGCAGGATGAGCCCCGCGAGCATCGGGTTTTGCGCCCCGCCGATAACGCGCTCGGTAAAAAACTCGCCCAGGCCGAGCACCATGACGAACAGCGAGCCGGCCATGAGCCCGGGCCTGGTGAGCGGGAGGACGACGTGGAAGAATGTCCGCACCGGCGTGGCCCCCAGCATCGCCGCCGCCGACATGACGTCTTCGTCGATCTTTGTCATGCTGTGGTAGAGGGGACCGATCATGAAGACGATGTAGAGGGACCATAGACCCCACATCATCGAGTACGGCGTGTAGAGAAGAATCTCCAGCGGCTCGCCTATCACACCCAGGGCAAGGAGGACGCGGTTGACCACGCCTTCCCGGCCGAACATCGGCAGCCAAGTGATCGTACGCGTCAGGTAACTCGTCCAGAACGGCACGATACACAACAAGAGCACCGCGGTCTTCCAGCGATCATCCCTAACGACGCGCCAGATCGCATACGCCGCCGGGTACGCGAGGACGATGACCCCGGCAAGGGCCATGATCACGACTTCGTAAGTCCAGAGCGTGATGCGCCAGAACGTCCGGCCGCCCAGCAGCGCCGCGTAGTTCTCTACGTTGTAGTCTGGCACCAGTCCGGCGAAGCCGGAACGCCAGAAACTGAAAAGCACAATACTCGCCAGCGGAATGCCGACGAACAGCATCATCCAGAGAGTGCCGGGCCCCACGAGGAGCCAGCTTGCGACGCCGGGATGGCGGTCGAGGAACGCCACCCGGCGTCGCACCACCAGCGTCGTTGACACTTCCAGGGCCGGCGCAGCATTACGCCGAGAGGAAGTCATTCCATCGCTTCGCATAGTAGTCTGCGTCGTCCGGCCACACCATCCAGTGCATGACATTGCTCCACCGCTTGCGGAAGGAGCCGGTGTCTCGCCCGCGGATCGGCCACCCCTTCTTCGGCTCCTCGCTCTCACCTCCGAGGTACCACCACTCGTAGTCGTTGAAGCGCCCTTGTGGATCGGTCTTCTTGCTAGCTTTCAGGTACGCTTCGCAAGTAGCAGTGGGAGAGTAGTATCCCTGGGGCGCCACCTGCGCGCCCCACCAACCCTCGAGGCAGAAATTCACGTAGTCGATAGCCGCCTGGAGGTTTGGGGTATCCTTCGCTACAGCGACTCCGTGGAACCAGGCCGTGAAGCCTTCCTTGGGGAAGGCGTACTTGCAGACCACGCCCTGCTTCTTTACATCCTCCACCACCGGGTTCCAGGAGTCGGCCAGCCAGATCTCGCCGGAGGCCAGCATGTTGACGCATTGCCCGTAGTCTTCCCAGATAGCCCGGAACTGCCCCTCACGCTTCCTTTTGATGAGGAAGTCGATGACGGTGTCCAGTTCCTTGCGCGTCATGTTGTCGCTTCGCTTAATTGGGGCCAGGTTGTTCTTCTTCATGTAACCAGCGCACCAACCCGGGGTCAGTAGGCTGTCGTTCAGGATGCCGACCTTCCCCTTGTACTTCGGGTCGACGAGGGACCCCCAGCTTGTGACGTCCTCCTTGATGAGATCGTAGCGATACCCAATCGAGTCACAATTGAAGAACTGCGGCACGAGCTTGAACTCCTGTTGGGTCTTGGGATTGACCCAAATCTCCACCAAAGGCCAGCCGGACACTTCATCATGCCCAAGCGCCTTCGGGTTCGTGAACAGATCGCGGGCAGACTTCCAAGGTACGACCTTGTCAACGGGAATGGGCTGGAGGAGCTTGGCGTTCCAAAGCGCCGCGTTTCGATTGGCATTAGTTTCGTTGGTGTCGTAGTTCCGGTAGCCTCCCGCCAGCCACTCGGTGATCATTGGCGTGAGGCCGGTAACCTTTCCCGTCGCTTTGTGGCCCGTCCGTCGCTCGAACTCCCGGAGGAATCGGTCCTGCACCGAAACGCCAAGCCCGATCGTACGCAATTGCAACTTGGTGGGCGGGGCCGTCTCGCCCGCCGGCAAGGACTCCCACGGATGCTGCCGCTTGGTTTGCGCGCCAGCCTCGCCCACGATCGTCAATCCCCCTAGCCCGCTGACGCCCAACGCCGCGCCCAGCTGTAGTCCGGTGTGCACGAACTGCCGCCGGCTGACCTGCGTCCCCTCATCTGACATCGCGTTCCTCCTCTGGCATTTGGTGGGCTGTTAGCTACGGCGTCGGCAACAGGTGCGCGTCGGCCGGCGTCCAGGTGACGCTCAGCGTCGCGCCATGGCGCGGAGCGGCTCGCCCGAGGCTCAGGCTCTCGTGCTGCTCGACCTTGAGTTCCTGGTCCGATCCGAGGTTCAGGACCATCAGCATGACGCTGCCCGCGTACTCGAGCCCCTTGATCACTCCGGACACCACGTTCTCGGTCGGCGCACCGCCGGCATCGACCGGCCGCATCGAATCCGCGCGGACGACGAAGGTGATCTTTTGCCGTTCGGCGGGGGCTCGGCCACGGCCCTCGATAGCAAAGACTCCGTGGCGGGTTTGGACGCGGACGATGCCATTCCGCGACTCGGTGACCTCCCCCTCGAAGATGTTGTTGCGGCCAACGAACTCTGCGACGAATCGCGTCCTGGGCTCCTTGTAGATCTCCGTGGGAGTTGCGACCTGTTCGAATCGCCCTAGGTTCATGACCGCGATACGGTCCGCCATGACGAGGGCCTCGCCCTGGTTGTGAGACACATGGATAAACGTGATCCCCATCTGACGCTGCAAAGATTTGAGTTCGCTCTGCATCTCGATCCGAAGCCTGGCGTCCAGCGAGCCGAGCGGCTCGTCGAGGAGGATGAGGGCGGGTTCCACGACCAGTGCCCGGGCCAGCGCCACGCGTTGCTTCTGGCCGCCGGACAATTGTTCGATTCGGCGTCGAGCGAGGTTCTCCATGCCGATGGCTCGGAGTGCGCGCACCGCCTTCCCTTCCCTCTGCTCGGCCGATTCACCGCGCATGCGCAGGCCGAATTCGACGTTGGCCATCACGTCAAGATGCGGGAACAGGGCGAAAGACTGGAAGACCAAGCCGATATTTCGCTCGTAGGGAGGCACCCGCTCCATCCGCTCTCCCCGGATCCAGATCTGTCCAGCGTCTGGCTGATCGAGCCCGGCGATTAGGCGCATCATCGTAGTCTTGCCACACCCGCTCGGGCCGATCACCGAGACGAATTCCCCACGAGAAACCTCGAGACCCAACCCATCCACCGCGATCACCTTCCCGAACCGCTTGGTGACCCCCTCCAGTCGCACGTCGGATTCCATCACCACTATCGATGCCTCGATTCGACGTTCGGGGAGCCGATGCCGCGTTCACTTACCTCGATCGGCTCACGCCTCGCGAGCGGCTTGCTCATCGAAGTCGGCGGCGCCCCGAAGCGCCCAGGCCTCGATTACCCGCGGCGGGTTGTCTCATAACTCTGATCACCTTCGCCCCCAAGCGCTCAGAATGTTGGAGGCGTGTTGATCCAGATCAGCACCGCAACATCTGGACCGGGATTTATCCAGGAGTGAAACGACGTGCTCTTGAAGTACATACTGTCTTCCCGCCCCAATCGATAATGCTCGCGGCCGTCAAGCGTGATCTCGAACTGGCCGGAGAGGACGTGAATGAACTCCTCACCCTCGTGTGCATACTGCCCCTGACTCGCCGCGCCCGGACTCAACGTATATCGGTGACAATCCATCACGTATCGCCCTTCAGAGAGCTGCTCGATCCTGATCCCATCGCCGAGCATGGGTAGCGCACGGTACTTGCCGGCCCGGATCACCTTCCCGCCCACTTGGTTGCGCGGCGCAGTGAGCTCCGAGATCGTCGTTCGGTACGACCGCGCTAGCTTCTGTAAGCTCGCTACCGAAGGGCGTTCCGCGCCTTGCTCAATAGCGCTGATGAAGGAACGCGCCAGACCTGTCCTCCGACTGCTCTCTCGTAGCGTGAAGCCTCGGCGCTTTCGCAGTGCCTGAAGGCGGCGCCCTAGCTCGCGGTTCAGCCGCGACGGCCGGCGCTCGTCTCGTCTGTCTCCGTCTGTGGAAAGTGTCGCCGCGATGGCAGCAAGATTCAGCCCCTGGACCGCGCGGAGCCGCCAGATGTGGCGGATCCGACTCAGATCCTCCTCGGCGTAGCGGCGGTGACCCCGCGCTGTACGCTCGGGGTCCAGGAGCCCACGCCGCTCCCACCACCGGATGGCCGACGGAGCTACGCCGGCGACACGGGCTGCCTGCTGAATATTCAGGTGTTGGGTCAAGCCTAAAGTTGTCCTGTAAACTTGGCCCCTCATACCACCGCGGCGGAACTCGTGTCAATGGGCCCGTGGTGCGATCCCGCACAGGATATCGCGGTGACGATCCGCGCTGATTGCTGTTAGAAGCACATCGTGCTCAGCACGATCCGCACGGTCGTAGAAGCGACGAGCCCTGTGCCAGCGCGGACGTCACCAACAACGACAAGGGCTTCTCCAGCGTGCAGCGGCCGTGGTCCCGCGCGCGGGATTGGAACCTGGGTCTCTGGGACGAGCGCCCACTGCGTACCCGGGCACGGCCTGCAGTAGGCACAAACTCCGGAGTCGCTGGCTCAAATCGGGGGCCCGCAACCACTTGCAGGCAAACCCGTCCCTAAGAGTTTCGGCTTGAAATCTGCGCTTAAGGCGGTGGCCCCAACGGGATTCGTGCGGTAGTGGGCCAAGATCTCATCTTCGAGATTCGCGGCGTAGCCACTCGCCACTAACGAATGCCGCCTCAACGGGATTCGAACCCCTGACCTTTGCCTCTGTCACCGCTTGCTCGTCCGCCGGGTGTCATCGATGAATCGAAGCGTCTCGCCGAGATCCGGGACGATCTCACTCGACCAAGCGAGCGCCGCCTGGATCAGCGGTGTCCACCTCGCGTCCAGGGCCGCTTGCGCCCAGCGCGCCGCGCTCGCTTTCGACACCACGGCGCCGTCCTGCAGTGTGTAATGCATGCGGCACATGGTCAGCACGGCGTACGACCGGTAGAACGGATTGTCGAGCCCCCGGCGACACGTAGGCACCGGCGTCCACCAGCCATGCAGGAGACTCACGACGGCGTGGCGCAGCTCTGCAACGTCGACCGAATCGATGAGCGTGCGTGGATCTGGACCGGCAAGCGCGACCCCATGCCCACGGACGACATGCCGGTGAATCACCCAGGCGTGGTCGTGCTCCTCGATGACGAGCTGATGGCTGCCACGCTGGATACAGGGATGGCAATTGTTGTCGGGATCGAAGCGGCGAAGCGCACGGCGTGGGATGTACGAGACCTCGAGCTCTCGCGTCCATTTCGACAGTCCGGTCGCGAGCCGCGCGTGCATCGCCCCGAGCGCGGCGACGATGTCGTCGGAAAGCACGTCTTCCGTCACGACGAGCACGTCGATGTCGCTGCTGTGCGGTGCGAAATCGCCGGTCGCGAGAGAACCGTCGAGGTACACGCCGACGAGCTGCGGCCCGAGCGTGCCGCGCACGCCCGCAAGCAAGTCCGCGAGTACAGCGTCAACGTCGGCGTAGCCTGTCGACTGACCCATCGTCACCGCCAGGACATTAATCACACCGGGAGACGTCCGGGATGTCGAGATATTTGCTCCGGATCGGGTTTCAGATAGACGATCAGGCAACAACAACAAATTCCGAGTCCAACCCGCGGATATTTCAGCGCCACAGCCGCGGCCACCCCGAAAAGGCATAAAGTCGCTATAGATCGGAAACGCATAATCCTCCGCACCCTCGGCGAGACGTCATCAACTGTGTCAATAAGCTCCCAAATCAAACATATGTAAGTCGCGTTTACGAGGAAGAAAACCGCCGCATAGAAGGCAACCGGCTGCGGCGCCAGTTCGCTCACGGCCATCCAAGCGGTAGAGAGCGGAAGCAGTGACATAGAAAACAGATGCGCGAAATTGAACCACGTTAGGCGAGAGGTCGCCTCCGTGGCATAGCGCATAAGATAATGGTGATTGGTCCAAACGATGGCGATGAAAAGGTAGCTCACTGCGTAGCTTAGCCATGTGGGCCAGAGCAACAAAAGAGCCTTAAAGGTGGGGGGCTCTGGTGGACGCAGTTCCAAAACCAGCACTGTTATGAGGACAGCGAACACGCCATCGGAGAACGCGCTCAGTCGCTCCGGGGTCGCTCTATGGAGCACGGTCACACCATTTCTTGTGCATTGCGCGGCCAACGCTCTGCGAAATCGTCCTAGAGCGCAATCACGTAATACTAATGCGTTTTATAACGCTTTCGTTCAAAGTGTTTCTGGCTTTCGTTGGCGAGGAACTTTCTGGGTAATTCCTAAGTCGCCGGAGGCCGTTATCCTCAGCTAGTCGTCGACCCTGCGCAATCTTACGCCCACGGGAGGCTCGGTGAGGATCGTCGCGCACGTGGACATGGACGCCTTCTACGCCGCCGTCGAGGCGCAGCGGGATCCTGCGCTACGAGACCGGCCGCTCGTGGTGGGAGCCGACCCCAAGGAGGGCCACGGCCGAGGCGTCGTGACGGCGGCGAGCTACGCGGCCAGACGGTACGGTATCCGCTCGGCCTTGCCGATCTCGCGCGCTTGGCGCCTGGCGGAGGCCGCGCGTCGCCGAGGTGAGCCCGAGACGATCTTCGTCCGTGACGATCACGCGCTCTACCGGGAAGTCTCGGCGCGGATCATGGCGATCCTCGCCGCCGCCGGCGACGCCTTTCAGAAGACCAGCGTCGACGAGGCGTATCTCGATCTCTCGTCGCTCGGCAGCTTCGACGCTGCGGTCGAGCGCGCCCGCCGGCTCAAGGCGGAGATCGTGAGCCAGGAAGGGCTGACCGCCTCGGTGGGCATAGGCCCCAACAAGCTCGTCGCCAAGATCGCCTCCGATTTTCAGA
>WNFW01002653.1_pt1 | contig 12251 bp, 13 predicted proteins | sample 5400131 | NCBI WGS metagenome assembly WNFW01 (sample SAMN13153362, study PRJNA577476) | soil metagenome | isolation source: 20 cm soil or saprolite under grassland replicate 1 | place: USA:California | collected 2016-06-15 | reverse complement strand
CGCCGTGCGCGCGGCGCTCGCTGACCCCGGCTGCATCATGGTGAACCGCAACCAGGGCGCGGGCACGCGGATCCTGATCGGGCGGTTGCTCGGCGGGGCGCGCCCGCCGGGCTACTGGAATCAGCCGCGCTCGCACAACGCCGTCGCCACCGCCGTGGCGCAGCATCGCGCCGACTGGGGCATGACCATTGAGCCGGTCGCGCACGCCGCGGGCCTCGGCTTCATTCCGCTGGCGGAAGAGCATTATGATTTTGCGCTGGTGACGGCGCGAAAACAACGTCCGGCGGTGCGGGCGTTTCTCAAGGCGCTGGCGTCGAACGAAAGCCGCGCGGCGCTGGAGCGGGCGGGATTCAGGCCGGGGTGAATGTAAATGCGTGAAGCACGCCGTGCTGCAGGTCCACACTCCCGCATCGTCGCGTTTTGGCGATAGGCATCGAGGTGCGTATGGACGTCGTCAAGGGCCTGCTGTGGGTGGCGCTGGGCAGCGTATTTGGCGGCATGACGCGCTTCTGGGTTTCTGGAGCGGTCGCCCGGCGAGTTGGGGAGACGTTTCCTTGGGGGACGATGACGGTAAACGTCAGCGGAGCCTTCGCTATCGGCGTGATCGGAGGCATGGCCAGCACCGGGCAAGGAATTTTCGCGACGCCGAACCCCTGGCTGTTCGCGGTCACCGGCTTTCTTGGATGCTACACCACCGTGTCCTCTTTCAGCCTGCAGACGCTGTCGCTCGCCCGCGACGGAGAAGGAAGACGCGCCGCAGGCAATGTCGTGTTGTCGCTGCTGCTTTGTCTTGCCGCCGTCGCTCTCGGCTTTGTCGCGGCCATCAAGCTGCTCGCGTGACCAGCATGATCTTGCAAAATCCCGGTTCCGGTTCGAAACGGCGCGGGCATGACATCGGCTAGCAAAGCGTCCCGCTGGCGCGAGATTTGGGCCCGTGTCGCGCTTTACGGAGTTGTGGCGCTCGGCAGCGTGCTCGGCGGCTGTGCGCGCTACCTCGCGGGCGTCTTCCTGCAGATTCAAGCTGTCCCTGGATTTCCCTGGGCAACCCTGTTCGTCAACGTCACCGGTTCACTGCTGATCGGCTTTTATGCCGCCCTTTCCGGACCGGACGGCCGGGTTTTTGCCGGCACCCGCCAGCGCCAGTTCGTCATGACCGGCATCTGCGGCGGCTACACCACGTTCTCGGCGTTTAGCCTGGAGACGTTTCAGCTCGTTCGCACCGGTCACGCGCTGACGGCGCTGCTGTATATCGTCGTCTCGGTCATTAGCTGGCTGGCGGCGGTATGGTGCGGCCATGTGCTCGCCACCCGCATCAATCGTTTGAAGGGAACCTGAACATGCAAATACCAAAACAGGCGCTGCTGTTGCGAATCTTCATTGGAGAAGACGACAAGTTCGGCGGTACGCCGCTTCACGAGGCGATTGTGCTGAAGGCACGGGAGCAGCACCTGGCCGGCGCCACTGTTCTTCGGGGGCCGATGGGCTTCGGCATGTCCAGCCGTCTGCACACCGCCAAGATATTGCGGTTGTCGGAAGACCTGCCGCTGGTCATCGAGATCGTCGACAGCGAGGAGAACATCAATAACTTTTTGCCCACACTCAACGACATGATGAGCAGCGGGCTTGTCACCCTGGAAAAGGTCCAGGTGCTTCAATACGGCCAGCCAAAAGAGGCAACGAGTTGAGTACCTCCGCGAGCGTTCCCGGGGAACCAGTTTTGTGCTTGCTTTCGTTTGCCTCCCGGCTAGAATTTAAATGACAAAATGGGGATGGGGTCCCCCGAAACCGCCGATTTGGCTGATGACTCCTGCCACGCACCGAATGCGGGTGGGAGAGTGTCATGCGCTATCGATGGGCCTCGGCTTTCAGCGTTTGCCTTCCGGGAGGTGAAGCGCCGTCTTTGCGGCTTGCTTCCGGCTGCCGATCCGTTCACGGCTGGTGGTACGGGTCATGACGGGCGTATGGGCTCTCGCTGCATTGTGGCTGGGCCTCGCGCTGGTCGCGAGCCTGCTGTCAATCTGGTTCCGGATTTCGACCGCGCTTTCCGAAATCGTCGTCGGAACGATTGCTCAATTGATCATCGGCGCCGCAATCGGCTCCGCGGTACTGGGCACCGATGAATCGTGGGTCAAATTCCTTTCGGGATTGGGCGCTATCGTCCTGACCTTCCTGGCCGGCGCAGAACTTGACCCCGTGGTCTTCAAGCTCAAATGGAAAGAGGCCGCTGCCGTCGGCCTTGCCAGCTTCTCTTTCCCCTTCCTGGGTTGCGCCGCCGCCGCCCATTACGTGCTCGGATGGGAGGTGATGCCGAGCTGGCTTGCCGGCGTCGCCATGTCGACGACTTCGGTTGCGGTTGTTTATGCGGTGATGCTCGAATTCGGTTTCAATGCCACCGACTATGGCAAAACCGTTCTCGCCGCTTGCTTCGTTACCGATCTCGGGACCGTTGTCGCGCTCGGGCTGCTCTTTGCGCCCTTCACGGTAAAGACTTTGATTTTCCTCGGCGTCAGCCTCGTCGTGTTTGCGGTCTTGCCGTGGCTCACGCCGCGCTTCTTCAAAATCTACGGCAATCGACCTTCCGAGTTGGAGACGAAATATCTGTTGCTTTGCCTGTTCGGAATGGGTGCTTTGGCGAGCTGGGCCGACAGCGAAGCGGTGTTGCCGGCGTATCTGATCGGCATGGTGTTAGCCGGCACTGTCGGCAAGGATCATGCACTTGTCAGACGTTTGCGGACGCTGACGTTCGGACTTCTGACGCCGTTCTATTTCATCCGCGCCGGTTCGTTCGTATCGATACCGGCGCTGGTCACAGCGCCGGCAGCATTCGGCTTCTTTCTCCTCGTCAAGGTCGGTAGCAAAATGACTGGCGTCTATCCGGTCACAAAAATCTTTGGCGCTCCGAGGAAAGAGGCGATGTACACCACTCTTTTGATGTCAACCGGACTCACTTTTGGAACGATCTCGTCTCTCTATGGCCTCTCGCACGGCATTATTGACCAAAGCCAGTATTCGGCGCTTGTCGCAGCCGTCATCGCCAGCGCGGTGATCCCGACCGTCATCGCCAATGCATTTTACCTGCCGCACCACTTGCTGCCGAAATCGCGCACCGAAACCGACGGCGCAAACAATGCCGGGAAGCCCTCGATAGAACCAGTTCCGAGCCAGGCTGAATAATGCGGAGGGGACCATGTTCAGGAAAATCCTGCATGCCAACGACGGTTCGGACCACGCCGTGAAGGCGCTTCGGCTTGCTATCAAGGTCGCCAAACAGAATGGGGCGGAACTTCACATGGTGTCGGTTGAAGAAATTCCACACATGCCTGAATATATCGAGGAAATCAGAGAGGCCACCGCCACGGCAGGCCGCCGCTTTCACAGTGTATTTCAAAATGCCCGATCGATGGCCGAGCAAAGCCAAGTTACAATTCATACCCATCTGCTGGCCGGACATCCGGTCCGCAAGGTCGTCGAACTTGCAGACGAACTCGGCGCTGACTTGTTGGTAATCGGAGCAACCGGCCATTCCGCGCTGTACGAGCGCATGATTGGCAGTCGCGCGGACCGCATCATCCAGCTCGCCCCGTGTCCTGTACTGGTGGTAAAATAACGGAGCACGGCCACAAAGAAGGATGTAGCTATGCAAATTCCTCGCGACGCCGTTCTGCTTCGTATCTTCTTCGGCGAAGACGACAGGTTTAATCACCAGCCGCTGCACGAGGCGATCGTGCTCAAGGCGCGAGAGCTGCATCTCGGAGGTGCGACGGTGTTGCGGGGACATACTGGATTCGGACATTCCAGCCGCATTCACACCAGCAAGATTCTCCGGCTTTCCGAAGATTTGCCCGTCGTCGTCGAAATCGTCGATTCCCAGGAAAAGATCGACGCATTCCTGCCGATTCTCGACGGGATGATGTCCGGCGGACTTGTCACATCGGAAAAGGTTCAGGTGCTTCAATATGGAACGGCCGGCCTGGGTGAAAGCTTTACGCCGAGATGGCGACGCCCGTCAAGGCACTGATTTGCCCGAAAAAGCGCGAAGCGCGTCTTCGCGCTTTTGCCCGGCCATGACGAGCCTGGAGTCTAGTCTGGTGATGAAATCGGTAGGCCGCGGCGTACTGGATAGCCCGCAGCAGCCTGTCATCGGGCTCGCCGCCGGCGAGACCCGGTGGCGGGGTATGACGGTTGTGGGGTGGGTTGAAATTAGAGTGCCGTCATTGCGAGGACCATGTGGCCCGCCGGACGATTGCGAGCCTTGGCTGTTTGAAATTTGAATCGGAAGCTTCCGTGCCCACGCGTTCGTCTGCCCGGCCGCTAATCGCCATCCAGCGCCGCCAGCCGCTCGGCCGCGGCGATATCGTCGACGGTGTTGGCGTTGAAGAACGGATCGAGCGGTTTTGTCGGCCAGGTCACGGTGGCAAGCTTGTAGCGCGCGGTCCAGCGGTCGATCTTGCGGATGTCCTCCATGACCAAGGCGTGGCGAAGCTCCTGGCGCAGCGCAACGCACCACAATCCGATCACGGGATGCGACTGGCCGTCGGAGGCCGCGACCGCAAGCTGCGCGTCCTGTTCTGCACGCGCCCGATGCAGCCGCGCGACGAGATCGCGCGGCAGGAACGGTGAGTCGGCGGCGGCGCTCAGCACCCACTGGACCTCAGGCCGGTTGGTGGCAGCCCAGTCGAGGGCGGCGAGAATGCCCGCCAAGGGCCCGGGAAAATCCTTCACCGTGTCGGCAACAACAGGCAGCCCGAAGCTGGCAAAACGTGCGGGGTCGCCATTGGCGTTGAGGATGAGCCCGTCGCATTGCGGTTTCAGCCGCGCGATCACGCGTTCGAGAATGGTGCGACCGCCGATCTCGCGCATCGGCTTGTCGCCGCCGCCCATCCGCCGCGCCAAGCCGCCGGCGAGCAGCACGCCAGGCGTCGCCGGCGCGTCACTCGACGCCGCAGGTGCGTCACTCGTCACGATCTTCGCCCTTGCGCTTGTGGCGCGCGGATTCCTCTTCGACGAAGCCCAGATTCTGATCGTAGACGATGCGGGCCTCGCCCGACAGCGCGATGAATCGCTTGCCCCGCGTGCGCCCGACCAGGGTCAATCCGACCTGCCGCGCCAGATCGACACCCCACGCCGTAAAGCCGGAACGCGAGACCAGGATCGGAATTCCCATCCGCACCGTCTTGATTACCATTTCGGAGGTCAGCCGTCCCGTGGTGTAGAGGATCTTGTCGGCGGGATCGATGTCGTGGCGATAGATCCACCCCGCGATCTTGTCGACGGCGTTATGGCGGCCGACATCTTCGGTGTAACAGACCGGCGTGCCTTGCTTGCACAGCACGCAACCGTGAATGGCGCCGGCCTCGAGGTAGAGCGAGGGCATGGTGTTGATGGCGTGCGTCATCTGATAGAGCCAGGAGGTGCGCAACTCGGCCTTGGGCAGCGCCACGCTTTCCACCGCTTCCAGGAGATCGCCGAACGCCGTGCCCTGCGCGCAACCCGAGGTCTGGGTGCGCTTCTTCAGCTTCGCTTCGAAGTTGGTGTGGTGTCCGGTGCGCACCACCACCACCTGCAGATCGTCGTCATATTCGACCTCGGTGACGACGTCGTCGTACTTCAGCATGTTCTGGTTGAGCAGGTAGCCAAGCGCCAGATACTCCGGATAATCGCCGATCGTCATCATGGTGACGATCTCCTGCGCGTTCAGATAGAGCGTCAGCGGCCGCTCCACCGGGACCCTGATCTCGACCGCAGCCCCGGTCTGGTCGGTCCCGGCGACGCGTTCGGTCAGCCGCGGATCCTGCGGATTGGGCAGGATCAGGGGGACCGGAGCTTTGTCGACCTTCATCATGGGCCACAGGTTAGCATGACATTGCCTGTTGGCCGATATAAAGCAGCTCTGGATAAAGCCCCTCTGGATAAAGCCCTGGCCCGGTTCCGTTTGGCGGCCCGGAGAACAAGATGAAAGTGATTGGCCTGGCCGGATGGAGCGGCGCCGGCAAGACGACGCTGCTGACGCGCGTCATCCCCCATCTGCTCGCCGGGGGTGTCCGGGTTTCCGTCATCAAGCACGCCCATCATGCGTTCGATGTCGACGTCCCGGGGAAGGATTCCTGGGCGCATCGTCAGTCGGGCGCGACCGAAGTGTTGGTGTCCTCCAGCCGGCGCTGGGCCTTGATGCATGAATTGCGCGAGGCCTCCGAGCCGCGGCTGCCGGAATTGCTGGCAAAGATGTCGCGGGTCGACCTGGTTGTGGTCGAAGGCTTCAAGAGAGAGCCGCTGTGCAAGATCGAGGTGCATCGCCTCGCCAATGGCAAGGCCATGCTATTCCCCGACGATCCCGGCATCGTCGGCATCGCCACCGACGCTGCGATTGAAACCACGCTGCCAACGGCCCATCTCGATGACATCGCGGCCATTGCGGCCATGATGCGGAAGTGCGCGATGTCGGTCGAGGACGTGCTGAAGCGAAGCGTCGCCGAAAGTTAGAGAAGCAAGATGGCGCAATTGTCGGACGATTGCTTTGCCTTCGGTGGGCCGATGATGTCGGTCGATGAAGCCGTCGCGATCATCGCGACGCGGGTGAGCGCGGTGCCGGATGTCGAAACCGTCCCGCTCGCTGCGGCCGATGGCCGCATTCTCGCCGACGGCATTGCTGCCCCGCTGCCGCTGCCGCCGTTCACAAATTCCGCCGTCGACGGCTATGCGGTACGCAGCCGCGATCTTCCGCAAGGGAAGGAGCGGGCGTTTCCGGTTGCGGGGCGCGTTCAGGCCGGCGCGTCGACGCAAACGCCGATCGCGCCGGGCCAGGCGATACGGATTTTTACCGGCGCGCCGATGCCGCCAGGCGCCGACACGGTGTTCATGCAGGAAGACGTGCGCCTCGATCAGGGCAGGGTTGTCGTTCCCGCGGGTCTGAAACCCGGCGCCAATGTGCGTCCCGCGGGCGAGGATGTTGCTGCCGGCCATTGCGTGCTCGCCGCCGGCTGGCGCCTGCGGCCGCAGGATGTCGCGCTTGCGGCCGCGTTCGGCCTGACGCATCTCGATGTGCGCAGGCGCATCCGCGTCGCGGTGTTTTCCACCGGCAACGAACTGGTATCGCCGGGGGCGCCGCGCGCGGCTGCGCAATTGTTCGATTCCAACCGCGTCATGCTGACGGCGATGCTGATGCGGCTCGGCTGCGAAGTCAGCGACCTCGGCATTCTCGGCGACGATCGCGCCACGCTCGCGCAGGGCCTGAAGAAGGCGGCCGATGCGCAGGATTTGATCCTGACCACCGGCGGCGTTTCGACCGGCGAAGAGGATCATGTCAAGGCCAGTGTCGAAGACATCGGAAAACTCGTGCTGTGGCGGATGGCGATCAAGCCCGGACGTCCCGTCGCCATGGGAATTATCGGCGGCACGCCGTTCATCGGACTACCGGGAAATCCGGTGGCGAGTTTTGTCACCTTCGTCCATGTGGTGCGGCCCACGGTGCTGGCGCTGGCAGGTGCCGCGCAACAGAAACTGATTCCGGTGCCGGTCCGCGCGGCGTTCGCCTACAAGAAGAAAATCGCCCGCCGCGAATATGTCCGGGTCAACCTGCGCAGGGGCGACGACGGCGCCCTCGAAGCAATAAAGTTTCCGCGCGAGGGCGCAGGCCTGCTGTCGTCGCTGGTTGACACCGATGGTCTGGTCGAACTCGGCGAGGAGATCACGCAGGTGGAACCGGGCCAGACGGTTGGCTTTCTCGGTTATGCAAGCCTGATTTGATGTCCGTTGACGATATGACGCCCTTTCGCCATGTTCGAAAAATGACCACGACCAAGCTCGACCTCACCGGTCTGAAATGTCCATTGCCGGCATTGAAGACACGCAAAGCCCTGAAAGCGCTGACGCCGGGCGACTGCCTCGAGGTTCATTGCACCGATCCGCTGTCGGTGATCGATATCCCCAATCTGATCCGGGAAACCGGCGATCGGGTTGAGATCACCGAGCGCGCCGAACGCCGGATCGTGTTCATGATTGAAAAAGCAAATGGCCCGATAGGAAAGGTGAATGACTAGATTAGTCCGCCATCACGGCATCCCTGATTCGAAACCGGGACAGTTAAACGCAGCGTCCTGCAATCTCGATCCATTTCCGACGGCGTAGATCGCTACCTTTTATCTATCGACATTGCGCCTTGCTTCTGTCCCAATTAACGTCTCTGCAGGGGTGTGGAGGTGGATGCGTGTCTGTCGCAGGGCGCGCGACACGGCGGACATACTCTCAACTCACTCTCGACTCAAAAAGGGGCGCCGGTAGTGGGCATACGGCTTGCACCCGGTGTTAGAGCTTTCGAATGTGCATCGCGATTTGCGCATGTCGAGAATTGTACGGACAGCACGGCAATGTGAACTATTCCGCTCTAGGCGGCGAGGCACAACAGGATCGAAGCGACAGACATGCCCGGCGCGGGCGGCTGTAGGGGAGCAATCAATGACGACGACAATCAGTAACGCTGGGACGGTGTCCCGCGGCGGAGTTGGTATTCTCGATCGCGAACACACGATTGCGAAGGCGGGCTTCAATCGCTGGCTGGTGCCGCCCGCGGCGCTTTGCATTCATCTGTGCATAGGCATGGCCTATGGCTTCAGTGTGTTCTGGTTGCCGCTGTCGCGCGCCATCGGGCTGACGGCGCCGAAGGCCTGCGCGGACATGAGCCTGCTGCAGGAGCTGTTCACCACCACCTGCGACTGGAAAGTCGCCAGCATGGGCTGGATGTACACGCTGTTCTTTGTGCTGCTGGGCGTTTCCGCCGCGATCTGGGGCGGCTGGCTGGAGCGCGTCGGCCCGCGCAAGGCCGGCTTCGTCGCTGCCCTTTGCTGGTCCGGTGGTCTGTTGATCGCTGCATTCGGCGTCTACGTGCATCAGCTCTGGATCATGTGGCTCGGCGCCGGCGTCATCGGTGGCGTCGGCCTCGGTCTCGGTTACATTTCCCCGGTCTCGACGCTGATCAAATGGTTCCCCGATCACCGCGGCATGGCGACCGGTTTTGCCATCGGCGGTTTCGGCGGGGGCGCCATGATCGGCGCCCCGCTGGCGAATATTCTGGTCAACTACTTCAAGACACCTACATCCGTCGGCGTCTGGGAAACTTTCGCCACTATGGGCGCGATCTATTTCGTCTTCATGATGATCGGCGCCTTCGCCTATCGCGTCTCGCCGGCGGGCTGGCAGCCTGAAGGCTGGACGCCGCCGAGCGAAAAAAAGACGATGATCTCGGAGCATCACGTTCATCTCGACAACGCGCACAAGACGCCGCAGTTCTGGCTGATCTGGTGGGTGCTCTGCCTGAACGTGTCGGCAGGAATCGGCGTGATCGGCATGGCATCGCCGATGCTGCAGGAAATCTTTGCCGGCAAGCTGATCGGATTGCCGGATGTCGGCTTCAACCAGCTCGACGCCACCCAGAAGGCGGCGATCGCCGCAATCGCGGCGGGCTTTGCCGGCTTGCTGTCGCTGTTCAACATCGGCGGCCGGGTATTCTGGGCATCGCTGTCGGACTATATCGGCCGCAAGAACACTTATTTCTGCTTCTTCCTGCTCGGCATCGCGCTCTATGCGCTGGCGCCGACATTGGCCGGTATGGGCTCGAAGCTGCTGTTCGTCTCTGCCTTCTGCGTCATCCTGTCGATGTATGGCGGTGGCTTCGCGACGGTGCCGGCCTATCTCGCCGACATGTTCGGCACGCAGTTCGTGGGCGCCATTCACGGCCGTCTGCTGACGGCGTGGTCGACCGCCGGCATCATCGGGCCGGTGGTCGTGAACTACATCCGCGAATTCCAGCTCCAGGCCGGCGTTCCCCGCGACCAACTCTACAACACCACGATGTATATCCTGTGCTCGATGCTGATCGCCGGCCTGATCTGCAACTACCTGATCAAGCCGGTCAATCCGAAATGGAACATGAGCGCCGCAGAGGTCGCAAAACTGCAGGCGGCGAGTGCGAAGAGCGCGTCGGAGGTGCAGACCGGTTCGTTCGGCATCGACAGAGGCGGGCTCGACGTCAAGGCCGCGCTGTTCTGGGCCTTCGTCGGCGTCCCGCTCGCCTGGGGTGTGTGGAAGACGCTGGAAAGCGCGGCCAAGATCTTCTGACCGTTGCTCGGCGCCGCGGGACGATCACGGTCGTCCCGCCGCGGGTCTTCCGCGGTTCCCGTTGCGGGGCACCTCCTCCTCGGGGCTGCGCCCGTTAAATGCTTATGCCGCAACATAATTTCTATTGGCATCTGGCATGCCACGGACTAAAGTGACACCGCCAAAAGGCGAGAACGAGACGTCGCAATGAGTAATGAAGCACAGCAGATCCGCTCGTTCGACCACCCGGGCGAGGGCCGCCGGCGGGCCAAATCGACCCCCAAGGGCCGCCAGATCGACCCCCAGGCGGCTGAAGAAATTGCCCATTTGCTGGGCGACCGGCCGCGCCGCCGCGATCTGCTGATCGAATACCTGCATCTGATCCAGGACAAATATCATCGGATTTCCGCGGCCCATCTCGCGGCGCTCGCCGACGCGATGAAGCTGGCCTTCGCGGAGGTGTTCGAGACCGCGACCTTCTACGCGCATTTCGATGTGGTGAAGGAGGGCGAGCCCGATATCGCACCGCTGACCATTCGCGTCTGCGATTCGCTGACCTGCGCCATGCTGGGCGCGGAAAAATTGCTGCTCGAACTACAAAACAGCGCCGGCCCGGGCATTCGCGTGGTGCGCGCGCCCTGTGTCGGCCGTTGCGACACCGCGCCCGCGGCCGAGGTCGGCCATCACTTTGTCGATCATGCCAGTGTTGCAAGCGTGCTGGCGGCGGCACAGGGCGGCGACACCCACGCGCATCTGCCCAAATATATCGATTACGACGCCTATGTGGCTGGCGGCGGCTACGCGCTGCTCAAGCGGCTGCGCGAAGGCGAGTTGGCGAAGGAAGACCTCCTGAAGGCGCTCGACGACGCGTCCTTGCGCGGTCTCGGCGGCGCCGGTTTTCCGACGGGACGAAAGTGGCGCGCGGTGCTCGGCGAGCCCGGACCGCGGCTGATGGCGATCAATGGTGACGAGGGCGAGCCCGGAACGTTCAAGGACCGCTATTATCTCGAAACCGATCCGCATCGCTTTCTCGAGGGCATGTTGATCGGCGCGCATGTGGTGGAGGCGCCTGAGATCTACATCTACATCCGCGACGAATATCCGGCGTCCCGCGAAATTCTCGAACGCGAGATTGCAAAGCTGCCATCGGGCGGGCCAAAGCTGCATATGCGGCGCGGCGCCGGCGCCTATATCTGCGGCGAGGAATCCTCGCTGCTGGAAAGCATCGAAGGCAAGCGCGGATTGCCGCGGCACAAGCCGCCGTATCCGTTCCAGGTCGGGCTGTTCGGACTGCCGACACTGATCAACAACATCGAAACGTTGTGGTGGGTGCGCGACATCGTCGAAAAAGGCGCGGACTGGTGGAATAGCCACGGCCGCAACGACCGCCACGGGTTGCGCAGCTATTCGGTATCGGGGCGGGTAAAAAATCCTGGCATGAAGCTGGCGCCATCAGGCGTCACGGCACGCGAGCTGATCGACGAGTTCTGCGGCGGCATGGCCGAGGGCCATACCTTCCGTGCTTATCTGCCGGGCGGCGCCTCCGGCGGCATCCTGCCGGCAATGCTGGACGATATTCCGCTCGATTTCGGAACGCTGGAAAAATACGGCTGTTTCATCGGTTCCGCCGCAGTGATCATCCTGTCCGAACAGGACAGTGTGAAGGAAGCGGCGCTGAACCTGATGCGCTTCTTTGAGGACGAAAGCTGCGGCCAGTGCACGCCCTGCCGGGTCGGCACCCAGAAGGCGGCGCTGCTGATGCAAAGGCCGGTCTGGAACCGCGAGTTGCTCGATGAATTGAGCCAGGCGATGCGCGATGCGTCGATCTGCGGTCTTGGTCAGGCGGCCTCGAATCCGCTGACATCTGTCATTAAATATTTCCCGGACGAATTCGCGCCGAAAGAGGCCGCAGAATGACAAAAATCCAGTTCGAGCTCGACGGCAGGCAAGTCGAAGCCAATGCGGGCGAGACCATCTGGCAAGTGGCAAAACGCCAGGGCCGCGAAATTCCGCATCTGTGCTACACGCCGGAACCGGACTACCGGCCCGACGGCAATTGCCGCGCCTGCATGGTGGAAGTCGAGGGCGAGCGCGTGCTGGCGGCCTCGTGCAAGCGCACGCCCAGCGTCGGCATGAAGGTGAAATCGGCGAGCCCGCGCGCG
>WNFW01002650.1_pt1 | contig 12257 bp, 13 predicted proteins | sample 5400131 | NCBI WGS metagenome assembly WNFW01 (sample SAMN13153362, study PRJNA577476) | soil metagenome | isolation source: 20 cm soil or saprolite under grassland replicate 1 | place: USA:California | collected 2016-06-15 | reverse complement strand
AACATGGGCAATGTAGCGGTTCGGGCGGGCGGCGCGGATATCCCTTTGGTTGGCGCGCGGCTTGCAGCTAGGATCGGATGGCGCGCGGCTTGGTGGGGCGGCGCGGCCGCGCGATCGGGACGAACCCATGATAGTTGCGTTCGACGAGATGAAGGGCGGCGACGGGACTCTGCGCCCCGCCTATAACGAGCTGTTTCGCTGGCTCTCCGAGGTGCCAGCGGATGTGTTGGACTACCGCCGGCGCGAGGCGGAGGTCTTGTTCCGCCGCATCGGCATCACCTTTGCGGTTTACGGCGAGGCAGACGCGCAGGAGCGGCTCATTCCCTTCGACGTGGTGCCGCGCATTCTTGCCGCCGCCGAATGGGACATCCTGCGCGCCGGCCTCGAACAGCGCGCCAAAGCCATCAACCATTACATCGGCGACGTCTACACTCGGCGCGAAATCCTCAAGGCCGGTGTCGTGCCGGAAGATCTGGTGTTCCAGAATCGGGCGTTCCGGCCGGAAATGAACGGCCAGAGGGTGCCGCACGACATCTACGTTCATATCGCCGGCATCGACATTGTTCGTGTCGACGCCGAGTCTTTCTACGTCCTCGAGGACAACGCGCGCACGCCCTCGGGTGTCTCCTACATGCTCGAGAACCGGGAAATCATGCTGCGGCTGTTTCCGGAGTTGTTCGCCCGCCACCGGGTGGCCCCGGTCGAAAATTACCCGGATGAGCTGTTGGCGACCTTGAAGTCGGTGGCGCCTGCGACCGCCAGCACCGACCCCACCGTCGTGCTGCTCACGCCCGGCGTCTACAATTCCGCGTACTACGAGCACTCTTTTCTTGCCGACAAGCTCGGCGTCGAGTTGGTCGAAGGCCGCGACCTGTTCGTAAAGGACGATCTCGTCTTCATGCGCACGACACAGGGCCCGAAACGCGTCGACGTGATCTACCGCCGCATCGATGACGATTTTCTCGATCCGCTGGCCTTCCGCCCCGACTCCGTGCTCGGAGTGCCGGGGCTCATGTCGGTATACCAGGCCGGCAACGTCACGCTGGCGAATGCCGTCGGGACGGGAATTGCCGATGATAAGGCGGTCTACAGCTACATGCCGGCCATCGTGAAGTTCTACCTGGGCGAGGAGCCGATTCTGAAGAACGTCCCGACTTGGTGCTGCCGCGAAACCGAGCACCTCGCCTATGTGCTCGACCACCTCGAGGAGCTGGTGATCAAGGAGGTGCACGGCTCGGGCGGCTACGGCATGTTGATCGGCCCAATGGCCGACAAGGGGACGATCGCGGCATTCCGCGCCAAGCTCAAATCCAATCCTAAAAATTTCATCGCGCAGCCGACGCTGGCGCTCTCGACCTGCCCCACCTGCGTCGAGGAAGGAGTTGTGCCGCGACACGTCGATCTGCGCCCGTTCGTCCTAATGGGGCGCGATCGCATCCGCATCGTGCCGGGCGGCCTCACGCGCGTGGCGCTGAAGAAAGGTTCGCTCGTGGTCAATTCCAGCCAGGGCGGCGGAACCAAAGATACCTGGGTCTTGGATCGGTGACACGGAACGTACGATTGACTCGGATGTGTTGTCCGCAGAGCGCTTCGCTGCAGCAGTGCGCTGCACCACCTCCCGAATAGCCCGATGCTCTCGCGGACCGCCGATAACCTTTACTGGCTGGCCCGTTATGTGGAGCGCGCGGAGTATCTCGCCCGTATCCTCGAGGTCACGCAGCGGCTCACCACGCTACCGCTGGCCTATGTCGGCTCCTCCAACGAATGGGAATCGGCGGTCGCGACCGCCGGCTGCGCGCGCGCATTTGCCGCGGCCTATCCGGAAGCCAACGAGGAGACGGTCACGGATTTTCTCTGTTTCTCCGCCGCCAATCCGTCCTCCATCCGCAACTGCTTCGAGATCGCCCGCACCAACGCACGCGCCGTGCGCACCGCGCTCACCGTCGAAATGTGGGACGCCATCAACGGCACTTGGCTCGAGCTCAAACGCTTCGGCAGGGGCCCGACCTCACGCGAGGAATTCATGCGCTTCCTGCGCTGGGTGCAGGAGTCCTCGTTGCGCTTCGATGGCTCCGCCTATCGCACTATGCTGCGCAACGATGCCTATTGGTTCTCCCGCCTCGGCGTCTTCATGGAGCGCGCCGACAACACCGCGCGCATCCTCGACGTGAAATATCATATGCTGCTGCCGGCGCATGAGCGCGTCGGCGGACCGCTCGATTATTTCCAGTGGTCGGCCATCCTGCGTTCCGTGTCGGCACTGACCGCCTACCATTGGGTGTATCGCGAGAGCGTGAAGCCTTGGCTGATCGCCGACCTCCTGATTTTGCGCGATGAAATGCCGCGTTCGCTGGCGAGTTGCTACGAGAACCTCGTGGTCTACTTGGATCACATCGCGCGCGCCTATGGCCGCCAGGGACCGGCCCAGCACCAGGCACGCGTAGTACGGGCGCGACTCGAGAACAGCCGCATGGAGGAAATTTTTCAGCAGGGAATGCACGAATTCATCAGCCAGTTCATCGACGACAACAACCGCCTGGGCGGGGCAATCAGCGAGCAATATCTGATGTAGGCGGGAAGAGAGAGGACGAATACCGGAGGACGGAGTATGGTCCGTCCTCAGTCGTCTGCCGTGCGTCTCGGTCCATGCATATTCGGATCTCGCATCTGAGGAGCTGCCTGAGATTGCCGGTTGGGGGCCAGCATCGGTATATAGGGCCGCATCGACTGGCCGGAGCGCTTCGACGTCATGACGTATTGCTGTGGCATCCTGGTGCGCGACGGTCTTGTGATGTTCGCCGACACCCGTACCAACGCCGGCGTCGACAATATTGCGACCTTCCGCAAGCTCCACGTTTTCACCCGGCCGGGCCAGCGCATCATGGCAATCGCCTCGGCCGGCAATCTTTCCATCAGTCAATCGGCGGTGAGTATCCTGCGCGAGGGCTGGGAAAATCCGCAGACCGGCGAGACTGAAACGTTGATGGGCGCCCCCACCATGTTTCAAGCGGCGCAGCGCGTCGGCCGCATTATCCGTGAGATTCACGAGATCGAGGGCAAGGCGCTCGAGGCTTCGGAGGTCACGTTCGACGTTTCATTCCTGTTGGGCGGACAGATCAAGGGCGAGCGGCCGCGGCTATTCATGCTTTATGCCGCGGGCAACTTCATCGAATGCACACAGGATACTCCTTATCTGCAGATCGGCGAGCACAAATACGGCAAGCCGGTGCTCGATCGCGCCATCACCTACGACATCGACCTCTACGATGCGCTCAAGGTCGGCTTGGTCTCGGTCGATTCGACCATGCGCTCGAATCTCAGCGTCGGCCTGCCGATCGACGTCCTGATCGCGCGGCGCGACGTCTGCGACGCCGAGCTCAACTTTCGCATCGAGCCGGGGGAGCCGTACTTTCACGACCTGCGCGAACGCTGGTCGGCGGCGCTGCGCGCCGCGCATGCGGGAATTCCCCGCCCGCCCTACAAGAACGTCCGCTGACTGCGCGGCGAGGACTGGGCCTGTTGGCATTCCAGGTGCCTAAAGCGCGCTGATTTTTGGTTGGATCGTTGGCCCCCTCCGTCGTCATCGCCCGCGAAAGCGGGCGATCCAGTAACCGTAAGACTCTCAGTGATTACTGGATGCCCCGCTTTCGCGGGGCATGACAGGGGAGGAGCGAGCGACTCCATCTAAAGTCATCACGCGCTAGCCTTCGACGAATGATTTGAGGCGCGCCAAGGCGTCATCCCATTGCTTGGATACCCGATCGAGGTACTTGCTAGCATCGTCTAATGGCTGCGGTTCCAGCTCGAACAAGCTTTCGCGTCCGACGCGGACACTACGCACCACGCCCGCGCTCTCCAGGACCCGGAGGTGTTTCGTCACCGCTTGGCGCGTGAGATGGGTGCCGACCGTCAGACGAGAGATTGATTGCGGCTTGCCGCTGCTGAGCTTGCTGAGCACCGATAGCCGCGTCTCGTCGCCGAGAGCGGCAAACACCGATGCACGAGCTCTCAAAGTGGCAAGTGCGCTAAGCCGCATTTGCAAGGTGCCGTGAGATGTTTCCGAGTTGCTCGTCCCAGCCGCCGTCGTTCATGCGAAAGGCCTCGAGGCGACGTTTGCTCGGAAGCTTGTCGAAACCGGATTCGACCACGCGAAGCAATGTCCCTCTCGCGCTCTTCTCCAATGTAAACTCAACGAGCGTCGGCGCCTCAGCCGAATAATCCTCATCCGGATCGATGGCATAAGGATGCCACGTGAAAGAGAACAGTCGCTCAGGCTCGACTTTCTGGACAACGGCCTCAAATCGGATGTGCTCATAACCGGGATAGGTGATCTGGCCGCGCGTAGCCTGTCCCGGCACAAATGGCCCCTCCAGTCGAACGCGGAACCAGGTCCCGAATTCGCGGTAATCGGTCAGCGCGCGCCAGACGCGGGAGACTGGTGCGCCGAGTTCGATGGCCTTTTCGATACGACATACGCAACCTCCTGGTTGCGTATGGTGAATAACCTACTTTTCGGCGAAACGCAACCATTTTGTTGCCCTTTCTTGCAGCGGCGCTAGGGCCCGGACCTTTGGCCCCGCTGTTGCGGACTTATCTGCGAGCGATAGGCGATACGACCACATTGCTTCCCAGCGAGCCCAATGACGATAATGGCGTGATCTGCGGAGGGTGCCACCATGGCTCAGTCTCAAAAAGTCGCGCTCGTCACCGGCGCCGGGACCGGCATCGGCAAGGCGGTAGCGTTGGCGCTGATGAAGGACGGCTACGCTACGGTATTGGCCGGGCGACGAAAGGACAAACTCGAGGAAACAGCGAGCGAGGGCCGGTCGACCGGCGCGAAAAGCCTTGTCGTGCCGACCGACGTCGCCGATCCGGCGGCAATCAAAGCGCTGTTCGCCAAGACCAAGGATACCTTCGGCCGGCTGGACGTGCTTTTCAACAATGCGGGCATCGGCGCTCCCGCGGTGCCGCTCGAGGATTTGCCCTACGAGACGTGGAAGCAAGTTGTCGACACCAATCTCACCGGCATGTTTCTGTGCACGCAGGAAGCGATCAAGATCATGAAGGCGCAGGAACCGCGCGGCGGCCGCATCATCAACAACGGCTCGATCTCCGCGCACGCGCCTCGCCCGCGCTCGGTCGCCTACACCGCGACCAAGCATGCGGTGACCGGCCTCACCAAATCGACGGCGCTCGATTGCCGCGGCTACAACATCACCTGCAGCCAGATCGACATCGGCAATGCCGCCACCCCGCTGACCGAGCGCATGGTGCAAGGGCAAGGCGTGATGCAAGCGGACGGCCGCATGGCGATCGAGCCGCGCATGAACGCTGACGACGTCGGCCGGGCGGTGGTCTACATGGCCAACCTACCGCTCGACACCAATGTCCTGTTCATGACGGTGATGGCAAACCTGATGCCGTTCGTCGGGCGAGGGTGATTTTACGCGGCCAACGCATCGAAGCGCGCTAATCGATCCGTGTCACGCTGAGCTTCGCCCCTGCCCTGACCTTGGCCAGCGTCTTCACATCGCCGGTCGCCCTGCCGAAGATGTTGCATGGGCCCGCAAGCCGCGTCTCGTCTCCGCGGCTGACCGGGGTGCGGCCAAAGCCGAGCGCAATTGCGTGACCATCGGGCCAATAGGCGAGCTCACCGGGCGTGACCACGGCGCGCGCGTCCTGCTCCCGCGCAGCCTTGACCGGGACCTCGAAGTAGACCTCCTCGCCCCAGGTGAGCGCCGACGAAGAAATCGGCAGCGCGGCCGCGATCGCACGCGCGGTCGGCGTATCGAACAGCTCGGCGTCGAGCGTGAGCGTGCCGAAATCGAAGCGAATGCACGTCATTCCAAGCCTCCGTTGACCACCGGCACTGCGTGGCGCATTTTTTCCCGCCGTGCAACCGGACTTGGGGGGCGCGTGCGCCCCGAGGGTAAACGTCGCAAGCCGGCTCGCTTCCACCGTGAGCCCGCGCTTGTCGAAGGGGGCAATGCAGAATCTCCAATCGGCATCCGGCATCTTCGCGCTGCTCGCCATTGCCTGGATCGTCAGCGAAGATCGCCGCGGCGTGGCGTGGACGCAGGCTGCCGTCGCCCTTCTGGTGACCTTCGCCACCGCGGTCATTCTGCTCAAAGTGCCCGGGGTGAGGCGCGCGTTCGCGGCGATCAACGATGCGGTCGATGCGATCGCCGCGGCAAGCAGGGCCGGCACGTCGTTCGTTTTCGGCTATCTCGGCGGCGGCGAGCTTCCCTTCGAGCTCAAGGTCCCCGGCGCGGAATTCGTGTTGGCGCTGCAGGCGCTGCCGATCGTGCTGGTGATGAGCGTCTTGACCACGCTCCTGTTTCATTGGCGCATTCTGCCGCCGATCGTGCGGGGCTTCTCCTGGGCGCTCGAGCGCACGCTCAAGGTCGGCGGCGCGGTCGGGCTCTCGACCGCAGCCAATATTTTCCTCGGCATGGTCGAGGCGCCGCTGTTCATCCGGCCCTATCTGGCAAGGCTCACGCGCAGCGAGCTGTTCATCGTGATGACCGGCGGCATGGCCGGCATCGCCGGCACGGTTCTGGTGATCTACGCGACCTTGCTCGGCCCGATTATCCCCGATGCCGCGGCGCATTTCGTGATCGCCTCGGTGATGGGTGCGCCCGCCGCCATCCTCGTCAGCCTGATCATGGTGCCGGAACGGGCCGCCCGCCGCGCGGGCGGCCAGATTATCGAGGTGGGAAAGGTCGCAGCGAGCACCATGGACGCGATCGTCAGAGGCACCGCCGCTGGCCTCGAACTACTGCTCAACATCTGCGCCATGCTGATCGTGCTGGTCGCGTTGGTCCATCTCGCCAATGCGATCATCGCCGGCATCCTGCCCGAGATGGCAGGTGCGCCGATCACGCTGCAACGTTTGCTCGGTTACGCGATGGCGCCCGTGTGCTGGCTCATCGGCATTCCCTGGGCCGAGGCGACGACAGCCGGCGGTTTGATGGGCGTTAAGACCGTCCTCAACGAATTCATTGCTTATGTGGAGCTGTCGAAGCTACCGCCCGAGGCGCTGGACGCGCGCTCGCGCTTGATCATGCTCTACGCCATGTGCGGCTTCGCCAATTTCGGATCGCTCGGCATCATGATCGCGGGATTATCCACCATGGCACCGGAGCGGCGCGACGACATCCTCTCGCTCGGCCCCAAATCGATTCTCTCGGGGACGATTGCGACCTGCTTGATGGCGGCGATCGTGGGGGTGCTGACGTGAGCAGCGGCCGCTGATCGGCCGCCGCTCCTCCTCTCAGTGCAGGCGGAACTCGCCGTCGATCGTGCGCAGCTCGGCGGGCTTGATCAGTCGCGAGTGCGCCACCGTGACCGAGTACAGAGGTCCCTCCAGCTTTTCCAGCCAGAACGCGAGAAAGCGGTTGAGCACGGGAAATCGCGGACACAGATCGTAGTCCTGCCAGACATAGGTCTGTAGCAAGGACGGATGGTCGGGAAGCCGATATAGAATCTGCGCCGTGGTTAGACCGTAGCCTTCGAGCTGGTGGCGGAAATCCCTGGATGCCACCCCTTTGGCTGCCAATCGTTGAGATGCCATGGATGCCCCTCCGATTCGGACATCGAGTCTGCGAGTCACCTCCCACACAAACAAGGACAAAAAATGGAGAAAGTTCCTAAAATTAAGACGTTAGCAGCATGGGAACTGCACTGCTGACAATCGGCAGCGCCATCTCTTTTGCCCTGCCTGTCTTTCCAGGAAGGTTGGCACTGCCTGTAAACGACTGCCAGATTTGACTTGGCACTCCGGCACCTGGAGTGCTAAATTTTTTTGGGACGCCTCTTGCGGGTCGAGTTTGGACCCCTATGTCGCGCCTGGAACCAGCGGCAAAGGATCCCTTTGCTGCCCTGCATGTGGCCAAATCTCACATTCTGTCAGAAGCTTAGGAGGATACCATGAAGTTTCGTCCGCTTCACGACCGCATCGTCGTTAAGCGCATCGATGCCGAGGAAAAAACCGCCGGCGGCATCATCATTCCCGATACCGCCAAGGAGAAGCCGTCCCAGGGCGAGGTGATCGCGGTGGGTCCCGGCGGCCGCGACGAGGCGGGCAAGTTGATCCCCATCGACATCAAAGTCGGCGACCGGGTGCTGTTCGGCAAATGGTCGGGCACCGAAGTCAAGATCGACGGCGAGGAGCTCCTGATCATGAAGGAGAGCGACGTCATGGGCGTCATCGAAGAGGGCGTCGCCAGGAAGAAGGCCGCCTAACGCAACCGCGTCGGCTCGCCCTCACAACAAGGATACGGAGACAACAGCCATGGCTGCCAAGGAAGTCAAATTCTCGGTCGAAGCCCGCGACAAGATGCTGCGCGGCGTCGACATCCTCAACAACGCGGTGAAGGTGACGCTCGGTCCCAAGGGCCGCAACGTCATCCTCGACAAGAGCTTCGGCGCTCCCCGCGTCACTAAGGACGGCGTCACCGTCGCCAAGGAAATCGAGCTCGAAGACAAATTCGAGAACATGGGTGCGCAGATGGTGCGCGAGGTCGCCTCCAAGACCTCCGATGTCGCTGGCGACGGCACCACGACTGCAACCGTGCTCGCCGCCGCCATCGTCAAGGAGGGCGCCAAGTCGGTCGCCGCCGGCATGAACCCGATGGACCTCAAGCGCGGCATCGATCTTGCGGTCGAGGCGGTCGTGGAAGATCTCAAGAAGAACTCCAAGAAGGTCACCTCCAACGAGGAAATCGCCCAGGTCGGCACCATCTCCGCCAACGGCGACGCCGAGATCGGCCGCTTCCTCGCCGAAGCGATGAAGAAGGTCGGCAATGAAGGCGTGATCACGGTCGAAGAGGCCAAATCGCTGGAGACGGAGCTCGACGTGGTCGAAGGCATGCAGTTCGACCGCGGCTACATCTCGCCCTACTTCATCACCAACGCCGACAAGATGCGGGTCGAAATGGAAGACCCGTATGTTCTCATCAACGAAAAGAAGCTTTCCGGCCTCCAGGAACTGCTCCCGCTCTTGGAATCGGTGGTGCAAACCGGCAAGCCGCTGCTCATCATCGCCGAGGACGTCGAGGGTGAGGCGTTGGCCACGCTCGTGGTCAACAAGCTGCGCGGCGGGCTCAAAGTTGCCGCGGTGAAGGCTCCCGGCTTCGGCGATCGCCGCAAGGCCATGCTGCAGGACATCGCTGTCCTCACCGGCGGCCAGGCGATCTCCGAGGACCTCGGCATCAAGCTCGAGAACGTCACCCTCAACATGCTGGGCCGGGCCAAGAAGGTGACCATCGACAAGGAGAACACCACCATCGTCGGCGGCGCCGGCAAGAAGGCCGACATCGTGGCCCGCATCACGCAGATCAAGGCGCAAATCGAGGAGACGACCTCCGACTACGACCGCGAGAAGCTGGAGGAGCGGCTGGCCAAGCTCGCCGGCGGCGTGGCGGTCATCCGCGTCGGCGGCGCGACCGAGGTCGAGGTGAAGGAGCGCAAGGACCGCGTGGATGATGCCATGCACGCGACCCGTGCCGCGGTCGAGGAAGGCATCCTGCCGGGCGGCGGCGTTGCGCTCTTGCGCGCCACCGAAGCGCTCAAGAAGCTTCGGTCCCACAACGACGATCAGAAGACCGGGATCGAAATCGTGCGCAAGGCGCTGTCATGGCCGGCGCGCCAGATCGCCATCAACTCCGGCGAAGACGGCTCCGTGATCGTCGGCAAGATCCTGGAGAAGGATCAGTACGCCTTCGGCTTCGATGCGCAGACCGGCGAGTACGGCAACCTCGTGTCGAAAGGCATCATCGACCCGACCAAGGTGGTGCGCACCGCACTGCAGGACGCGGCCTCCGTTGCCGGGCTCCTCATCACCACCGAGGCCATGGTCGCCGAGGTGCCGAAGAAGCAAGCGCCTGCCATGCCGCCGGGCGGTGGCGGAATGGGCGGCGGAATGGACTTCTGACGGTAGCTGTTGAAAGTGCTACTGTTTTAGAAGTCCTCTCGGCCTTGCCCATATTCAGGGCCATAACACAAAAACTGGGGTCGCCATCGTGGCGGCCCCTTCTCTCTAGCACTACTTTGGCAGATTTTTCGGGGCGCGGGATTCCCAAATCACTTTTTCTGTGACTCATGGGTGGTCGGCTTTTGGAGGGGCCGACCATGGCTAGCAGGACGTCGGATTGGAGAGACGAGCTTGGACGTTGGCTCAAGCCGTTTCTGGATCGGTTGGGTCACAAAGCACGGCGACAAATGTGCCCGCTCTACGTGTCGGGACTGATCGGCCCTGGCGATCGCAAGAGCGTTCAGCCAATGGCGGAGCGGGTTGCAACTGGTGACTACGATCAATTGCACCACTTCATCGCGGCCGGGGTCTGGAATGCCGGGCCGGTGGAGACAGAGCTGCTGGTTCAAGCGGATAAGCTCGTCGGCGGCAGCGATGCCGTGCTGGTGATCGACGATACCGCGATACCCAAGAAAGGCACGCATTCGGTGGGCGTCGCTGCGCAATATGCTTCGGCGCTGGGCAAGACCGCAAACTGCCAGACCCTGGTGTCGCTGACACTGGCGCGAGATGAAATACCGGTCATGCTGGCGTTGCGACTGTTTCTTCCCGAGAGTTGGACGAGTAATCGGGCCCGGTTGGATCGAGCGGGTGTCCCGGCCGAATATCGAACGGCACGAACGAAACCGGAATTGGCTCTGGTGGAGATTGATCGTGCCATCGCGGCCGGTGTGCGCTTTGGCTGCGTCTTAGCGGATGCCGCTTATGGGCTGAGCGCGCCGTTCCGTCAGGGGCTCACAGCTCGCAAACTTGCCTGGGCAGTCGGTATTCCGCGGCACCTCAAGGTGTACGCTGCCGATGTGCGGATGATCTGGCCGGTTGCCAAGCGCGGTCGTCCCCGTCAGCGGCACGTTCCTGACGTTCTATCGATACCGGCTGAAGATATGCTGGCCAACGCCAAATGGCGCACCATCAGTTGGCGCACCGGCACGAAAGGAAAGCTCAAGGCTCGTTTCGCCGCGGTCCGGGTGCGGGTCGCCGACGGACCACCGCAGCGGATCAGGGACAAGGGTCAGCAACATCTGCCCGGCGACGAGGCTTGGCTCATCGGCGAACATAGGACGTCGGGAGAGAAAAAATACTATCTCGCCAACCTGCCGGCGAAGACTGATCTGCGCACCTTAGCGGCCACCATCAAGGCGCGTTGGATTTGCGAGCAGGCTCACCAGCAGATGAAAGAAGAACTTGGTCTCGATCACTTCGAGGGCCGATCCTGGCAGGGCCTGCATCGTCATGCGCTCATGACGATGATCGCCTACGCTTTCCTCCAGCATCGCCGGCTCGCAACAGCAAGGCGGGAAAAAAAGAATCAACGGGCCGCCGCCTCAGCCAACTTTGCCCGCCGTACGCCACGCCATCCTCGCACTCTTCGGTCGACTAACGCCGCAGCGATGCCCGCATTGTCGAAAATGGATTTGCAGCGAGCGGCGGCGTGAGTAGATCTGCCAAAGTAGTGCTAGGCACCAAACCGACTCCATTCCAAAAAAATGGGAGTTGTATTTGGTCGCTTACGTCATCCTCGGCGCAGTCGGTGCGATCTTTATATTGCGCGACATTATCGTCTGGCTTTTTCTGCATTGATGTGGGACCTTGTTCAGCGCTTGTGCCGGACCTGTGCCCGGAGGCAGACTCTAGGCGCGCCGAAGTCATTGAGCTCGACTTCACCCAGCCGATCGACATTGAAACACGCGTCACACTCAACCGCGCCTTTGCCGAGCGCCATGTTCTGGTGATGCGCGACCAGCACTTGAAGCAACATTGTGGATGTGTATCGTCAGGTCGGCGATTATGTCGGTCGCATCCTCAGGGGCGCGAAACCCGCGGACCTGCCGGTCGTGCAGTCGAGCAAGTTCGAACTGGTCATTAACGCCCAAACGGCCAGGATGCTCGGCCTCACTGTGCCGCCGACGCTGCTCGCGACCGCCGACGAGGTGATCGAGTGATGTGAAGCGAGAGGGAGGTTCAAAATGAAACTTCCCCGCCGAAATTTTCTGCATCTGGCAGCGGGCGCTGCCGCGCTGCCAGCTGTGTCGCCCATCGCACGGGCGGAAACCTATCCGGCGCGGCCGGTGCGCATCATTGTCGGCTTTGCCGCTGGCGGGCCTGCCGACATCCTCGCACGCCTGATGGGTCAGTGGCTGTCGGAGCGCCTGGGCCAGCCATTCGTCATTGAGAACCGGCCGGGTGGCGGCGGCAATATCGGCACCGAGGCGGTCGTGCGTGC
>WNFW01002649.1_pt1 | contig 12258 bp, 11 predicted proteins | sample 5400131 | NCBI WGS metagenome assembly WNFW01 (sample SAMN13153362, study PRJNA577476) | soil metagenome | isolation source: 20 cm soil or saprolite under grassland replicate 1 | place: USA:California | collected 2016-06-15 | reverse complement strand
CCGAGGGCTGGCCTCAACGGACCTTCAATCCGTCGCCATTTACGTCCAAGGTCGCTTTTGGAGCAAACCGGACATCAACCGGCTGACAAAACCGGCTGGATCGGTCGAAAATGACCCAAGGCGGACATCTCTGCGGTGGAGAAGAGCCGACACAGCCATGCGCCGACGTGCTAGGTTCTTAGCCGCTTAGCCCGGGGGGCTGAACTTGGAAAACTCCATGAGACGGCGCGAACTCCTCACGCTTCTCGGTGGAGCGGCAGCCGCGTGGCCGCTGGTCGCTCGCGCGCAGCAGGCCGCAACGATGCCGCGGATCGGATGGATCGCCATCGGCACGCCCCAAGGATCGGAGTTCTTTGACGCCTTTCGGCAGGGACTGCGGCAGTTGGGCTATGTCGAGGGTCAATCCATCATCATCGAGCCGCGTTGGCCAGCTGACATCCGTGATCGCGTGCCGGATCTGCTGCGCGAACTGCTGGCGCTCAATGTACAGGTTATCGTGACCCAGGGAGCGATCGTGCCCGTCGTGCGCCGAGCAATCGATTCGACTCCGGTGGTGTTCGGTTATAGCGGCGATCCGGTAGAGGCCGGGCTGGTGAATAGCTTCAGCCGCCCGGGCGGAAATTTCACCGGCGCAACATTCATGTCCTACGAGGTGAATGCGAAGCGGGTCGAGCTGCTACGTGAGGCGTTTCCGCACGTCACGCGCGTGGCGATATTGTCCAACCCGTTGCATGCGGGCGCGCAACGCGAGCTGAAAGAATCCGAGCAGGGCGCCGACTGGCTCGGCCTTGGGCTTTCTTTTGCTCAAATGCAGTCGGCCGCCGAGGTCCAGCCGGCGCTTGAGCGCATACGTGCTGCGGGCGCCGAAGCAATGATCGTCCTGCCTGATGGGCTGGTCATGCAGCATCGGAAGCAAATCATTGAATTTGCAGCACTGCAGCGTATTCCCGTTATTTCCGGATGGTCCGAATTCGCCAAATCGGGCGGCACCATGACCTATGGGCCCAACCTCAAGGCTTCATTCGAGCGGCTCGCGATATATGTCGACAAGATCCTTAAAGGCGCGAATCCGGGCGAGTTGGCGGTCGAGCAACCGACCAAGTTCGAGTTGGTGATCAATCTCAAGGCGGCCAAGGCGATCGGCCTCGACGTGCCGCCGATGCTGCTTGGGCGCGCCGACGAGGTGATCGAGTGAGGAGGCGAGAGTTCATCACGTTGCTCGGCGGCGCGGCGGTCGCGTGGCCGCTCGCGGCGCGCGCACAGCAACCGGCATTGCCGGTGATCGGGTTCCTTAACCCTACATCGCCTGACACGTACGCGGACCGTCTGCGCGCATTTCGCCAAGGCCTAAAGGAGACCGGGCACGTCGAGGGTGAGAACGTGGCGGTCGAATACCGCTGGGCCGAGAATCAAATCGATCGACTGCCGGAGCTGGCGGCCGAATTGGTTCGCCGGAGGGTTGCCGCGATCGCTGCGTTCGGAACTGCTGCGTTGCCCGCCAAGGCGACTACCACAACGATACCAATCGTCTTCGGCGTCGGTGAGGACCCGGTCAGGCTTGGTCTTGTCGCCAGCCTCGCCCGGCCGGGCGACAATGTGACAGGTATCAGTTTTCTCAATACTGAGTTGGTGGCAAAGCGCCTGGAACTCCTGCGTGAGCTGGTGCCCGCAGCCACTCGCGTAGCCTTGCTCGTCAATCCGGCCTACGTAGTGAATGCCGAGACCACGGTGAGAGAGGTGGAGACGGCTGCTCGCGCCATGGGGCTGAAAATTCAGGTCCTCAACGCCAGCACGAGCCGCGAGATCAATGCGGCTTTCGCAACGCTTGTGCGCGAGCGGCTGGACGCGCTTTTCGTGGGCGGCGACCCCTTCTTCCAAGTCCGGCGCGTCCAACTCGCCACCCTGGCCGCGCGTCACGCGGTCCCCGCGACCTATCCTCAGCGTGACTTTGCCGAAGCCGGCGGGCTGATGAGCTACGGATCCAACATTACCGATGCGTATCGTCAGGTCGGCGTCTATACCGGTCGGATCCTCAAGGGCGCCAAGCCGGCGGAGCTGCCCGTCGTGCAGGCGAGCAAGTTCGAGCTGGTCATCAACGCCGAGACCGCTAGGCTGCTCGGCCTTACCGTGCCTCTAACGCTGCTCGCCCGCGCCGACGAGGTCATTGAATGAAGCAGATGGTGGTGCTGGCCAGCGTTGCTTAAATCCGCATCCAGAGAGGAGGGAACGCATGTTGAAGAAAACTGCGCTCTGCGCGACGGTAGTCACATTCGGAATGCTGCTGTCGCTCAATGCACAGCCTCAGCCTTCGCCGGTCCAGCCCTCGCCGGTCAAGCGCACAATCTTGCAAAGAGCGGACGTGCCGGGAACTAATCTGGAGACCATCTACGCCACCGTAGAGATCGCCGCCGGGTTCAAGGCCGGGCGCCACAACCATCCAGGCGTGGTCATGGCCCACATCGTAGAGGGTGACTTCTGGCTGCACCTAGACGGCGGGCTAGAACGAGTGCTGCACGCGGGGGAGTCTCTGACGATACCTGACCGCGCCATTCACAACGAAGGCGCGACTGATAAGCCCGTGAAATTGGATGTGGTGTACGTCGTTGAGAAAGGCAAGCCGCTCATTTCACCAGCTCAATAGAGCGGCCTGGCGAAGTGATCGAACGAATTGCCCACCGGCCTTCGGCCGACCCTGGGGGATGAAACGGGTGCTAGGCTGGATGGTCCGCCGGCACAGAGGTCGTCGTCGTTTTGGTGTCGAGAGCCCTGGAATGAATTTGACGCGGGGTACTGTGAGCACCGTTGAATGTGCCAATGGCCTTCGCAGTCTGGAGCACGCTTTATAAGCTTCTCTATATGGTGATATTTCGTTCATCTAAGTAGCGCTCGAGCGCATCGGGCGCACCAGCACCGTGCGCGAGGCCGATATAGGTGTCCGGGCGGATCAGGTAGAGTGCGCCTTGCGCGAAGCCCGCCTTTTCGTATTCCGGCCGCCACGCGAAGACATGCAAGGGCAGGCCATGTTCTTTGCACCAAGTCACGAGTTCAGCCTTCGCAGTACCATAGACATGAACCTGCCAGGTGATTGCCCTCAGCGGCTCGTAGTTGTCAGAATCATCAACGGCAACCCACGGCAGCCGGTCGCCGCCATGGACCCGCCCCGCTTGTCCCGCGTTCAGCGTGCAATGGCGATAATTGATGGTGATCTGAGACACGGTTCGGAACAGGAATTCACGGAAGACCTCGAACCTCGCTAATGCTGGAAGCACCGTCGGCATGATTCGCGTGCGGATGATGCCAGCGAGCTTTCCTTCGGCCGTTGCAACGGTGAACACCCGGTCCGTGGTCTTGACCAGGCGCCGTGCGAAAGCAATGCGCTCGAGCTCGTAACTGTCCAGCAGCGCGTCGGGCGCGCGACCAGCGATAACCGCGTGCAATTTCCAGGCGAGATTGATGGCGTCGCCTATGCCAGTGTTCATTCCCTGGCCGCCGGCGGGGCTATGGATATGCGCTGCGTCGCCGAGCAGGAAGGCGCGCCCTTTTCGGAAGTGCTCCGTCACGCGATGATGAGTGTGATAGGTCGCGAACCAGTTCACCGTTTCGACTTCGACCTTGAGATTATCGATGATCCGGCGGCTGACATCCTGGAACTTGAGCGTCTCCGCACGCTCGGTACTCAAACTCCGCTCATTCCCGCGCAAGCGGGAATCCAGGGGCCACGGTCCGTGGCTCTGGGTCCCCGCTTTCGCGGGGATGAACGGAACGGATTCGGTTGATGCCGGTCGGTCGCGTATTGTTCCGATCAACCGCGCGCGTCCTTTTCCGGCCAACGGAAACACGCCGAGGAAATCGGCCTCCTCGAGATCGACATGGAGTTCGCCGTCAAGAGCTGGGCCTGAGGCTTGCACATCCGCGACGTAGAAAAGCTGGCGGTAGGTGCCGCCCGGAAATCCCATGCCCATTGTCTGGCGCACGATCGAGTGTGCACCATCACATCCGGCGATGTAGGCCGCCTCCCATGTCTCGTCCCGGCCATCAGGTAGCCGCAAATGCGCGACCGCGCGGTCGCCTTCATCGCGATAGCCGATGAGCTCGGTGCGCCGCTCGACCGAGACGCCCAATTCCTCCAGCCTCGCGATCAACAACCTCTCATTCTCGTCCTGAGGAAAGATCTGAAGGAAAGAATAGGGGGTCAGATCCGAGGCGATCTCCTCGAAGTCAATCCGCGCCCGCGGTTCGCCTTTGACCCACAGGCGGATAGCGGGAACCTTGTGTCCCCGCTCGAGGACGACCTGAGCGAGATCGAGCTGGCGATAAAGTTCGAGAGTGCGCGCGTGCACGGCGAGTGCGCGGGACGTCGTGCCCGGCTCGGCAGTCTTGTCGATGAGACGTGGTTTTACTCCAAGCCTGGCCAGCCAGAGCGCGAGGACTAGGCCGGTAGGCCCAGCGCCGACGATCAGTACGTCGCGGGTAGGCATGTCATTGCTCTATCCGATTTCGAATTTGCACGCTTCTTGCGTAGAGCTGATCTTATAACCAGCCTTAATCGGCCCACTGCGCCTCACCTACAGGCGCCACGCAAGTCCATCGCTAGACCTATCGATTTCTTATGCCGGCTAATATCAGCCCGTTCAGTTTGTCATTCCGGCCGAGCCGCGATAGCGGCGAGGGCCGGAATCCATAACCACCGGCCGTGGTTATGGATTCCGGGCTCGCGCGCTTCGCCCGCGCCCCGGAATGACGGGTCAGAATTTACGCGGGTTGGTATAACTCAATTGCTGATTACGCAGACGCGTAGGGGCCCGCAGTGCACGCAAAATTGTCAGCGCGGCTGTGAACGTCGCGATCCAGACGATACGCGCGCCGTAGCGGTCGTGCGGTCCCGACAGTGCGCCGCAGACGAACGCATTCGCAAGGAGAGCGACCGTTACGGTACCCGCGAGATGAACCGGCGCATCGAAGCGCCCGCAAGCCAATGCGTTCACAAGCAGGATCAGCACAAAGATCATTGATCCGATCGCAATGGGCACGTGCACCCGATTGATAAAGTCGAAGTGCAGCTCACTGTGTTGTTGGCGCGCTTTCTGCATTGTCGGCACTTCTCCCGGAATGAAGTGCTCGATGATCCCATAAGTGTGCCAGATTCGATTGTTGATCCCGTGCCCGGTCGCGACCAGGCCAAGCTGGGTCGCGGTGGCGACAAGCGCGGTCTTGATGTGTTGCAGCGGATACTCTTGCACGCTGTGCAGGACAATAAAGCGCATCTCCTCGCCAAGCCCGTCGAAGCGGCCGAGCTCATTAAAAATGCCATAACTCCACAGAAACTCATCGGCGCTTCGCGGCAGCTCACTGCGATAAGGACACAGCTTGAGCCGCGCATCGGGGCAATGGTCGTCGAGATAGCGCTTGACGAGTCCGTCCTCCAGCATGCGGCCGAACGCAATGCCGAAACCCCCGGGCGTCCAGACGAGTTGCCCGGACAACGCAAAGTTTGCGGCGAGCAACATTGTCGCTCCAGTGGCAATCGCGCCGGCTGGCGGGAGAAGCCTGGAGAGGCGCAAGCCCGCCAACATCGAAGCGGGAACATAAGCAATCAAGACAGCGAGCAGCACCGCAACAGTCGCACTATGCGTCGCCGCGGAAAAGGCGATGAGCGACAGAAGTCCCAATCGCTCGCTGCGCGACAGCCCCGAGCAATGAAAGAGGAGAAGATGGAGCGAAAGAACAGCCAACCCGGCAAAAATGTCAGTCAGCAGCGTGCTGCAGAGCACTGATACTGCAGTAAAGAGCGACAGGCCCGTGACGACAACAACCAGCCGCCACGGCCCGGTGCCAAGTCCAAACGCCCTTAGCGCCAGCCAAATCACCCAGATGGTGCATCCGGACTGGAGGACGAGCTCAGGCCAGAAATGAAATCCCTCCCCGAGATGGAGAAAGAGACCGAATAGCGTCGAACGGCTCGGCACGAGGTAGCCCTCATACCAGCGGGCAAGATAGCCCCCGGTGTCGTATTGCAGCAGCGGATAGCCATTCCACAGCGCGGGCGCGAGCAAGCCCACGAGGCACACCAGCGCTGCCGCTAAATGAGATACGCGGATTGCTCTTTGCCCGCGTAAGGCAATTGCCATCTCGGTCATATGACCTCCCGGGCGAGGGCTCTTCTGAGGCGAGAAGCTGCCTCGGTATCTATCCTCCTGGATCGAACCTGACCGTCCGATGAACAACACCTTTGATCCCGCCAAAGCTTGGAGGGTAAAGGGATGGGGGCTAGGTTTGGATCCGGGGCTCATTCGACCGCAGGCCGCGCATTGTTCTCCAAAGCGAGACTGATCACGCTTGTGAATTTCCCGCTTGGGGGCGCAGTCAGCTTATTACTCTGGCGTTCGCTGGACTGGCCCCTGATCGGCGATGCCACGATTTTCCACTTCATTGCCGATGAGATGCGAACTGGCGCGATGCCTTATCGCGACATTTACGACGTCAACATGCCCCTGATCTACTTCATCCACCTGGCGGTCGTGGCGATCGGCGGCATGAGCGATGTTGCCTGGCGCGCATTTGATCTGGCTTCGGCCGCTGTCATGTCTGGTTTGATTCTGATGCTGGTATGGCGCGCGGGACGTGCCTTGGCGATCCATGCCGCGCTTATCGCACTGATAGTCCATCTCCTGCTCGGTCCCTATTCTGCCGGGCAGCGGGACTATCTGATGTCGATCGTGGCCCTGGGAGCCGCCTTGCTATCGATCAGGGCAGTGGAAAATTTTCGGCACCGGCGGGTTAGCCTTGTGCTGACCGGCGCGATCGCAGCGATCGCGGCCTCGATTAAGCCGACCGGCGTACTGCTGTTGGCGCTGCCTGCGATCGGAATGGCCCGGCTGCGTTGGCATGACGCGATTTGGACCGTGATTGGTGCCGCCACAGTAGGACTGGTGATGATCGGACTATTGGCTGCACTTGGTGCATTCTGGGGCCTTATTGAAATGGTGCAACGGCTGATGCCGCTCTATGCACCATTAGGTTCGCGCCCGCTTTACGACATCCTCGGCGATACCGCAGTTTGGCTGGCGCCAACGGGGGGACTCGCGCTTGCTGCCATGCTGAATCTATCGGCACCCAAACCACCGCGGTCGCGCATCATCATCGGCCTAACGGTGTTCGGCGTCATTCATTTGCTCGCGCAACGTAAAGGCTGGTTCTATCATGTATATCCCTTGGGGATTGGACTGACTTGTTGGGGCGCCTATAGCCTTGCCTCACTCTCGATGCGCCGCTCGGTCCTATGCGTGATCGTCACCGCTGCGACGCTCGTATGGCTGGTACCGGGAGCGCTGACGCAAGCAAGATCATACCCAGCCTTGCGCGCTGCTTCGGCCATGCAACTTGCCCTCGAAAGCCGGTTGCCGCGCGGCGCGAGAGTTCAAGTACTCGACGCGGACAATGGTGCCTTCCTGGCCATGGCACGGGCTGGGATGCATCACGCCACGCCGCACATCCAATGGTTCTCTCTTCTCCTTGCCGCGAATTCCGTTCGGGAAGAATTCATCGGCGCGCTCGAAGCCGATCCCCCAGCCGCTATCCTTCTTACCAACTCTCAATGGCCAGAAACGAGCGGTTTTGACATCGCCGATCATTGGCCGGAATTCGCAACGCTCTTGGCTTCGCAGTACGACCTGGTCCAGACCGGAGATGAGGATGCAATCGCATGGCGCCTCTATGTTGCTCGGTCCGCTACGCAGAGGAATCGATGAGATCGCGGCACGAGATTTTTCGATTTAAGGCAAGTGGCTGGCGACGAGAAGTAGCGATCTTAGTTTTCCGCTCTCGCTGCTCGCCCGCGTCGAGGAATTGATCAAATGAAACGGCGCGGGTTCATCAAGATGCGCGGCGGCACAGCAGTTTGGCTCGCGATCGCAGTCCTGCTCGGCGGTTTGCTGACATGGAAAGCCGAGGCCAGGACCTGGATATGCTGGTGGGACTACCCAGGCCCGATCTGCACAATCGTAAAACACCCTAACTCAGCGATGCGAGTTGAGTGGGCGGGCATCCGTCATCGCAAATTGCCCCGCTGCCCGCGCGGCTTTTGGGGCGTCTGTGGCGAGTGCCCGTGTTAGGCGCCAGCCTTCAAGAAATCGCACCGCGGCGTTCCTACCTTTTATCCTGCACCATGTGCAGGAGCGGTGCTGGAACGGCCAAGCTCATGAACTGACCAGGATTGGCGACAACATCGACGACAGCCCCGTCGACCGGCGCGCGAATCGAACATTGATCCAACTGGGCGCGTGCTTCCTCGAGCTGCGCGGTGGCGGTGTCGCGTCTCGCCTCGGCCTCTCTAATATCTTCCTCGCGCGATCCCGCCCGCAGCAAGGCCAGCCTGGCTCGCGCCTCCGCGAGCTGCGCGGCAAAAACCCGCGCGTCTCGTTGCGTCTCCAGCACGCGCGCCGTGGTAACGCTAACTCCCTCACGCAGCGCCTGCGCCCGTTCGTAGGTTTTCTGCGCCTCCTCCGCGCGTGCCGTTGCGTAGCCGACGGCTGTTCGGAGACATGGCCGACACCTTGTTGGTTGGCCCACCACGCTCTGCTCGCGGTGCGAGCAAAGATTCGCTCCGTACCAAAATCGCACGTTGTTCACGCCGCCCCGGCAGGGCCCGTGTGCGGCGCGCACTCAACTGCAGGCGTACCGCATCGCCGCAAAAAGCGGAATCCTGGCGTCGGGCCAAGAGCTTACCTGCAAAGAGGCGCCCGGCCGCCGAGCGCAAATTGCGTCAGCATCTCAGCGCGAGTTTAGCGCTTGACTACATACCGCGATGTTGCTACTTAAGTTTCAGCCTTGCTCATGAAGGGGCGTGTTCTCGAGGCACACCTGAATACGGAGCGAGGCGTGGCGTCCCGCGGCAGCGATACGCAACCGCCGCCCCGGGAGGCACGGGACCCCGCCCGCCGGGCACTACGACCCGGACGCGAGGAGCTCGCTGTGACCGATCCGGTGCTCGCCGAAGCGCAAGCTTAGGGGAGCTGCCGGTGAGGGAAGCGCGGGACCGGAGCCCAAAATCGCCACGGTGAGAGCGCCGGGAGGCGAGCGTCCCCCGTATGGGACGCAAGGCGCCTCGCTAGGTGCCTGGCCTGCCGCGTTACGTGCAGGCCCAACGGGTGCCTCGCAAGCACCCGACGACTCTCGGCGCTCCGCCACCCCTTCAATCGGGGTGAGTGAAGCGAAAGTTTCAAAACCCGGGCGCAAAAAACGCGCCGCGGGAACGAGGAGGTGTTGCTTGGTGCTCGCGCTTTCAGTTCGTCATTCCGGCCGAGCCGCGATAGCGGCGAGGGCCGGAATCCATAACCACGGACCGCGGCTATGGATTCCGGGCTCGCGGGCTTCGCCCGCGCCCCGGAATGACGCGAGAAAGATGCGCCGCGGGAACGAAAAAACACGTGCTGTTTGACAAGTGAATAGGAATGGCAATGCGGTTCGGCGCCGAGCCGCGACGTCGCGCGACTCCACGCTTGCGAAACGGCGCGGACCGCGAGGCGGAAAGTGGGCGCGTTTGCCTCCCCCTTGTGGGCGCCACAAGGGGGAGGGTAGGACCGAGCGCGAGGTTGCGCCCGATCCGCGAAGGGACGAGAGGCGGGTGGAGAGGTTCGCCATGGCAAGCCGAACCGAGATCGGTGTGGTCTATGGCGCTGCCATCGTGCAGGGGCTGGCGCTCGTCACCTTTCCCGCCGCGAGCTCGATCTTCACCAGCCCCGACGGTTTCGGTTTCGACAGCACGCGCTACGGAACGATGTTCGTGCCGCAGGTGGTGCTCGCCATCTTGGCATCGGCGCTTGCCCCAAAACTCGCGCGCCGCCTCAGTTTGCGCCGGGTGCTGCTCGCGGGATTTGCCAGCAACATCGTTTCGATGGCGTTACTGGCGTTGAGCGCGCTGTTGCTCCACGCCCCTGAGCTCGCCTTCGGCATTCTTCTTCTCTCCACCGCGGCGCTTGGTTTCGGATTTGGTGCAACCGTGATGGCGCTCAACACCTATTCCGAAGCGTTCTTTCCCGCGGCGGTCGATCGCGCGGTTCTCGTCCTCAACGCGCTGCTCGGGGTTGGTACCGCGCTTGCGCCGGTGCTAGTCGCCGCGGTGCTGGCGCTCGGGGCGTGGTGGTTGCTGCCGGTCGCGGTGGCGTGTGTCTTCGTGCTGATATTCGCCATCGCGGCGAGGGAGCCGCTGCGCGCCGAGAGCGCTGCCGGCCCCGCCGCCGCGATCGGCTGGACGGCGCTGCCGCGACGATTCTGGCTTTATGCCGCGTCCGTGTTCGTCTACGGCATCCTCGAGACGCTCAACGGCAACTGGGCCATTCTTTACCTCACCAGCGAACGCGGCGTCTCGGCGCGCGGCGCGGCGTTTGCGCTGGCCGCGTTTTGGGTGATGGTCACGCTCGGCCGCGTGGCGATCGCAATAACCTCTCGGCTCATGCCCGCGCGCTTGATCTATGCGGCGCTTCCGATCGCGCTATTCTTGACCTTTCAGATCGCTTCGCACGTGCACGGCCAAACCAGCGGCATCATCGCCTTTGGTCTCGCCGGCTTGGCATGCTCGGCGTTCCTGCCGCTGAGCATCAGCTTTGGCGGCAAAGAATATCCCGAACTCTCCGCCGTCATGGCGGGGGGACTCATTGCGTTCTATCAACTCGGCTACGGCGTCGCGGCATTCGGAATCGGACCGTTACACGGTCTCCTGGGACTGGCGCTCGCCACGATTTTCGCCGCCGGCAGTCTCGTTGCCGTGCCTCTCGTCCTTATTGCATATTTCATTATCCGGCGGCGGTCATAGGTGGCAACCCTTTCAGCTCGTCATTCCGGCCGAGCCGCGGTAGCGGCGAGAGCCGGAATCCATAACCATCGCCAGTGGTTATGGATTCCGGGCTCGCGGGCGTCGCCCGCGCCCCGGAATGACCGGTCAGAATTTATGCGGGTCGGTATAAGATGACGTCATGACGATCTCAATGCAGACGCACCACTGGCCGGCGGAAGGGCTCACGCGCGTGCCCTATTGGGTCTATTCGGACGCGGCGATCTACGAGGAGGAGCAGGAACGCATCTTCCGCGGGCCGACCTGGAATTTCCTCTGCCTGGAAGCCGAGCTGGAAAGTCCCAACACCTATCGCCGCTCGAGCCTCGGCGCGATGCCGGTGGTGGTGACGCGCGACAAGGACGGCAACCTGCACGCCTTCGAGAACCGCTGCGCGCATCGCGGATCGCTGCTCCTGCTCAACGAGAGCGGGGAAGCGCGCGACATTATCTGCGTCTATCACAATTGGAGCTACGATCTTTGCGGCAACCTCACGGGCGTCGCCTTCCGCAAGGGGCTGCGCGGCAAGGGCGGCATGCCGCCGGAGGCTCGTCCCGAGACGCACGGACCGCGCAAGCTCAAGCTCGCGACGCTCGCGGGCCTCATCTTCGGCACGCTCGCGGCGGCCGCGCCGCCGCTCGAGCAATATCTTGGCGGCGAGATCGTTGCCCGCATCCGCCGGGTCATGCGCGCGCCGGTGAAGGTCTTGGGCGGCTACAGCCAGACGCTGCCGAGCAACTGGAAGCTCTACATGGAGAACGTCAAGGACACCTACCACGCGAGCCTGCTGCACACGTTCTTCACCACCTTCCGGCTCAACCGCTTGTCGCAGCAGGGCGGCATCGTCGTGAGCGATTCTGGCGGCCACCACGTGAGCTATTCGCTCGCCGCCGATACGGGCGGCAAGGAATACGAGCAGGCCGGCATGCGCGCGGCGCAGGAAGGATTCGGACTAGAGGCGCCGCAACTGCTCGAGGCGGTCGACGAATTCGCCGACGGAATCGGCCTGCAGATTCTCTCCGTGTTCCCGACCTTCGTGCTGCAGCAGACCCGTAACAGCTTGGCGGTGCGGCGCCTGGTGCCGCAGGGCCTCGACAAGACGGAGCTCGTGTGGACCTGCTTCGGCTTTGCCAGCGATGACGCGGAGATGACTGAGCGCCGTTTGCGCCAAGCCAATCTGATCGGCCCGGCCGGCTATATTTCCATGGAGGACGGCGCCGCGCCCGGCTTCGTCCAGCGCGCGGTTGCCACCGCGTCGGATCTTCTCTCGGTCGTGGAGATGGGCGGCGCGAGCGTTGCCTCCGACGACAACCGCGTCACCGAGGCCGCGGTGCGCGGCTTCTGGAAGGCGTACCGCGGCTATATGGGGCTGTGACGTTGGCAACTGTGCCCAAACGGCGAAAGAGACGCACATCCGCAACGGCGCCGCC
>WNFW01002648.1_pt1 | contig 12258 bp, 10 predicted proteins | sample 5400131 | NCBI WGS metagenome assembly WNFW01 (sample SAMN13153362, study PRJNA577476) | soil metagenome | isolation source: 20 cm soil or saprolite under grassland replicate 1 | place: USA:California | collected 2016-06-15 | reverse complement strand
GGCCGCCGGCGCGCGCCGCTCCTGATTGCGGGCTGCGGCTCGGCGCTCTGCTCGCTCGCGCTGGCCTTCACGGGCCCAGGCAGCCAGGCGCTCTGGCTCGCGCCGCTCGCGCTCGTCTTCGGCTTCGTCGGGATCGGCTGGAACGGCGTCCAGCACACGCTCATGGCCGAGCTGGCCGGCCCGCGCTCGGCAGGCACCGCGGTCGGGCTGGGGCTCGCCCTCTCCTCCCTCGGGGTCACGCTCGGCCCGCCGCTCTTCGGCGCCTTCGTCGAGTGGGCGGGCGGCTACCGCGAACCGTGGATCGGCCTCGCGGTCGTGATGGCGGGCGGGCTCGTCCTGTTAGGGCTGGTGCGGGAGCGGCCGCCCGTCTGACGCGCGCAGCTCGACCACCCGCGTCGGGTACGGCATCTCGATCCCCTCGGCGCGAAGGCGGCGCAGGATGCGCTTCCGGAGCTCGTGCTGGACGACGTACTGGTCGACGAACGAGGCGACCTGGCAGATGAGCGAGAAGTCGAGCGAGGACTCGCCGAAGCCCGGGATCAGGCGCGCGAACGGCGTCGGCTCGGCGAGGAGTCCCGGCACCTCGGCCGCCGCGCGGCCGGCCTCCTCCACGAGCACGCGCTCGACCGTGTCCGGATCGCTCGCGTAGCTCACCTTCACGGGGATCTCGAGCGACATGCGCGGCTCGGGCATGTCGTAGTTGACGACGACCGACTCGGCCACGCGCTTGTTCGGCACGACGACGATCGTGTTCTGGAGCATGCGGACGCGGGTCGAGCGCCAGCCGATGTCGACCACGTGGCCCTCGATCGAGTCCGCGATCCTGACGTAGTCGCCGACGCGGATCGGCTGATCGGCGAGAAGGTGCATGCCGGCGAAGAGGTTGGCGAGCGAGTCCTGGAGCGCGAGCGCCACGGCGAGCCCGCCGACCCCGAGGGCCGTGAGGATCGGCGTGACGTGGATGCCGAGGACGCTCAGCAGGACGAGCACGCCGACGACGATCACCGTCACGCGTGCGGCGGTTTGCGGGAGGCCCGTGACGGGGCCGCCGAGGGCCCGCCGCTCGCTCGCGAGCCCGATGAAGGCCGTGACGATGCCGGCGGCGGTCAGCGTGACCGACAGGATGAGGGCGACCTGGAAAGCCAGCTCGAGCTGGGCGGTGAGGCGCCGGGGGAGCTCCGAGGCCTCGAGCGCGACGTAGAGCGCGAGCACGGCGCCCCAGAGGAGCGACGGGGTGTGGACCGCCTTCAGGAAGGCGGCGAGCGAGTCGGGCGCGCGCATGCGACGCCGGAGCACGCGCTCGAGCACCGCCCGGGCGACGAGCGCCACCAGCAGCGTCGCGGCGAACGCGAAGGCGGGCCAGACGAGATACCACATGGCGTTCATGCTATCGTAGTCCGCGTCCATGAGTCAGCGCCGACTCTTCTACGGCTGGACCGTCCTCGCCGCCGCCGCCACCATCGTCGCGATCGGGCAAGGGGCCCTCCTCTCGTTCGGCGTCTTCCTGAAACCGCTCGAGGAGTCGATGCGCTGGAACCGCAGCGACATCTCGATGGTCGCGCTCCTCAACTGGCTCGCGATGGGCGCCGGCTCCTTCGTCTGGGGCGCGCTCTCGGACCGGCTGGGCGGTCGCGTCGTCGCGGTGGCCGGCGGCCTCCTCATGGGCCTCGGCTTCGTCGTCTCGAGCCAGGCGACCGAGCTCTGGCAGCTCGACGTGACGTTCGGGCTCGCGGTCGGCTTCGCGGCGGGCGCGTTCCTGACGCCCCTGTCCGCCACGGCGACGAAGTGGTTCACCGCCAGCCGCGGCCTCGCGGTGGGCGTCGTCTCCGCGGGCAGCGGCCTCGGGCTGCTCCTCTTCTCGCCGCTCGCGCGCTGGCTCACGAATTCCTGGGACTGGCGGATCGCCATGCTGGTGCTCGGCGACCTCGCGTGGCTCGTGGTCATCCCGGCGGCGCTCCTGATCCGGAACGCGCCGTCCGAGATGGGCGCCGTTGCCCTCGGCGGCGGCGCCGCCCCGCAGCGCGAGTACTCGACCGCGCAGGTCTTCCGCACGCCGCAATTCTGGGCGATCGCGCTCACGCACCTCGCCTGCTGCGCCACGCACGCGGGACCGATCTTCCACATGGTGACCCACGCGATCGACCAGGGGGTCCTCCCCATGGTGGCCGCCACGGCCCTCGGCGTGTCGGGACTCTCGTCGATCGCGGGGCGGATCGGCTGCGGCGTCCTCGCCGACCGCTTCGGCGCCAAGCGGACGCTGGTCGCGGGCCTGGCGCTCCAGGCCGTGATGGTCTTCTCCTACCTCTTCACGCGCGACGCGGGGGACTTCTACGCGGTCGCGATCGTGTTCGGCGTCGCCTACGGCGGCGTGATGCCGCTCTACGCCCTCGTGACGCGCGAGTACTTCGGCGAGAAGGTCATGGGCACCGCGTACGGCGCGGTCTTCTTCATCTCCACGCTCGGGATGGGGCTCGGCTCCTGGGCCGGCGGCTTCATCCACGACCACCTCGGAACCTACGGCTGGCTCTACGGCGGCTCGGCCGCGATCGGCGCGGCGGCGACGCTCATGGCCTTCAGCTTCCGCTCGCCGCGCCTCATGGCGCAGGGCGCTACCAGCAGTTGACACCTCCGCACCATAAGTGCTACAAATTCCCAGCTTTTTCGGAGGTTAGCCCACGCTCGGTGAGTCGGACAAGGTCATCTACCGCGAGCAATGCCGCTCCAGGCATAGTGCCCGTTGTGACTGATCAAGGAGGATCACGCATGGACGCGAACGGGATGAACCGCAGGCAGTTCCTGAGGGTCTCCGGTGCCACCGCGGCCGCCGCGACGGCGGGCATCGAGGGCATCTTGGAGGCGCGTCGGGCGCCGGCCTGGGCCCAGGGCACGAAGCTCCACTGGGTGCGCTGGGTGGACTTCATCCCCGAGTCCGACGTCGAGCTGAAGCGACAGATGGGCGAGGCGTCCAAGGCCCTCGGCGCCGAGGTCGTGCTCGAGACGATCAACGCCAACGACCTGCAGCCGCGCATCACCGCCGCCATCCAGTCGAACTCGGGCGCCGACATCTTCATCATGCAATACAACTGGTGCCACCTCTATCAGAGCGCCCTGGCGGACGTGACTGACATCGCCACCGAGGTCGCCAAGGCCGAGGGCGGCTTCTACGAGATCTACCCGCCGTCGGCCCAGGTGAACGGCCGGTGGCTGGCCGTCCCGCACTCGGTGGTCGGCAACGCCGTCGCGTACCGGCGGTCCTGGCTGAAGGAGGCGGGCGCCACCCAGTACCCGAAGACCTGGGACGAGGCGCGCAAGCTCTTCGCCGTCATGAAGCAGAAGGGGAAGCCCTACGGCCAGACGCTCGGCCACACCTTCGGCGACGCCCCGGTGTTCACCTACACCATGCTGTGGGCCTTCGGCGGGGCGGAGACCGACAAGTCCGGCAAGAGGGTCGTGCTCAACGGCAAGGGCGCCGTCGACTCGGTGAAGTTCATGCAGGCGTTCTGGAAGGAGTGCTGCGACGAGGGGGGGCTCGCCTGGGACGACACCAACAACAACCGGGCGTTCCACGCCGGGGAGATCAGCGCGACCCTCAACGGCGCGTCGATCTACATCGTCGCCAAGCGCAAGAAAGACGCGATCAAGGACGAGAAGGGCGAGCCGATGTGGCAGGACATCGACCACGCGCCGCTCCCCGCCGGCCCGGCGGGCGCCTTCCTGCTCTTCCTGAACCACTCCCACGCCATCATGAAGTACTCGAAAAATCAGAAGCTCGCCAAGGACTTCCTCCGCTGGCTCCACAAGAAGGAGAACTTCGAGAAGTGGTTCCAGACCCAGGAGGGCTACAGCGTCGGCGCCACCAAGGCCTGGGAGAACAACCCGATGTGGGGCAAGCTCGACGAGCCGCTCAAGATGTTCCGCACCGCCGCGCGCAACACGCGCCTGTTCGGGTACGCGGGGCCGTCCACCGCGAAGGCCACCGAGGCGTTCACGAAGTACATCATCACCGACATGTACGCCAAGGCCGTCCAGGGCATGAGCGCCGAGGACGCGGTCAAGTGGGCGGAGGGCGAGCTGAAGAAGATCTACGAAGGCTGAGCGAGCTCACGGGGAGGGCGACCATGAAGCGTCGCGTATTTCTGAAGACCGCGGGCGTGGCAGGCATCCTGGCGGCGGGCCGAGCGCCGGCATTCGCGCAGGGCACGAGGCTCAACATCCTGCGCTGGGTGGACTTCATCCCCGCCTGCGACGTGGAGCTCAAGCGCCAGGCCCCTGAGGCGTCCAAGGCACTCGGCGCCGAGGTCGTCTTCGAGTTCATCAATGCCAACGACCTCCAGCCGCGCATCACCGCCGCCATCCAGTCGCGCTCGGGGCCCGACATCATCCACATGCTGCACAACTGGCCCCACCTCTACGAGAACGGTCTCGTCGAGGTCAACGACTTGGCGGAGTGGCAGGCCAAGGATCAGGGGGGCTTCTACGCGCAATCCGAAGCCTACGTGAGGGTGGGCGGGCGCTTCATGGCCCTGCCCCACAGCATCGTTCCCGGGCTCATCGCGTATCGGAAGTCGTGGCTCACCGAGGTCGGCGCCACGACGTTTCCCAAGACCTACGAGGAGCTGCGCCAGGTGGCCACGAAGCTCAAGACGAAGGGCCACCCCTACGGCCAGACGCTGGGCCACACCTTCGGCGATGCGCCGGCCTGGGCCTATCCGCTTCTCTGGAACTTCGGCGGCATGGAGACCGACAAGAACGGCAAGACGGCGCTCGACGGCAAGGGCGCGGTGGAGGCCGTCAAGTTCATGACCGCATTCTGGAGGGACGCGTGCGACGAGGGCGGGCTGGCCTGGGATGATACCAACAACAACCGCGCCTTCCTCGGCGGCGAAATCAGCGCCACGCTGAACGGGGCATCCATCTACATCGCCGCCAAGCGCGGGCAGGACAAGATCAAGGACGAGAAGGGCGAGCCGATGGTGCGCGACATCCAGCACGCCCGACTCCCGGCGGGGCCGGCCGGCTCCTGGAGCTACCACACCGCCTTCTCCCACGGCGTGATGAAGTACGGCAAGAACCCCAAGCTCGCCAAGGATTTCCTCAAGTGGTTCCACGGCAAGGAGCAGTTCTCGAGGTGGTTCGAGGTCGCGGAGGGGTTCTCTGTCGGCGCCACGAAGCAGTGGGAGCGGCATCCGCTCTGGACGACGATCGATGAACCGATGAAGGGGTTCCGCACCGCGCCCGACAACTCGCGGGTGATCGGGTATGCGGGGCCACCGTCGGCCAAGGCCACCGAGGTGTACTCCAAGTACGTGATCGTGGACATGTTCGCCAAGGGCGCGCAGGGCACGAAGGCCGAGGACGCGGTCAAGTGGGCGGCGGGCGAGCTCAACAAGATTTACGGATGACGATGTGAAGAAGACGATCGCGGGGGGCGCGGGCAGCGCGGCTGGATTCGAGGTCGCCCTGCCCCATCCCCGCACCTCGCAGCCGGCGCCGGCCCTCACCCGTTTCCTCGAGAACGAGGGCCTGCTGGCGGCCGTCCTGCTCGCGCCGACCGTCCTGCTGCTCTCACTCTTCATCGCCTATCCGTTCGTGATGGGCGTGTGGCTCTCGCTCTCGAGCACGAGCGTCGGCAACCCGGGCGAGTTCGTCGGGCTCCGCAACTTCGTCAAGGCCTGGAACGACAGCATCTTCCGGACGGCGTTCGGGAACACGTTCTTCTACACGTTCTGGGCGACGGTCTTCAAGCTGGTGCTCGGCATGTGGCTCGCACTCCTGCTGAACCGGCACTTCCGCGGCAAGCGTCTGGTGCGGGCGTCCATGCTCCTGCCCTTCATCGTCCCCACCGTGCTCTCGACCTTCGCCTGGCGCTGGATGTTCGACCCGACCTTCAGCGTGCTGAACTGGCTTCTCTACCAGGGCGGGCTCATCACCACGAAGCTCCCCTTCCTCTCGGATGGGACGTACGGCCTCTGGTGCGCGATCGTCGTCAACACGTGGCGCGGCATGCCCTTCTTCGCGATCACGCTCCTGGCCGGGCTCCAGACGATCAGCCCGGATCTCCACGAGGCGGCGTCGCTCGACGGCGCCAACGGCTGGCATCGCTTCTGGCACGTGACGTGGCCGCTCCTGAAGCCGGTCACGCTGGTCGTGGTGGTCTTCTCGGTCATCCAGACCTTCTCCGACTTCCAGCTGATCTACGTCCTCACCGGCGGCGGCCCGGCGAACGCCACGCACCTGCTGGCGACGTACGCCTACCAGATCGGCGTGGCCACGGGTCTGCTCGGCGAGGGCGCCGCGATCTCCCTGTTCATGCTCCCGGTGCTCTTCATCGTGGTGTGGGTCCAGCTCCGCTACCTCCGCCGCCTGGAGGGTGCATGAGCGCGGTGAGCAACCAACCAGCGTGGTTGCGGAGGGGCACGGGCGTGGCGACAGCCCGGGCGCCTGTGCCCAGCTAGATGGTCATCGAGAAGCGTTGGAAGACGTGGGTGTTCTTCTACATCCCGCTTGCCGTCTTCATGGTGGGCACGCTCTTCCCGTTCTACTGGATGCTGATCACCGCGATCCGGCCGGACGCCGAGCTCTACCGCTCCTGGCGTGCCGCCACCAACACGCCCTTCTGGACGCTCCAGCCGACGCTCGAGCACTTCCGCGATCTCATGGCGAAGACGACGTTCCCGCGCTGGCTCTGGAACACCTTCTTCATCGCGGTGGCCTCGACGCTGATCTCGCTCTTCTGCGGGCTCCTGGCGGGGTACGCCCTGGCCCGGCTCCGCTTCCCGATGGCGGGGACGCTCGGCACGTCCATCTTCGTCACGTACCTGGTGCCGCCGACGCTCCTGTTCATCCCGCTCGCCGACATCATCCGGAACTTCCAGCTCGGCAACACGCCCTGGGCGCTGATCCTCACGTACCCCACGTTCCTCATCCCGTTCTGCACGTGGCTCCTCATGGGGTACTTCAAGACGATCCCCAAGGAGCTGGAGGAGTGCGCGCGCATCGACGGGGCGACGCGCTTCGGCGCGATGACGCGGATCATCTTCCCGATCGCGGTCCCGGGCATCCTGTCGGCCGGGATCTTCGCGTTCACGCTGTCCTGGAACGAGTTCATCTACGCGCTCGTCTTCCTCTCGTCGCCGGAGCGGAAGACCGTGCCCGTCGGCGTCGTCTCCGAGCTGATCCGCGGCGACATCTATTTCTGGGGACAGCTGATGGCGGGCGCGCTGCTTGGCTCGATCCCCGTCGCGCTCGTCTACTCCTTCTTCGTCGAGTACTACGTCACGGGTCTCACGGGATCCGTGAAGGGCTGACGCCCAGCGCCCGGAGCTCCCGACTCCGGGGAACCCATTGAGGGGGACACGACCATGGCCCAGGTGATGATGAAGGACCTGAACAAGAAGTATGACGAGGTGCACGCCGTCAAGGACGTGAACCTCCACATCCGCGACAAGGAGTTCGTCGTGCTCGTCGGCCCCTCGGGGTGCGGCAAGTCGACGACGCTCCGGATGGTGGCGGGGCTCGAGGAGATCACCTCCGGCGAGATCACCATCGGCGACCGGATCGTGAACGACCTGCCGCCGAAGGACCGCGACATCGCCATGGTCTTCCAGAACTACGCCCTCTACCCGCACATGACGGTCTACGACAACATGGCGTTCGGGCTGAAGATGCGGAAGTTCCCGAAGCCCGAGATCCAGAAGCGTGTGCAGGACGCGGCCGAGATCCTCGGCATCCAGGAGCTGCTCAAGCGCAAGCCGCGCCAGCTCTCGGGCGGCCAGCGCCAGCGCGTCGCCGTCGGGCGCGCGATCGTCCGCCACCCGCAGGTGTTCCTGTTCGACGAACCGCTCTCGAACCTGGACGCCAAGCTCCGCGTCCAGATGCGCGTCGAGCTGAAGCGCCTGCACGACCGCCTCGAGACGACCGCGGTCTACGTCACGCATGACCAGGTCGAAGCCATGACGCTCGGCGACCGCGTGGTCGTCATGAAGGACGGCTGGATCCAGCAGGTCGGCGAGCCCCTCGACCTCTACTCGCGGCCGGCCAACAAGTTCGTGGCGGGGTTCATCGGCTCGCCCGCGATGAACTTCATCGACGTGAGCCTGAGCGACGCGGGCGGGCTCTGGGCCGAGGGCCAGGGGCTCCGCGTGAAGGTGGCGCCGGCCCACGCGACGCGGCTCTCGGCCTACAAGGGCCAGAAGGTGACGCTCGGCCTCCGGCCCGAGGACCTGCGCGTCGCGTCGGGCGGCGACCCGGCCGAGTACACCATCGACGCCGTCGTGGACGTCGTCGAGCCCCTCGGCTCCGAGATCCTGCTCGACCTGCGCGCCGGACAGACCACGCTGGTCGCCCGGGTCGAGCCCGCGGTGCGCGCGAAGGTGCACGAGACAATCAAGTTCGCGCTCGTGCCCGACCGCGCGCGCTTCTTCGACACGAAGACCGAGCTCGCGATCTGACGCGGGCGCCGGGCGGCTCGGCACGCCGGCGCCGGCAGGTCGCCGTCGCCTACGCCCTGATGGCGCCGGCGGGGGCGCTCGTGCTGGGGGTCCTCGCGTACCCGGTCGCCTGGGAGATCTGGGCGAGCCTCACCGACTTCTCGAGCCGCACCGAGGGGGGTCCCGTGTTCGTCGGGCTCGCCAACTACGGGCGGCTCCTCGGCGACACCTGGTTCTGGAAGGCGCTGGCGACCACGCTCGGCTACCTCGCGGTGACGACGACGGCGAAGCTCGTCCTCGGCGTCGGCATGGCCCTGCTGCTCGCGCGGCCCTCGCGGCTCCGCGCGCTCGTCTTCCTCGCGGTCTTCCTGCCCTGGGCCTACCCGGGCGGGATCACGGTGATCGCCTGGTACTGGATGCTGAACCCGCCCCTCATCACGAGCTACAGCGTCTTCATGGGCAACGTGAAGCACGCGGTGGACGGCGTCCTCGGAGCGGGCGCCTGGGCGTTCCTGAGCGTGATGCTTTTCAACGTGTGGCGGGGCGGCTCCTTCACGGCCGTCTTCCTGCTGGCGGGGCTCAACGCGATCCCGACGGAGCTCTTCGAGTATGCCCGGCTCGAGAGCCGGAGCGCCTGGCAGCGCTTCCGCGCGGTGACGCTGCCGCTCCTCGCCCCGTACATGGCGCTCGCCGTCTTCCTGTCGTTCACGACGGCCTTCGCCGACCTCGGCAACGTCTGGATGCTCACCGGCGGGCGCATCATCTTCCCGGTGGTCGGCACCTACGCCTACTGGCTCGCGGTCAAGAGCGGCCAGCTCGCCGAGGCCGCCACATGGACGCTCTCGCTCGTCCCCCTGCTCGCGCTGGGGCTGGTCGTCCTCTTCCGTTGGTTCGATCCGCGCGAGGAGACGCCGGCGTGAGCGCCCGCGTCCGGCGTCTCCGCCACGGCGCGCTGCTCCTGCTCGCCGCCGTCTACAGCCTCTTCCCCATCTATTTCATCACGGTGCAGTCGCTGAAGACGCCGCACGAGGACGTGTTCGGCAGCCCGCTCTGGCTCGCCGACCCGGACTTCGAGAACTACACCGCCCTCTTCGAGGGCGCCGAGGCGCGCGTGCGCGGGTTCGTCATCATCCCGCGCGTGCCCTTCCTCGCATGGCTCGCGAACTCCGCGCTCGTGCTCGTGGGGAGCCTCGCGCTCACGCTGGGCGCCGCCGTGCCGGCGGCGTACGCCCTCGGCCGGCTCCGTCCTCCGGGCTGGCGCGCGTGTCGGCGGGTCCTCTTCGCGAGCTACGCGGTGCCGCAGACGATCCTCTTCATCCCCCTTTACCAGGTGATCGTGCGCCTCGGGCTCGACGACAGCCACGCGGCGCTCGTCCTGATCTACTCGATGATGGCGCTCCCGTTCTGCGTCTGGATCCTCTCGGCGTATTACCGGCATCTCCCGCGCGAGATCGAGGAGTCGGCGCTCGTCGAGGGCGCCACGCCGGTCCGGGCGTTCCTGCGCGTCGTGCTGCCGATGAGCCGCAACGTGCTCGTCGCGTCGGCGCTCTTCACGCTGGGGACGGTCGGCAACGACTTCATGCTCGCGTCGATCTTCCTGCTCGACCCCGAGAAGCAGACGGTCGCCGCCGGCCTCGGCGTCATGGACGTGAGCCTCGAGGAGTTGGTGGCGGTGGCGGGCGTGAACCTCGCGGCGATCCCGGTGGTCGCCGTCTGCGCGCTCTTCGCGCGGACCTACGTCCGCGGCCTGACGGCCGCGATGCTGGAGGGCGCCTAGCCCCCGCTCGGTCCCGGAATCCCCGTCGCGGTTCTCGTCCTCGCGGGCCGGTAGCTAGAAGAACAGGTAGTAGACGCTGATCGAGATGGTGTCGAGGCTCCTGGAGCGCGGCAAGAGCCCGTCGGCGGTACGGTCGGGCCGCGCGTACCGCACCTGGAAGGCCCTCTCGTCGGCGGCGTCATGGCGGTACTCGAGCCGACCCACGAGGCCCTTCCAGATCTTGTACTGAATGGTCGCCGTCGTCGACCAGAGATCCAACGCGGAGCCGAACCCGGTACGCGCACCGTCGGCGTCCCGGAAGAACTCCTGGCGCAGCGAGGTCCGGAGCTTGTCGGTCCAGTCGTACGCCGCGTGGGCCGCCCAGCCCCACCAGGTGGCGTCGGTGTTTTGACGCGTACCGAGACTCGCGAGGAACGCGTCCTTGTCCTCGCGGCCGTAGTCCACGTTGAGTGCCAGCGTCCAGCTCTTGAAGCCGGTGTAGCCGAGAACCCAGTCCAGGACGTAGCGCTGGTGGCTGTCGTTGTCGATCTGTTCGGGCCCGACGATCCAGTTGAGGCTGGCCGCGAGATCCTTGAGCGGCGTGAAGGCGAACTGGCCGGTGTAGCTCGGCCGGCCGTTGACGTTCTTGGCGTCGTCCCAGCCCAGCACGGCTCCGGCCGCGACGCTCAACCATTCGGTGAGCGTGTAGGAGAGCAGGGCACCGGTGTGCGCCAGCGGGGTGGCCAGAGAGAAGAGGTAGCCTCGGGAGAAGTTCAGGTTGTTGGGAGACTCGACCACCTCATAGCCGAGCAGCGAGACGAACTTGCCGCCCTTGACGGTGAGGCCGCTGCCGAGCGGCACCAGGCCCGACACGTACGCTTCCTGCAGGTCGAACTTCGCCGTGTTGCGGAACGGGAACGCGTCGTCCTCGTCGCGGAAGATACCGATGGAGTGGTTCTTCTGGGAGTCGATACCGGCCGTCAGCACCAGGCCGTAGCCGAAGGGGTACCGCTCCGACGGGTCCTTCTTGAGGTTCCACTCGGCGACGTTGAAAGTGTAGCCCTCGTGGTCATCGTAGACCCGCAGCTCGTTGACCCCGCCCCGTCCGGACCCGGTCAGGTTGAACGTGGCGCTGTTCTCGATGTAGGAGAAGAGCTTGTGCTCCTCCCAGAAGGCCGGCGCCTGGGCTGAGGCGGGCGCAGTGGCCGCCCCCGGGCACACGACGAGGCCGAGCGCGAGAAGACTCCACGACGAGCGTGTCATCGATAACTCGTAACACGGATCACCGAGGAATATCAGCGTTCTGTGGCCTCCGCACGGGCGCTACACTGGGCCGCGTGAGCGTCGTACGGCCCGGTCGGGAGAGGGCGATCGACTGGCGGTCCCACGGGTGGGCCATCGCGCTCGTCGCGCTCACGACCGGCGCGGCGTGGCTCATGTTCCGGTTCTTCGAGCTGGCGGACCTCATCATGATGTATCTCCTCGGCATCGTCGTGGTGGCGATGCGGCACGGCCGTGGCCCGTCGCTGCTCGCGTCAGTCCTGAGCGTCGCCGCCCTCGATTTCTTCTTCGTTCCGCCGTACTTCACGTTCGCCGTCTCGGACGCCCGGCACCTCTTCACGTTCGCCGTGATGCTGGTCGTTGGATTCGTGATCAGCAGCCTGACCGTCCGGATCCAGGCGCAGGCGGCCGCCGCCCGAAGCCGGGAGGCACGGACGGCGGCGCTCTACGCGATGAGCCGGGAGCTGGCGAGCACGCGCGGCGTGGACGAGCTGCTCACGATCGCGCTACGCCACGTCAGCGAGGTCTTCAAGAGCCAGGTGGTCGTGCTCCTGCCCGGCCCCGACCGGAGCCTCACGGCCTGGAACGGCGGGCAGTTCCAGCTCGACGCCAGCGAGCTGGGCGTCGCCCGCTGGGTCTACGAGCACCGTCAGCCCGCCGGCCTCGGCACCGCGACGCTGCCCGGCGCCTCGGCGCTCCACCTGCCGCTGATCGCGCCGCGCGGGCCGGTGGGCGTGCTGGGCGTGCGCCCCGCCGACCGTCACGCGCTCGACGCTCCGGAGCAGCTCCACC
>WNFW01010701.1_pt1 | contig 12259 bp, 7 predicted proteins | sample 5400131 | NCBI WGS metagenome assembly WNFW01 (sample SAMN13153362, study PRJNA577476) | soil metagenome | isolation source: 20 cm soil or saprolite under grassland replicate 1 | place: USA:California | collected 2016-06-15 | reverse complement strand
GTTCCGGAAGCAGCGCGCCCCCTACCTGATTTATCGGTAAGCATCGTGCTCGGTGGCTTGTTCGCCGTGACCACGGCGCTCGCGCTCGGCCTGCGTTCCCCCTCTCCCGAAGGGAGAGGGGGACAGGGGGTGAGGACCGAATCGAGAGCGGGCCAGGGAGTGAGGACCGCGGACACGCTCCAGCTCCAAAACGCCGGCCTGCGCCTCGGTTTCGATGCGAGCAACGGCTCACTGCTCGAGCTCACCGACCGTGCGACCGGTCAGTCTTTCGTCGACGGGCGGCGGGCCACGACCATCTGGCGGCTCGACCGGCTCGGCCCGGGCGACTTGAGTGTCATCCCGGGCGCCGCGCGCAGCTTCTCGTGGCACGCGCTGGTGGGCGACCAGCCGGGGCGGGGGCTGGCACTGGTGTGGGATGACTTCGGGCTGAACGAGGCGCCCGCCCTGCGTGTCACCGCCACGGTCCGGCTGCTGGGAGACTCGGCCCTGTCGGAGTGGCGTATCGTCGTCGATTCCCCGGGCGGAATGGCGATCGAGCAGGTGCGCTTTCCCCGGCTCGCCGGTATACCGCGGCTCGGCGGTGGCGAAGAGCTCGCCGTGCCGCGCTGGATGGGCGCGCTGGCGCGCGACCCCGCCACCCTGCTCGCGGGACCGGACCGGAAGGGTCGCCGCCTTGAGTGGGCGTATCCGGGCACGTTGTCGCTCCAGGTGATGTCATTGTACCGGCGCGGCGGCGCCGGCCTATACGCCGCCGCCGATGACACGCTGGCCTACCGCAAGACGTTCGCGATCTGGGGCGATTCGGACGGCTCACGCGGATACGAGCTGATCCACCCGCTCGAAAACCCGGCGACCCCTCGCGAGCGGTGGACGCCGCCCTACGCGGCGCTGCTCGGGACGTTCCAGGGTGACTGGATCACGGTGGCCGAGCGCTACCGCGCGTGGGGGACCCGCCAGCCCTGGGCGCGCGACAGCCGGCTGCGCCAGGGCCGCGTCCCGGACTGGCTGCTCCGGACCGGCATATGGGTCTGGAACCGCGGCCGCTCGCCCGGCGTGGTGCCGCCGGCGCTCGCGCTGCAGCGTGCCCTCGGCCTTCCCGTCAACATCTACTGGCACTGGTGGCATCACGGCCCGTACGACACGAGCTTCCCCGACTACCTCCCGCCGCGGGAGGGCGTGGACTCGTTCCGGGCGGCGCTGGCGGCAGCGCACGCCGCCGGCAGTCACGCCATGGTCTACATGAACCAGCGGCTCTGGTGCACCGGCACACCGAGCTGGTCGCGCGAGCACGCCGCCCGCTGGGCAGTGAAAGAGAAGGACGGCCGGGTGCGGCAGGAGACGTACAACGTCTTCGACCCGCAGCCGTGCGCCACCATGGACGTGACCACACCCTTCTGGCGCGCCAAGTACGGCGGTATCGCGGACACGGTGTTGGACGGCTACGGGGTCGATGGCATCTACATGGACCAGGCGGTGCAGTCGCTCGTGTGTTGGGACTCGACGCACGGACATCCCGTCGGCGGCGGGAACTACTGGATGGGCGGATTCCGCGCCCTCGCGGCGCAGATCCGGGCGGCCGCCGCGCCGGGGCGGCAGGTACTGCTCGCGGGCGAGGGCGCCGGCGAGCCGTGGCTGCCGGAGCTGGACCTCATGCTCACCCTTCAGGTCAGCCAGGAGCGCTACACCGACCCGGGCAGCGGGTGGGAGCCTATCCCCTTTTTCCAGGCGGTCTACCACCCCTATGCCGTGACCTTCGGCAACTACTCGTCGCTCGTCATGCCGCCCTACGACGAGCTGTGGCCGGCGCAGTTCGCGCCACGCGAGCCCCTCGAGCTGCTGGACACGCGCTTCCGCCGGCAGTTCTATCTGGAGCAGGCGCGATCCTTCGTCTGGGGGCTACAGCCCACGATCGCCAACTTCCGCGCATCACAGCTGGCCGACCGGCCGGAGGAGACGACCTACATGATGCGCCTGGCCCGCATCCGCGCGCGCGCGCTGGACTATCTCCTGTACGGCGAATTCTTGCGCCCGCCGGAGCTGAGCGTGCGGTCGGTCGACGTGGACCTGTCGCGCGTGTCGATCTACGCGGCGCGGCGAGGAGGGCCTACCGTGTCGGCGGCGCGGTACCCGGCGGCGCTGGCCGGCGCGTGGCGCGCCGAGCAGGGGAGCGTCGCGATCGCCGTGGCGAGCATCCTCGACCAGCCGACGTCCGTTTCCTTCGCCTTCGACCCGGCCGCCTACGGTCTCACGAGCGGCGGGCAAATCGAGCGGATCGATGAGCGTGGGCGCCGTCCGTTCGGTGAGTTCTCGAGCGGCGTCGTGCCGATCACACTGGAGCTGCCGGCCAGCGGAGCGTACGTTCTCGAGTTCCGGCGGAGTCACCAACGCTGACCTCACGGGTTCATTACACAGGAGGGATCGCAGAACACGGTCAACCTGCAGGGCCGCGTTACCGGGGCGGGCGGCGGGCCGCTCGCCGCCGCACAGGTCACGGTGTCGAACCGTGAGACCGGGCAGCAGCGCGGCGCGGTTACATCGGCACAGGGCACGTATACCATCGTCGGGCTGCCGCCCGGCGCCTACCACGTCAGTCTGCGCCTGCTGGGCTACGGGTCGCAGGAGCGCGACATCGAGCTGCTGGTGGGCCAGCATGCCACGCTCGACTTCCAGCTCCAGCAGGCCGCCGTGGCCGTCCAGGGTGTGGAGGTGGTGCACCAGCGCGAGCCTAGCTTCGAGGTGCAGCGCAACGACGTCTCCGCGCTGGTCGTGACCAACGAGATCCTGAACCTGCCGCTCAACTCGCGCAACACGATCAACCTGGCGGCGATCGTGCCGGGCATAAAAACCTTCGCGCCCACCGCGGGCCGGTCACTGCCGTCCTCGGGCTCCCTGCCGGACCTGCGCTTCTGGAATTTCTACCTGGACGGGGCGGAGTGGAAAAGCTTCTTCAACGGCAACCTAGTCGGGATCCCGCAGACGGGATCGCCGCTGCCGCAGGAGGCGATGCGCGAGTTTCGCGTCCACTTGAACCCGTACGACGCCCAGTACACGCGCGGGGCGTCGTTCGTCATCAGCGCGGTGACGCAGCGCGGCACCAACGAATTCCATGGGTCCGTCTTTGGCTATGGCCAGGCCACAAGCCTCAGGGCGCTCGACTTGTCCCAGCGGGAATACCTGGCCGCGCACCCCGGCCTCTCCATCCCAGACTACGGCCGGGCCCAGTTCGGCTTCAACCTGCGTGGCCCGATCCGGCGTGATAAGCTGTTCTTCGCGGTCAGCTACGAGGGCCAAAGCATCGACGACGGCTTCAACGTCGTGCCCGGACGGCCGGCGTACAACCCCGCCATCTGGGACTCGGTCGCCGGAACCTTCAAGGCACCGACCCAGAACCACACCGGCGTGGTGCGGCTCACGGCGCCGCTCTCCGGCGCCCACACCCTGGATCTGGTGTGGGCCGGTCGCTACTACAACAGTGAGACGAACTTTGGCGACGCGATAGCGCACAACGCCGGGATCAAGGCCAAGTATTGGATCCACAGCGCACAGCTCCGAGACACGTACACGCCCAGCTCGGGGTTCGTCAACGAGCTGTCGCTGAACCTGCTGTTGTGGAGCCACAACGAGTCGCCGCTCGAGCCGGGCGTCACGCTGGTGTATCCCAGCATCACCTTCGGCACGGCGGGGTTCCCCCTCGTGCTCAAGGAAACGCACGTCCGGCTCATCGACCGCGCTACCCGCACCTTCGGGGAAGGCCGGCACATTGTGACGGCCGGCGTCGAGCTGGCCCGGGTCCGCACTAACAGCTGGCTGCCCAGTAATCGGGACGGCTTCTTCCGATTCACCGCGGACTCGAGCACGCTCCCCAACCTCGGCCGCATCGGGGTCGGCTTCTTCGACCCCAATTCGACCGAAGACGCCCGTGCCATCACGAATGGCTGGAGCACCGGTGCGTACATTCAGGACCAGTGGCAGGCGCGACCCAACCTCCAGCTCACCGTGGGCCTGCGCTACGACGCCGAGATCAACACGCTCGACAACGACTACACCGTGCCGTGGGCGAGCGACCCCACGCTCCAGGCGATCCCGCAGCTCCGGGACTTCCTGAACACCGGCCACCGCAAGAACGACCTGAACAATCTCGGCCCGCGCGTCGCCTTTTCGTGGGATGTATTCCCCAATCACCGCACCTTCCTGCGGGGCGGGGCCGGCATCATGTACGACCGGATCACCACGTTCATGGCGTTCTTCGAGAAGCAGTCGGCGGGGTGGCGCTCGTACGACTTCGCGAACCCGGGTACCACCGACCCCGACTCGCTGCGGCGCATCGTGCTGAACGGCGGGGGCACCACGCCGCCGAACATCAATCTCCTCAAGACCAACATGAAGACGCCCGAGAACCGGCAGTTCTCGGTGGGCATCGGGCACCAGCTCACGGACCGGCTCGCGCTCAACCTGGACTACATCCACCAGGACGCGCGCCATCTATATGTCCAGCTCACGCCTAACTGGCGCGACGCGGTGACGGGTCAGCGCCAGCTGACCAACAACTTCGGCACCATCACGCTGTACGATGACGTGGGCCGCGCCAAGTTCGACGCGCTCATCGCCGGGTTGACCTACGACCGGCCCGGCCTGCGTGTCAGCGCGGCGGGCACGCTGGGCTCGTATCAGTCGCAATTCGAAGGTCTCGGGAACTACAACGACCGCTCCTGGCTGGTCATGCAGCCGACGACAGCGGATGAGCGGTGGCGCCTGGTCCTGTCGGAGATCGGCGACCTGCCGTATGGCCTGAAGCTGTCCACGGTCGCGATCTTCGCGGCGCCGCGGCCCTACGTCGCGACGGTCGGCCCGGACAGGAACAATGACGGCAACACTGCCGACGACTTCGTGGGCGACAGCGCCAATCGGGTCATCCGGCCGCCGACATCGTGGAACAACATGTACCGGACCATCGACCTGCGCCTCGCCAAGGGCGTGGCGGTGGGCGGCGCGCGCCGGCTCAGCGTGAGCGCGGAGGCCTTCAACATCTTCAACTGGGATAACTATTCAGGCTTTGTCGGCCGCCAGACCGACGCCAAGTACAGCCAGAAGAGCGGCGTCTACGCCCCACGGCAGGGGCAGCTCGGGCTGCGCTACGAGTTCTGACTGGTGGAGGGGGCGCGGGGTCCGCGCCCCCTGGGAAGTGCCCTCCGGGGATCGCTCATGGTTTCGTGGGCTGCCGCAACCGCCGCAGCTCGACTTCGGACATGATGAATCCGAACGCGGGCCAGCCGCCGGAGCGCACCGAGCGCTCGAACCAGGCACGCGCGCGCGCCGTGTCGCCGCGCACCAGGTACCAGTTGCCCACCCCGTAGCTCAACGTCGCCACCGCGACATCGCCGGTATCGGCGGCCGTGATCACGTCGTCGGGGCCGACCTGCCCGCGATACAGCCGCAGGCGCTGTGCGTACGCGTTGGCCGCGGCAACGGAGTCGGGGCGGCGGTCCAGCATCGCCTGCGCCTCGGCCGCCCGCCCCGCCCGCGACAGCGCCATCCACAGCCAATCGGTCGCGCCCGCCAGCTCGGCCGCGTCCGGAGGCCGTCGCTGCGCGCGGGCGAAGGCGTCGGCCGCAGCGGCGAAGTCGCCTCGGGCGTAGCGCACAATCCCCAGGTGGTACCAGATGCCGTAATTGGTGCTATCGAGGCGACCGCCGCGCGTGAGATCGTCCAGCGCGCGGTCGAACTCGCGCACCGAGAGGTAGCGATGACCGCGCCAGCGATACAGCATCGCGTCGGTCGGCGCGATCGTCAGGCCACGCGTGAACGTCTGGATGGCTTCGCGGAACTGGCGCGCGCCCGATTGGGCGACGCCCAGCTGAATGATCCGCTCCACGCTGCGGGGATCGACGGCGAGGGCGCTCTCGGCGTGGGCGATCGGGCCCGTGTCGCGTTGCGCGCGGTATTCGACGCCTGCAGCCGAGCGGTACTGGACTGACTGCGCGCCCGCGTCCGCGGGCGCGGTGGCGGCCACTGCGGCCGCCACCAGCCCGTAGATCGAGCGTACCCTGCCGCCCATCGCGCGCAGCTACGTGATGAGCTGGGCTACTTCAGGTACTGCCCCACAAAATCGAGCACGTTCTTCCGGTCCATGCGGAACACGCCACCCGTCCCGGCGCAATTGCCGTTGAGCCCAAACGAGGTCACGCCGGCGATCACGTTGCTCGAGCCGAGGTAGTCGGGCCCGCCCGAGTCACCGAAGCAGGTGCCGCCCGTGGAGGCGTTGTTCGAGAGCAGCAGCGAGAAATCCCCCACGATCCCGCCGTTGATCTGGATCAGGTGCGGCTCGGCGAACATGCGGATCTTCACGGACTCGATATGCACGGGATTGATCTCCTGGAGCCCGTACCCCACCGCGGTGAACACGGTCGCGCTGCTCGGCTTCAGGGCATCGAGCTGGTCCTGTGCGGGAAGCTTGCCGTACTGGCCGGCCGCGAGTTTCACGGCCTTGGAGAGCAGGACGACTCCCACGTCGTGTAGGAAGAACAGGTTCTCGGTGAACGCCGGGTGCGCGTGCCACGCCGTGGCCTCGATGGTATTGGGGCCGCCGGGGTTGGGATAGGTCGGGTCGTCCTGCACGTCGGCTTCATTGAAGATGCGGAGGCCTGAGAACTCGCCCGGCTCGCCAGCGCAGTGGCCGGCAGTGAGCACGACCTTTGGGGCGATGATGGTGCCGGAGCAGCGGAACGCCGGCTTGCCTGCGATATCCATGATGATGAGGACGACGGCGGGATGGGCATTGCCATCGGGCGTGCCATCGGTGATGAACGACGGCCGACCCGGGCTTCGCAGGTCGCTGGGAACTCGGTCGCAGCTGAGCAGGCTGACGCAGGCAGCGGCGAGGACGGGCATTACGAGACGTGCTTTCATTGTTCCTCCCAGGGGAGTGGGACGGGGTTGCGATTGTAACCCGCTCCGAGCGCCTTAGCCAGAGTGCAGCGAGTAGACCGGGGTTTCGATCGTCCCGCGCGGTTGACCGGTCGGATCGACGAGCAATGTCATGTCTCTTACAGTCACCCTCTAGGGATTCGGGCGGTCACGCTCGGGGCCGTCAGCCTGGGTTCGGGAAGCAGCGGCGGATGGGACCGTGCCCGATCCTCCCGGGAACCCTCAAGGCGTTGACGGTGGCTGTCCCACCCGCACCAGAGCAGTTCTAAGCTCTTCACGCACAGCATGTTGACACCAGGTTGATTTGGGTGCCTAATGGTAACATTCCGAAACGCCGTGAGCTGTCCGTTTGGTGCCGCACCTGCAGCTTCTCACGTTGGGCGCTCCCCTGCTCCTCACGCAGTCCGGTGAACAGGTCCGCTTCCGCACGCGCAAGCATTTCGCTCTGCTGATCCGGCTCGCCGTCGAAGCGGGACGGAGGCTTACCCGCGACTACCTGATGGACCTGCTCTGGCCAGAGGTTGCCGCACCGCGGGCTCGCCACTCGCTTGCTCAGGCGCTGACCGTCCTGAAGGAAAAAATCGGACGCGACCAGCTCATCGTGCAGCGCGCCTCGATCGCTCTCGTCGCGGGCGCGGTTCAGGTGGACGCGGGTCGGCTCGATGTCTCTGAGACTCCGATTCGAGGGCAGTTTCTCGACGGGTTCGAGGTACCGGGAGCCGTGCGGTTCGAGCACTGGAAGGACGAGTGGCGCGCGAAGTTGATGCCCCGCATCCGGGATTGCCTCGTGAAACAGATGGACGGTGGGCGCCGGGTGGGCGATTTCGCGACGGTCGAGCGCCACGCGCAGGTGCTGCTCGACCTCGATCCTCTCTCTGAGGATGCGGTGCGTGGGTTAATCGAGGCGCGGGCGTGGGTGGGAGATCGCACCAACGCGCTCAAGGTGTTCGGGCGCTTCGAGGCACAGCTGGCGAACGAGCTCGGCGCGAAGCCGAGCGCGGAGCTCGTGCGGATCGCCGAATTGTTGCGCGAAGGGCGGCGCGCAGCCCCGCGCCCGACCGTGGCGGGACAGGTCTCGGAGCGGCACGAGCGCCGCTTCGAAGCGGAGACTCTGATCGGACGAGAGCGCGAGTTCGCCCGTCTGTACGACGCCTGGTTGGAAGTGCGACGACGGCAGCCGCGCATCGTGGTGCTGCTCGGCGACCCCGGCGTGGGGAAGACGACGCTAACCAACGCGTTCGTATCCACCTGTCAGATGGAAGGCGCGGCGATTGCGCGGGCCCAGGCGTATGACGCCGAGCGCGAGCTGCCGTTCGGCGTGCTCGCCGAGCTGGTCAAGCAGCTCACGTTGCAGCGGGCGATCGGGGGGGCGGATCCGGAGGCGCTGAGCGAGCTGACGCGCGTCTCGCCGGAGATCTTCGCAGCATTCCCCGGCGTCCCCAAGCCGGTAGAGTGGTCGGCGGAGGTAATTTCGCTGCGGCTCGCGGACGGCTTCCTTAAAGTGGTCGAAGCCGCGGCCGAGGAGAGTCCTCTGGTCCTGGTTGTGGATGATATCCATGCTGCCGATAACGCGACCACGGCCATCCTGCACATCGTGGCTCGCAAGCTCCCGCGTACGCGACTCCTGTTGATACTGACGGCGCGGTCCAACGAGCTGCATGCCGCGGCGGGCCCGAGCGCGCTGATCTCCGACGGCGCGATCGAGGCCCTCCAGACGCTGGAGCTCGAGCCGCTGCCGGCCGAGCCGGCCGAGCGGGTCGTGGCGGCGCGGGTCGCGAAGGCGGATGCCCGCATCGCGGACGTCCCGGTGGCGCGCATCCTTCAGGCGGGAAACGGTAATAGGCGCGGATCGCAGACGTGCCCGTGGCGCGCATCCTTCAGGCGAGCAACGGCAATCCTCTGGCGCTCGAGCTGCTAACGACGGAATGGCTGGCGCACGGGTCAAGCTCGCTGCTCAGCGATTTGGAGGCACTCAACACGCAGCCGGCCGCGAACATCGGCATCCCGCGGGCCATCGGTGCCGTGTTCGAGCGCCAGATCCGCCGACTCGATGCTCCCACGCGGGCCGCCCTCGACCTCGCCGCCGTGCTCGGAAGGCGGCTTGCAGACCTCTCGCTTTATGACGTTGTGGACCTTTCCGCTGCGGCAGCCGGTGAAGCCCTATCCAGGTTGAGGGACGAAGGCCTGCTCCGCGAAGTGCACGGCGGCCTTGAGTTCCGGAACGAGCTGATCCGGGCGCAGGCGTACTATGCGGTGGCGGGGCCGGCCAGACAGCATCTGCACTGTAAGGTAGGGGAGGTGCTTGAGGCGCGGGCAGAACAGCTCGGACGGTCGGGCAACTTGGAAGTGGCGTGGCACTTCTTACGCGGAGGGGTCCCTGATCGTGCTGAGACAAGTGCGATCAAGGGTGCCGAGGCTGCCATAAGCGCCGGAGCGCTTATAGAAGCGGAACAGATTTTGGAGATCTTACTTCGAGAGCCGGGTAGCGATCACGCGACGCAGCCTCTCCTCCTGCTGCTTGCAAGAGCGCTGGTGGGCCAATCCCGAGCTGAGGCCGCTTCTTCCGTCCTCACCCGCCTGTGTGATGAAGGGGGGCTCTCCAAGCCCGCACACGCACTAACAGCCAGGATGCGAGCGACGGTGGAGTACCTCATGAACCGGGAGCCGGGGTCCGCCTACTGCGAGGCCGCAGACAGAGCCCTGGAGGCAGCACGAGAAACGGGAGATTTGGAACTCATAGGAAACGCACTCTTCGAATGCGCTCGATCGGGTGTGAACGCGGGCAACGAAGCAAGAGTAGCCACAGTTCGAAGTCAGACCGAACACGCGATCAGCCAGGTTGGGACGGACATCCCACCAATCCTGTGGTATACCAAGGCGTATTGCGACTTCTTCTTCTTCGAGCTCGCTTCGGCCGCGACGGAGCTGGAGAGGGCGATCAGCACCCTGAACGCTCGACGGGACCCAGTTGGCTTGTCACTCGCCTACACCGGTTATGGAACCTGTAAATCCGGGTTGTGTGAGTTGGACGCTGCGTGCGAAGCATATGACAACGCCTTGCGGTTCAGCACCAGAATCGGGGACGACCTCAAGTCCGCGATCATCGCGTCAAACCTGTGTGTTGCAAAGCTTCATCAAGGCGACTTCGCGTCGGCCGTGAAATTTGGTCGCCATCCGCAGCGAGCGAAGCTGGACAACCAACATGGAATTCCTCTTGGGGTACGCGTGCTTCGCACTCGAGACTGGTGATGTGACTCTAGCCTTGCAGTTGACAGAGTCCGCGGAGCGACTCGCGTGGGGGAAGGAAAGAGCGGTGCCCAACGCCGGACTCTTCGACAAGTTGAGAGTCTACCGACTAGTACACACGAGTGGACCGGACTCCGCACGACCTCTGGTGCTCGAGTGCCAACAAAAGTACCGAAACCGTCATCCTTTCTTCTATCTAGACTTGATTGCGTGTGGCGCCTGGCTGGACCGGTTGTCGCTTGGGCGTTACAGCCCCGATAGTGAGCGTGCACTTGCGCTATTTGATAAGCTTGGGGCGCGGGGGCTGCGGGCTATCCTCGTGGCGCAGGGAATCCTGGTGTGACCAGCATCCGCCCAATCGGGCAGGGCGCCTTCAATGCAGCTGGGCTCAGGAACGCTGCGATCCCCTCCGACCAGCCTGCGGATGCTCGCGGATTTCGAAACTAGTTTTACGAGTTGCGGGTCGAACTGACGTCCCGCAAATGTTTCTAGCTCCTCTATCGCGCGAGACAGAGGCATCGCACGACGGTATGGCCGATCAGTCGTCATGGCATCAATGGTGTCAGCGATCATAATGATTCGCGCGCCCATCGGTATATCGGTGCCTGCCAAGCCGTCGGGGTACCCCGATCCGTCGAAATTCTCGTGATGGTGCCGAATCATGGCCTGGACCGATCCACGAAGTCGGGTCGCAGTCTCGACGAGCTGCGCACTCCGGGTTACGTGAGTCCGCATTATCATCCGCTCTTCCGGAGTCAGCTTGCCCTCTTTGCGTAACAACGGTGCGAACTCTTCGTAGATCTTTCCGACGTCATGAAGAAGTGCGGCGCTTTTGATTTCATCCAACTCATTTGCGGACAATCTCAATTCACGCGCAATGGCCAAAGCGTACTCCGAGACTCGTCGCGAGTGACCAGACGTGTAGGGGTCCCGTGCCTCCATGGACTTGACCATCAACTCGAGCTTTTCTTCAAGCTCCCCCTGCAACTGTAGGTTCATTTGATACAGCTGTCGCAACAGGAATAACGGGAACACCAGAACAGCGATCCCCAGCAACTGCAACTTTACGTAGAGAAACACCAGCAACGCCGCAAGAGTACTGGAGAATAGGTCGGTCCCAATCGCGTCTTTGCCAATCCGGCCCCATGCTTCTCGCACGGAAAGGCCGTTGCTCAGCGAGACAGCGAGGGAGACGCTCCCCTTGTTGACGACGAAGAACGTCACAACGAGACCGACAAACGGAACCAGGGTGAACTCGAATGATTCGAGGCTAACCGAGCCCCCGAGTCGCGAGTAGACCAGCGATGCCAGACCAGTGGCGAGCATGTACTGCGCGGTGTTGAATGCCACCCGGACAGCAGGCTTGTGACGCACAAACAGGTCGACGACTAAAGCGGTAACACCTGCTATCACCATCGGCCAAGGATGGCGGAACAATGCTACAGACGCGATGAAGGGAATGAATCCGACCGACGTGTTTACCTTCGCAACAGGGAGTTTGAACGAGAGCGAGTCGCTGACGATTCCAATGATCGCGAAGGTCGCCAGCGCGTTCCAAAATCTCGATGGGAACGGCGCCGGTAACTCCCACGCCAGACCAAAGAGCAAGTAGAGGCTAGCAGCCGCTACAACACCAACCAGCAGGTACGTCTGCGCATTCTCGCGTTTTTGACCGCGGTTGTCACTCATCGCAGATCGTCTTCCGCTCGTGAAGAAGGGAAAGGGCCCCTTAATCGGTCCGCTACCAGCTGACGAGTCCCATAAAAAGCGCAGCAAGGAAATGCAACATTGAGCGTCACCCCCTTCTGGAGACTGCGAGTCGCAACGATCGACCCACCAGGAGTGGCACGCCTCGCTATGGCGTACCCGACGCTCCGCTCGTCAACTTTTCGCTCAGCTCCGCTCTAGGCAGCGGTGACCAGGGGCCCCTTTATTCGATTTGTCCCTATGTGGCTCGCCGGCTTCCCACTGGCCCGACGCAGCCGAAGAATCCTTGAATCCGTTGTGAAGCCTACGCCGCCTTACGCCGCCGCAACGCTTCCCGCATCGCGTCCACCACCGCCGGCATCCCCTCCGACTTGTTCAGGAT
>WNFW01002645.1_pt1 | contig 12265 bp, 19 predicted proteins | sample 5400131 | NCBI WGS metagenome assembly WNFW01 (sample SAMN13153362, study PRJNA577476) | soil metagenome | isolation source: 20 cm soil or saprolite under grassland replicate 1 | place: USA:California | collected 2016-06-15 | reverse complement strand
CGAGTGTCGGGTCCGTGGCTGTCTTCCGACCCCATCCGCCACCCACGTTGCCGCCGATGTAGCAGCCGGTCCAAGTGAAGACGGGAATCGGCGCGACGACCGGCGGCGGCGCCTTGTAGACCGGCGGCCGCCGGCTCAGGTCGGCGGCGTTGGCAGAACTCACAGCTAGAAGCGCGATGCCGGCGACGCTGGCTAACAAGAGTTTCTTCATGTTGTCCCCCGCTGAGAGAGTTGAAGCTGGGGTTATCCTCCGGTCGCGGCAATTAACGGGCAAGAATCGGGCGTTGCGTCGATTTTTGTGTGCCCTATGGCAACTCTAACTGTTCAACCCCGGTCGATCGCCGGGGCTGTCTTATTTCAAATGAACCGCGAACATCAGAGCCGTCGCCCGCGAGGGAACAGGCCGCACAATGGTAGGCCCCCCGTGTTCCACGAGCGCCCTGATCGATCCGACGCTTGGCTATCCTGCGTTGGGCCCGGCGAGTTGGCGCCGGACTTGGAAAACTGCGCCTACAGGTCTCCCAATAATGGCAGCCTCGCTGCAAGATGGCTGCGAGGCAGATCATCACCACTGGAATTCTCGACTATGCTGAATTGTATTGGGAATCACTCGCATTCATCGGGACTGGGTTGGGATCCCAAAGCAGTAGCCCACGCCGTGAAGCGTCTGAATCACATCACAGCGATTGTCAACCGCTCTGAATTTCCGGCGTAGACGCTTGATGTGACTATCGATGATACGCACGTCGATGTGCGCGTCGAAAGCTTGGTCGTCGTTCGCTACATATATGAGCGCATCTCGGCTCTTGACGACGCCAGGGCGGATTGCGAGCGCTTGTAGGAGCAAGAATTCCGTGACAGTAAGCGTAATCGGCTTGCCCTTCCAGCTACAAGCGTGACGCTCTTCGTCCATGTACAGATGACCCCGCTCTAGGGTCTTGGACGACGTGGCCTCGCCCGGGTTTAACCCAGCTTCAGACACGGTTCGCCGCAACAACACTTTGATCCGCTCAATCAGAACACGCCGAGAGAAGGGCTTGCGAATGAAGTCATCAGCCCCCAGCTTAAACCCGCACAGTTCGTCAATCTCCTCTTCCTTGGAGGTCAGGAAGATCACCGGCATGTCGAACTTTTGCCTTAAGCGCCGCAGCAATTCCATGCCATCCATTCGCGGCATTTTGATATCGAGGATGGCAAGGTCCGGCGGACTGGCTTTGAATCCTTCGAGCGCCGAAAATCCATCGGAATAAGTGATGACCCGATAGCTCTCGGCTTCAAGCGCGATCGACACTGAGGTCAAGATATTGCTGTCGTCATCGACCAGAGCAATAGTTGACATGTGGATTCCTTCGGTGCGCGATACGAAACCGCCGCAAGGATCGCGCCCTGAACTGGATAGGATTTCTTCCCCAAAGAAAGCACGGTCCCAATCACCCCGTCGCCCCCCGCGAGCGGGACCGTGCTGGCCCGTCAGTCTCATAGGTGATTGTGTGGGGATCTGGGCTTGTAAAGTCCCTTTGCGCCGAATTTCAGTAACCATTGCAATTAGGACACTGCCGTCCTTCGATCCATCACGGCTCGCCGTGGCCGGACAGGATCTGCGCCGATTCCTTCCATGCGGTTGCGGAAAGCGGCATCAAACGTGATGCCGCGAATTCGAACGCGATGGGCGCCCTCCCAGGCGAGGACAGTGCGCCGATGCCAGCCGCCGCGGGTCAACGTCCCACCCTGGGCCGCCAGGAATGTGAGTAGGCCCACGGCGCCTCGAACAATCGGGTGCGCTGCTCACCATCTGTTTAGGTTTGCCTTATTCTTTCCGCTATTCCGTCAATACTTGGTGTCTATAAAGTGAGTGGTGTATCCCGTAAAGTGAGTGGTGTACCCCGTGACCGATTATTACACGCTTTTGGGCCGCGCGGTCTCTGAACTCGAAGAGAATACAGACGAGGTGCGCGAGGCCCTTTACGAACGCGCGAGAGCCGCGCTCCTCCGGCTACTGCGCGATGGCAATCTACCATATTCTGAACCAGAGATCGTAGGCGAACAGCTCGCGCTTGAGGAGGCTATAAGAAGGGTGGAAGCGGTATCGGGAGCGGGATTGAGCAATACCGAGAATTCGGTTCCCGAGGAGATCGCGTGAGCCTTGGGCTTGGGTGATTTCTGGGTGTTTGGCTTTGCAGGGCAGTGGGGGCCCAAATAGGAGTTACATCAGTGAAGCCAGTAGTGATTCTGGTAGGCGCCGACAAGGGCGGCGTTGGCAAGACGACGCTCGCGCGCACGTTGCTCGATTATCTCGCCGCAAGGAACACGCCAGCGCGGGCATTCGATTCCGAGTTTCCACGCGGTGCGTTGAAACGCTTCCACCCGAAGATGACTGAGATTATTGACCTCGAGACTGCGGCGGATCAGATCAAGGTGATCGATACGCTGTCGACCAGCGATGTCAAAGTAAGTGTCATCGACGTGCGCGCCGGATTATTGTCGGATACGCTGAAGACGTTCACCGAGGTCGGGTTTTTCGATCTCGTCAATGCCGGTGAGTTCAATTTCATTCTGTTCCACGTTATTGGCCCCTCGATCGCCTCGCTCGAGGAAATTGGCGAGATCCGGCCCTATGCTGCCGGGCGCGAATATTTGCTGGTGAAGAATTTCATCAATGAAACCAGCTTTTTCGAGTGGAATCCGCAACTCCACAAACGATATTTCAAATTGGCGATGGACGCGGTCGAGGTGACCATCCCTAAGCTCAATGAGATGGCCTTCGAACAAGCCGAACTCGCCGGGGTTCCTTTCTCGGCTTTCGTTGCCAACCGGGATGCAGACGGCCAGACTGCGAATAATTCTCTTGTCCTGCGGGGATATGTGCGAAGCTGGATGAATCAGGCTACCAGCGAGTACGATCGTATCGGCCTCATCGACCGACTCTCGGATCGAGGCGTGACAACCCAAGCGGCCTGACCAGGCGGCCATGCCCGGCGCGAGCCATGCGGGGATCGTTGCCTCGCTGCATGGCCGCACTGGCAAGACGCTTTTAGCCCGGGCGCTTGTCGATTACTTCATCCTGTCCGGCGGAAGGCCATATATTTTCGATACCGATGCCATTGAGCGCAGGCTTCATGCACTGTTTCCCAGCGCAGCGCATGTAGTCGATCTTACGATCGTGCGCGACCAAATGGCGTTGTTTGACACACTCGCCAAGCCATTGTCGGAGATGCGGGTTGTCGATGTCGCTTATTACTCGTTTACGAAATTTTTTGAGTTGATGCGGAGTACCGATTTCATTCTCGAGGCACAATCACACGATATCATACCCGTGATATTCTTCATTCCCGACCGCAACGCCGACTCGTTTGAGGCGGGTGTGGTCTTGCGCGACAGTTTTCCTGATTGTCGGTTTATCGTCGTCGAGAACGCCTTTTTCAAAAAGCCGAACCGCCACGTGAAGCAACGCCTTGCCTATAAGGTAATGAGGGCCCACAACAGGCGGTACATTATGCCGAAACTCGCCGACAGCGTTGTTGAAGCGCTGGAAGATCGCAATCTGTCAATTAGCGATTTCATGCAGCAGCCGATATCGTCCGGTGGAGACGCGCCAGCAGTGCGGTCATGACACCGTGGATCTCCTGAAAAATTTTGAAAACCCAGCTCAACGCTTATGCCGGGTGACAGGCCGTCGGGTGTCGTCGACGACACATCGGCGATGACCGATTGGGAGACCAGCATCGCCAGGAGCGGCTATCGTGTTCGGTTGACCGATGGCAAATGGCACGATGTGCCCAATTTTGCGTTGATCGATCCGAAAACCAACAAGCTTGGTTATGCTGTGGTGTGGGTACTCCCGCCGACGAGCCTCAGCATTCGGTGCTTCCTTCCCGGAGCGGGGGCTGAGAATGTCGGTCCGTTCGCTGAATGTTTCTCTGGGCCACAAAGTTCGGGTACAATACCCCGGTCCCGGTCACAGGTTGCCCCCTGCCGATCGGGACCGTTCTGCAGTATGCGAGGCCGAGTTGGAATGTGACCTGCGTCACACCTGCACAGCTTTTTAAGATTTTCGCCATGTAAATGACCCGCCGAGTAACTCCCATGGTCCGAATGAGCACAGTCATAATTGTCGTCATTCTAAGCGCGGCAACCGCCAAGGCCCAGAATTACCCTCCGTTCCTGCGCGAAGCGGAGCAGGCTCTCGTTAGTGAGTTCCGGAAACTTGAGCAGCAGGACTGGCAGGAATGGCGCCAGCAACAGGAGTCGCGTCTAAGACAGGCGGATGACGAGGACGATGCGACCTGTTGGCGCCTTCAAGACCACTACCCATACAGCGACTGCCGAGCAAAGCTTCTGGCCATACGGCAGGAGTGCGCACGGGGTGTCGGCGACTTCTTTGACAGCGAGTGCGATTGATCTAATTCGGCGCGATCATCGTCGGCGCCGCCGGATTGTCAGGGCGCCAAGATTAGCATGCCTGTACCATCAACCACGCCCGCCACCGCCGTGGTCTGGTCAGCGCTGCCGAGCAGAAACAGTAGGGCGATCATCACAACCATGGGGAGGATGACCAGCCCGAAAGCCATCAGCGCGTCCAGCATGCGGGGTCTAACCGCCAACAGCGCAGGGGCAAGTGACATCTTAGGGCGCAGCTCGATGGCTGTCTGATACAAGGACATTTTACTACTCCCCAATTCCGTGCCCGGACAAATTCGGGCATGCACGAGGCTCGGAGGATAGGACCCTTTTTCGCAACCAGCCTGTGACTAGGGTCACATCTCCCGGGGAGAAATCTTTAGCGCTACAACGGTAAGGGGATACAATCGACCCGCGCGGCCCGCGTTCGCACCTCGTGACCCTCATGGACGCCGCGACCCTGTCCGCGACCCCGACCCGTTCCGGCAGGCGCGGCCGGTATGGGATCGGGCGGCCGAGATGATCCTGCAGGCAGGTACGACGCGGAAGCCGGGCGACGTTCGGGAGGGACGCGCCAATTACTAACGGCGGTCGTCCATGAGAACTGGTGGAAGCCCAACAGACAAACGTTCGCGGGCGGGCGCCGTTTACCGGACATTAACCGAACTCGGTGCATCGATGCGGCCCGGAGCGAGCGCATCGGAGCGCATCATGTCCTACAGCTTGGCCGCGGGCGCCACGGCGTGCGGCGTGCACAAGTCAACCCTTCTGCGCGCTATCAAGAGTGGCAAGCTTTCCGCGACGCGAGACGCGCACGAGCAGTGGCAAATCGAGCCTGCCGAACTGCATCGGGTGTATCCGCCGCGCACTGAGGCGAGCACCGGCGAACACAGCGGCGCGCATCGTTCCGAGATAGCGGTGCTTCGCGAACGCATCGAAGACCTCAAGACACTCGCGGACGAGTTCCGCGTCTGGGTGCGAGACTTGAGCGAGCAGCGGGACCGAGCGGAGGCGCGTGCCGTCGAGCTCGACAGCCGGCTATTGGTCTATCAGCCGCCGACGTTGCCGCCGCCGCGCCAGCCATGGTGGCGCAGGCTCGCCAGTTGAATTGCCTCGCCAGGCTTCAGGGAGGGCCGCGATGCAGTGCGCCGGTTTACTATTTCAGATTCCCCGTCACGTCCATACCTGGACAACCAGGACTGTCGATCGCCACAATTTTGCCGGATTGCCGCTCAACCCTTATTTTGTTGCCGGCTTGATCCACGGGGGTGGGCTCATGCTGCTTCAGTATCGTTTGGGTTTCGAGTTGCGTCGAAGCGACGTGGTAATTATGGCAGCAAGCGTAGCAGTGGTAGTGCTGGTGGTATTTTCTTTCTAGTTGCTTGACGCTTGCTAGAAAACGATGACTGCTGCGACAACCGCCGTAAGCGCGACGCCGCCGGCGAGAAACAGCCAATCCGCGGCCTCGAACCCGAACAATAATCGAACTCGTTTCGGAGAACCCAACATAACTCACACCGTTCCTTCAACGCATGTATCTGGCAGCAATTCGCTAACGATAGGTGTGACCTGGGTCACACCTCCACAGCTAAGTTCCCCGATCGTTGCGCTCCGAGCGGCGCGTGCAGATGGCGCGAAAGACGCTGCGCGCCGTCAACTCAACGCCTTCAAGATCGCGTCATGCTCATGAACCCGTCGGGGTAGATTTTGACGACGAACGCGCCACCCTTGGCGCAGGTTGCGCGCCATGAGTCGGCGCTCAGCCGCTCGGCCTTCACGACTTCGCACAACCCACGCAGCCGCTCTTGAAGGACTACGACGCGCAGATCCTCGCCCAACAGCTCCAAGCCGAGGGCTGGGCGGTTGGTGGGGGCTTTTGCTTTCACCGCCGCCCGGCGGTGAGTCTTGGCTGTTTTCAGCGCCCGGCGGTGGGTCGCGGCGCGTTTCACCCGTTTCGACCATTTCGCTGTTTTCGCATGGCCCACCTGGGCGATCATGCTGCTCGCAAGCCTCGGGTGCTCGGCGTATCCGTCGGTCTGACATCCGGCGAGCACTACGGCGAGTAGTAGCAGGCCAGCGGCGGAGGGCGTTTTCATCGATACACTGCGCAGTCGTCGATGGGAGCAGCTGAACTCGGGATTTTCTGGGGACCATTGCGGCCCGGCGAGACCCTCCATTGCCCTGGTGGCTCAGAAGCCCTTCTAACACCTGGAGCATTAAAAAGGTGTGACCTGGGCGCAACGACGAACGAGGGCGGGGGTACAGGCCAGGGGCTCCATACCAGTGCTGCGCCACGGCGGAAATGCCCCGCCCGGCCCTGTAGACCCCTGAGGCCGGACGGGGCTGCGCATCAGGGGCCAAGTGCCGCCTCAAGTCGCTGGGATGCGCCCGGCACTGGCCCTGCGACGGTGCGCCCGCCGTGGAACAGTGGCCGCCCCAGAACTCTCTATGCGCTGCCTGCGGGCTCAAGGTGGAACAGTGCGTTGCCGGCCTCGACGCGCCGCGCGATCTCCCGCAGGTGATTGGCCACGGTCAGCCGCTCCTCCTCTGCCAGGTTGGCCGCAAGCTCATAGGCTGCGGCCTGGACAGCAGGATGGCCTGAAGCCGCGGATCAAGCTCGCCGAACGTCGCGAGCCTTCCGTCAGGTAGGATCCATGGTGTCATGACCGGACTGGCAAACAAAGATGGGCCACCCGATGATATTACCGGCACGCCACCATCGGTCGCAGACCTTGAAGACTGAGCCTTCAGGAGCGAGTACGACGAACCCGCTCCGAACGCCTGGGACTTAGGATCGGAAGGCTCGGCCGGCGGCCGCGGGAAAATTTCTATTGCAGTGTTGCGGAATTGGCACGGTAAGCCGAGCCACGATGGGTTATTTTGGAGGCGGGCTAAGGGCACTGACCATAAGGGTTTCCATTTGGAGCCAGCAAGGGTCGTCCGTCGTGTCGCGCGCGCAGCTCGTATGTTTCGATGCCGCATTTGGGGCGGCATTCCCCCACATCTGATGTTCCTCGTCGCCGATGGCCGATTACTACCAACTCATCGCCCGAGCCGTCGCAGGCCTCGGCAAGAATACTGACAAGGCCTGGCGCGCTGCGCTTTACGCGCGTGCGCGAGGGGCTCTGGTCATTGAGCTCTGTCGCATTACACCGCCGCTGAGCGAACCAGAGATCACCCACGAGTGCTTGTTGTTCGAGAAAGCGGTCCGCAAGATCGAAGGGACTTTGACTCGGCCGTTGTCCGCAGCGACAGTTCCGGCATCCTTGCCGAGCGCCCCGGAGCATTCCCAGCAGGAACCCCTAATATCCGAGCAGGGCGAGTCACCAGTTATTGGGCGGGAGCCTTCCGTTGAAGGAGCATACATGCCTAATGGCAACAGCTTGGGCGGCCTCGAACCGCCGATTGAGCTGAGCGATGAGTGGATAGCGCCATGCCCGGTTCCGCTCCGTACGAGCGACCTCGAGCCGAGCATGGACATCTTGATGGGGGAAGGCATCAATAGCTATACGCTAGAAAAGCTCGTGGCCGACTTCCGCCACGGCTCGTTGTGGGAATTCGTTGATTTCGAATATGAGACCTGCCGGAAGGATTTTGGAATACAGCGGCGGTTTCCGGGCGAGGTTTTCTACCGGGCTGTGGACAATGTATTTCTCGGCAAGGAAGCCATGCCCGCGATCGTGACGGCGCTGGAGGGCAAAGTCTACAAGATCTATTTTGGGTTTATGCACATCACGGAAAAGGACTGCCTAGAATTTCTGCGCAGTGCCAGTGATCACTTCGGTGCCAAATATGGCCTACCATCCGGGGACCGTGAAATTAATAAGGAACAGAAGGCGGTATTTTGGGATAGGACTTTTGGTAACGTGACCCTTGAGACGAATTTATTTTGGCGTCGGAACGCAATCATCTACACGTCTTCCGTTGTGCGTCCAAAAAAGAGGGCTTGGTTGGCTCGCATTCTTAGCGGTAAAATCGTATGAGGTTCCGATGAGTGCTCTACAAGCTCCGAGCTACACCCAATCCCAGTTGACAACGGAGGTAGCTAATCGATCCACGCTCACTCGTCCAAGTTAACTGTTCGCCGTTGACGATCAGACGAACATTTGCGGTCCAACGTTCATGTCTGTTGGAGCAGTTTGCAACGACGTCCCATCCAGCCGCAGTGTGCTTCTTCCTCTCAAACGTGCAGAATGTTTCGCCAGCCCACGCCCCTTCGCCATCGATTACAGCGGGTAGAAAGCCCTTCCGATTACGCCGTGGCGAGCAGGCACTCGCATCGATTCCCCAGATTCCTATAAATGCTTCCGCTTGTTCTGCGTCGCCGCCGAAGAGCCTGCGTTCCGTCGCTTTGTCCCAAATTTCGTCGGCCGTGAGGTCGTGATCTGATTTGAAAGTTCGAAGCGCCTTCCGCGATAGCGGACCCCACACGCCCGTGGCAGATACTGACAGATAACCGACGCTGCGCGCCATTCTCACTAGGTCGCTAGGGTGAACAACGCAAGGATGCTTACCGCCGCTAGCCATGCGAGCCATTCGACAAGGTCGAACCCGAGGAAACGACCGTCCTCCCAAATGTACGCCAACATGCTACCGTGCCCATTGATCCGAAATTGTCTGCGACCACCACTTTGTCGAAGGCGAACCGGCCGAGGACTAAGTTGAGGCCCGGCGCGGCGTCTTTCGACAGCGGCTCGATCTGAAATCCTGCGCTATTGGCGGAGGATCGTCTGTATACAATGGAACACTACGCTCGCCACCGGCGCCGACGCCGAGGTCATCGCCAAGTCGATGACCGGTACCTTCGAATATGAGAAGGGTGACCAGCGGGCGGTGCGTCGCTTACTTCGCGACCTAGCCGAGTACTCCGCGCGATTTGGTATTTCACGTAGATGCCCTGCTGGGGGCAGATCACCGAGGCAAGCTCGACGCGTGGTACTTCGAAACCGCAGCCAAGGCCCATCCTCCCGACCTCTACCGTCAAGCTGCACGGCAGGTGACTGTTTGGTAACTTTTGATCACTTTGATAGACGCCATCGGCCTCCGAAGAGGTGGCTGCTGGCCGGGAGGACCGGCCGGTTTAGGTGAAGCTCGAGAATGGCCCGGACTTGCGCGGGTGGTAAGTGCATTTAAGGCGGTGTCCATGATCGAATCGATGATGTATTTCGGGATCGGATTTCTCTTCGCGGCCCTCAGCGTGCTCGTCGTCGTGCCCCTCGTCCATGGTCGCGCGGTGCGGCTGACCACTCGGCGGCTCAAAAGCGCGGCCCCCTTGTCGACGGCGGAAATCCTGGCCCACAAGGATCTGCTGCGCGCCGAATTCGTTATGTCGACGCGACGTCTCGAAATGAACGTCGAGCAGCTCAAGACCAAGAACGCCAGCCAGCTTGCGGAACTCGGTAAAAAGGGCGACGCGATCAACCGGCTCAAGATCGAGCTCGGCGCCCTGCGCGATCAATTGCGCGCCACCGAGGAGGAGTTCGCGGTCAAGGCGACCGCCGTGCACGAAGCCGAGCGCGCTTTGTCCGACAATGAATCGAAGCTGGCCAAGCTGGTGGGTGAGTTGGACGAGCGGTCGACCCTCGCCAATGCCCAGAAGAATGAGATCATAGCCCTCAAGAGTCAGGTTGAGGCGAAGGCCACCGCCGTGCACGAGGCCGAGCGTGCCTTGTCCGACAAGGAATCGAAGCTGGCCAAGCTGGTGGGTGAGTTGGACGAGCGGTTGACCCTCGCCAATGCCCAGAAGATTGAGATCATCGCGCTCAAGACTCAGGTTGAGGCGAAGGCCACCGCCGTGCAGGAAGCCGAGCGCGCTTTGTCCGACAAGGAATCGAAGCTGGCCAAGGTCGTGGGTGAGTTGGACGAGCGGTCGACCCTCGCCGATACCCAGAAGATTGAGATTATCGCGCTCAAGAATCAGGTCGAGGCGAAGGCCACCGCCGTGCACGAAGCCGAGCGCGCTTTGTTCGACAAGGAATCGAAGCTGGCCAAGCTGGTGGGTGAGTTGGACGAGCGGTCGACCCTCGCCGATGCCCAGAAGATTGAAATCATCGCGCTCAAGAATCAGGTTGAGGCGCTGAAAGAACGGCTGGACGGAGCCGGCAACGAATTGAAGGCGGCGGAAGACCGCCGCGATGCCGAACGCATCGAGCTCAAGGCGGCGACCCAGAAACTGATGGAAGAACGCGGCAAGTTCGAGAATTTCCACCGTCGCGTCGCCGAGCTCGTACACCGGGTGGTGGCGCAGACCACCGAAGACAAGATCCTCGCCCGCCACGCCCAGGATGATCTGGAAAACCGCCTCGTCGAGCAGTCGCGGCTGCTCAACGAAAGGGAATTCGAGCTCAAGCATCTGCGCGGCGAGATCGAGATCGCGCGCAAGGCCGAAGCCGATCTGCGCGTCGCCATCATCCGAATCGACGGCCGCGCCAATACCGCCACCATCGAGGCCGAGAAGGCAAAGCTGCAGGCCGCGCTCGATCGCGCCAACGGCGAGCGCGTGCGGCTTGCCCACGAGCTCGCCAATATGAAGCGGCAGGCCAAGGAAGCCTGGGCGGCCTAGTCGGCAGCTCCTTGCTCGCGGTCAAACCGGGCCACAACATGCCGGAGCTCGAGGTCGCGCGCCCGTGCTGGAGCTGCTGCGTCACATCTTTTGTGAAAATCGGGGACAGCGAACCCCGCGCTTAACCGCTCGGACCTGCCGCGCGAGCTTTCTTTTGTCGAGACGTAATGAGGCTGAGATGGAGGATCGGTCCTCCCGGCGCGTGCGAAGGGCTCTCCAGACTCCAGACTGCACCGATCTCCAAGACACTGAGTGTCCGCTGGAGAGACAGAATTGTCTCTCGAGGAGCACCTTGACGTGGTTGTGTCAATGCCTAGCGAGTCAGCAAGTTGGCAGGACAAAACTTCAGCTGGAGCGCGGTGGGCAGCTCCTGCCCTTGTGTGAATTTGATGTCAGAAAGAATCGGATCGTGACTGTCAAATTGACTGTATCGGCTTTCGAACGCATACCGCGTTGCGAACTGAAGAAATGAACTCCATTCGATCAACTCGTCGGCGCACAGCGATCGTCCACATCACCTCCGCAGCCGCGATGTCAGCCACTCCCAGACGCTCGCGACGGAGGACCTCCCCGGCTCGCCTTTCGCCTCCGCTCTTTGCAGCATCTCGGCCGCGAAATAGTTGTGACACTCGTTGCTGGCGCCCCAGACGCAGGTCACCCACTCATTGCCGTTGGAGATCGCGGTTTTCTCGACCCTCATATGCGGGCCGCCACCGTACCTGAGTTGCACTACGTCCCCGACCTGAAATGCCATCTTTCCCTCCCAGCATTTTGGGTTGACAGCAGTGACCTGCGAGAGAGCGCCTGCCTCATGCGCGCCCATCACCTGGCCGGCGGCCAGGACGGCTGTGAGCTTGCGGGGCGCGCCCACGGCTCGCCTAACGATGCGGCAAGCTTAACACACGATGTCATCGTCAACGAGGGCGATGGTCGACCGGCTGATTTTTTTGCCACTCAAGGAATTGCTGAAATAATGCTTCCCTTTTCGCCTGCCGCGATGTTGATCCTTTCTTTTGAACGCTCCCACTCGCATAGTGTAATTCGAGCCCAGCGATACCAACGGCGACATTGAGGCCGGTCTGCCCCTCGAAGGTGAGCGGCTGCAATGCCAGCTCATTGTTCGAGCCACCGACCAGGGCACTCGCATTTCCACCTATGCCGATAGAGCCCGACTTCTGAGGCTCGCGACCGCCTCGAGAAAGCGAACGACCTCGTCGGCGCTCAGCACCACTGGCAGTTTGTGCGGCTCACGCGCATAGGGAATACGCTCCGGGATGGTCTCCTGACCGAGAGTCACGCCATAGA
>WNFW01002642.1_pt1 | contig 12269 bp, 8 predicted proteins | sample 5400131 | NCBI WGS metagenome assembly WNFW01 (sample SAMN13153362, study PRJNA577476) | soil metagenome | isolation source: 20 cm soil or saprolite under grassland replicate 1 | place: USA:California | collected 2016-06-15 | reverse complement strand
ATGTTCCAAGTAGGTCCATTCGATCCCGCCCGGATAGAAAAAGTGGGCCAACGGCACGAAAATCTGGATGGCAATGTAGACCGCGAGGAAACTCAAAATCAGGACGGGCTTTTTCGGAGCGGGCAACTTACTCGTTTTCAGTTTGGTAGGTGTCACTGCCGGACGGAAAGCGGAAATGATGCGGCGCGGCCAGCTTGGAGAGAGAAAAAGAGTCGTGGCTGCAATCGCGAGCCAGGGAAAGATACCAATCGTGAAGAATTGAGCGTTGAGGAGATGGAAAATCACTATGAGACAGAACGCCGCCACCCGGGTCCGACGCCAAAAAAGAAGCGGGGCAGCAAGCAGATCGATCAGAAGTGCAGTGTAACTCGCGAGGTAAGGCGCCCAGACCTCGTGTGAAAATCGACCGACCAGTGAGGAGTGAATGCTATGCGTCAGCCAGGTTCGCATCGGCTCGCCCCGCAGCCAGTCAGGCGCGATCTTGGCAATTCCTGCGAAAAAATAGACCGCGGCCATTTGCATGCGGAATAACCAGAGAGCCCACGCCGGCGCGGTTTGAGAGCGGATTCTTGGGCGGAGCCACGAGTCCACGGACAATGCCCGATGCGCCGGGACGAAAATTAGGAGGAAACTAAATAGGCAGATGAGATAGGCGTGATTCACGTATCTGCCTTCATCGAGAAGGAAAAAATATGTATAACTCAGACAAAAAAGAGCGGCGTTGAGGCGGCAGAAAAAACCAATCGCGATAAAAAACGCGAATACGCCCATGGCATACCAGTGGAGGTAGAGCCCATTCCCAGGCCACGGATGAACCCAGGAAAATCCGTAATATTTGAACAAGAAGCGCGGATGGATCCAGGACGTAGCGATTTGGTGACGCAAAATCCAGATCTCGCAAACCATCAGCAGGCCGAAGGCGATTCGAAAGAAAACGAGCGAAGCAATATCAACGGCCGCGAAAGGGCGGTTCTGTAGCTTGGCCAAAAGAGTGTTAACGACTTTCATCTGAACGCCGCTCAGTTTCATGGTAGGGCGAAGCCGCCTGGTAAAATTTGAGTTCGTTCTGAATTGTCTGTGCCAAACCGGATCGTGCGGTGGTACTGGCGAATTGCAGTGCGCGTTGGGCTGTTTCTACCGCCTGGGAAAACTGCCCGTTTTCCGCATAAGCAGCAGCCAGAGTCCGCAGAATCATTGGATTCATTCCGTTAGAAAGTCTGTTCGCCCGTTGAGCGAGCGCGAGGGCCCTCGGTCCGTTTCGAAGCGAAGGATCGGAACAGGTGGCCAACATCCTCGCGAGATTGCTATGAGCCGCCGCCGCTCGCGGCAGCAGCCGGACCGACGTTTCGAACTGAGCAATCGCTTCCCTGAAGCGTCCTTTTCGATACAACGCCCTGCCGAGAGACGTGTGAGACGGCGGATAGTTCGAATTCGATTCTAACGCTTTCTCAAAATGGACGATTGCGTCATCGATTCGGCCCTTTTTTAGAAACACACTTCCGAGACCGTCGTACGCTCGCCAAGGACGGGCAGGATTTATTTGCAATGCCCTTTGGAAGTGCACGCTCGCTTCATCTAAAAGTTCTTTGTCAAAAAGAGCGCGGCCAATCTCGATGTGCGCTTCCCAGCTTTGTGGATTCTTTTCGATTACCGTCCGGTAACAGGTTTCCGCGTCGCGGTACATGTGACTCTGATTCCAAGTTAAAACGGGCAGGGTCGCCAATAGCGCAAAACAAAATGAAAAGCCGGCGGTCCGACGCCATCCGTGCCATCGAGTCAGTAAAATAGCGAGCCCGGCTGAGACCGGAGTAATAATTCCAATGCTCGGGATATATTGGAAATGATCGGCGACAAACGAAAGACGAAAGAAACTGATATTAAAAAATCCGAGCATTGGTACGGCCGCAACCGCAAAAAAGAGCAGACCCGCCAGCAATCCCCGCCATTGCTGTCGGAAGGCCCATGCGAATGCGTAGAGGCCGAGCGCTGCAATCGGAAATAGATATTGCCACCACACCGACGCATCGATATTCCAACGTGGATAGATCAAAACCAAACTCGCCGGCCAGAAAAGCTTGCCGATGTAAAACCAAAATGCACGTCCGGCGATCAGGAACCGCTCTATTGGAGAGAATTCGAATGCTTCGCCCTTGGCACCGGCAAATTCACGTTCCATCCAAGCCGTGAAGATTGCCGCAGCGATACCCAAAACTAAAAACGGAATCAGCGGCGCTACATCTCGTTTCCATTCCAATCCTTTTCGCTTCCACCAAACTGCGATCAATACCGCGGCTGGCAGAATGGCCACAATCGCCTTGACCATTAGGCCGAGAACGAACAGCAGCAGAACGAGAGGGTACCATCGGACGCTTCTACCTTGGTCGAAGCGCAAGTAGGTCAGGATTGCGGCGAACAAGAAAAGACCCGAAAGCGTATTCTTGAGCTCCGCCAGCCATGCCACCGATTCTGCCTGGACCGGGTGTAGGGCAAAGATGGCGCAGGCCAGCCAGGCGCCAGGGATGTTCAATTCCCGGAGAATTTTCAGCAATAACAACGCTGCGACAGCATGAATCAGGATGTTGACCAAATGATACCCAAGCATCGAGTCTCCCCAGAGCTTGTCCTCAACCCAGAAGACCGTATCCAGGAGCGGGTGGTATTGACGTGTGGTTTGCGGCTCGATCCAGAGCTGCGCAAGACCATTTAGCGAACGGAGCTCGACTGTATTGATGAGATACATGGTGTCATCGAAAACGGGCTTCCCATTCCAAGCTGGTTCGTAAGCAAAAAAAATCAGAGCAAGCAGAACTGCGCCGAAAAACCAGTCCCAAGGAAAACGAGCCTTGGCAGCTTCGGTCGGCTGACTTGTTTTCTTTTGCCTTCGCTCCATTCGCATCGCTGCAGTCTGGTAGATGACTAGCACAGCCCAATACGGCTGACCGCAAAAACTTATATGTCTGTGGGCCACGTTCCGCTCTTGAGATCGACAATTACTCGCCGCCGCGGGTTGCCAAAAACGACCACCAGTATGAAAATTAGTTAAATGTCTTTCGCGGCCCTCCTCGATAGTCTGGCGTTTGAGAAATCGCCACTTGTCCGTCGGTTTGAAGAACTGATTGCGCCTAAATCCGACGCCGAACTGGAATCAGTGGCGCAGACTTCCCGCGCGCTCACCGTTCAAAATTTTGGCCGAACGATGCGTCTCTTCGCGCCGCTGTATTTGTCGAATGAGTGCATCAATAATTGTCGCTACTGCGGATTTTCACGGGACAACCCGATCCTGCGCGTGACTCTCAGTCTGGAGGAGGTCATGGCCGAAGCCCGTTATCTCCGCGACGCTGGTTTTCGGCAGATTCTGTTGGTCGCGGGCGAGCATCCAAAGTTTGTCAGTGGCAATTATCTCGTCGAATGCGTGCGAGCGTTAGCGGCCGATTTTCCTTCGATCGCTATCGAAGTCGGTCCAATGGCGAGCAATGATTATGTCCCTATCGTTCGCGCGGGCGCGGAAGGTCTCGTGGTTTACCAGGAGACCTACCAGCGCGCAGTTTACGCGGAAATGCACACGGCGGGTCCCAAACGCGATTTTAATTATCGGTTGGATTGCCCCGAGCGCGCATATAATGCCGGATTTCGCCGGCTTGGAATCGGAGCTCTTTTCGGCCTGTGGCGTTGGCAGGATGAAGCCGTCGCCCTGGCCGCGCATCTCGATTATTTATTGCGCCGCTGTTGGCAGGCCCAAATTACTGTCAGTTTGCCGCGGCTGCGCCCGGCCGCGGGCGGATTCCGGCCGCTCTTTTCGATGAGTGATCGCGAACTGGCGCAACTGGTTTGCGCTTTGCGCATTAGTTTTCCTCAGATCGGGATTGTCTTGAGCACGCGGGAACGGCCTTCCTTGCGCGATGCGCTGGTGTCGTTAGGCGTAACGATGATGAGCGCCGGCAGTCACACCGAACCTGGCGGCTACACCCGCCGCGGCACGGAACATTTGCATCAGACTGTGCGCGGTCGAATCATGCCGCCGGAGTTCCAGGACGGCGAAGACCAGTTGGCTACCGGTCAATTTGAAATTAGCGATGACCGCGCTTCCGAAAGCATCGCGATGATGTTGCGACAACGCGGTTTCGAACCGATCTGGAAGGACTGGGACCAAGCGCTTTCTGGCTAATGCGCATTTTGCTTAACGGTGAGGAAACTGATACTCGGGGCGCCGCCACGATCGCCCAGCTGATTACGCGTTTTGAATTGTCGTCCGAGACGATCCTGATTGAACACAATGGCGTCGCGTTACATCGGAGAGAGTGGACGGAAACGCATCTCACGGATGCAGACCGGCTGGAAATTATCCGAGTTGCTGCTGGCGGCTGATATTCGAGTTCCAAGCCTCAAATACCATCTTTCTTGCACGATCGCGGATTTATCGTCATTAAGAATGCGCTCCTTTGTCATTGCGGCGTCCATGTTCAATTCGGCTTCAAGTGATTGTTTTTTTATTCGATTAAGCCAACAAACCTTGGCGGATAATGGGCTCTGAAAGCGTTTCGGCAGGAGCGCCATCGCGGCACCGAGGGAAAGTATCGCGAATATTCAATCTCGATCGAATCGAATGGGCATGCGCTATTCTTCTTTCTGCCGCGGTTCTCTTCCTAATGATAGTTCGCGCAACTCACGCCGGCGCTCTTTGGCGTGATGAATGCGATTCTGTCCAGGTGGCCCAAATGCCACGATTTTCCGAATTCCTGGCGAATCTTCATTTCACGGCGTTTCCAATTCTTTTTCCAGCCATCCTTCGGGTCTACATCACTCTGTTTGAAGCCAGCGATTATGCGTTGCGCGGCTTTGCCTTGTGCGTCGGAGTGGGTTTCATCGCGGCGACCTGGTTTTATTCTATTAGTGTGAATCGACAAGCTCCCTCGCTCCTGCTCGGCTTGATCGGCCTGAATTCAACCTTCTTGGTCGAGGGAATGTCGGCCCGCGGCTATGGTCTCGGCGTCGTGTTGCTCGTTGTCGCCGTCGCGCTCACGGCGAAATTGGTGGACCAGTTCACAGTTCGTGGACTGGTGGCGATGGCGCTGGTGTTTTTCGCTGCCACCCAGATCGTGTTTTTCAATGGCGCTTTCGCGCCAGCGATTCTCCTGGCGGCAATAGCCGTGTTGCTTCTACGTCGGCGATTTAAGAGCGCAATTCTGATCGCGTTGGTCGGCTTGGTCATCGGCATTTTCTATGTGCCTTACATTTTGAACATCTATTTCCACGTCCGGCCTTGGGCCGTTCTTCTCCAGGACCCGGCGCCCTTCGCAGCTCTTTGGGAGCTTTTCATGGAGGCCTTCGGCAGCCCCACGGCGATCATGCGGTGGGTTTGGCCCAGCATCCTTTTAGGAGCAATGGCTTGGGCGATTTGGCGATCAAAAGTTATTTGGAACAACAAAGACTCGGCCGAACGCGATCTGCTCCTTTTTGCATTGATTATCATCGCGGTTTCAATTCCGTCGTTTTCACTTTTCGTCTGGATCACGCATAAGCCGCTCTTGTCACGGTATTATCTGGCCTTGTTTTGCTTATTGGCGGTGGCGAGCGATTTAATCGTGGCAAAGCTTTGCCGGCCGTTTTCGGCGCGGTTGGGGCGCGCCGGCGTAGTATTGATCGCGGCGGTAGCGCTGTCCTTTGCCGTCTGGCCCACGATCATTAAGCGAGATACCAACATCGACATTCTTGCGAGGATTCTGGAGCAACAGGCAAATGTCCACGACGTCATCGTGGTTAATTCGTGGTCGCGCGGTATTTCATTCAGTCGTTATTACCACGGAAAAACACGGTGGCTGACGGTTCCCAATATCGAAGACCATCGCACTCATCGTTATGATCTTTTCCGGGCCAAAATGCTGGAGTTTTTTCCACTGGACGACGTTGAACAGGCAATGACCGCAGCGCTGAAATCTGCCAACCGCGTGTGGGTGGTTGATGATTTCAGGGTGCCGCTGCGCGGGCGACGGCCGCGCGTCCTCACCCCTGCGCCTGATCCGGTGTATGGTTGGAGAAGCACCAGTTACAGTGTGGCTTGGGCGCAGCAACTAACTTTTTTCCTGCAACAACACGCTCTCAAATCCACTGTAGTGGCGGAGCCCCTTGCGTCGGTGAAGAAGCAGGAAAATGCAACCCTCCTGGTTCTCGAAGGCTGGGCATATTGAATCCGCTGGACAGACTTGGCGATTACGCGCCGAACTGCGAATCAGCGCCGACCAGTAGGAAATTGTTTTCTCGCATTGAGTCAGCGGCAGATCTTCTCCCGTTGATAACACGGGTGCGGCCGCTCCAATCGCACTCACCGGCGCCATGTAAATGTGCTGAGTGGTGAGCGCGACAAGCGCACCGGCCGACCCGGCGTTTGAATTAATGAACGTGTAGGTCGGGATCGTCGCCCGGTTCAGCGCGCTCAAAATTCCTCGGCGCTGTCGAGTCGCCTAGGCGCTTACGACAAACGACTCATCTTGCCGTAAAAACTTCTTCCGTTTAAAACGAGCGCGGCGATGGCTGAATCGGAATCAAACAGGAAAGTGGCAATCGGGGCGGATGAAGGACGGCCGGGTTCGATCTCGGAAAGGGTTCGTGATCGGAAACTCGTTTACATCAAACGAATGGAATGGGTTGTCGCGCTTCTGCTTTCCGCGACCGTCTTGTTCTTTATCATCGCGCGAACGGTAAACGCCGGCGCGCTCTGGCGAGATGAATGCGATTCTCTGCAATTAGCGCGGATGCCCACATTTGCTGATCTGCTGGAGCATCTTCACTTCACAGCCTTTCCAATCTTGTTTCCGACAACCGTCCGAACGTACACAACTTTATTCGGAACAACGGATATCGCTCTGAGGTGCTTCGGCTTGGCTGTCGGTATTCTTTTTCTCGGCGCGGCTTGGTTTCAATCGAGGATTCTCAATTGCGGGGCGCCATTGGTGTTGCCGGCTTTGATTGGGTTGAACGTTAATTTTCTCGCGGCTGGCTTATGGTTACGCGGCTATGGGCTTGGCATTGTGCTGCTCATTCTGGCCTTCGCGCTGACAGGGAAATTTTTGCTTCAGCCGAACGCCCGCGCCCTCATGGTTGTTTTCCTCGCCTGTTTGGCGAGCATGCAATGTCTGTTTTTTAATGCCGTCCTTGTGGTGGCGATCGTTCTGGCCGCGAGCGCGGTCTTGTTGATCCGCCGCCAATGGAAATGGATGTGGCTGCTTTTGGGTGTCGCCGCCGTCTGCGGGCTCACCTACCTTCCCTACATCTGGAAGATTTACTCCAGTACGATTACCTGGGCGGTCGTCGTCCAGACGCCCTTCTCGTGGGAATGGTTGATGAGAGGATTTTTGGCTGCTTGCGGGGAACGGGAGCTTGTTGGAGCAATCATTTCCGCCCGCGACTTCGAGGTAACACGAGAATTAACCTTTGTCCTCTTCTGCAGGGCGGTCCTGTGGCGAAGCATCATGTTACTCTGTATCATTGCGGGTCTTTGGCGGCTCAAAATTGTTTGGAACACGGATCGCACACGCGAACGCGACATGTTGCTCTTCGCGCTGCTTGTGGTTCCGATGGGCATTCTCGCCCACTTTGGATTTCTGCGACTGATGCAGAACATAATCATGCAGCGATACCATCTTGCAGTCATTAGCCTGGTCGCGGCGGCCGCGAGCCTGATTGCAGCGAACATCTCTTCGTATTACTGGATTTATTTCGGTCGCATCGCATTGGTGCTCATGGCGATGACCATGTTGCCTTTCGCCCCATGGGGAAAACTGCATGAGCGCAAGTCAAACATCGACATCGTCGCGCAACGCGTCGAAGCGGACGCGCGTCGAAGCGATTTGATTGTGGTGAATGACGCGCAGCTGGGTATTTCGTTCAACCGTTACTACCACGGGGCGAACCGTTGGATCACCGTGCCAGACATCGCTGACCACCGAATCCATCGCTACGATCTGATGCAGAAGAAGATGACGGAATTTTTTCCACTCGATGATGTTAAGAAAGATATCACAGCCACCTTGAAATCCGGAAATCGTGTTTGGATTGTGGGGATAATTGGAAAGCCATTGGAGCGCTCCGAAACCTTGCTCACGCCGGCGCCCGACCCGCAATTCGGTTGGCAGCTGCCGTTTTATATTAATGCATGGTCGCGAGAGCTCGGCACATTCTTGCGCCGACATGCCGGTCGGGTGAACCCGATCGTTCGGAAAGAAAAATCCGTGAGTGATTGGGAGGATTCTCAGCTGTTCGTCTGCGAGGGCTGGAGGTATTAATAACCGTCTCCGGTCGAGCTTGACACTGCCTAACTTCACCACTATTCCGGCGCGGTGCGGTCCAGTTTTCCAAAAGCCCTTGCCGTTGCATCCATTTTTTTCTGTGTTTGTCGATCTTTCGCCAGCGAGCTAGAAGGGCAATGCGCGGAAGCGCAGAAAAAAGCCGTCGATTTTCTGGCTGCCACTCAGCGCCTGACGGGCGGATTCACCTCGTACGAGTGGTTGACGGTGCGTCCGGGGAAGAAGCACGCCATTGAAACCCCATTTACCGCTTCTCAGGTTGTGTATTCATTGAGTTTTTGCACGGATGATTCGACCGCGCGCGTGGTACGTGAGCGCGGCGCGGGCTGGCTCGTTAGAGATAGAGAAGAGCCGGGAGTGTGGCGATACCATGGTAAGAATGACACGCTACCTCCCGATGCGGATGACACGGCCATGGCCTGGGTCGCGCTCCAGCGCGAGGGTTATTCGCTTTCTCCGAAAGCGCTCGATTTCGTGCGAGCCAGCCGCAACGAAGCGAATTTGTTCAACACTTGGATGGGCGATCCTTCGGCGCGTGTCGATAGCCGCAAGCCCGATGCGGTTGTGAATTTGAATGCCCTGCTGCTCTTCAGTCTGGTTCACGAAAATTTCGATCCCGTCTGTGCTTATTTGTTGAAACAGGTCGACAACGATGACTTTCGCGGGGGCTCGATTTATTATCCATCGCAATGGTGTTTCACCTATGCGTTCTCCCGTGCGTATGCCGATGGCGGAGTGAGTTGTTTGAACACGGCAGTTCCGAAAATTCGACAAAAAACCCTCTCTCTTCAAAAAAGCGATGGCGGATGGGGGAGCGATTATGAAACAGCCCTAGCCCTGCTCACGCTTCTGAACCTTGGCGAGAAAGGGGCCGTTGTCGAAAAAGCGCTGAAGCTTCTGATGGCGCGACAAATGTCCGATGGCGGATGGGCCTTGGAAGCGGCCTACACCGGAGCGGACAGATCGATGTCCTATGGCTCACGCGCCGTTGCCACTTCGCTCTGTGTCGAGGCATTCGCCAAATACCTTCGGCGCTGATGCCTCGGAGTTCACAACTGGCACAACTGTTCCGCTGTATACGGTGGGCTGACGTTCTCATTCTCGAAGGGATGCCAGTGCTCGGCCTTGCTTTTTCAATCGGCCCCATCACGGCTGGGAAGCTGACGGTGTCGATCTTTTTTGGAATAGCTAGCTTTCTGCTCCTCACGCATGTACTCACGCTCAACGATTGGGCGGATTTCACCCGCGACATTCATCATTCGAACCGCGCGATGTTGGAGCTCGAAAAAAGCAACATCGCTCCACGGGTACTGCTGGGGTTTTCGTTCTTAGCTCTCGTTGCGAGTGTCCTGCTTTTTCTATTCCTTCCCGCGCGTTGTCTGCTGCTCGCCGTCGCCACTGCGTCACTTGGCATTTTTTATTCGCATCCTTCGCTTAATGCCAAAAGTATGGCCATTGTCTCCACGCTTCTGCACCTGGTCGGCGGCCTGCTTTATTTCCTGCTCGGATACGTGCTCTTTTCAACGAGCGATCACCGCGGCGTTCTAATAGGACTGTTTTTTGGCCTGACATTCGCCGCCGGCCATCCGGTGCAGGAAGTGCGCGACTTCCACGAAGATCGACATGTTGGTGCGAGAACAAACGCAGTTGTGTTCGGGCAGCGACCAACCTTTTTCGCCGGTCTGATCCTTTTCACAGTGCAATACATTTATCTATTCTGGTTGGCCTGGTCTGGATTGATCCCGCGGTTTCTCGCCGCTTTGCCGATCGCTTTTTATCCCATCCACATTGGCTGGGCTGTGCTTACACTTCGCTACGGTTTCACCGCCGAAAGCATCAGCCGGTTTGAAGATCGATATCGCGTCCTTTATGCGGTTATCGGTCTGGCGATGTTGCTCTCAATCTTTAGCTAATCTGAATCATTATTTAATGGAGCGATTAGACGCTGTCGATGTCTTTGGTTGAAGTACGCGCGAAACACAGGAATTTCCGCTCTATTGACGGGGATCATCTGGACGACCACGTCCGACATCTCATTCAGCGTTTGTTCTCCCCACCGAACCCGTTGCGGCGTGAGCGAAGGATTATTCGGGTTGTCGGCGGAATTATCGTGGACGCATTCCATGATCAACTCAGTGCCGGCGGGCAATCGAACGGGCTTCGAATACTGATAGTACAATTGCCACCTGAAATCCCAGTCCTTGATCCAGAGCAGCGTCTGCTCTTCGCCGCCCGGCATCTTCGCTGTCACCTTCACCTCCTTGCCCAGCCAGTGCATGTGCGGGAACAACCCCAAGAGATCTACGTCCGCAGGTACAAAGAAAAAGTCGCGCGTGTGATAGGCTCTATCGCCGGGAGAGATATCAATCCGGCGGTTTTCCAATAAAACGTTCATCGTCGGTTTCGATGGGGGCTGATCCGTCAGATAAATTCCGATTTTCGATTGTTCAGACTCGGGCTTACCGGAGAGGTGGAGATGCAACTGCAGCACAAGGTCTGCACCATTTGGCCATCGAACAGAAAATCCCTCTGGTAACGGGATGGGTTCCCAACCAGGAGTCCACATCCCCATGTTGCCTGGTAACATCCTTCCTGAAACCATTACCTGTGCGAAACCCTGGCCCGGATCGGCCTCGTCCTTCTTGCGCGATGAGTCCGTGGTATCCACTGAGATGACCGCATGATGGACAACACGGCGATTGCTTGGCCGAAACTCGACGGCGCGGATGTATTTGCCTTGCGGCAATTCCAGGGGCAGAACAAAGTTGCGATGTATATCGCGGCCTTCGGCCGGCAATTCATAAGGCTCAGGCATCGTCAGTACGATGTCTGGAGGTCCCAACTGCCAGCCGGAACCAAATGTTGGCGATGCGGGAAGATCTTTGCGATCTCCTTCCGGCATTCCCGCCCTCACCCAGTTGTCGATCAAAACGATCTGGTCGTCGCTCAATTGGCGTGCACCAACAAATTCGCCGTAACCCGGCACAGGTTTCCACGGCGGCATGATCTTGGACTTCACTACCGAAGCGACGGTTTTACCGTGCTTGCGAGCGTCTTTGTATGTAAGCAGTGAAAAAGGTGCGACTTCTCCGGGGCGATGGCACGTCACGCATTTCGCATTCAGCAACGGCGCAATGTCGCGGCAATACGTCGGACGTTCGGCTGACGGCACCCTGGAACAGCTCGTTGCGATAAGCGCAACCAGAAGAAACAGAAATCTCGCAGCCCGGAATTTTCTTTCGTTGGGATATAACAACCGACTGGAGGTTCGTGCGGCCATCGGGCGGGTTTGTTCTCTAAAATCGCATGCAGCGCGTTCTCCAGGTCGCGCTTCTTGCCGAAATCGACATAGCGGTCGTCAGGCAATCCGGAAGAATAAAAATAAAAACCGATGCCTTTGCGCTCGCATTTGTTTCGAAAAAAAACGTGCGCGATGTGCCTTCCAGGTCCTTCACGACAATTCTGGTTGAAGCGGCGGTAATGAACCCGGGGTCACGATGAACAAAACGCAGGTCGTGAACAAAGTAATCGCCTTTGCCTTCGGCCGGATCATGCGGGCAGTTTAGATGCAGGCTGCTAGGCGATCAAACCTGGCCGCCTGCATGTTGGGCAGTCATCGTGACGACCCAGAACACCGACCTTATTCTCGGTTACGAATTGCCGCCCGAGACGGTTTTAGTCGAACATAACGGTGTTGCTTTGCACCGCCGCGAATGGCCACAAAAGGCGTTAACTGATGGCGACCGGATAGAGATTATTCGCGTTGTTGCTGGCGGCTAAGCGGTTTTGTCGCGCGTCGATCCTGGAATTACTGCTGGCGGTAATTTGCGAGGCTCTCTCGCTTTTTTGCTCTCACTCTCCCTTTTTCGCCATCTCTCTCGCTTTCGATTTTCCAAAGCGTGGAACCATCCGCCTTATTCACCGGTATCACTTGAATGATCGCGCAAGACATTTCGTTGCGGGTTTGCT
>WNFW01008879.1_pt1 | contig 12270 bp, 10 predicted proteins | sample 5400131 | NCBI WGS metagenome assembly WNFW01 (sample SAMN13153362, study PRJNA577476) | soil metagenome | isolation source: 20 cm soil or saprolite under grassland replicate 1 | place: USA:California | collected 2016-06-15 | reverse complement strand
CCCGAGCCATCGCCCGGAAGTCGAACGAGTCGCGCATGACCTTCCCGACCCGCTCGCGCCGGTCGCGTTCCTTGGCCGATCCCCGCAGCTGCGGGTCGTTCAGCACCGCCGACACGGCGTCGAGGGTCTGACGGACGCGCTCCTGCGGCGCCGCGGCCAGCGCGGACGGAGGGCCGAGCCGGACGAGGAGGGCGACGAGGATCGCAGTGGAAGAGACGCCCGGTCCCCGTGGCGCGCGTCTGGGAGCTCGATTCGCCATCTCGTCCATGGCCGAAGCCTATCGCAGGCCGGTGACGCACGGAAGCCGTGGAACGGAAGCCGTGGAGACGACGCGGCCGCGGAGCGCCCGTGAGCGATCCCGCCCCTCGCGCCTCAGGGCGGCTCGGTGGAACGGTGTTCACGTCGAGCACGCCGAGGGCTATGAGTTAGCTAGCTAACGCCCGCTCGACGGCGTCGAGCAGGCTCTGATCGTCGAACGGCTTGTCCAGGACCGCGATCGCGCCGCCGTCGAGCGCGCGCCGGCGGACCTCGTCGTCGCCGTGGCCGGTGAACTCGGCCGCGCTCGCGAACGTCTCTACGTCGCGCCCGGTCGCATGGAACAGGCGCCGCAGCGCCTTCCGCACCGACGCGTCGTCGTCTACGACCAATACCATGCCATGACGGGTTCTCATGCTCGGGCGACCCGATCGGCCCACCCCCGAGGAGCACAGCACCAGACTCGGCCCGCCGCGTAAATTGGACTTTGGTCCTAGACCGGCGGAGACGGCCGGCTCAGCCGGCCTCGCCGCGGATGGACCTTGACGGTCTTCTCGGTGGTCCCGAGCCGGTCGGCCACGAGCTTGTTCCGAAGGCCCGTGACGACTAGCGCGAAGACCTGACGCTCACGCCGTGTCAGCGCTTCGAAGCACGCCTGGACCTGCTCGCGCTCACGGCGCGCGGCGCGCATCCGTCGATCCCGGTCGACGGCGCGCCCGATCGCGGCGAGCAGATCCGGTCCGTCGAAGGGCTTCTGGATGAAGTCGACGGCGTCCGCCTTCATCGTCCGCACGCTCGCCGGCACGGTGCCGTGGCCGGTGACGAAGACGACGGCGGGGTCGAGGCGTTCTCGGCGAGCCGATGCTGGAGGTCGAGCCCTCCGACGCCGGGCATGCGGAGATCGAGCACGAGGCAGGAGGGGCGGTCCGGGTGCGGCGCCGAGAGGAAGTCCTCCGCCGACGCGAACGTCTCGACCTCGAAACCCGCCGAGCGGAGGAGCCGCACCAGCGACCTCCGCACGGTCTTATCGCTGACGCCGAGCCGCCGGGCTATTGCGGACGCCGTCATGCCGAGCTTGTTCAAGACGGTGGCCCCACTTGAGGGCCGCGCGGCGGCTCAGATCACCTCCTCCTGCCGCAGCCGCCCGATCTCCTCCCACGAGCAGCCGAGCACCTCGGTCAGGACCTCCTCGGTGTGCTGCCCGAACTCGGGGGCGGGGAGCCGGATCGACCCCGGCGTCTCGCTGAGCCGTACGGGGAGCCCGACCACCTGCGTCGGCCCGAAGGCCGGGTGCTCGAACGCCGTCACGTACCCGTTCGCCTGCATCTGCGGGTCGTCGGGCAGGTCGTCGACGGAATTGATGATCGAGTAGATGAAGTCGCCGCCCGAGGCGAGGCGGCGGAGCCACTCTGCTCGCGGGCGGCGGGCGAACACCTGGTCCAGGAGCGCGATGCACTCGCCCGCGTTCATCATGCGGTCGAGCATGGTCTTGAAGCGGGGATCGGCCGCCGCCTCGGGAATCTCGAGCACCGCGCAGAAGCGCTCCCAGTAGCGGTCGGGCTGGAGCATGCTGAGCGCGAGCCACAGACCGTCGCCGCAGCGGTAGTGGTTCCAGAGCGGGTTGGTCGCGAAGCGCCGCGGCTGGCGGGGCAGCGCGCGGCCGAGCATCAGGCGCGCCGAGAGGCCGAGCCCCTGGAGCCACGCCATCGAGCCCAGGTGCGAGGCGTCCACCTCCTGCCCGCGCCCGGTGCGCTCGCGCGCGAGCAGCGCCGTGACGACGCCGTAGGCGAGCATGATGGCGCCCATCTGGTCGGCGATGCCGCCCGCGATGGCGAGCGGATCGTCATCGGGCTCGCCGCACGAGTACATAATCCCGGAGCGCGCGAGCCCGAGGTAGTCGAAGGACGGCGCGCCGCTCTCGGGGCCCTCGGGCCCGTAGCCGCTGGCGCTCGCGTAGACCAGGCGCGGGTTGCGGGCGCGGAGCGTGGCCGCGTCGAGCCCGAGCCGCCCGGCCACGCCCTTGCGGAAGTTCTGCACGAACACGTCGGCGCGCTCGGCGAGGCGCTGCACGATCGCCACGCCCTCGGGCTTCTTCAGATCGACCGTCAGACTCCGCTTGTTGCGGTTGTTGGCCTCGAAGTAGAAGTTCGGCCGGTCCCGGAGATCGAGGCCCTGCGCCTTCAAGATGCCGCGCCCCGGGTCGCCGCCGACGCGCTCCTCGACCTTGATCACGTCGGCGCCGAGGTCGCCGAGCATGACCGAGGCGACCGGCCCCTGCTGCCAGATGGTCCAGTCGATGACCCGGATCCCTTCGAGCGGCATCGGCATCGCGAATGACCTCCGGGCGGGCTCCTCGCACACCGCCGGGGCGGTTCGCAAGGCGGCCCTTCGCTACGCGGCGCGCAGCACGCGACGGCGGAAGAGGAGCAGGCCCGCCGCCAGGTAGACGCCCCCGTGGGCGAGCAGCACCGCCGTCGCGCCGAGCGCCGCGCCGGCCGGCTGCCGGCGGATCATCAGGTCGTTGTACGCCTCCATCGCCCAGGTGGTCGGGAAGGCGAGCGCCGCCCGCTGCATCCAGTCGGGCTCGAGGTCGATCGGCCACCAGCAGCCGCCGACCGCCGCCATGGTCATGATGACGATCGAGCCGAGCGGCAGCACCGCCTCGCGGCTCGGTGCGGTCGCGGCGACCACCAGGCCGAACGCCGTGCCGGCGAACACGATGCCTGCCGTGGGGAGGCAGAGCGCCCACGGCTCGGGACCGAGCGAGACGCCGAAGGCGAGCCGGCCGACGGCGAACAGGAGCGCCATCTGCACCGTGCCCACCGCCGCGCGCGCCGCGAGCTTCGCGACCAGCACCGTTGCGAGCGACATCGGCATGCTTCGCACGCGCTCGAGCGTGCCCCAGTCGTGCTCGTCGAGGAGCCCGAGCGAGACCCCGAGCAGCACGCCGAGGAGGAGGAAGGTCACGCCGAAGCCCGGCACGTTCTGATCGAAGCTGTTGAGCCGGCGCGGGGCGCCGGTGACGCTGCTCTCCTCGAGCGCGAGCGGGCCGGGCAGGCGGCCGCCGGGCGGCGAGGGGAGCGGGGGGAGGTCGAGTGCGGGAAGGGCGGGGGGCGCCGGCGGCGCGAGGGGCGGGAGTGTCGGCGCGCTCCCGTCGGGCGCCACGAGCCGCGCCGCGACTGCGTCGGGGTCCGCGCGCGTCAGCTCCTCGAGCGCGGGCGGCACGCTCGGCGGCTCGGGCGGCGGCGGGACGCGGTCGGCGAAGCGCCCGGCCCGCTCGCGCGCGGCCGCGAGCCACTCGGCGAAGGCCTGCCGCTTGGCGGCCAGCTCGGCGAGGAAGGTGCGCAGCGGTACCAGCGTTGCGACCAGGCGCGCGCGCGCCGCGGCCTGGCGCTCGGCCAGCGCCGTGCGCAGCCCGTGCTCCGCCTCGGCCCTCCGCCGCTCGGCGTCGGCCCGCATCGCCTCGAGGCGCGCGCCCAGATCGTCGAGCGCACGGTGGAGGTCATCGGCCGCGCCCGCGAGGCGCGCGCGTGCGTCCGCCGCCTGGGCACGGGCTGCGTCGAGATCGTGCTGCGCGCGCTCGACCGCGGCCGTCTCGAGCCCGTGGCGCAGCTCCTGCGCCAGGCCCCGCACGTAGGCGACGTCCACCGTCTTCACCGGGTCGGTCAGGAGGACGAGCGCGGCGGCGTGACCCGCGGCGACCGCGTCCGACGTGCCCGCGGGGACGACGAGCGCCGCAGCGGCGCGCTTCGCCTGCACGAGCGCGCCCGCCGCCGCGGCCGTCGCGACCGGGCGCACCCGGACCGACGGCTCGTCCGTGAGCCGCTCGCGCACCGCTCGCCCGACCCAGCCGCCGTCCTCGTCGGCGAGCGGCACGACGGGCGCCGTGCCGCCGCCCGGCTCGGCGCCGTAGAGCGTGGCGAGCGAGAGGCCCGCGACCGAGATCACCACGATCGGCGCCAGGGTCAGGAAGACGAGCCCGACGCGGTCCCGCGCCAGGAGCCGGAGATCCTTCCCGAGCGCTGCGAGGAGACCCGTGAGCATCAGGCGGCCGGCATGTCCTCGTCGCGGAGCGCGCGGCCGGTGTGCGCGAAGAACGCATCGGCGAGGCTCGGGCGGACGAGCGCCATCTCGAGGACGTCGCCGCCGGCGCGGAGTGCGGCGGCGAGGATCGCCGGCACGGTGGCCGTCTCCGCCACCTTGACCGTCGTCTCGGCGGCGGAGAACTCGGCGAGCGTCGCCCCCGCGATGCCCGCGAGCCACCCGGCCGGCAGCGGCCGCGCGGTGCGCAGCCGCAGGACCGGCGTCAGGCCCGCGCCGGCCACCAGTGCCGCGGGCGTCCCGGCGGCGACCACGCGGCCCGCGTCGAGCAGCACCACGCGCGCGCACAGGCGCTCGGCCTCCTCCATCTGGTGCGTGCTGTAGAGGACGGCCGCGCCGGCGCGCGCGAGCGTCTCGATCGCCTCGAAGATGCGCTCGCGCGACTGCGGATCGACGCCCACGACCGGCTCGTCGAGGAGCAGGACCGCGGGCCGGTGGAGGATGCCGCAGGCGAGGTTCAGGCGCCGGCGCATGCCGCCCGAGAGCCGCGCCACCGGCTCGTCGGCGCGCGCGGCGAGGCCCACCAGGTCGAGCGCCGCCGCCGTGCTCCGCGCGGCCTCCCGCCCCCCGAGCCCGAGCGCGCGCGCGAAGAAGCGCAGGTTCTCGCGCGCGCCGAGCGTGGGGTAGACCGCCACCTGCTGCGGGACGAGGCCGAGCGCGCGCCGCGCGCGGGCGGCGCGGGCCGGGAGGGCATGGCCCGCCACCGCGACCTGCCCCGCGTCGAAGCGCAGCAGCGTGGCCAGCACGCCGAGCGTCGTCGACTTGCCGGCACCGTTGGGACCGAGGAGCCCGACGATCTCGCCTGCGGCGGCCTCGAACGAGACGCCGCAGAGCGCGAGCTGCGCGCCGTAACGCTTGTGGAGGCCGTCGACTAGGATCGGGGGAGCCACGCGGCGAGCGACATATTGACACGCCGGGAGGCGCCGTCCATAGGCCCGGCCATGCGCATCCTCCTCCTCGCGATGCCGGACACGGCCTCTTCGCTCGATCGCGTGATGAAGTTCCCGAACCTGGGGTTGTGCTCGCTCGCGGCCGAGGCGCCGGAGCACGAGGTGCGGGTCCTGGATCTGGTGCTGCGCCCGCGGGGCGTGCGCCGGCGCGTGCTCGACGAGGTGGCGGCGTTCCAGCCGGACCTGGTCGGCTACTCGGCGATGTCGTTCCAGTACGAGACGGCGCGCATCCTGGCCGAGAGCGTGCGCGCGGCCGCGCCCGGCACGCTCCACGTGCTGGGCGGGTACCACGCCACCGTGCTCGCCGACCAGGTCGCGGCGCGCGACGGACGGGTCTTCGACTTCATCGTGCGCGGCGAGGGTGAGCGGGCCTTCCGGCAGCTCGTCGACGTGCTGGTCGGCGGCGGGGGCGACCTGGCCGCCATCCCGGGCCTCTCGTGGCGCGCGCCCCGGGGCTGGCGCCACAACCTGGACGGCGAGCTGCTCGCGCTCGACTCGCTGCCGCTTCCGCGCCGGGAGGCGCGGGCGTGGGACGGCGCCTTCTACTTCGACCGGAGCTTCGACGTCGCCGAGACGACGCGCGGCTGCCCGCTGCCGTGCACCTTCTGCTCCATCCGCCGCATGTACGGCCGGACGTTCCGCAGGTTCCCCCTGGCGCGTGTCATCGCGGACCTGCGTGCCCTCGAGCGGCGCGGCGTCCGGGGCGTCTTCTTCGTCGACGACAACATCACGATCGACGTGCCGCGCTTCAAGGAGCTGTGCGAGGAGATCGCGGCCGCCGGCCTCTCGCACCTGCGCTACATCGTGCAGGCGTCCGTGCACGGCATCGCCAAGGACCCGGCGCTCGCGCCCGCCATGGCCCGCGCCGGCTTCGACACCGTCTTCATGGGCATCGAGAACGCCGAGGACGCGAACGTGGCCGCGCTCGACATCCGGCCGAAGCTCGGCCGGGGCGAGAACGAGACGCCGCGCGCCGTCCGCCTGCTGCAGGAGAACGGCATCAAGGCGGTGGGCGGCTTCATCGTCGGCAACCCCGACGACGACCGGGCCGCCATCCGCCGCACCTTCCGCTACGCGCGCCGGCTCGGGCTCGACTTCCCGATCGTGCAGTGTCTCACGCCCTATCCGCGCACCGAGATGCGCGCGGAGCTGCTCGCCGAGGGCCTGGTCACGAACCCGGACGATCTCACGCGCTACAACGGCTACATGGTGAACGTGCGCACCCGGCACCTCGGCAGCGCGCAGGTCGCGCGCGCGATGCTGTGGGAGAGCCTCAAGCTCTACTACGACCCGCGCGCGGCGCGACGGAGCCGGTTCTTCCGCGACTTCCCGGCCTTCCGCGGGCGGATGCTCCTCAACAACCTGGCGCTCTTCGCGGGCGCGCGAAACCGCCTCTTCCACTCGACGCACACGGTCTGAGGCGGCCGGCTGCGAGCGGTGCGATCGAGTTCCTGAACCTCGGGCTGAGACGCGAGGACGGCGCGACGGCTCAGCGCGGGAGCTGCGTTAGGAAACGTGCCGGCGGGCCCTCGGTCGAAAGGCGTCTTGGGGAGCGGCCGTCGGTCTCCAGGAAGAGAGCGGGGTAGCTCCGCGAGCCGTAGTTCTTCTCGAGGCGCCGCTCCGCGGCGCCGTGCTCGGGGTTGATGCGCACCTTCAGGTAGTCCCCGAGGCGCGAGCTGACCTCGCGCGAGTCGAGCAGCGCGTCGAGAGCGCGGCAGTGCGGGCACCAGTCGGTGCGGAAGTAGACCAGCACGGGACTGCGGTCGGAGCGCTGCCGGCGAAGCGCGTACTGGTAGCCTGCGGCGTCATCGTACCAGGACCAGGCCGCGCCGGGCGCGGCAGGGTGGCCGCCAGCACGATCCCGATCGCCAGCGCGCACAGCGTCCCTCGCGTCCTCTGCGTCATCGGCGCATCCCGCGCGGCGACAGTGACCGATGTGGGGCTCGGCCGCAAGGGGCGCAGCGCCCTGGGGCCGCGCCGCGGGCGCCCCCGGACTCGATTTTCGCCGGCCGGCGGGTGTATGCCTCGCGGGGAGCCGTGGGGCCCTCGGAGGCTGGGCGCGTGGGAAGCGCACTATCGGACCTGCTTCGCTGGGCCGCGCCCTGGTACCGCTACCGCCGTCGTCTGCGCCGCCGCCACCGGCGGCCGGCGCACCTGGCCACTATCGCGGCGATCGACGGCATGCTCTCCAACGAGGAGTGCGCGCTGCTCTACGAGCTCGCCCGCGCGGTGCAGGACGGCTGCATCGTCGAGATCGGCACCTTTCACGGCAAGGGGACGATCGCGCTCGGCCTCGGCGCACGCGACGGGGCCCAGGTCCCCGTCTACTCGGTCGATCCGTTCCTCCCCTACACGGGCCCGCTCGGCCGCCATCGCATCGGGCCCGGGGACAAGACGGCGCTGCTGCGGAATCTCCTCCTCGCCGAAGTGACGGAGCAGGTCTGGCTCATCCACTCGCACTCGACCGAGGCCGCGGCGGGGTGGCGCGATCCGATCGCCCTCCTGGTGGTGGACGGCGACCACTCGTACGACGGTGTCGCCGGCGACCTGCGCTGCTGGGGCCGGTTCGTCGTTCCCGGGGGGCTCGTCGCCCTCGACGACTCGCTCGACGAGCGCTTCGGCGTCGCCCGGCTGATCCGCGAGCTGCTCGCAGCAGCCGAGTACGAGCGCGTGCGGACGGCCGGCAAGATCACCGTGCTGCGCAAGCGCGGCGCGCCTCACTGCACGTAGCCGAGGGCGCGCAGGCGCTCGAGGTCGCCCTTCACGCGCGCGTCGTGGGGCGCGCGCGCCTTCATGCGCGCGATCTCGGCCTCCCACTTGAGCGCGTCCAGGTCCTGCGTGTCGCGCGCCAGGTAGCGCGCCAGCTCGGCCACCAGCGGGCTCGTCGCGCCGTCGAGCGCGGGGCCGAAGCGCTCGCGGCCGCCCGCGCGGAGGTCGATCAGGCTGGCGCTGCGGATCGCCTTCTCGGGCTTCGTGTCCACCGTGGCGAGAAGCTTCCAGGACCCGCGCCGCACGGCGCGCAGCGGCTTCTGCGCCGCCTCGACCACGACGTCGGGGTGCGCCTCGCTGCCGAGCGGGACGCCGTCGAGCGCCAGCTCGGGACGGGGCACGGCGAGCGCGTCGAGCACCGTCGGCACGATGTCGGCGAGCGAGACGAGCGCGTCGGAGCGCCCGGCAGGCCCGCCGGGGCGGTAGACCACGAGCGGCACGCGCGCCAGCTCCTCCCACACGTGCTGGCCGTGGTCGAAGAAGACCGACTTCCCGCCGTGCCGCTCGGTCAGGCCCTCGCCGTGGTCGGAGGTCAGGATGACCATCGTGTTGGCAAGCAGCCCGAGCGCGTCCGCCTCGGCGAGGAGGCGGCCCAGGTGCTCGTCCGTGTAGGCGATCTCGCCGTCGTACTGATCGACGTAGTAGCCCAGCTCGGCGATGTGGCGGATGCGCTGGTAGGCGGGGATCTTCGCCTCCTTCACGCGCCGCGACGCGCCCCCGCTGAAGCGGCGGTCGAAGGGCGGGGGCGCGGTGTAGGGCCCGTGCGGATCGATGTAGTGCACCCAGAGGAAGAAGGGGCGCTCGCGCTTGCGCCGGAGCCAGGCGACGGCGGCATCGGTGGTGTCCTCGGCGGCGCGCTGCACGACCTTCTTGCGGCGGATCTCCTGCTCGACGACCTCGTCGTCGTACTCGTCGAACTGCGGCGCGAGGCCGCTCGAGGAAGCGGTGAGGACGAAGTTGCTGACCACGGCTCCCGTCCACCAGCCGTGCGCGTGGAGGTGGCGGGGCAGGGTCCAGGCGCTCGCCGGCAGCTTCTGGAAGAGGAAGCGGACGCCGTGCGCGGCCGGGAGGGTGCCGGTGAGGAGGGACACCACGCTGGGGGCGGTGAAGGTCGCGGTCGCGTAGGCGTTGTCGTAGGTCATCGCCGCGTGCGCGAAGGCGTCGAGGTGCGGGCTGGTCGCGCGGCGGTAGCCGTAGAGCGAGAGGTGGTCGGGACGCAGCGTGTCGATGGTGACGAGCAGGACGTTCGTCGGCCTCACCGCCGGCTGCGGGGCGGGCGTGAAGGGCGCGGTCGCGGCCTAGGAGTCTGTCGGGGTAATCATGGTGAGCGAGGCGAACGAGCCGGGGAGCGAGAGCGGCAAGCGCAGCGACGACCGACGAGGCGTGCCTGAAGGCACGCCGCAGGAGGGAGGAGCGAGCACGCCGCTCGCAGCCCCCGGATCGTTCGCCGTAGCCGCCATGATTACCCCGACAGCCTCCTTGAAGCGGGCGCGATGCGAGTCCTGGTGACGGGCGGGACGGGCTTCATCGGCGCCGCCCTCTGCCACGCGCTCACCGGCGCGGGTCACGTGCCGACCGTGGTCACGCGCGATCCCGAGCACGTCGACGGCGCCGCGATCGGCTGGGAGGGGGTGAGCGCGGCCGTCCGGGAGAGCGACGCGCTCGTCAACCTGGCGGGCGAGCCGCTCGGGAGCCGGCGCTGGAGCGCGCGGCAGAAGGAGCTCATCCGCGAGAGCCGCGTGCGGGCGACCCGGACGCTGGTCGACGCCATCGCGGCCGCCGAGCCGCGACCGCGGATCCTGGTGAACGCCTCCGCGGTCGGCTACTACGGGCCGCGCGACGACGAGGCGCTCGACGAGAGCGCCGGCCCGGGCGCGGGCTTCCTGGCCGACGTGTGCCGGGCGTGGGAGCAGGAAGCGCTCAGGGCCGAGGATATCGGGCTCCGCGTGGCGCGGCTCCGCCTCGGGGTCGTGCTGGCGGCGGACGGCGGCGCGCTCGCGCGCATGCTGCCGCCCTTCCGTGCCTTCGTCGGCGGCCCGCTCGGGAGCGGCCGGCAGTGGATGTCCTGGATCCACCGCGACGACGTGACCGGCCTGGTGGTCGCTGCGCTCACCAACGACGGCTACCGTGGCCCCGTGAACGCGACCGCGCCGCAGCCGGTCACCAACCGCGAGTTCGCGAGGGCGCTCGGCCACACGCTGGCGCGGCCCGCCTGGCTGCCGACGCCGGCCTTCGCGCTCCGCCTCGCGCTCGGCGAGATGGCCGAGCTGCTGCTCACCGGCCAGCGCGTGCTCCCGGGCGTCGCCAATCGCCTCGGCTACCCGTGGCGCTACCCGGAGCTGAGCGCGGCGTTGCGGGCGAGCGTGAGGCGTCGGTAGGGCGAGGGTCGCTGGTTGGCGCCCTCGGCGCGACGTGACGCGCCGAAAGCCCTCCCCTATCGCCGCCGTCCCCCTCACCTCCCATCGTGGCGCGCGTGCCGTCAACCCGGGGTTGAGCAGGGGCGGTCCTCGCTCCAAGCTTGGGTCCGGGGAGGGAACATGCGGCAGCTCCATTTCGCCCTGGCGGCTCGCCTCGTCCTTGGCGTCGCCGCAGGGGTGGCGATCGCGAGTCTCGACGGCTCCCGCGCGCTGGCGAGCGGGCGGTGTGGGGTCCATCCGTGGTGCGACACGGCCCTCTCCCCCGATGAGCGCGCCGCTCTGCTGCTCGAGGCGCTGACCCCGGACGAGCGGGTGTCGCTGCTCGCGGGCGACGACCTGTTCGGGGTCTCCGGCCAGGCGCACACGCACACGGGCACGAGCGACGGCGTTCCGCGGGTGGACCTGCCGACGATCTACTACAGCGACGGCCCGATGGGCTCCCGGCAGGGTCAGGCGACGGCGATGCCGGCGCCGCTCGGGCTGGCCGCGACGTGGGACGTCGAGATGGCGGAGCGCTACGGCGCGGTGGTCGCCAACGAGGTCAGGAACAAGGGCAACGACGTGGTCTTCGCGCCGACGGTGAACATCATGCGCACGCCGCTCGGCGGCCGCACGTTCGAGGGATACGGCGAGGACCCGTTTCTGGTGAGCCGCATCGCGGTCGGCTGGATCCGCGGCGCACAGGGCGAAGGCGTGATCGCCGACGTCAAGCACTTCGCTGCCAACAACCAGGAAGGACTCGGGCCCGCGCCGCCCCCCGGCGCGCCGATCGGTCTCGGTCTCGTCGGGGACCGCTTCACGGTGAACGCGGTGGTGGACGAGCGGACGCTGCGCGAGATCTACCTGCCGGCCTTCGAGGCTGCGGTCAAAGAGGCGCAGGTCGGCTCGGTGATGTGCGCCTACAACCGCTTGAACGGCCAGTACGCCTGCGAGAACCAGCACCTGCTCGAGTCGATCCTCAAGGGCGATTGGGCGTTCCCCGGCTACGTGCTGAGCGACTACGGCGCGGCCCATCCCAGCGGCACGGCCGCGTCGCTCACCAACGGCCTCGACTTCGAGCCGTGGCCCGGCTGGGCGTACTCGCCGCTCGAGGTGGAGGCGGCGCTCGCGGCGGGTCTCGCCAGCCCGGCCGATGTCGACGAGCACGTCCGGCGCATCCTGCGGACGCTCTTCGCCTTCGGGGCCTTCGACCGGGCGGCCTACGTCGACGACGACGCGCAGATCGACAAGCAGGGTCACGCCGATACGGCCGGAGGGGTCGAAGAGGCGGCGATCACGCTGCTCGAGAACGATGGCGCGCTGCCGCTCGACGCGAGCACGCTCACGTCGATCGCGATCATCGGCTCGGATGCCGATCGCTTCCAGTCGCGCCGCGGCTCGGCAGGCATCACCCCGTTCTTCTTCGACACGCCGCGTGAGAAGATCGCCGAGCGCGTCGGTCCCGGGGTCGAGGTGCGCTACGACCCGGGTGACGACCATGGCGCGGCCGCTGCGGCGGCCGCGGGCGCCGATGTGGCGCTCGTCTTCGTGTCGGACACGTCGATCGAGGGCGTGGACCGCCCCTGCCTATCGCTCAACTGTCCCGGAGACTCGCGCGATCAGGACGGGCTGATCACGGCCGTCGCGGCCGCGAATCCGAACACGATGGTGGTGCTCGAGACCGGCGCTCCCGTGCTCACGCCGTGGCGCGACCAGGTGGCGGCGATCGTCGAGGCCTGGGTGCCCGGCGTCGAGGCCGGGACGGCCATCACGCGCGTGCTGTTCGGGGACGTGGATCC
>WNFW01002640.1_pt1 | contig 12276 bp, 9 predicted proteins | sample 5400131 | NCBI WGS metagenome assembly WNFW01 (sample SAMN13153362, study PRJNA577476) | soil metagenome | isolation source: 20 cm soil or saprolite under grassland replicate 1 | place: USA:California | collected 2016-06-15 | reverse complement strand
GCAGCGCGAGAGCGTAGCCGCCGGGAAGGACGCGCAGCGCGTAGCTGGGAACCGCGACACCGGTGATCGAGCCATGGTACTGGCTCAGGGCACCGAGGTCCTGCACGCCGATCGTCAGGATCGTCGCGTTGTTGTTCAGTTGCCCGATTAACGCGAATCGTGTGGACGTTCCGCCGACCGGTTGCTGAAACAACCGCAGGCCGGGCGCCGCAACGGCGCTGGTCAGCGCGGCGGGGCCCGTGATGGTGAACACGATGGCGGAGTCGAGTCCCGAATTGGGCGAGATCAGCCGTACCTTCAGCTCGCCCGGCCCCGACATCGTCGGCCCGTCTCCCCCACAGCTCAGACCCACACCGATCAGGCCGGCGAGCAGCACGGCCGTGAAGAGCCGTTTCATCGCGGGCCTCCTTTCTGCTGCGGCGCCGCCGCGCTCGACGGTGCACCCGTCACTTTGACCCACGCCAGGAAATCTCCGATATCGAAACTGCCGTTGCTGTTGCCCAGGAAATCGAGATACCGGATCTGATCGGCCGTGAGGGGCGATGTCGGCCCAAACAACTGCGCCGTCACGTCGGCAGTCGCAAGCGTCGGCACGGAGACCGACAGGGTGAAGGCGCGGCTCTTGGTGTCGCACGAGACCACGGTCGCCGTATACGTGAAGTTGCCGCTCTGTCGTGGGAAGCCCGACACGACGCCACTCGAACTAAGGGTGAGGCCTTGCGGCAAGGCCCCCCCGGTCACGCTCCAGATCGTCAACCCGCCGCCGCCGGTGATGTGGAGCGTGTCGGCGTACGTGGCGCCCATGACGCCGTTGGGCCGGGCGTTCACCGACGTAATCGTGGCGCTGGTCCCAAAGTTGGCGATCAGCGCGTACGGGTGCTGCATCCCGACCGTGATGAGGGAGTCGGTGGTCGTGGAATCGCCGGTCCACCCGCAGAAGTTGGCGCCCGCATCGACCGGCGTGAGCTGGACCGGGCGTCCCTCGGGAACGAAGTCACCCGCGAGATTGATCGCGGTGTCGGCCGTGACCGAGCCCCCCGAGGTCGAGTTGGCGATGAGCTGGAAGTCACGGCCGAGGCTCGCCGTGAGCGTGGCGCCGGCGCGACTGCCGACGATCGGATGATCCTTGGCACCGCCATCGGACCACGACACAAAGTGCCAGCGCGTACGCCCGTTTCCAGCCACCTGTCCGTTGTTGAACCCCACGGTATGACTCGATCCCTGCTCGAGCAGGTCCCGAAAGACGTTATAGGGAGCGGCGTCGAATTGGATCGTGGCAGCGGTATCGCTCGCCTTGGCAGCGGTCAGCGAGCCGAACCGCAGCCGGAAGGACATCGTCCGGTCCGTGATGCGCTGTTGAATGAAGTCGATTGCCACACCCGAGAATGAACCATCCTGATTCTTGAGCGAGGCCGGGTTAGTGCGGAAGACAAAACCGGTATTCCCCCTTGTGCCAGGAAACACGTCGCCCTCGTCACCGCGATTGGAGCAGCCAAGGAACATGGAGTTTGAGGGACAGGAATTTGCCGAGGTCGCGTTGGCGTCGAGGTTGCCGTACGCGTCGGCCTGCATCAGCTCGAGGCCGTGAATGGGTCCCGAGTTCACAGTGTTGTCGTTGGCGCCCAAATCGAGCTGGACCTGATCCACATGCCAAATCAGAAGGCCGCCAGTGCATCCCGGAGGATTCCCTGCCCTGCCGCAGTGGATTCGAATGAGCGCGGTGTCGGACTGCTGGCGCTGCCGATTTTCCAGGAGGAAATACTCCCCCCGCGGGTTCGATCCCTGAACGGCGACGTAAAACGCCGTGTCCGACAGCGGCGCGGCATCCAAGGTGTAGGTACTCTCCGCCACGGTGAGCGGCACGATGTTGATCCAGCCGAGCTCGCTGAGTGACCACGCTTCCATCCGTGACGGGCTCAATGGCGACGTGAAGCTGCCCGAGCTCATCAGTCCCCACTGCCCGATGCCTTCCGACGGACCGCCATTGTCGTACAAATCGGGCAGGTCGAACTGGTGCCCGGTTTCGTGCGCGACCGTACCAATCGGCATGATCTGCGCCGTGTTGCACGAAGACGCGCCGCCAACTGCGGGTTGCAGGATGTAGTCGCTGATCTTGACCTTACCGGCATGGCCCGGCCAGTCATCCTGCGTGTTGAGCGCCGGAAGAGCCGAGCGGTGCGCCCAGAGATGGTTTTGCGGCGCTCCCGATGGGCCGCACTCCCCGCCCATCGCTTGATGCATGAATAGCACGAGAGGCACTAAGCCGGTTGTCGGATCGACGTACGCCGAGAAGTCGACTGTTGCATCGATCTTTTGGATCGCTTCCCTCAAGGCGGACTGCATGCGGAACTGCGCGGCGTCACTCCATACGCCGTTGCAATTGGTCGATTCGTACGGATTCAGTGCGGCGCAGGCGCTGCTCTGGCCGCCGGTGTAGTAGACCTCGTTGCTGTCGAGAGTCGCATAGCCGAACGTTTGACCTTTGATATCGAACAAACCGTTCGAGAGCTCCCGGTAAAAGGAGCGGTACGTGTACGGCCTCCCGGCGGCTGCGCCGGTCGGGATGCTATCGAACAACACGTTATTGTAGTCCGCCGGGGTCAAGGTCGGCGTCGGTGAGTCTTTGAAGCGGATGAGAATGGCTGGGACCTTCAGAGTACCGGTGACAGCCGTCGCCGATGCCTGACCGGTCTGGCTCAGTTTGACCCCACCTCGCGCAGCCGTGGCCGATGCATTCAACTCGTCAAAACGTCCCGCGGCGCGCAGTCGGGCGCGCATCGCGCGGACGGCACGGGCCTTCGTGCGCCAGACGCCATCCTTGCGGAAATCGAATCCGGGGATTTCCCAGCGAGGGTGTCGCTGGTCCTGCGCCGCCGAGGTGCGCGCGACAAACGAACACAACAGGGCTGTAACGCCCAGGAATCGGACGACGCATGGCGCCACTATGAACCTCCGGGAGGAACGCTTAACCCCGCGCGAATTCCACAATTTAGGGTAACGCGCGGGGAACCCGAAAGGCTGTGGCAAGTCTCACAGTGAGCCTTGCGATTTCGGGACGGCCGGGCTAAGCTGTACCACCGCTTACTCATAGCAAACCGAGGCTTCGTGCGCACAGAGACCCTGCAGCATATCGCGCTGTTCGACAAGTGTAAGAACTTCACCCGGGCGCGCGAGGTCCAAGCTGCGGGGCTGTATCCCTACTTCAAACCCATCTCCCGCTCCGAAGACACCGTCGTCGTCATCGAAGGCGAAGAGCGGATCATGATGGGGTCGAATAACTACCTCGGTCTCACGCATCACCCCGAAGTGCTGGCAGCGGCACGGGCCGCGCTCGAGCGCTACGGCTCGGGCTGCACCGGCAGCCGCTTCCTCAACGGCACGCTCGATCTCCACGAGCAGCTCGAAACCGAGCTGGCCGAGTTCTTCGGCAAGGAATCTTGCCTCGTCTTCTCAACGGGCTATCAAGCGAACCTGGGCGTCATTTCAGGCCTGGTGGGCCGCACCGACATCGTCTTCCTCGATAAGCTGGACCACGCCTCGATTGTCGACGGCGCGAAAATGTCGCACGGCGAGACGATGCGATTCAACCACGGTGACCTCGCCGGCCTCGAGCGCAAGCTCCAAAAGCTGCCCGAGGGCACCGGCAGCATGGTGATCGTGGACGGCATCTATTCGATGGAAGGCGACATCGCCGACGTCCCCGGCCTGCTCAAGATCTGCCAGAAATACGGCGCCGCCCTCGCGATCGACGACGCGCACTCAGTCGGCGTGCTCGGCCCCAACGGCGAAGGCACCGCGGCCCATTACGACCTGGTGGACGAAGTCGACCTGATCGTGGGGACGTTCTCGAAGTCGCTCGCGTCGATCGGCGGGTTCGCCGCAGGGTCGGAGAACGTGATTCACTACCTCCGCCATCACTCCCGTCCCCTCATCTTCACCGCGGCCTTGCCGCCCGCCAACACGGCCGGCGTGCTCGCCGCGTTGCACGTGTTGCAGCGCGAGCCGGAGCGGCGCGAGCAGCTGTGGCGGAACACGCGCCGGCTGCAGGAGGGGATGCGCGCGCTCGGCTTCGATATCGGACCCACTGAGACGCCGATCATTCCGGTGCTGATCGGGCCGCTCGAGAAGACCTTCCTCTTCTGGCGGAAGCTGTTCGACGCCGGCGTCTTCACGAATCCGGTCGTGCCGCCGGCGGTGCCGCCCTCGCAGTGCCGTTTGCGCACCAGCCTGATGGCGACCCACACGGCCGAGCAGATCGACCTCGCCCTCGAGGTGTTCGGCCGCCTCGGAAAAGAGCTGGGGGTCATCTGACCGCAGTGGAGATCGTGCCCGTCTCCGACGGGCGCGGTCTCGATCGCTTCATCGCCTTCCCGTACGACCACTATCGTGATGATCCGTTGTGGGTACCGCAGCTGCGCCGCGACATGCACACGCTGCTGTCGCCTGCGAAAAGCCCGTTCTTCCAGCATGCGGAGGCGCAGTACTGGACGGCCCGACGGCCGGACGGCCGGACGGTCGGAAGGATTGGCGCGATAAAAAACGATATGCATAACCGCGAACACAACGACCGGGTTGGGTTCTACGGCTTCTTCGAGTCGATCGACGATCAGTCCGTCGCGAAGGCGCTCTGGGACACGGCCGGGGCGTGGCTCAAGCAGCGCGGCTTCGATACGATGCGCGGCCCGATGAGCCCGTCGATCAACGATGAGTGCGGTCTCTTGATCAAAAACAACGGGATGCCGCCGTCGTTAATGATGCCGTACAACCCCTCCTACTACGAGGCACTCCACGAGCGGTACGGCTTCACGAAAGCGAAAGATCTCCTCGCCTTCGAAGGCGGCGGCTCGGCGCAGCCGCCGGAGCGGTTTCGGCGCCTGGCCCAGCGCGTGGCACAGCGCGCGGGAATCACGCTACGGCCGCTGAACAAGAAACGGTTCGCCGAAGAGGTCGAGCTCGTAAAAGCGCTGTACAACAAGGCCTGGGAGAAGAACTGGGGGTTTGTACCGCTGACGGAAGCGGAAATCGATCACCTCGCCAAACAGCTGAAGCCGATCGTGATCCCCGATCTGGTCGTCTTCGCCGAGCGCGCCGGTGAGGTCGTCGGATTTGGCGTCGCCCTGCCCGATTTCAACCTCGCGCTGCTGCACAATCGCTCGGGCCGCTTCTTCCCGGGGATCCTCAAGGTCCTGTGGTATTCCCGCAAGATCCACCGTGCGCGCGTCCTGCTCCTAGGCGTCGTCCCGGAATTGCGCGGCAAAGCGATCGACGGAATGCTATACGACTGGGTCTGGCAGGCCTGCGTCAAACACGGCATGCCGAACGGCGAAGGCGGGTGGATCCTGGAAGACAACGGACCGATGACCAAGGCCGCGCTGCAGCTTGGATTCCAGGTCTCCAAGACCTACCGGGTTTACGACAAGCCGCTGTGAACGTCTTTGTGACCGGTGGCACCGGCTTCGTCGGTGCTCACCTGGTCAAGGCGCTACGTGCGCGCGGGGATTCCGTCACAGCGCTGGTGCGGCGTCCTGCGCTCGCCGCACAGCTGGGATGGGGGCCCGAGGTCCGGCTCGTGCGCGGCGATCTCGACGATGAGCACGCGCTCCGGGACGGCTGCACGGGTGCGGAGCTGGTATTTCATGTCGCCGGAAAAATCGTGGCCCGCTCGGCCGCCGAGTTCATGGCGACAAATCGCGACGGCACGGCCAATGTGCTGGAAGCGGCACGGGACGCCGGTGTGCGACGCTTCGTGCACATCTCATCCCTCGCGGTCGCGGGTCCGACGACGCCCGGCCACCCGATCGACGAAGCGCGGCCTCCGGCTCCCGTCACGCAGTACGGACGCTCGAAGCTCGCGGCGGAGCTCCTCGTGCGGGCGATGCCGATGGAGTGGACGATCGTGCGGCCCCCGGTGGTGTATGGGGAGTGGGACCGCGGCACGCTCACCGTTTTCCGGCTCGCCCGACGCGGCCTCGTCCCGGTCTTTGGCGACGGATCGCAGGAATTGTCGGTCATTCATGCCGAGGATCTCGCGCGGGCGTTAATTGCGGCCGCGGTGTCGAAGACGACGGCGGGGCGCGTCTACTTCGCGACACATCCGGAACCGATCACGAGCCGCGCGTTCGTACGACGGATCGGGCAAGCGGTGGGTACGACCCCGCGCATCATTCCGATGCCCCCGCTTGTCGTGCGCGGCGTGCTCTGGGTGACGGGCACCCTTGCGCATATGGCCGGCCGCACCACTTTGCTGTCGGCCGACAAGGGCAACGAATACCTGGCCCCAGCGTGGACCTGCCTGAGTGATGCCTTGACGCGCGACACCGGCTGGCGCGCCGAGATCGAGCTCGAAACCGGGCTGCGGCGTGCCGCGAATTGGTATCGGGAGGTGGGATGGCTGTGAACAGCCGCGGCTGGAAGTGGAGTGGGACCGACGGGTTATGGCGGGGCTATACCGCCCTCGACCTCGCGACCGGCGCCTACATCGCGGTCGCGACGGGCGCCGTTCTACTCTCCTTCGGTGGAGAAGGGATCCGCGGCTGGCCATGGGTCCTGACCGCCCACGCCCTGATTGCCGCGCTGGTGCTGCTCGCCCCGCGCGCCCGCAATGCCGGCCCCATCGGCCGGTTCCTGGGCGACTGGTATCCCATGCTCCTGCTCCCCGCCCTGTACGGAGAGATCGGCGTGCTTACACTCAGCGCCGGATTTCAGAACGATCTCCTCATCCAGCGGCTGGAGACGTGGGTCTTCGGCTCGCAGATCTCGTATCGCTGGATTCGAGAGTCGCCGAATGTCGTCCTGTCGTGGGTGCTGCACGCGTGCTATCTGGCGTACTACCCGATTCTGTACGCGGCGCCGTTTGCGCTCTGGATGGCAGGGCGGCGCGACGCCTCGCGGCATACGATCTTCGGCATCATGGCGACCTTCTACCTGTGCTACGTCGCCTTCCTCTTCTTCCCCGTCGCGGGACCGCGCTATGCGTTCGACCTCGCGCGCAATGCGGCTACTGGTGTGGGGCCGGCGCGCTTCGCGGCATGGCTGCTAGATCGAGGGGATTCGTGGGGCGCGGCATTCCCCTCTTCACACGTCGCCGCCTCGGTCGTGGCGACGGGGATGGCGCTGCGGTATTGGCGCACGCTGGGGCTCGTCCTGCTGCCCTTCACGGCCGGCCTGATTCTGGCCGTGGTGTACGGACAATTCCACTACGCCGTGGACGCGCTCGCCGGGTTGATCGTCGCGGCGCTGATGCTCGGCGTCATGCAAACCGCCGAAGCGACCGAGCCGCAGCGCGTGCGAGTTGGGGACTACGGAGTGGAGTCCGGCAGCAGCGTCTAGTGCTCCATGTGCATGTGGGACATCGGCAGGGTGACCGCCTGCCTCCCCACCGCCCCCATGAAGTGACGCAGGTCCTGCTGATACAGTGAGTCGGTCTCATTTGTGGCCGGCCAGACCGCTTTGCGATCCGGCATGAACAATCCCCCGACCACACCCATCCCGCCGTTGGGAATCGGATGACCGGTCGGATTCTCGTAGATCACCCGTACGCGATAGCGGTGGGCGGGCGTGATGCGCAGTCCGATACCCGTCAGGCCGTAGAGTTTGCCCAACGGCACCGCGCTCGGTTCACCGGAGGGCGCCGGAGCGGGTTCACCGTGCCAGAGCCGTTTCCCCGTCGTCGCATCCCAGAACTCGATCGTCCGGCCATACTCATGCATGTGCCCGCCGATGACGATGAGCTTCCCGGTCACCGCGGGACTTCCTTCATATGACCGCTCGCTGCGTCCCGGGGGGAGATCGAACGATTTGTCTCCGACCGGAAACCCGACATCCAGCTGCCACGGAATCACGGAGAAAAACGGCCACGGCCGATGATCCGGCACGTAGTTCAGCAGGAGCCGGACGCGTACGCCGCGGTAACTCACCATGGTCGGATTGTGAATCATGGCGTTCGCCAGGATGCGCTCGCCGGCCCGCATCGGCGCGCCAAACAACAGCCAGGGAAAGCGGATTTCGCCCGTCTCCCGCCCAGACGCGAGAATGCGCCGCGAAATAGGAAGGAACAGCTCACGCTCGGCCGGATCCATGACGTTCATGTGATGCAAAAACTCGTTGGACAGCCGGCGCCCCCGTTCATCCACGACCTCGGCGTGCAGGGCGTAGATCGAGCCGTTTACCGGGAACTCCCCCACCGACGCTGCCTGATCCACGGCGGTCCCGGCGGGGAGATCCACGGCCGGCAACTCCAGCGTGAGCTCGTCGCGCTCCGGATTTTTCGTGATCGTCGTACGCTCGAGCCCGCTCCAGTCGTCGGGCGGCGCCGGTGGCCGCACCGGATCAGCGCTCGCCGCGTAAGCAGAAACGGCCAAGCGGAGCGCGGCTACGACCACGACCATACGTGGAGGCATCGAGAGTCCCCTCACCGAACTAGCGGTTCCCTTGCGGCAGCGATTTTGGAAAAAGGAACGCCGTCGAGAACGACACCGGACGGGACGGTGACGTCGAGGCGCTCCAACATCGTCGGCATCAGATCTACCGTGCGCAACGGAGAAAAGCGACCCCGGCACCCGCCGGGGCCGCCAGTTTTTTACTCAGGCAATCCCTACTCAACCTTGATTGCGATCTTCATGCCGAGCGCGAGGTGCGGGGTGCAATAGCCCTTGTACGTGCCCTTCGGCGCGTTGGCGAAGGAGACTGTGTACGTCGCGTTCGGGTCCGTCAGGAACGGCCCCGACAGATTGTCGACGGTGTTCGTCATGCCGGCCTGGAGGGCGGCCGCGCCACCCGCAGGGACTGAATCGGACCAGAACGTGATGTTGTGCGGTCCGCCCGACACGTTGGTAAAGCGCACGGTGGCACCGGCCGGGATACTGATCGAATTCGGCTCGAACGCGCCGCGGGTGCTGCCGTTACCGGTCATCTTCACCTCGACGACTGGGCCGGTCGTCGTCGCGGCCGCGGGCGCTGCCGGGGGCGCGCTCTGGGTTTGGTTCTGGTCGCCCTTCTTGCCACAGGCGACTGCGCTGATGGCGACGACGGTCGTGAGCAAAGCGAAGCGCATTGCGGAACTCCTCCGGGACATGGGCTGGGGGGGCTGTGGGAACTGCGTACTAGTGTTGTTCGTGGTGTCGCTTGTGAACTGTTTCACAATAGCGCTCAATATAGAGCGGGGATCACAAAACGGGAGTCCCACGAAAGCACTAGTTTTTGGGCCGATGAAAAAACGGATCGTGCTCTGTGTCCTGACCGCGCTCGCGTCTTCCTCTCTCGCCGGCCAAGGTTGGACTACTCAACTCGGGATTCAAGGCGGGATACTGCGGCAAAAGCCGGCGGGAACCCGGCGGCAGGATGCCATCGATCGCTGGGAGCTGCCGAGCAGCGGCTCGATACAACCGAGCCTCTTTCTCGTTGCACGGTTGAACAACACGATTGGATTCGAATCGAGCCTTGGCGCTCGGCATACGAAGTTCAGGGAAGCGAGCGGATTCGTTCCCGGATCGTCAGACGCCGACATTCGTCTTACACTGCGTGCCGACATCGCCGTCAGTCGGAGCGCGTACGTCGCAGCCGGCGGCATGATCCGCCGCCGCGACATTGATGGCGGCCATTCCACCCAGACCGGCCTGGTAGGCGCCGTAGGTCTTCAGCATGAGATCGGTCCGAACCTCAATGCACGATTCGAAGCGCAGTGGGTCACGCAGGGAAAAACCGATTCGATCGCTCCGAGCAACGTGTACGGGTTGCTGTTCGGCGTGTCACGGCAGTTGAGCCGACGCGCCGCGCGCGCGTCCAGTCCCACCGCAACGTTCCGGCCTTGGAGAACCCAGGTCGGCGCGGCCGGAGGGTTCGTGCAAAACCATCTGTACGGAACCGTGGCGGGAGTTTACGTCGACGCGCGTGAGACAGTGGTCTACCTTCCCGGTTCGGAGGCGACCGCGACTCCTCCGTTATTCGTCGACGTGCCGCTGCGCGGCCGGCTGGCCTTCGAAGCCGGCTTGACGGCGCAACGTACTCAGCAACAAGGCGCCATGCTATTTGACGGACAGCTCGCGCCCCGGCTGAACGTCGCGATCTGCCGAGGATTGTACGCCGCCGCCGGCGGGAATGTCCGCTATATCGCACAGAGCGGCGCCAAAGGAATCGCTTTTGCCGGTGTGAACGTCGCGGCGGGCTACCGCATTGGTGTTGTCGAACGCCTCGAGGGACGCGTCGACCTCAGCTATACTGCATTCAAGCCGCGAGCAGATTTTCCGCTTGCGCAAAATACGGTGGCCGTGCTGTTGGGCCTAGCCATAGTCTTGTGAGCATGACGCGCGAATCGCTACCACAGATCTCCCCAGAGCAGCTCGCTGAAAGACTGGATCGCGGAGAATCACTCCAGATCCTGGACGTCCGGGCGCCGGATAAGGTGGCCAGTGGCCACATCGCGCTCGGATCGGAGCTGGATTTCCATGCGCATCCGAACTCCCAACTCGTCGCGCTCCCCGACCTGAGCATACTCCACCTCGACACCACGCGGCCCATCGCAGTCGTCTGCGGTCACGGCAATTCCAGCAAGAAGGCGACGGCATTCTTGCGCGAGCGGGGCTACGAGGCGTACTCGGTCATCGGCGGCATGGCTGCCTGGGAAACGGTGTACGTCGCCCACCAACTCTCGCCAACTCCTTCCCTGTCGCATGTCGTTCAGCTCGATCGCGTCGGCAAAGGCGCCCTCAGCTATGTCCTGGTAAGTGACGGTGATGCCGTGATCGTGGATCCGGGACGGCACGTCGAGCGCTACGACGCGCTGCTGACCGAGCTGCACGCAACGCCCGCGGCAGTCGTCGATACCCATATTCACGCCGACTACGTGAGCGGCGCGCGCGCGGCCGCGGCCCGTTGGCAGGTCCCCTACTTTCTGCACCCTCACGACGCGGTTTCTCCGTACGACCAGAAGCCCGGGAAGCTGACGTATCAGGCACTCGGTGACGGCGACACCATCGCGTTTGGGCGAGCCACGCTGCGGGGGGCCCACGTCCCCGGACACACCCTCGGCAGCATCGCCCTGCTTGCCGATGACGGCCTCGCCCTCACCGGCGACTTCCTGTTCATCCAGTCCGTCGGCCGGCCGGATTTGGCCGGCCAGTTGGCGTCGTGGGCCAAACTCCTCTGGCAAAGTCTGGAGCGGGTGCGGCAAACGTGGCCCGCGGATCTGCTGGTCCTACCGGCCCATTACGCCAGCGAGGGTGAGCGGCGCGCCGACCGTGCGATAGCGGCACGCTTCGATGTGATCCTGGCCACAAATCCCGTCGCCGCCATCCAAGACGAGCGACAGTTCCTACAGTGGATCGGCGATCACGCAACCGCATTCCCCGACGCCTACAAGACCATCAAGGAAGCCAACCTGGGCTTGGTTGACGTTTCGGATCTCGATGCAGAACTGCTCGAATCCGGCCCAAACCAGTGCGCCGTAGGCTAGCCCAAGCACCAGGTGTGCAAGCCCAGGGGGGATGCCCGTCTCTCATGGCGTCCTTTACCGGAGTCCATCATGCAGGCCCTTCGTGTGCTGGGAGTTGCCGCCCTGCTCGGCACCCTCTCGTCTCCGCTTGTCGCTCAAGGCTGGATCGACCCCGTCCGGCCGATCCCCCAGTCCAACCCGCGAGTCGAGCGCCTTCGCAGCGCCGTGCAGGTCAGCATCAGCGGTCGGGTGGCCCGTGTGACGGTCGAAGAATGGTTCCGGAACAACGGCCCGGCGCTCGACGAGGGGATGTACCACTTCCCGCTTCCGGGCGAGGCCGTGTTCTCGAGCTACTCGCTTTGGCAAGGCGATCAGGAGCTGCGCGGCGAGGCGATGGACGCGGCGCAGGCGCGCGCCATCTACGAAGCGATCGTCCGTCAGAAACGCGATCCGGCGCTGATCGAGCTCGCCGGCCAGGGACTGATTCGCGCGCGGGTGTTCCCCATCGCACCGGGGGAGACCCGCAAGATCACGCTGAAATACACGCAGCTGCTCGACCGGGCCGGCGACGCATGGCGGTTCCGCTACCTGGGCGACCGCAATCGCCAGACTGCCCCGCGCAGTTTTCGTCTGGAAGTCGATAGCGCGGCACGGTTCGGCGATCCTTATTCGCCCACGCATCAGGTCCAGGTCACACGCCGCGACAATCGCCTCGAGGTAACGCTGAGTGAGGGATCGGCGGCGGCCGGAGACTTCGAGCTGCTATTGCCGCTCGCGCGCGGGCTGATTGGCCTGTCGCTCGTACCGCATCATCCCGTGGGTGAGGACGGCTACTTCATGCTGCTGCT
>WNFW01008197.1_pt1 | contig 12285 bp, 13 predicted proteins | sample 5400131 | NCBI WGS metagenome assembly WNFW01 (sample SAMN13153362, study PRJNA577476) | soil metagenome | isolation source: 20 cm soil or saprolite under grassland replicate 1 | place: USA:California | collected 2016-06-15 | reverse complement strand
CCACGGTGCCGCCGATCTCGGTGATCACGACGTCGTGGTCGGGGGCGAGCCGGCGGATCGCCGCCTTGATCTCGTCGGTGATGTGCGGGATCACCTGCACCGTCGAGCCGAGGTATTCCCCGCGCCGCTCCTTCGTGATCACCGCCTGGTAAATCCGGCCCGTCGTGACGTTGTTCACCTGGGACAGCGAGCGGTCGATGAAGCGCTCGTAGTGGCCCAGGTCGAGATCGGTCTCGGCGCCGTCGTCGGTGACGTACACCTCGCCATGCTGGAACGGCGACATCGTACCGGGATCGACGTTGATGTAGGGGTCGAACTTCTGGATCGTCACACGCAGCCCGCGCTCGACCAGCACGCGGCCGAGCGACGCGGCCGCGATGCCCTTGCCGAGGGAGCTCACCACGCCGCCGGTTACGAAGATGTACTTCGTCGAGCTCACGGACTCACCTCCCTCAGTTGGCCGGTCAGTTGGCCGGTCAGGGCCGCCTCCGCGTAGCGGAGATCCTCGACCGTGTCTACGCCCGGCGCTGCCGGCGCCGGGAACAGCGCCACGCCGATCGGGACGCCGTGCAACAGCGGGCGCAGCTGCTCCAGCCGCTCCCAGCGCTCCGCCGGGACGGGCGCGAGCCGCACCCACCGGGCGAGCGCGTCGGGCGTGTAGGCGTACACGCCGACATGCTGGTGATAGACCACGGCGCCGGTGGCGTCGCGATCGAACGGCACCGGCGCGCGCGAGAAGTACACCGCCCGGCCGCGCGCATCCACCACGACCTTCACGCGATTGGGGTCGGCGGCGAGCGCGGGGTCGAGCGTGCCGGCCGCGGTGCCGATCGGATCGCCGCCCTGGACGCGCGCCACCGCGCCGCGCAGCGCCTCGGGGGCTACGAGCGGCTCGTCGCCCTGCACGTTGAGAATTAGGTTGAAGGTCTTAAACTGTTTGCTTACAACGACTTCTGACACTCGCTCGGTGCCCGACTGGTGATCCGAGGAGGTGAGCACGGCTTCGTATCCCGCTCGTTCTACCACGCTCGCGATCTCACGTGCATCCGTTGCGACGACCAGTCGGTCACACACCGCGGCATCGGCGACGCGGCGGATCACCCACAGGATGAGGGGTTCACCTGCCAGAGGCAGGAGGGGCTTGCGAGGAAGGCGGCTGGAGCCCAGCCGCGCCGGGATCACGCCGAGGACGGGCACGGAGGAACATACAAGATGCGTGCCGCGACGTCTAGGGCATGGTGCGTGCCACGCCTAAGAAATTCTCCAGCAATCGCTTACCATGCTCAGTCCCGATGGACTCGGGATGGAATTGCACGCCGTAAATCGGGTGGCTGCGGTGCTTCATGGCCATGATCTCGGCGTCCTTGGGGCGGTCGGCGCTCCAGGCGGTGATGACGAGATCTTTGGGCAGGGAGGCCGGCTCCACGATGAGCGAGTGGTAGCGCATGCCGGTGAGCGGGCTCGGTATGCCCTCGAACAACTCGTCTTTCTCATGGATCACCTGGCACGTCTTGCCGTGCATCAGCCGGTCGGCGCGCACCACCCGGCCGCCGAACGCCTCGCCGATCGCCTGGTGGCCCAGGCAGACGCCCAGGATCGGGATCTTCCCCGCCAGAGCCTGCACCAGGGGCACGAGGATCCCGGCGTCGCGCGGCGTGCATGGTCCCGGGGAGAGCACCGCGGCGCGCGGCTTCAGGGCCAGGACCTCCGCGACCGTGAGTGCATCGTTGCGGTACACGACGGGCTCCTGACCCAGCTCGCCGAACAGCTGGACGAGGTTGTAGGTGAACGAATCGTAGTTGTCGAGAATGAAGAGCACGGACGATTGGCCGGTCAGCTCAGGAAGCGCTCGGCGAGCTGCTGCAGCCGCTCGTCGCCCGCGGCGCGGGCGCGATCGAGAATGCGGCGGACGTGCTCGCGCAGCCGGGGCTCGCCCCAATAGTACCCGGTCGCTTGCTCGGCACTCGCCGTCTCGCCCGCACGGGCGGCCTCGAGCAGCGCGTCCGCCGCGGACCGATCGAAGTCAGGATGGCCCTTCGGCGGCAGCCCATAGTTGCGCCGGGGCGCCTCGTTGCCCGCATCCTCTTTGGTGAACGCTCGCGACACGTGACTTCCCCCCTTACGCCCGCGGATGATACTGCCGATGCACGCTGCGCAGGTAGTCCCGGTCCACGTGGGTGTAGAGCTGCGTGGTCGCCAAGTCGGCGTGCCCCAGCATCTCCTGGACCGCCCGCAGGTCCGCTCCGCCCTCGAGCAGATGCGTGGCGAAGCTGTGGCGCAGGGTGTGGGGGGTGACGCGCTTGGTGAGCCCCGCGACCTTCGCGGCGCGCTTGATGATCGTCCAAGCGCCGACGCGCGACAGCGGCGTGCCGCGCGCATTGAGGAACAGGATGCCGCGTCCCTTGCCCTTGTCGAAGCGCGGCCGGATCTCGCGGGCGTACAGCGCCACTGCGCCCAGGGCGCGGCGCCCCACCGGAACGATACGCTCCTTGGCCCCTTTGCCGAAGATCCGCACCAGCCCGTCTTCGTACAGTAAATCCTGGGGCTTCACTCCGACCACCTCGGAGACGCGCGCCCCGGTCGCGTAGGCGAACTCGAGCAGCGCCCGGTCCCGCATCGCGAGCGGCTCGTCCGTGTTCGGTGCCGCGAGCAGTCTGCCGACTTCGGGGACCGTCAGCACCGTAGGCAGCGTGCGCCACTGCTTGGGTGATTCGAGGCGCTCGCTCGGGTCTCGCGTCGCATGCCCTTCGCCGACCAGGAAGCGGTAGTACGTGCGGATCGCCGAGATCTGGCGACGGATCGTGGCCGGGGCGAGGCCCAGGTCCTTGAGATCGTACACGAACTCGCGCAGCTGTGCGGCGGTAATGGCATCGGGGTGGCGGGCGCCTTTGGTACTCGCGTGGGTGATGAGCCGCGCGACGTCGCGCAGATAGTTACCGACCGTATTGGCGCTGTTTCCGGCCTCGAGGGCGAGGTAATCGCGGAACTGCGCCACGTGAAAGGCATCATCCGCCATGTCGATTCCTGTGGGCAGCCATGCGATTCTAACGTCTCGAGCGGCGGCAAATCCATAGCCCGGGCGACGTGCTCTACGCCGTTTCCGCTCGTACATTGTCAGCTCTCGTAACCGCCTGGCGTCCATGCATCCGTTGCTGATCCTGTTGGTGGGAATGGCCACGATCCTGGTGGGGATCGTCGGGCTGCGTCTGAACGCGTTCCTGGCGCTGATCACCGCCGCGATCGTGGTCAGCCTGCTTGCCCCCGGTGAGCCCGCGGTGAGGATCGGTCGCGTAGCGGAGGGGTTCGGCCGCACGGCGGGCACCGTCGGGGTCGTCATCGCGCTGGCGGCGATCGCCGGTAAAGCGATGATGGACAGCGGGGCGGCGGACCGGATCGTCCGGGCGTTCCTCGCCTTGCTGGGCGTCGAGCGAGGCGCGACGGCCCTGTGCGCCACGGGCTACGTGCTGTCGATTCCTGTCTTCTTCGACACGGTCTTCTATCTCCTCGTCCCCCTGGCCCGCTCGATGTACGGGCGTACCAACCGCCACTATCTCAAGTACCTCCTGGCGATTGCGGCGGGCGCGGGGGCGACGCACACGCTGGTCCCGCCCACCCCCGGGCCGCTGGCGATCGCCGGCACGCTGGGAGTCGACCTCGGAACCATGGTCCTGGTCGGCATCGTCGTGGCGCTGCCGGCGGCCGGGGTCGGGCTGCTGTTCGCGGGATGGGTGGACCGCCGCATGCCCGTGGTGCCGCGATCCCCCGCCGCCGCAGTCGCCGCCGAGGCAGCGGCTCCGCAGTCACTTCCCGGTCTCGTTCCCTCACTCCTGCCCATCGTCCTGCCCGTTCTGTTCATTTCGTCGCACACGGTGGTCGCGTCCATGACGGCACGACCGGGAGCGCACGTCGGGCTCTGGTCGGCGGTGGCGCCCTACACGGCGATCATCGGGAACCCCAATCTCGCGCTGCTCGTCGCCGCGGGCATAGCCATGTGGCTGTACGCGCGGCAGCGCCGCGCGACCCGGGCCGACATCGGGGAGATGGTGGACGCATCCTTGATGGGCGCCGGGTTCATCATCTTGATCATTGCGGCGAGCGGGGCGTTCGGGGTCGCGTTGCAGGCCGCACAGATCGGGCCCGTGATCGAGCGGGCCTTCGTCGGGCAGGCAGCGGCGGCGGGAATGGGCTCCGGCCTGGTCTTTTTGTTCCTCGGGTTCGGGGTCGCGAGCCTGATCAAAATCGCCCAAGGCTCGAGTACCGTCGCGATGATCACGGCCGCCGCGATGCTGGCGGCCATGCTGCCGGCGAACGGCGGCCGTCTTCCCTTTCACACCGTATACGTCGCGACTGCGATTGCCAGCGGGTCGCTCGTCGGGACGTGGATGAACGACAGCGGGTTCTGGCTGTTTTCCAAGATGGGTGGCGTGACGGAGATGGAGACGCTCAAGTCGTGGACGCCCGTGCTGGCCGTCGTGGGTGTCACGGCCATGGTCACGACGCTCGTGCTCGCGCTGCTGGTGCCGCTGCGGTAGCAAGGATTGACACCCCCCGCAACGATATGGTACTACTCGGCATGACCGCAGGAGCTATTATGCCCGACGAAATGGGAACCTTCCGTGTAGATGTCGAGATCGAGAACCCGGCCCGCCCGGGTGAGCGACGCAACTTGAGATCCGTTCTGGTGGATACCGGGGCGGAACTGTCGTGGGTTCCGGCGGAGATGCTCGAATCGTTGGGCGTCGAGCGCAACAATAAGTGGCACTTCCGCCAGGCCGACGGAACGATTCTGGAGCGGTGGACTGGCGGCGTGTCCGTCTACGTTGCCGGGAAGCGGGCGGCGGACGAGGTGGTGTTCGGAGAGCCCGGCGACCTCGTATTGCTCGGCTCGCGCACCCTAGAAGGGCTCAACTTCCGGATTGAGCCCGTCACCAAACGGTTGGTAGACGCGGGGCCGGCGCCGGCGGCAGCGGCGGCGTAGGGCGCACAGCGCCTCGTTGCTCACACAGCGCCTCGTAGTTCACACGCTGAAGCGTGTGCTCGGCCCAGCACAACGCTGAAGCGTGAACGGCTGGCGATTCGCGGCCCATCGCAGCACGTTGAAGGCATGCACGCGAAGCTCGCTCCCCCGTCCCTGGACGCAGTGCTCGGCTCGGCCAGCGCCGTCGCCGCCGGCCGGCTCGCCGGTGAAGGGCCGGCGGGCCGGCTCCCCCTCACCCCCGACATGCTGCGGGAGGAGCCGAGCGGTAACCTGTTCGGCCTGACGCAGAACGTGGGCATGGGCTGGAGCCCCGCGTCGTTGAGCGGCCCGCAATACGTCATCGTCAGCACCCACGGTGGCCTGCGCAGCGAGGACGGGAGTCCGGTGGCGCTGGGATACCACACCGGGCACTGGGAGATCGGGCTGCTGGTGCGGGCGGCGGCCGAGACCCTGCGCGCCGCCGGGGCGATCCCCTTCGCGGCGTACTGTAGCGACCCCTGTGACGGCCGTACCCAGGGCACCACGGGGATGTTCGACAGCCTGCCCTACCGGAACGATGCGGCCGTCGTGATGCGCCGGCTGATCCGCTCCCTCCCCACTGCGTCGGGCGTGATGGGCGTCGCCACGTGCGACAAGGGCTTGCCCGCGACGATGCTGGCGCTCGCCGGGTGCGGGGAGCTCCCCGGCGTGATCGTGCCCGGCGGCGTCACCCTGCCGGCGGTCGGGGGCGAGGACGCGGGGACGGTGCAGAGCTTGGGCGCGCGCTTCGCCCGGGATCTGATAAGCCTGGACTACGCCGCCACCATGGGCTGCCGCGCCTGCGGCTCGGCCGGCGGGGGCTGCCAGTTCTTGGGCACCGCGGCGACGTCGCAGGTCGTGGCGGAGGCGCTTGGCCTGGCGCTGCCACACAGCGCGCTGGCGCCGTCCGGTGAGCCGGTGTGGCTCGAGCTGGGCGCCCGCACGGCCCACGCCCTGGTGCGGCTGCACGCGCTCGGGATTCCGATCAAACGGATCCTGACCCAGCACGCGCTCGAGAACGCGATGCTGGTGCACGCGGCGTTCGGGGGGTCGACCAACCTGCTGCTGCACATTCCGGCGATCGCGCATGCGGCGGGGCTCAGGCCGCCCACGCTGGACGACTGGATCCGGGTGAATCGGGCGACGCCGCGTCTGGTCGATGCCCTGCCGAACGGTCCGCGCGGACATCCCACGGTCCAGGTTTTCATGGCCGGGGGTGTTCCCGAAGTGATGCTGCACCTGCGAGGCATGGGGTTACTGCACGGCGACGTGCTCACTGCTACGGGCGACACCCTCGATACGACCCTCGATTGGTGGGCAGCGAGCGACCGGCGACGCGAGGCCCGGGCACGGCTCTCCGCCGCCACGGCGGTCGCTCCCGACGACGTCATCATGGGTCCCGACGCTGCGCGCGCCGCGGGTCTGACCAGCACCGTCGTCTTCCCGGTCGGGAACCTGGCACCCGAGGGGGCGGTGATCAAAGCCACCGCGCTCGATCCCTCCATCGTGGGAGCCGATCAGGTCTACCGCCACCGAGGGCCCGCGCGCGTGTTCGTGGACGAGCGGGACGCGATCCGGGCTGTGAAAGGAGCGACCGAGCGGCCGATCCGACCGGGGGACGTAATCGTGTTGATCGGCACCGGGCCGTCGGGCACGGGGATGCAGGAGACCGCGCAGATCACCACAGCGCTCAGGTATCTCCCCTGGGGCAAGCACGTCGCGCTCCTCACCGACGGCCGTTTCTCCGGGTTCTCGAGCGGCGCGTGCGTGGGCCACATCGGACCGGAGGCACTGCACGGCGGCCCGATCGGGCGGGTGCGCGAGGACGACCTGATCGAGATCGTGATCGACCGCGGCACGCTCACGGGTTCGGTCGACCTCGTGGGAGCGGCCGGGCAGCCGCTCGCCCGGGCGGCGTGCGCCGCACTGCTCGAGCAACGCGAGCCCCACCCCGGGCTCACGCCTCACCCTGCCCTGCCCGCGGACACCCGCCTGTGGGCGGCGCTGCAGCGGGCGAGCGGCGGCACCTGGGCCGGCTGTGTGTACGACGTCGATCGCATCGTGGCGGCGCTCGAGGCCGGTCTCAACCTCACCAAGGAGGTGAAGTGATTTCGCGGGACCGCCACCGTATTCCGCTGGAGCGCAGCGGCTACCACCCGGGCTGCTAACGCCTCAGGCGGCGCCGAATCCACAGCCCGAGGCCCAACACCGCCGCGAGCGCGACGACGGCCAGCGCGCCATTGACGCGCGCGACCACTCGCAGGACCGCGTCCAGGTTCGTGCCCAGCACGCTCACGAGGTACGTCAGGAGCCCGTACCACAGCGCCGACGCGAGGGCCAACGTGCGCTCGGAGAGCAGGCGCCGTCCGAGCGTCCCCTGGAAGAATGGCCGGCCGAACCGGTGGGAGGCGAAATAGACGGCCGCCCCGGAGCCGACGTTGGCGGTCCACGTGAGTCCGAACACGGCCCACGGATCGAGCGTCCCCCGCCCCGCCAAGAACGCGCCGAGGGCGACGACCGTGTCGGCGGGAACGGGAGGGAAAATATTCTCGAGGGCGGCGAAGGTGGCGATCAGCGCGTACAGCGGGCCCGGCGGGAGGGATTCGAGCGAGTGGACGAGATCGCTCACTCCAACACCGCGACGGCGATGACCGCGATCCCCTCGGCGCGCCCGATCCACCCCATCCCCTCGTTGGTCTTCCCCTTCACCGAGATGGCGTCCGAGGACACGGACAGGGCTGCGGCCAGCCGCTCGCGCATGCGCGTCACGTGGGGCCCGATCTTCGGCTGCTCCGCGATGACGGTGACGTCGGCCTGCACGAGCTTATGGCCCGCGGTCACGACGGCGCGGTGGGCCCGTTGCAAGAGCTCGAGTGAGTCGGCGCCTTCCCAGCGGGGATCCGAGTCGGGAAACATGGTGCCGATGTCCCCGAGGCCGGCGGCACCCAGCATGGCGTCGATGAGCGCATGGGCGACAGCGTCGGCATCGGAGTGACCGGCGAGACCGAGGGGATGTGCGATCTCGACCCCGCCGAGGATCAGCTTGCGACCCGCGGCGAAGCGGTGCGAGTCGTACCCGATCCCGACGCGCATGCCTGTTCGTCTCCTGTAGTGTGGCGCTGACGCAACAGCGGGTTTTCCACGGGTCCACAAATCAACGTGCACAATGTGCATAGTGCACAAACTGCACATCACACCTGCAGGATGCGGATCGCGAGTAGGGCCGCGTTCTTCGCGTTGTCGATCCCGACGGTCGCCACGGGCACGCCGCTCGGGACCTGAGCCGTGGCGAGCAGCGCGTCGAGCCCGTTCAAGGGCCCGGCGGCGAACGGCACGCCGATCACCGGCAGGTCCGTGACCGACGCCGCGAATCCCGGGAGTGCTGCGGACAGCCCCGCGCCGGCGATGATCACCTTGAATCCCTGACCTCTGGCCCCCGACACCAGCTTGGTTGTCTGATCCGGTTGGCGATGCGCTGAGGACACGTGGAACTCGTACGAAACGCCCGCCTTGCTCAACACGTCGAAGGCAGGCTCGATCCTGGGCTTGTCGCTTTCGGAGCCGACGAGAATGAGCACGTCGGGCATCAGGCGGCTTCGTCGATGACGCTGTAGTCCTGGCGGCGCCGGCGCGGTACGTAGCCCGCGTCGGCGATCAGCCGCTGCATCTCGGGCAGCGTCATGCGCCACGTCGTGCCCGCCGCCGAGACGACGTTTTCTTCCATCATGAGCGAGCCGAAGTCGTTCGCGCCGAAGCGCAGCGCGACTTGCCCGATCTTCGGGCCCATCGTCACCCACGAGGCCTGGATGTTCGGGACGTTGTCGAGCACGATGCGCGCGATCGCCTGGGTGCGCAGGTAGGCGACCGCGTCGGTCTTGGGGAGATGTTCGAGCTCGGTATGCTCGGGCTGCAGCGGCCAGCAGATGAACGCGGTGAAGCCACCGGTGCGCGCCTGGACCTCGCGCACGCGGAACAGGTGCTCGATGCGGTCGGCCGCCGTCTCGCCCAGACCGTACATCATCGTGACCGACGTCTTCAGTCCCAGCCGGTGTGCCGTCTCCATCACCTCGAGCCAGCGGTCGGCCCCGGCCTTTTTCTTGGCCACGCGGTCGCGGACTTCCTGCACCAGGATCTCGCCGCCGCCGCCGGGAACCGAGTCGAGGCCCGCCGCGACCAGCTCGCGGATCACCGCTTCGAGCGTCATCCCGAACCGCCCGGCGAAGAAGTCGATCTCGGAAGGGGAGAAACCGTGGATGTGGATCGGGTGATGCCGCTTGATGTAGCGCAACAGATCCAGGTACCACGCGAACGGGATGTAGGGGTTGTGGCCGCCCTGGATCAGGATCTGCACGCCGCCCAGCGCCCGCAGCTCGTCGATCTTCCTGCCGATCTGCTCGAAGGAGAGCACGTAGCCCTCGGCGTGCTTGGGGCGGCGGTAGAACGCGCAGAACTTGCAGTCGGCGACGCAGACGTTGGTGTAGTTGATGTTGCGGTCGATGATGTAGGTGACGGCGTTTTCGGGGTGGAGGCGCCACCGTGCCTGATCGGCGAGCGCACCCAGCTCGAGCAGCGTGGCGCGCTCGTACAGCTCCAGCGCGGCGCGGAATTCGGCGGAGGTGCGGTCGATCACGCTCAGGCCACCTGCAGGAAGCGGAGCGACCCGTCGGGGACGAGCCCGCGGGCGGCGAGCCGGCGGAAGAAGTCCGTCAGGCCCGCGAGATGCTTGTAGCTCAGGGCATAGTCGAGGCCGGTGAAATACTCGACACACGTTGCACGACGCACGTGACACGCACGAGCGGCGTCGTCGGCGAGCAGGCCAAGATGCGCCAGCCCCCAGTCGCGGGATGCCAGCAACGCCCGATGGACCGCGTTGGCGGCGTCGTGCCCCGCCTCGCGCCGTGCCGCCCATACCGCAAACACGAACGGCAGCCCGGTCCAGCGCTTCCACTCCTCGCCCAGGTCGTAGCGGTGCGCGTAGGCATGCCGCGCAGTCAGGAGCAGTGCGGGATCCCCGATCACCAGCACGGCGTCGTGCGGCAGCCCGGCGAGGCCGTCCAAGTCCGCCGCCTCGGCCCGCACGTGCGCAAATCGCGGCTGCACGTGCCAGACGTCCGTGCACAACAGCTCCAGCAGATGCACCGACGTCCGCGACGACGCGGTCAGCAGCACGGTGGCGCCGTCGAGCTCGACCGCCGGGCGGCGCGAGAACAGGGCGACGCTGCGCACCGGCCCGTCGCACGAGATCGCCAGGTCCGGCAGCAGGACGTAATCGCGGGCGTTGCGGGCGTATTCGACCGCGCTCACGACGCTCACGTCCAGCTCGGCGGCGGCGAGCAGCTCGTTGAGCTCGGAAGGCGTTCCGGTCACGAGATCGGCCGCCAGCGGGACCACGCCCCGGTCGATGGCGCCATACACCGGGTAGCAGTTGATGTAGCCGATGCGGCCGACTCTCATTCCACCCTCAGATCCTTCGCGCCTTCGGCGCTCAGGATGACAGGCTCACTCGCTCCGCGAAAAAGCAATGATGAAACCACGCTCCGGTGACCTCCCCCTTTTCTTCTCAAAGCGCCACGCGGCGTGTCATCCTGAGCGAGCGCGCGGTACGCGCGCGAAGCGAAGGATCTGTTAGGGTGTGTCCTCATTCGGACGCATCCACGGGAGATAGCACCGGCAGCCTGCGATCCCGGACGCCAGCCCGAGGGCGATGCGAGATCTGGAACGTCGGTCCTTCGGGGCCCTGCGGTCGGACCGCGGGCTCAGCCGGCACCCAATCCTCGAACGTGCGCACGGTGTGATAGAGCGAATCCCGCTCGGCTGGCTCCTTCCCCGCCCCGCGGATGAGGGTGACGATCTGGTCGTACGACAGCCACATCGGCGTGCCCGCGCCGGCCTCGTGGTAGACCCGCTCGAACACCACCGTCCCCTCCAGGTCGTCACACCCGAAGGTCAGTGCCACCTGGGAGATGAACGGCGTCACCATGGGCCAATGGGTTTTGACGTGCGGGATGTTGTCGAGCACGAGCCGCCCCACGGCGATGTTCTTCAAGTCGTCGAACCCGGTCGTGGCCGTCCCGGTCCGCCCCAGTGCCTCGCCCAGCTCGTTATGGTCCGGATGATACGCGAGCGGGATATACGTGAGGAACCCGGCGGTCTCGTCCTGGAGAGCCCGCAGCGCCAGCAGGTGGTCGACGCGGTCGGCCATCGTCTCGACGTGGCCGTACAGCATGGTGCAGTTGGACGGTATGCCCAACTGGTGCGCCTCGCGGTGCACGGCGAGCCACTCCTCCCCGGACAGCTTCTTGTCGGCGATGGTGGCGCGCGCCGCGGGACTGAACACCTCGGCCCCTCCCCCCGGGAGGCTGGTGACGCCGGCGTCCCGCATCGCGCGCAGCACGTCGCGCACGCTCAGGCCCTCGAGGCGCGCGAGGTGCGCGATCTCGACCGCCGTGAGCGCCTTGATGTGGACGCCGGGGTGCCGCTCTCTCAGGCCCCGGAACATCTCCAAGTAATACGCCAGCCGCAGCTTCGGGTGCAGCCCGCCGACGATATGGAATTCGCGGGTCGGGTTGTCGCGCGCGGCGTCCGCTTCGGCGAAGACCTCTTCGAGGCTCCGCGTGTACGCCCCCGCCTCCTGCGGCATGCGCGCGAACGAGCAGAAGACGCAGGTGTTGCGCAGCACGCAGACGTTGGTGGGGTTCAAGTGCTGGTTCGCCGCGAAGTACACCCGGTCGCCGTTGCGCCGGCGGTTGGCCAGGTCGGCGAGCCGGCCGATGGTGAGCAGATCCGCTGAGTTGAAGAGGACGAGCGCGTCGTCGCGGGTCAGCCGCTCGCTGCGCCCGACCTTCTCGGCGATGGGCTGAAGCGCGGGATCGCCCTTCACGCGGCCCGTTTGATCGCGAGCGTCACGTTGTGCCCGCCGAACCCGAAGGAGTTCGAGAGCGCGACGTCCACGTGCCGTTTCACGGCCCGGTTCGGCGCCGAGTCGAGGTCGCAGGCCGGGTCGGGGGTGAACTGGTTGATCGTGGGGGGAATCGTGCCGGTCTGCACCACGAGCGCGCAAACCGCCGCCTCGAGCGCGCCCGCGGCGCCCAGCAGGTGGCCGGTCATCGACTTGGTCGAGCCGAACACGAGCTTGCGGGCCTGGGGACCGAACACGCTCTTCACCGCCGCGGTTTCCGCGGCGTCGCCATGGGGCGTCGAGGTGCCGTGTGCGTTGATGTAGCCGATCTGGTCGGGCCGCACGCCGCCGTCCTGCATCGCGAGCTGCATGGCGTCCCGTGCGCCGGCGC
>WNFW01004294.1_pt1 | contig 12286 bp, 14 predicted proteins | sample 5400131 | NCBI WGS metagenome assembly WNFW01 (sample SAMN13153362, study PRJNA577476) | soil metagenome | isolation source: 20 cm soil or saprolite under grassland replicate 1 | place: USA:California | collected 2016-06-15 | reverse complement strand
GTCGAGATCGGCGGGAGCTTCCGCATTCCGGACATCATGGCGCGCAGCGGCGCGAAGCTCGTAGAAGTCGGCACGACGAATCGCACCCACGACGACGATTATCGGCGCTCGATCACGCCAAAGACCGCTGCGATCGTAAAAGTCCACCGCAGCAACTTTGCGATCGAGGGGTTCACGGCGGACGTAAGCGTCGAGCGACTGGTGTTCATCGCCGCCGAGCACGGTCTCCCCGTGATCCACGATCTCGGCAGCGGACTCATGCTCTCGCTCGACGAATACGGATTGACCGGTGAGCCGACCGCGTCCTCCGCGCTCGGTTCAGGAGCCACTCTCGTGCTCATGAGCGGCGACAAGCTCCTCGGTGGTCCACAAGCCGGAATAGTTCTTGGCAAGGCAGCGGCGGTCGCGAAGCTGCGTAAGAACCCGCTCGCCAGAGCGATGCGGGTCGACAAGCTCACGCTCTCCGCGCTCGAAGCTACGCTCCGACTCTACCTCGAGCCACAACGCGCTCTGAAGGAACTACCCGTGCTCGCGATGCTTTCCGCAGGACTGGACGAATTAGAATCACGTGCTCACTCGATTGTCACCACGCTGCGCGCCAGCGGGATTGTCGCGGCAGTGGCGCCTAGCACCGCGAGCGTTGGCGGAGGCGCGTTCCCGACCGCGGCCATTCCTTCTCGCGCCGTCGTCGTCGAATCTGATGTCGAGCACGTCGAAGAAAAGCTTCGTCGCGGTGACCCCGCTGTCATCGGTCGGATCGCTGAGGGCAAACTGGTGCTCGACCTCCGCAGCGTGATGCCACGGGAGGACGCAATCCTGACCGCGACGCTGGTGAGGGCGCTATCGTGACGGCGCTTCCCAAAGCGGTGTTTCTCGATCGCGACGGCACGATCATGGAAGACGCCCACTACATCAAGTCTCCGAACCAGGTTCGTCTCCTGCCCGGCGCTGCCGCGGCCGTCAAACGACTCAACGACGCGAAGATTCGCGTTATCGTTGCTACGAACCAGTCCGGCATCGCGCGCGGCAAGTTCACGGTCCAGGACTACGAAGCGGTCCGCGCGCGGCTCGAGTCGCTGCTCAAGGCCGAGGGGGCACACATCGACGCGAGCTACTATTGTCCCCATTATCCGAGCATCACCGGCCCGTGCAACTGCCGGAAGCCCGGCCTCAAGATGTTCACGGATGCAATGCTCGACTCCATGGTCGAAGCCGACGATGTCGCCTACATCGGCGATCGCTGGCGGGACGTGACCGCGGCGACAAAGCTCGGTGGGCGAGGAATAATGATCAATTCGCCAGTGACCACGGACGCGGACCGGCGCCTGGCGCAAGACGATGGAATCGAGACCGCTGAATCAATCACCCAGGCGGTCGACATGCTTTTCGGTCTTACTGACCGGGACGACTCGGCGTAAAATCGGGGATGCCGTCACGACTCGCCGTGCTCGCATCGGGACGCGGCTCAAATCTTCAGGCAATCATAGAGCATTTCGAGAGTCTCGCGCGCGAGCGGGTAGCGCGGGTCGTGCTCGTCGCATCGAATCGCGCGGACGCGCCAGCGCTCGTACGGGGTGCGACCTCGTCGATCGATATCGCGTCGTTTGACGCGACCGACGACGGATCGCAGCTGCTCGAGCTCCTCCGCAAATTCCGCATCGATCTGGTCGTGCTGGCGGGATATCTGAAGCGTATCCCGTCCAGTGTGATCCAGGAATACACCGGTCGAATCATCAATATCCACCCTGCCCTGCTCCCGGATTTCGGCGGTGAAGGCATGTACGGTGCGCGAGTCCATGAGGCGGTGATCGCCTCAGGCGCGAAAGAAAGTGGCGTCACAGTGCACATGGTGGACGACGACTACGACCGCGGACCGATCGTCGCCCAATGGCGCATTCCAGTGGACAAATCTGATACCGCTGAATCGCTCGCCGCTCGCGTCCTCGCCGTCGAGCACATCGTTTATCCCCGGGTGGTGGAGATGGTCGCGCTGCTCCAGCAGCTCGAAACGAAAGTCCCTGTCTGATATGCCAACCGCGCTACTTTCTGTCTCCGATAAGACTGGCCTCGTCGACTTCGCCAAGGGCCTGGTTGCACTCGGCTGGGATCTCGTCTCGACCGGTGGAACCGCCAAGGCGCTCCGAACGGCCGGCGTTAACGTCCGCGACGTCAGCGACATCACGCATTTTCCCGAAATGCTCGATGGCCGGATCAAGACGCTGCACCCGGCGGTCCACGGGGCTCTCCTTGCGAGGCGCGATGCCGCCGGTCACCTCGAGGCGCTCGCGGAGCATCAGATCGCGCCGATAGACCTCGTCGCGGTAAACCTCTACCCGTTCGAAGAAACAGCGGCGCGCGCGGCATCGAAACCGGATGAAATCGTCGAGCAGATCGACATCGGCGGTCCGTCGATGCTGCGGTCGGCCGCAAAGAACTTCGCTGCTGTCACTGTAGTCGTAGACCCGGCTGACTACACGCGCGTGCTCGCCGCGCTTGCAGCGAAAGACGACGACCTCGATCTGCGCCGCCTGCTCGCCGAGAAAGCCTTTGCGCGCACCGCAGCGTACGACGCAGCGATCTCTCATTGGTTCAGCTGCGAGCGCGACGAGATCTTCCCCGATCGCATTGCGATCCCGCTCGCGAAAGTCACGGCTCTTCGTTACGGAGAGAACCCCGGGCAGCGCGCCGCGTTCTATGTCGAGCGGAACAGCGACGGCATCGCGGGCCTCGAGCAGAAGGGCGGAAAGGAGCTGTCGTTCAACAACCTGCTCGACCTGGAGGGAGCGCTCTTCGCGACTGACCCGTTCCATGACGAAGTCTGCTGCGCAATCGTGAAGCACACCACGCCTTGCGGGCTTGCAACCGGAGCGTCCGCGGTCGATGCCTACAGGAAGGCGCTCGCCTGTGATCCGGTATCGGCGTTCGGGTCAGTCATCTCCTTTACCACGCCCGTTGACGACGAGACAGCCGAAGCGGTGTCGAGTCTGTTCGTCGAATGCATCGTCGCGCCACAGTTCACAGCGGGCGCGCTCGAGATACTCGGCCGCAAAAAAAATCTTCGCGTGCTGGAAGGAACGGCGCAGTGGCGCGAGCATGCGCTCGACTACAAGCGCGTGCGGGGCGGATTTCTGGCGCAGGAGCGTGCGGCTCGCGACGAAGGTGAACAATGGCGCGTCGTCACCAAGCGACAGCCTACCGACGTGGAGCTCAAGGATCTTCAGTTCGCCTGGCGCACGGTCGGCAGCGTCAAGTCGAACGCTATCGTGCTTTGCAGAGATGGGGCGACGATCGGCATTGGGGCCGGGCAAATGTCGCGCGTCGACGCGGCTTTTCTTTCAGTGCACAAGGCCCGGCTCGTGGGACACGACACCAAAGGCGCGGTAATGGGATCCGATGCGTTTTTCCCCTTTCGCGATGGAGTCGAGCAGGCGGCCGAAGCCGGAGTATCGGCGATCGTCCAGCCCGGCGGGTCGGTGCGCGACGAGGAAGTGATCCAGGCGGCCGACGAATACGACATCGCGATGGTGTTTACCGGCAAGCGACAATTCCGCCACTAGGATGAGCGAGCTCGACTACCGGCCATCGTATCGCGCCGCTGCGATCGCTTCGGCTCTGGTATTCGTTCTTTACCTTGTGACTCTGTCGCCGTCGACGGCGATGTGGGACACCAGTGAGTACATCGCGGCCGCGTACACATTTGGACTGCCGCATCCGCCCGGCAATCCGTTCTTCGTCCTGTTGGGGCGGTTCTTCGCGGTCCTCCCGATCGCGCCCAACGTTGCGATGCGCATCAACATTCTCGCCGCGCTGTGCAGCGCGGGCGCCGCCGGCATGTGGTTCCTGATCACCGAGCGCGTCCTCGTGGGATGGCTGGCGGAGCGGTGGCAACGAATAGTCGGGGGCTCGCTCGCCGCACTCATCGGCGCCACCGCGTTCACCGTGTGGGCGCAGTCTGTGGTGAACGAAAAAGTTTATACGGTCTCGCTGTTCGGAATGGCAGTCGTGTCGTGGCTGACGGTTCGCTGGTGCGACGAGCCAGACGGGAGAAAGGGGGATCGCCTTCTCGTGTTGATCGCGTACCTGAGTGGACTTGGATACGCGAATCACATGGCGGGGTTTCTGGCGTTGCCTGCCGTCGCTGCCGCTGTAGTCATTCGGCGGCCGGCGACGCTCGTCCGCTGGCGGCTGCTACTCGCCATTGCCGGAGCGCTGGCGCTGGGCATGACGCCATTCCTTACTCAGCCGCTGCGCGCCGCGCGCTTCCCTGCTATCAACGAAGGCGAGCCGACCGGCTGCGCGACCCACATCGGCGTTGGCTGCACATTCAGCAAAGCGACGTATGATCGCTTCATGTACAACTTCAATCGCGGCCAGTACGCGAAGCCGGCGCTGACCGACAGGCAGGCGCCGTTCGTCGCGCAAGTCGAGATGTGGTGGCTCTATTTCCGCTGGCAGTGGCTGAGGGATCCGTTCGACAGCCATCCCGCCCTTCAGAACATGCTCGCAACGCTCTTCCTCCTCTTCGGCGGACTCGGCGGCTACGTGCACTGGAAGCGCGACCGACGGTCGTTCTCGTATTTCGGTCCGCTGATGTTCATGGTGACCATCGCGCTCATCTATTACATGAACTTCAAGTACGGCTCGTCGCAGGCGCCGGAGCTCGGCGACGCTGTTCCGCGCGAAGTGCGCGATCGTGACTACTTCTATCTCTGGAGCTTCTCCGCGTGGAGCGTGTGGTCGGCGCTCGGGCTGGTCTTTGTTTGGGAGACGATCGCGGCTCTGATCGGGTCGGACAAGGTCCTGGTGGGCAACGAGACGCTCGACCTGCCCCGTCGTCGCAGCTGGCTACTCGCGGCGCCGCTCCTCGGCCTTACGCTGATTCCACTCTTCGCGAACTGGCAGTCCGCGTCACGCGCTGGACAGACCGACACCGCCGATTTTGCGGCGGATCTCCTCAATTCCGTCGAGCCCTACGGCGTTCTGGTCACCGCGGGCGACAATGACACGTTTCCGCTCTGGTACGCGCAGGAAGTCGAAGGAATCCGGCGCGATGTCATCGTCGCTTGTCTTTCTCTGCTCAACACCGATTGGTACACGCGCCAATTGCTGCGCCGACCGATATACGAGTACGACTCGCTGCGCGGCCCGGCGATCTATCGCGGCAAGATCTGGAAAAAACCAAACGGGCCGCCGCTAAGACTGACGATGCGGGAAGCGGACGCCGTCCCGCCTGCAATCGAGTTGTCGGCGCCGCAGACATTTCGCAAAGAGGGCACCGACCTCGTGCTCAACATCCAACCGCGCTCGTTCGGTGATTTCAAGGGCCTCGAGCGCGCCGATCTTTTTGTGCTCTACATGATTCGCGACGGATTTCCAGAGCGGCCGTTTTTCTTCAGCCGTACCACGGGCGGCTATCCCGACGATCTCGGCTTCACTCCATACACGGTCACGACTGGTCTGGCGCGAAAACTGGTATCGCGGCCTCCGAAACCGGGCGCCGGCCTGGTGCCGGTTCAGGGCGAAGGCTGGTTTGACGTCGCGACAACCCGCGTGTTGTGGGAGAACGTGTTCACAGCAACGAAATCGATGGCCAAACGTGCCCTATGGGTCGACCGTCCCTCGGCCGGAATTCCTTACCTCTATGTTCGAACCGGTCTCGTGCTGAGTGCCGCGCTGGCGCAGACCGGGAGCGCGGCCGAAGCGGCGCGTGTGCGCGCTCAGGTCGAAAGACTCGCGCGCGCGACGCAGCTCGAGGATGTCGTCGCAAATGCGTCACGGTAGTCGGGCCCGCGGCGTACTGTGCATCCAACAAATTCTGTTATCTTGAGCACCGGAGGGTTGGCAGAACGGCTATTGCACCAGTCTTGAAAACTGGCGCCCGCAAGGGCTTGGGGGTTCGAATCCCTCACCCTCCGTCCGCGATACACAAACGCCACCCGATCCTTGCAACCGATCGAGTGGCGTTCTGATCACCACTAAATCCTGTTACTGACCCTGGGTCCTCGGCGCTGGTCCGAGCCGTCCGAGACGGCTCTTCATCGTGTTGAACCCCGAATCGTTAGTCTGAAGACTGTTGAGTTGCGATGCCGGCATCTGGTTGAGCAGCCGTTGGATGTCCGCAATACGATCCTGCGTGCCCGGGTGATCCGCAAACCATGCCGAGGCGGCCCTGCTGCCTGATTGCTCTTCGGAAAGCAGTTTCTCGAATAAAGTCAGCATGCCACGCGGAGTGATTCCGGCGCGAATTACGTTGTTGAACCCGCCTTCGTCCGCTTGCACTTCGTCGGTCCTGCTGAACTTGGCGAATACAGCGGTTCCACCGATGTTGATCGCTGCCTGCGCCAATCCGCTTTGACAGAACCCGGTCAACGCGCAGGCAATCCCAACTCCGACGTTCGCGCCCTGTGCCTGCTCCATTTGCTTGACCGAGTGACGTCTGACGACGTGTTCGATCTCGTGTCCGAGCACGCCTGCTACTTCAGACATATTGCTCGCGCGCTCGAGGACACCTCTGTTGATGTACACGAATCCGCCCGGGAGCGCGAACGCGTTCACTACGTCCGAATTAACGACCTGAAATTGCCAGTTGAGATCAGCGCGTGAGGTGCGGCTCGCAATGCGCTGGCCTAGCGAGTTTACGTAGTTCTGAATCACTGCATCCTGCACCATCGGCAGTTGGGCGTTGACCTGTTGCGCCTCTTCCTGCCCCATCTGGACTTCCTGTTGGGTAGACACACCGCAGGCAGCGAGCAACCCCGCCGCGGCGATTGTTAGTGAGACTTTGAGCATCTACGCCCCCCGCAAAAGTGTCTGTTCGTCGGCTCTGCCATGACTGCCGCACCCCCTCCGTAAAGGGCAGGAAGCAAGCCATTGGCGCTCGCGGGGCCGTATGGATCGGCTTACTTTCCCCCATCGCTTCCGGACAGGTCATGGCCGACTTCACCAAAGAATGGATCGAGCACCTCAAGACGCAGATCGCGGGACGTATGGGCGTCGTGGCGGAAAAGATGGACCCTCAGACTTATGACGAGCTCGTAACCGACCTCGCCTGGTTCACCTTCCGCTTCGCGCGCGATCCCGACACGAAGATGAGGAAAGTTTTCCGGTAATATCCCGGCGGCAGCGGCATTAGATTCGCCGTACACCCCCCTCTGGAATCACATGCCGAGGCGGAGATGGCGAAGTGCGAAGTCTGCGGCAACGATTACGACAAGTCGTTCACCGTCACCATGAAAGGGAAATCACATACCTTCGACTCGTTCGAGTGCGCCATCCACTCTCTGGCGCCCGAATGCTCGCATTGCGGGTGCAAGATCATCGGGCACGGCCTCGAGAGCAGAGGATCCTTCTATTGCTGCGCGAGCTGCGCCCACCTGTCGGGCGTGAAAGGTCTGGAGGACCGCGTATGACGTCGATTGAGGAGAGCAAACGTTGAAGTGGAAGAGCCGACGCGATCCTGACGGGAAAATCGGCGATGAGCGCGTACGCACGAGGTTCGCGTGGTTGCCCGTCGAGGCCGACGATGGCTACACCTATTGGCTCACACCGGTAGTGGTGCGCGAAAAGCTTTTGCCCAAGGTCACCCGCGGTGGCTTCGAGGACGACGAAGAGGTCTGGGAGGTCGTCGAAGCGAAGCCCGTGAAGGACGGCAGAAAACAGGGCAAAAAATAACTGCTTGCCGCTCACTATCGACCTCAACGCGGATCTGGGCGAAGGGTTTGGCAGCTCCCGCATTTTCGAAGATGCGGCGTTGCTCGAGCTCGTCTCCTCCGCCAACATTGCATGCGGCTTTCACGCCGGCGATGCGACGACGATGCGCGATACCGTACACGCCGCCCGTGTCCGCGGCGTCACGATTGGAGCGCATCCTTCCTACCCCGACATTTCCAACTTTGGCCGGCGCGAGTTAGGACTCTCGCCGAAACAGATATCCGTTCACGTCGCCTACCAGATCCGCGCTCTACGCGACGTCTGCGGCGCTGAGGGCGCCAGGCTTTCGTACGTGAAGCCCCATGGAGCTCTGTACAACAGAGCGGCCCGCGACCCCGAAGCAGCGGCCGCGGTCGTCAAAGCGATTCGGGATGTGGAAACCTCCCTGACACTGCTCGGACTAGCGGGCAGCGAGATGGCGCTCGCCGCCGAGCGCGGCGGAATCGCGTTCGCGAGCGAAGCGTTCGTCGACAGGGCATACAAGCCGGACGGAACGCTGGTACCTCGCGACGAGTCGGGCGCGGTCATACATGATGTCAAGAGCGCCGTGCAGCGCGCCGTCATGCTGGTAAAGGGAAAAACCATTACGGCGGACGATGGCTCGGAGCTTCGCATCGCGGCGCAGTCGCTCTGCGTCCACGGCGACAACCCTGAGGCGGCGGCGATGCTGCGCGCGCTCCGGGCGCGGCTCCAGGACGCCGGGGTCACCATAACGCCGTTCGCCGGCTGAGTCGCGACCCACCTCCAATGGTGCAAGCCCATCCACTCGGAGATTCGGCAATAACCATCTCGTTCGGTAGCGAGCGTAGCGCGGATCTATTGGCCCACATCCACGCTGCGGCGCGCGCACTGGAGGCGGCGAAGATCCCGAACGTCGAAGACATCGTTCCGGCCTATGTCGCGCTGACCGTCTTCTACGACCCGCTCCACATCTCCTACGCCGAGATGGCGGAGACGCTCGTGACCGCGTGCGAGGGGATGCCGCGCGCGATAACCACCGGCGCACCGCCTCGCGAACACCGAATCAAGGTGAGCTACGACGGCATCGACCTCGAAAATGTCGCCGCTTCTACTGGCCTCTCTGTGGATGAAGTGGTCGCTCGGCACGTCGCCGCCACGTACACAGTGGACTTGCTGGGATTCGTGCCGGGCTTTGCGTACCTGAGCGAGCTGGATGCGGCGCTCCAGCTTCCTCGTCGCACGCAGCCGCGCCCCCGCGTTGCCGCTGGAAGTGTCGCCATCGCTGGTGCGCAGACCGCCGTCTATCCGCTCGATACGCCGGGGGGTTGGCACATCATTGGGACGACGCGAACGCCGATGTTCGATCCAACGCGCGATCCTCCGGCGCTGCTCGCTCCCGGCGATGTCGTCCACTTCGAACAGGCTCGATGATTACCATCACCCGCGCGCCTCCATACTTGACCGTCCAGGACGGCGGCCGACATCGGTCGCGTTCTGCGGGAGTGCCACGCGGCGGAGCAATGGATTCCTTTGCGCTCAGCGCCACCAACGCGATGGTCGGCAATCCTCTCGACGCGGCAGCGCTCGAGTGGGCCCTTGGCGGCGGCGCCCTGCGCTTCGAGCGCGATACCGTTTTTGCGACCGGGGGAGCGATTGCACGCGTAATTCTTTCGGGTAAAGCCGTCGCACCGTGTACGACCATATTCGCGCGGGGCGGTGACGAGCTCGTCGTCGAGCAATTTGTTACCGGACGATTTCTATATCTCGCGTGTAGCGGCGGCCTCGATGTACCGATGCTTCTCGGTAGCCGATCGACCTACCTGCCGGGTCACTTCGGCGGCTACGAGGGCCGGCTCCTCAAGAATGGAGACGCGATCCCGCTTGGTTCACATCTGGCCTCCGCGCCGCGCGAAGGCTTTCACTGCGCGGCCGATCTTATTCCCAGGTACGACAGCGGCATCGTACATGTAACGCCGGGACCGCAAAGGGATCTGTTCGATGATCACTCGTGGCGGACCCTTACGGAAGACGAATACAGAGTCTCAATGGCCTCGGACCGCACTGGTTACAAGCTCGAAGGCCGCCCTCTCCCGAACACGCTGGGAACTCTCCCATCCGAGGCCGGTTGCGCTGGTGCAATCCAGATTCCTGGCGATGGACTTCCGATCGCGCTGATGGCTGATGCGCCTACGGTTGGCGGCTATGCCAAGATCGCGTGCATCGGACCTCGAGACTATCGCTCAACTCGCCAGTAGGTCATCGCTTAGTTAGTCGGAGAACACTCGCCCCGCTCAGGCGAAGCGCGGGCCGAGTAGTCCACACAGGTTCTCAAATCCAATCTTGCGCTGATCGAGCCCGCATCCTAAATCGGTGGGGCATGCGAGCAGAAAAATTGCGCTCGCCAACACGGAGCCGCTCTGTATCCTCGCGCGGGGCTCGCTGTTCTCGCCGTCACTACCCTTCTGCTCCCAACCATCGAGCGGGCAAGCGCACGCTCGCAAGCGCCCGCGCCCCCGCCGCAGGGTGCAGTCCGACGCGTTCCCTTTCGCATTCCATCCGATAACGAGCTCAGAGACAGCGTGTACCGCGCGTCCGCCCTGCGCGGGCGGGCGATCTTGCTCGCTACGCGCGACAGCCTCCCCCACAACGTCGGCAATTCCCTACGCTGTGCGAGTTGTCACATTGACGGCGGGTTGCGACGTGATGCAATGCCATGGATCGGCAGCTACGCGCGATTCCCACAGTATCGTCCGCGCAGCGGCAAGGTCGACCTAATCGAGGACAGGATCAACGACTGCTTTGCGCGCAGCATGAACGGCAGGCGCCTCGAGCCGGTCGGTCGCGACATGCGCGACATCGTTGCGTACCTCGCATTTCTCTCGAGCGGCATCCCTGTCGGCGCCGAGATGGAAGGACAGGGATTTCCACGGCTGCAGCCGCTCAAGGGTGATGCCGTGCGCGGCGTTGCGGTGTTCAGGTCGTCGTGCGTCCGGTGTCACGGAGCGAACGGCCAGGGTACTACGCTCGCGCCGCCGCTCTGGGGAGCGCATTCGTACAACGTCGGAGCGGGAATGGCACGGATAAATACCGCTGCATCGTTCATCCACGCCGTGATGCCCTTCGATCGCCCGCGGACTCTCACGCCGCAGCAAGCCTTCGACGTCGCAACCTACATCAACACCCGGCCCCGACCGAGCTTTTCAGCCCAGATGCGCGACTGGCCTCACGGTGGGAAGCCGTCGGACGCCGACTATCACGTTTTGCCAATTTCCACGCTCAACCCCGCCGCCACACCAACACCCACCCGTCCTTCTTCACAGGAGAAAGCACAATGAGCGAATCAGGCTTCCCCAAACGTAGAGAATTCCTCGGCACGCTCGCAGCAAGCGCTGTAGCGCTGGGCCTTACTGGCTCTGTCCCGCGGGCGTTTGGCGCTGCTCCGCCCGCTCGTGGCGACCTGCAGCCGAGCGACAAATGGCTAACGGCAGTAACCGGGAAACACCGTCAGCTTTTCGACATGCCGAATCACGAAAACGGAATGGGACTGCTGCACGTGCGGAATTATCTCAACACGTTGCGCGACACCTATCACGTTTCACATCCCGACGTCACCGCGATCGTCACGCTTTATGGAATGACGACGATGCTCGGCTTCAACGATGCGATGTGGAAGAAGTACGGAATGGCCAATCCGCTCAAAGTGATGGATGGGTCGAAGGCTCCGGCGACAGAGAACGTGTTCAGCACCGTACCCTCTGGCGCTGCGACGCTGTCGCTGACGGGTGCTCCGATTGGCATTCCTGCCGATAGCTCCATCCCGGCCCTTCAGCAGCGTGGTGCTGTCTTCATTCTGTGTAACAACGCATTCAACCTCTGGATGGGACTCCTCGGCGGCGGCGGAACGAAAACGGCCGACCTGAGGACGGAGTTCGAGGCCAACATGCTGCCCGGCGTCTTTCTCGTACCGGCGATGGTAGTTGCGATCAACCAGGCGCAGATGCACGGCGCGACGTACATGTACTTGTGACCTTTTCCGAACCGAATGAATACCGCAAGCTCCGCTTGCTCGGGCCGCCCGTTAACATTGGGCCCGCTGGCGCGTCTCTCAGGCTGAACGGTGCGCGAATGCGCCCACCCGAACCGAGTCCTCGAATTGAGGAAGGAGAGTAGAGAGATGTCTAATGCGAAGCTTGCGGCATTCGCGGCCGCCCTGGTGATGGCAGTTGCAACGAGTGCGTCGGCACAATCGGCGCAAGCGGCATTGAAAGCACCGCCGCACATGACGAGAACCAGACTGATTGCCTGGTGCAAGGCTCATCCAACCGCGACCGCGGATTGCAAGGAAGTTCGCGCCGACACCAAGGAAGTTCGCTCAGACCGCCGGGAAGTTCGCGGCGATCGCAGAGAAGTAAGAGCGGACATCAAAGCCGGTGACAAGAAGGAAGCCAAGCAGGATGCCAAGGAGCTCAAGGCAGACCGCAAGGATCTCCAGCAGGATCGCAAGAACAGACGCAAGGACGTCCGCGATATCCGGAAAGACTCGCACAGATAGTTTGCGTTGAGCAAGAAAAAAAGTTCATCCGACTTCGGCCGGATGAACTTTTTTATTTCTGGC
>WNFW01002636.1_pt1 | contig 12289 bp, 11 predicted proteins | sample 5400131 | NCBI WGS metagenome assembly WNFW01 (sample SAMN13153362, study PRJNA577476) | soil metagenome | isolation source: 20 cm soil or saprolite under grassland replicate 1 | place: USA:California | collected 2016-06-15 | reverse complement strand
GTGGTGTTCGCCAAGCAGATGATGCCGCTCTTTCCGTCGATGACGTCTACCCTCACCACTCTCTCCCATATCGCGTGGCCATGGTACGTGCTGATCGGGACATCATTTACGGTAGGGATTGGAATTCTTTCCTCGTTCACGCACCCGGCGCCAGCCGCAGGGGACCGCTGGAAATGAGTGAGATCGTAGTTGGCGTTGACGGCGGCGGCTCCAAGACACGCGTCCTCGTCGGCACGGCCGAGGGCGAAGTCCTCGCGACGGTCGACGGGCCAAAATCCGCTGTCACTCCCGGAGAGGCCCAACGTTCCGCAGATGTGATCGCTGATCTGGTAACCCAGGCACTCGGCGAAGTCGCTCAGCCGGGCGCGGTCTTTCCACGCGTCCTTTATTGCGGCGTTGCCGGCGCCGGCCGCGAAGAAGAACGTCGTGCGCTCCATTCGTCCCTTGACCAAAAGGAGTTGGCGGAGGAAGTGGTGATCGACTCCGACGGTCTTATCGCGCTCTACGATGCGTTCGATGATCGCGCCGGAATTCTGCTCGTCGTCGGCACTGGCTCCATCGCCTACGGTCGCAGCCCTGCCGGTGAGATCGTACGTTGCGGCGGGTGGGGTCCAACCTTCGGCGATGAGGGAAGTGGCGGCTGGATCGGCAAGCGCGCGCTAAGCATCGTCGCGGCCTCGAGTGATGGCCGCGAGCCGCCGACAGCGCTGCTTTTTCCGATCCTCGCGGCAACGCAGTGCGAAGACGTCGCGGACCTTGTTCCCTGGGCGATAGCGGCCGACGCACGTACGTTCGCGTCGCTGGTTCCCGTTGTGTTCAGCACCGCGGCCGCTGGCGATCCGCGCGCAAATGCCCTCATCACGCTGGCCGCAGAGGAGCTCGTACTCCACGTCCGCGCACTTGCACGTCAGCTATTCACCGACGAGCGCGCATCCGTCGCGGTCGCGTTCAGCGGTGGTCTGATGCAGCGAGGCTCCCCGCTCAGGAAGCGGCTGGAGCAGCGCCTGAAGTCGGCCGTGCCGGGGGCACAGATTCGATCGGAAGAAGTCCTTCCTGCGCGAGGAGCACTTCGGGCTGCGGCGCGGAGAATTCACCTTCCCACCTAGCCATCACGACTGTCGCCAGACAGTTGCCGATGAGATTCGTGCTGGTACGCGCCATATCCATGAGCGCGTCCACACCAAGAATGATGGCGACCCCCTCGAGCGGCAGGCCAAACGTCGCGAGAGTCCCTGACAGAATCACCAGCGAAGCGCGCGGCACTGCCGCGACCCCTTTGCTCGTGATCATGAGCGTGAGCATCATCAACACCTGTCCGGTCAGCGTCATCGGATGCCCCGCCGCCTGCGCCACGAAAATCGAAGCGACCGCGAGGTAGAGCGTCGACCCGTCCAGATTGAACGAGTATCCAGTCGGCATGACGAACGCGACGATCCGTCTCGGAACTCCAATCGCTTCCATCGACTGCATCGCGAGTGGCAAGGCTGCTTCGGATGATGTCGTCGAGAACGCAATCAGTGCCGGTGACCTGACCGCGCGTACGAATTGACGCAGCGGAACCTTGAAGAGCAGCGCCACCGGCAGCAACACGAGAAGGAAGAAAACGACCAGCGCGCCGTAGAGCGTGAGAATTAGCTTGCCGAGGTTGAGGAGAACGCCAAGTCCGCTTTGGCCAACCGTCACCGCGATCGCGGCTCCAATCCCGAACGGAGCGAACCGCATCACGATCATCGTGAACTTGAACATCACGTCGGCGAGACCTTCGCAGCCGGCCAAAACGATTTCTTTCGATCGGCCCTGCACCTTCGACAACGCCACCGCGAAAATCACCGCGAAGAAAACGACCTGTAGTACTTCGTTTTTCGCCGCCGCGTCGAAAAAGCTCGTCGGTACCAGGTGCTCCAGAAACCCCGCGCCCGTCTGGGTGTTGTGGGCGAGCTCCTTCCCTGCCTCGGCGGACGCGGCTAGCGCGACACCCTCTCCCGGACGGACGAGATTCACCGCCACCAGGCCGATGACGAGAGCCAGCGTGGTAACGATCTCGAAGTAGACGATTGATTTGAGCGCCAGTCGTCCGACGCGCTTCATGTCGTCGCCGTGACCCGCTATACCGACAACCAGCGTGCCGAATATGAGCGGGACGATGATCGACTTGATCATCCGCAGGAAGACGGTCGATACCGGCTTGAGATTCATCGCCAGCTCGGGCGCGAACGTCCCGATGAGAACGCCCGCGACCATGGAGATCATGATCCACGATGTCAGCGGGATGCGGCGCAGATTGCGGAAGATCGCTACCATCGCGTTGCCGTCATCGGGAGCCGATCACGGGGAGATCGGCGGAGGCGGTTCGATTGGAACGGGAGCGGCTCCGCGTCGCAGCGTTGAGTGACCGTACCCGTAGAGGATGTACAGCGCGAGACCAATCGAGAGCCACCAACCGAAGCGCACCCACGCGAGACGCGGTAGGCCGCGCATGACGAACACGCAGAGCAACGCGCCAATGATCCCAACGACGTGCACGAAGGGCACGCGGAATGGCCGCGCCCGCGTCGGGTCGGTGTATCGCAGCACGATGACTCCGATGCAAACGAGCGCAAACGCAAACAGCGTCCCGATGTTCGTGAGGTCGTACGTCTCCCCTGCATCGCCGATGAGCGACCAGAGTGCGACGAAGATGCCGGTGAGAATGGTTGTGACATACGGCGTGCGATATCTGCCATGCAGCTTGCTCGCCCAGTGCGGTAGCAACCCGTCGCGAGCCATCGCGAAGAAAATCCGCGGCTGGCCATACTGGAAAACGAGCAGCACCGCTGCCATCGAGACGACTGCACCGAGTGCCACGATCTTGGCGATGCTCGTCATGCCCGTTGCGTTCAGCGCGTAGGCCAGCGGGTCCGCCGCCGTACCGAGACTCTTCGATGGCACCATTCCGGTGAGCACGACACCGATTACGACGTAAATCACGGTACAGATCGCCAGTCCCCCAAGTATTCCGATCGGCAGGTTGCGCTGCGGATTCTTCGTCTCTTCCGCCGCCGTGGAGATCGCATCGAAGCCGATGTAGGCAAAGAACACGATCGCCGCGCCCTGATGGATTCCTTTGAATCCGTTTGGCGCGAAGGGATGGTAATTCGCTGTGTTGATGTGTTGCGTGCCCATGATGATGAACAGCGCCAGCACCATCAGCTTGATCGCCACCATGATGTTGTTGGCTCGAGCGCTTTCGCGGACACCGAGTAGAAGCAGCCAGGTAATGAGCGCCACAATTGCGAACGCCGGCACGTTGATGAGGATCGGAATCCCGGCGATTCGCGGAGCCGTCTGGAGAAGCCCGTGCACGTCCGGATTTGAGCTTAACAACGCGGTTCTATAGCCCGTCGTGAGCCATACCGGAATCGAGATCCAGTCTCCGACCAGCGACTTGAAATAATCGCCCCACGAGATCGCCACCGCCACGTTTCCGACCGCGTACTCGAGGATCAGGTCCCAGCCGATAATCCAGGCGACGAGCTCACCCAACGTCGCGTAGGAATACGCATAAGCGCTACCCGCTTGCGGAATCATCGACGCCAGCTCGGCGTAGCAAAGGCCGGCCAGCGCGCACGCCGCGCCCAGCAGGAGGAATGAAAGCACGAGGGCGGGCCCTGCTCCGACGCGAATCACATTCCCCGCTGCGTCGACCTGCCCGGCCGCGGCTGAGCCGATGGAGCCGAATATTCCTGCTCCGATCACAGCTCCGATCGCCAGCATGATCAGATCGCCGGAGCCAAGCGCGCGCTTCAGTCCGTTTGGATTTTCGCCCTCAGCCAGCAGTGCTGCGATCGGTTTCCGCGCGAACAGTGACCGGATCATATCAGAGGGGAAAAGTTAGCCTCGGCGTATCGAATGATATGCCGAGGCGGTTCAGTCGGGTGGAGTTACGCCACCGCACTCCTGACACGCATTGCGTAGAACGAGCGCCAGACGAACGTGACGGAAATCACGAAGAAGATTGCCGCGAGAATACGCGTCAGCGTCGCTCCCTTGTCTGCGGTAAGCGACACGGCGAGCTCCACCGCGAGCAATCCGAACAACGTCGTGAATTTGATGATCGGATTGAGCGCGACTGACGACGTATCCTTGAACGGATCGCCGACTGTATCGCCGACAACGGTCGCCGCGTGCAGCGGAGTTCCTTTCTGCTTCAGCTCGACCTCCACGATCTTCTTGGCGTTATCCCAGGCGCCGCCCGCGTTGGCCATGAAGATTGCCTGGAACAAACCAAACAGCGCGATAGAAATCAGGTAGCCAATGAAGAAGTATGGCTCGACGAACGCGAAAGCGAGCGTCGCGAAAAATACCGTCAGGAAAATGTTGAACATTCCCTGCTGCGCGTACTTGGTGCAGATCTCGACGACCTTCTTGCTGTCGGCTACGGACGCCTTTGCGGCGCTTTCGAGATTGATGTTCGCCTTGATGAACTCGACCGCGCGGTACGCTCCGGTGGTGACTGCCTGCGTCGACGCGCCAGTGAACCAGTAGATCATCGCTCCACCGGCAATCAGGCCCAGCAGAAAGGGCGGATGCAGAATGGAAAGGTTGGCTATGAACTCCGGTTGCAACCCGTGCGTGAGTCCGAGGATAATCGAGAAGATCATCGTTGTCGCGCCAACGACCGCGGTCCCGATGAGAACTGGCTTGGCGGTCGCCTTGAAGGTGTTGCCAGCTCCATCATTCTCCTCCAGCAGATGCTTCGCGCGCTCGAACTGCGGATCGTACCCGTAATCTTTCTGGAGCTGCTGGTGAATTCCGGGGACTTGTTCGATTAGCGACAGCTCGAAGATCGACTGCGCGTTGTCCGTGACCGGACCATACGAGTCGACGGCAATCGTCACCGGCCCCATTCCCAGGAATCCGAATGCGACGAGACCAAACGCGAATACCGCTGGAGCGACCATCAGTGTGCCAAAGCCGGTGGTGCTGACCAGAAAGCCGATCGCCATCAGCGACATGATCGCCATGCCGATCCAATACGCGCTGTAATCTCCAGCCACCAGTCCGGATAGAATGTTGAGCGATGCCCCGCCCTCTCGCGACGAAGTCACGATTTCCCTGACGTGACGCGAGTCCACTGAGGTGAACACCTTCACGAGCTCGGGAATGATCGCCCCGGCGAGCGTGCCGCACGTAATGACAGTCGAAAGCTTCCACCAGAGTGAGCCATCGCCGAGGGCGGGCAATAACAAATAGGAGACGAGGTAAGTGAGCGAAACGGAGACGAGCGACGTCAGCCAGACGAGAGATGTCAGCGGCGTCTCGTAGTTCATCTCGTCCGCGTTGGCGTAGCGGGCTTTGGCGACTGCTTCGTTGATCAGGTAGGAGAGTCCGCTCGCCACCACCATCATGATGCGCATCACGAAGATCCACACCAATAGCTGCACCTGCACCGCCGGCTCGCGCACGGCGAGCACGATGAACGAGATGAGCGCGACACCGGTCACGCCGTACGTCTCGAACCCGTCGGCGCTGGGACCTACGGAATCGCCGGCGTTGTCCCCGGTGCAGTCCGCGATCACGCCTGGGTTCCTGGCGTCGTCTTCCTTCACGTTGAAGACAATCTTCATCAGGTCGGCGCCGATGTCCGCGATCTTGGTGAAAATTCCGCCGGCGATACGCAACGCCGCGGCGCCAAGCGATTCACCGATGGCGAACCCTATGAAGCACGGGCCTGCGTAATCGCCCGGTATGAACAGCAGAATGAAAAGCATGATCACGAGCTCGACGCTGATCAAGAGCATACCAATGCTCATTCCGGCCTTTAGCGGAATGGAATAACAGGGATATGGTTTACCGCGCAGGCTCGCGAACGCGGTGCGCGAGTTCGCAAACGTGTTGATTCTGATGCCGAACCAGGCTACCCCGTAACTGCCCGCGATGCCAACGAGGCTGAAGAGCAGAATGATCGCGACCTTCATCGCCTCGAACTTCAGCAGGAATCCGAAGTACAGCAGAATCACGAACCCGATGAAGATCTCGAGAATGAGAATGAACTTGCCCTGCGTGATCAGGTACGTCTTGCACGTCTCGTAAATCAGCTCGGAGACCTCACGCATCGATTCATGCACGGCCATGCGCTTGAGCTGACCGTAAAACACCAGACCGAACAGAAGTCCAAGGGCACAGATCACTAGACCACCCATCAGAAGCGACCGGCCGTGAATTCCGCCGACGAAGCTCACCTGCGAGAGATCGGGAATTATCAGGTTCGCTTCCCCGCCGGCCTTGTGCTCTACGGGGATTCCCCGCGCGGCACCCGTCGCCGCTGCCGCGATCGCGCTGTCCGTGCGGTTTTCGGCGACGCCCTGAGCGCTCGCCGCCGGCGTTAGCAGAGTTGCCAGCAGTGACAGAACGAGCGCGAACGTACCAACAACTGGTGCAAACTTCCGATTCATTCTTGAATTCTCCAAGGGTGATTAACGGCCGGCCGCGCCGGCCGGCTTCGTGCTCAGCGCGCTGGTGCGGCTTCCACCTTGCGCCAGATCAAATAAACTGGAACGCCGAGCAGTACGATCACGAGGCCGGAAATAGCCTGGGCTCGCGTCTGATCCGCGATCAGCAGAATCACAGCGATTGCCGACGCGAGAATGATGTACAGGGCGGGCAGAACTGGGTAGCCAACAACCTTGTACGGGCGCTCCGCGTCGGGTCGCAGGCTGCGAAGCCTGAACAAGCCGATGGTCGTAAGCGCATAGAATATGAGCGCCGCGAAAATGACGTAGTTGAGCAGCTGACCGTACGTCCCCGTCAGACACAGGAGACTGGTCCATACTGACTGCGCGATGAGCGCCGCTGAGGGAACATTGTTGCGATTGAGCGTGCCCGCACGCTTGAAGAACAATCTGTCTCGCGCCATCGCGTAATAGACGCGAGCTCCGGACAGAATCAATCCATTGTTGCAGCCAAAGGTCGAAATAAGAATCGCCGCCGCCATGATCGAGGCGCCGGCCGCGCCAAATATGGTTTCCATCATCGCGCTCGCGACACGATCCTGGGTCGCGTATTGAATCCCGCGCTGCATTACAGTCGCGCCGTCGGCTACTCCGTGCAGCGGTAGCACGCTGAGGTAGGAGATATTGGCGAGGATGTAGAGAACGCTCACGAGCCCCGTGCCATAAATCAGCGCGCGGGGAAGATTCCGCTGCGGAGAGTGGACCTCCGCCGCCGCGAAGGTGACGTTGTTCCACGCGTCGCTGGCAAAGAGCGAACCCACAAGCGCCGACCCGAACGCGATGACGAAGGCCGGCGTGAACGCGACCGGGTTGAAGTTGCCGTTCGAGAAGTTGGCGGCGATCGCATCCGCATGGCGCCCGATAGTGAGGCCCAAAAGAATGAGCGCGGCCAGCGCGCCCGTCTTCACTACGGTGAGCGTCGTCTGGACCAGCTTCCCTTCCTTGATCCCGCGCAGATTGATCCACGTCAAAACCCAGATCGAGATCAGCGCTATCAACCGCTGCGGCGACAGCCCCAGCTGAATCGGCGTGCCGGCAGTCGTGAAGTCCAGCTGCGGGAACCACGCATATCGGTCCGGCGTGATGCTTGGCCATAGAACGCCGAGGAATCTGCCGAACGCTACGGCGACAGCGGCAATCGTACCCGTCTGGATGACGACGAAAAGTGTCCAGCCATAAAGAAAGCCCATGAGATGACCCATGGACTCGCGAAGAAACACGTACTGACCGCCGGCACGGGGATACATCGCCGCGAGCTCTCCATAAGCCAGCGCGCCGAAAATCGTCACGACGCCGGAGACTACCCACGCCATGATCAGCCAGAAGGGAGAGCCGACCGTGCGCGAAATATCAGCTGAGACGATGAAGATGCCCGACCCGATCATCGAGCCCGCGACGAGCATCGTCGCGTCGGTAAGCGTCAGCGCTTTGACGAACTCGCGCGACGATGGAGCGGTGTCGGCCGTGGCTGTCGTGCTTGTCAACGCTCTCCCTTTGGTGCTGGTTACGCCCGGTGTCATCCTCCTGCTTTGCGGGCGGAATGTAGGGCCGGAGAGGGAATTTTGCTAGGGAATCGGCTAGAAGATGATCTCGATTTCCGCCGTGTCGCGCTTCGCTGTCCCGTCGGCGTGCACTCCCGGCCTGAAGCGCATCGAGCGCAGCACTTCGGCCACGCGCTTGTTGTAGTCGTTGTCCCGCGTCGGATTGAAGCCGATGAGTTTCGCGTTTCCTTTCTCATCGACATCGAAAAATGCCTTCATGTGAAAGCCCTTCACCGCCTGCGGCGCCGGCATCGGTGGAATGAAAAGGTCTCTCACCGTCGGCGGATAATCTTTTCCGGGACCGCCACCCGTACCGGGCCCGACACTGCTGCCGCGCCCAGTGCCCTCGCCCGATCCGACGCCGCCTCCGCTACCCGGACCCGCTCCTGCCGAAGTGGCGTTACCCGTGCCTTCACCGGACGCAGCGACGTTCACCTGCGGCGTGACGACCTGCTGCGCTGGAGAAACCGGCGATTCTACCGGTGGCTTGGGCTCTGGTGGTTTCACGGGCGGCACTGTTTGCGGCGTCAATTTGGGCATCGTCGTTGGATCGGCCTTCACGCGAACGAACTCGACGTGCTCCTCGCGCGACCCCGGACCGTTGGAGCCGCCTCCGCCACCGCCCGCTGGTCCAGGCCCACCGCCACCAACAACGTCTGGCCGGGTGAAGTCAGACGAACCGACGATGGGTGCCAGAATGAGAAAAAGGATCAGTGCGTGCACCAGCAGCGACGCAATGATCCCTTTCCACCGCTCTTCCTTCCTGAGCGGTAACCCGATCGGCGGCCGATAGGGCGTGACTACTTAAGTTCCTTCGGTGGTACGCCGATAACCTTGACGCCAGCACCGCGCGAAACATCCATCGCCCAGATCACGTCTGAGTACTTCACCGCCGGATCACCCTTTACGAAGATGATTTTCTCCGGCCGCGGATCGTAGATCTCCTTGAGTCGCTTCGCGAGATCGTTCTTCGCCACCGGCTGCGAGTTCACCCGGTACACGTTCCCGGGGAGAACCTCGAGCACGATTTGCGCCGGCGGTGGACCGCTATTCGTGTTGTCCGGCGTCGGGTCTGGCAACTGAAGATCAATCGCCTTCCGCGACATCGGAATTACCATCATGAAGATGATCAACAGCACGAGCAGTACGTCGATCATCGGAGTAACATTGATCTCGTTGGTCAGGCTGCCAGTGCTTCCTCCAGACATGGCCATTATTTCTTACCTCCAGGTGCCGCCGGAGCGTTGAACAGGTTGTCGGCCTGAACGGCTGAAACTGTGCCCGGACGCTGGTCGGTGATCATGCCCGTCGTCGTAACGTCGTTGTGCGCCGCGATGTCGAGAGCGTCGAGCACCTTTCCGTACTGAAGATCCTTGTGGGCCTTCACGTACAGGAGTCTTCCTTCAGTGCGGTTCTCGAAGATTTGCTTCAGACGAACACCAAGCTCGGCATTCGGAATCGCTTTTTTGTTCAGGTAATACTGCCCGTTCGCGTCGATACCAAGAACCTGATCCTGGTCTTCCTCAGGATGTGGCTTGAGGTTGACGCCGGTTGGCGGAATCGCCTGGAATCCGGCCGTGATCGCCGGGATGACCAGCATGAAAATGATCAGGAGCACAAGCATCACATCGATCATCGGCGTCACGTTCGGTGACGCCTTGACCCCTCCCGCAGTGCCGGCAGACATTGCCATAAATCAGCCCTCCCGGGAGTTACTGCGAGATTGGTGAGTTGCCGGCGGTCGCCGTCGTGTTGAACTCACGCGTGAAGCGCGAGCGACCGAACTCGCCGGTGCCCGAAACGTTCTTGATCATGTAATCGATCATTTCCTTCGACGTGTACGTCATCTCCGCCGTCAGATTGTCGATCTTGATCTGGAAGTAGTTGAAGAGCCACACTGCCGGAATCGCGACGACGAGACCGAAAGCGGTCGTGATGAGAGCTTCGGAAACACCGGACGAAATCGAAGCCAGTCCGCCCGAGCCGGACGCGGCCATCGCGGCGAACGAGTTGACGATTCCCATCGTGGTACCGAGCAGTCCGACGAACGGCGCCGTGGCGCCGACGGTGGCGAGAATGCCCAGCCCGCGCTTCAGGTCCGTGATCGTCATGAGCATCTCGCGCTCGATCGCGCGCTCCGCGGAGTTGATGTCTGCGACTGTTACGGACCCATCCTGAATGAGAGGACGGATCTCAGTGAGAGCGCCACCGAGCACACGGGCGACGTGCGACTTCTTGTACTTGTCGGCCAGCGTCACCGCTTCCGCAAGATTGTCTTCCTCGAGGAATTGCGAGAACTCGGGAGCAAACTTGCGCGTCTCACGCTGCGCCTGACGAAGGTCCCACCACTTCTTGATGGCGACCGAGAGCGACCAGATCGACATGATGGCGAGGACATACACAATGCCCTTCGCGAAGTTGCCCATCTGGTTGTAAATGTCGAGTAGTGACAGCTGCATTGTTTACTCCGAAAAGGGTGGTTAGCGAGGAACGGCAAACTGGAACGACTGCTGAACCAGCTGGTTGACCGGCTTGCCGCCGATCATCGCGGGACTGAAGCGCATCCTGGGCAACACGTTCTTCACCGCCTGTGTGAAAAGCTCATTGGTCGACTTCAGAATTTTGAAGTCGTTGTCGACCGACGCCTTGCCGTCACTGTGTACCACAAACTGTGCCTGAACTTCCCCGGCAATGCCTGAGCTCTCGAGCACTGAGGGGTATTTCGGCTTGGGACTGTCCTGGAGCATCTCAGCCGGCTTCTCAACCTGAAACTCGAAGTAGGTCTGGTTGGTGACAGGTCCGGTTCCGCCGACAACGCCGCTGCCGGTGCCGCCCTTCACGCCCTTACCGGTGAAGTCGTTCTCATTGGTGATCGATTTCGAGAGATCGATTTCAGGGATCTTGATGTCGATCTTGACCGGAGCACGAAGCACCTGGAAGCCCTTCGGCGGCGGCGGCTTGACCACGACTTCTTTCGGCGGCGGCTCTTTCTCGACGACTTTCGGTGGCTCCTTCTTCATCTCGACGAACTGGATCTTCTCAGCTTTCGCCTTCTCGTCCTTCACTCCCGCGCGCGCGGTGGCATACACCGCACCGGCGATCAGAACGGTGTGGAGCACGATGCTGAACGTCGTACCGCCAGCCATCTTCTGCTTCTTAGCTTTTGACTCAAGAAGTTGGTTAAACATTCCTCACCCAATGGGAAGTCGTGCACGAAAAGTGTTGGCGGCGAGAATACGATGGAATAGCCGCAAGATTAAGAATCAATGAAATAGTATTAAAGAACTTCTAACTATCGCGCCAGCGTAAACACAAAGGGCATCTGAACGAGCTGTCGGACTTTCTTTCCGCCCGCCTCCGCGGGAATGAATCGCATCCGCGGCAAGGCGTCTCTTACCGCCTCCTCGAAAAGCTGATTGTCGGACCGCAGAAACCTGATGCTGCTCTCCTCGGCTCGCCCCTGCTCGTTGACCACGAAAAGCGCGACGACTTGGCCTCCGATGCCTGAGCTTCTGAGAAGCTCCGGGTATCGCGGCGATGCGCTGCCGGCGACCAGGGCGGCCTGCTTCTCTACCTGATCGGCACGGAGCGCGACGCCGCCAGGCGGCGCAGAGCCACTGTCGCCGCGGGAGTCCCCAACTACCGCGTTCGACCTGAAGTCTCCAGGCGCTGACACCAGGTTGCTCATATCTATTGATGGGAGCGCGACGTCGACGTCCACGTTGGGCACGACGAATACTGGTGAGTGGCGCCCGCCCGAACTGGTCGAAAACGAGCCGCTCCGTGGCAGCGGTCGCGGCGTCGGAATCGGAGCAAAGAAAAATCGGGCTACTGTTGCTGGCGAATCACGAGTCGGCACGCGAGCTTGCGCCGTGGCGTAAACCGCCGCCGCTATGAGCGCAGTGTGTGCCGCAACGCTCGCGATCGCGCCGCCGGCGGAGCGCTGGGAATGGGCCCTGGATTCGAGCAACGTCTCGAGCATCTGCTCTCCGAGTTGGTGTCGGTTTCAACCTCTCGGAGTGCTACACGTTATCCAATAACACGCTCGTTAGAACTGAATGAGGGGCGCGTAACGCGCGCATTAGCGCACCGTTAACGAGCACTCGGGAGTCGAAGGAGAGCCGGTCCGGATTTCAGGCAAATCGGGTCAGGACTTCTGTCCGTCCTCCCCGAGCGGTAGCGTAACCGTGAACAGGCTGCCTCTTCCCAGGCGTGACGACGCCGTGAGACTCCCGCCGTGCGCCTGCGCGATCCATT